>TARA_R110002124_G_scaffold170518_5_pt1 | contig 26497 bp, 27 predicted proteins | sample TARA_R110002124 | Tara Oceans TARA_R110002124 (sample SAMEA4397445) | marine metagenome | biome: Polar Biome; feature: [SRF] surface water layer (ENVO:00010504); material: water (ENVO:00002006), including particulate matter (ENVO:01000060) such as... | depth 5 m
AAAAACATAAATAGATATATGAACCCTACCATCGGCATCGCGTTATCTGGAGGAGGTATTCGAGGAATGGCGCATCTTGGAATACTGCAATACCTTTATGAAATTGGCATACAACCTTCTGTAATTTCAGGCACAAGTGCTGGCTCATTGGCTGGAGTCTTTTTAGCAGCGGGATTTGAGCCTAAAGAAATTGTAGAAATAGGAAAAGCAGAAAATTTTTTTAATCGTTCCAGTTTGGAATTAAAATCAGGGGGATTATTTAACACCCATATTTTTGAACGTATTTTAAACAAGTACATTCCTCATGACGATTTTGAAAAGCTAAATATACCTATGTATGTTACCGCAACTAATTTGGTGAATGCAGAACTAGTTGTCTTTAACAAGGGGTCTATTGCTACTGCTGTAAAAGCATCTTGTGCAGTTCCATTAGTTTTTAAACCAGTACATTATAAAGATGCTTACTTATGTGATGGTGGTATTTTAAACAATTTTCCTACTAATCTTATTAAAGGCAAATGCGATAAAATAATTGGTGTCAATGTCTCTAATATTCCGAAATCATCTATTGTAAAATGGAGTTATAAAACTATCATTGAGCGTATTGTTAAAGTTTCTATTAACTACAATATGGAAGACAAAAAACAACTTTGTGATATTTATATGGAACCGCCAAAAATGGAAATATATAGCACATTCGATTTTTCGAAAATTGATGAAATATACAAAACTGGGTATGACTATGCTAGAGAAAAAAATAATGAACTTATTAGTTTTCTTGACTAATTTTTTTTGAAAGACTAATTACATAAGACTTTTATATGAAAAAAATATTTTCTTTTTTCGTTTGTATTTTCATTTGCACTACTGTCTTTACACAGAAAGATTATCCTGTGCCTAAGAAGACAACAACAAGGCTTTTTTACATTCAACATAGCAAAAACCATAACACGTATGTCTATGATGCAAAGATGGAAGGAGAATTCGTTAACATACAAAACCCAATAGATGAATATCGCATTGTTTATACAGAAGGTGGTGAGAAAAAACCATTAAATAAAATTCAAAAGCAGTTTGCTTACGGTATGGTTACAAAATCAATAGCACCAAATCTTATTGAAATGCATTTGGTGGCATCATCAAAATTAAAATTTTATCTAATCCATAATCCTAATGAAAAACCTAGAGTTTATGTAACTATAAATAATTGTAAACTTTATTTAGACAGTATATTCGTTGAACTCGAAGAAAATACCTCTTCAATAAAAGCAAAGGCAAAATATGTTTTGTTTTCTGGTAAAGATTTTACTTCTGGCAAAAATGTAACTCAGAAATTAATAGTAGAATAACAAAATTATAGATTAAAACTTGAGTTTATAAATTAAACTTTTTTCATTTTGTGAGGTCTAAACAATAACTAAAACCAAATGAAAATGAAAATCAAAGTAATTCTTCTATGTTCTCTAATCTCTTTTATACTCGTTGGTTGTTCTAAGTCAGATAATGATTTTACAAGTGAAATTTCAGATCCAATTGAATATTCAGTAGATAATTGGACAAGTTATTGTGGTTGGCATTATAATAACGGAACAGTGCCAAATTGGGCAGGTTGGACTAGAGAATACGCAAAAGACAAATTTGGTTTATTTATTTCGGATACTATTAATTATCAGATAGATGTGGTTGCATTAGAAAATAGTTATCAAGAATTATTATCATTAGACTTAGATATTGATATTTTGCAGTTAGATGGAGGTTTGGGTTCAGCAAAAGATACCACAAGAGTAAAAAACTGGATGCAAATGATTGAAGCAGATAACGCCTATAAATGGAAACAGATTGTTTATGCTCAATCTAAAAAACTTACTCAAATACCAAATGCTGAAGAAAGAGTTTATTGGCAAATTGGTAATGAAATTTCTAGTCCTTCATATAGCCAAACAATTAGATACTGGCAAGGAGAACCTTATAGTAATGGCTATAATTACGATACGTTTATCATTCCATATTACGTAGAAAATTATTTAGCACCAACAATTGAAGCAATTGAGATGGCAAGTACAGATGTGTACGGAGAAACAGGTAAAATAAATATTTGTTTAGGTTCATTAACAAATGCAACTAGTTTGGCAGCACAATCTTTTTTAAGTACTTTATTAAATTATGAAATAGTTGGTAATAATGCAGCAACATTAACAGGAAAGAAAGTATCTGATTTAATTCATCTTATAACTATTCATTATACAATGGGTACAGCCAAAACTTCAGAGTGGGAGTCTGTTTTTACAACCTATAAAAATTGGTCTGGAACAGGAAGAATTAAAGGTGTTTGGTCTTCGGAAGAAGTAGGTATTAACGCCGCATTGGGAGGAGCAGGAAGTGTAATTGGTAGCATTGCAACTTCTAGGTGTTTAGAATGGAGTATTAATAATCAATATTCTGCAAAAGAAGCAAGAGTAAATTATTATGGTTGGAATACAGGAGATGCCTCTACAACGGTAAACGACTTTAATCAATTTCTTTTTGATGCTTTAGGAAACAGAAAAATATCAAATGTAAATAAACTTGCAACCACGATTGATGCTACTAATAATGTAGAGTTTCATTCTTTCAAATCGGAAATTGAAAACAAAAAGGTTATTATAGTATTTCCAGAAAGAGAACAAAATCAGTTAGGTAGCCAGATTAATGAAGTGATATTGGATGAAACTATTTGGGGAGGAATTCAAAATATTACTGCGTATAAATACGATAATCAAGGAATTAACGAGGTCATAACATCTTTAAACCAAACAGAAAACACTACAGAATTAACGTTCAATTCACAATTAACATTAGATTATTTTAGTGGATTGGTTTTACTAATTGAAGATTAAATGGTTGTGCTTTAAACGTTTTTATTTTTTTAATCCCAAAGTACGGTCTCTATGTTCCACAGCCCATTTTACCATAATATCTAAAACGCATTGAAATGTTTTTCCAGATTCTGTTAATTCATATTCAACTGTAACAGGAGTTGTATCATAAACTGTACGTTTTACAATACCATTAACCTCTAAATCTTTTAATTCTTTAGATAACATTCTTGGTGAAATTTTATCAATATTCCGTTCTAACTCTTTAAAACGCATTTTACCAAACAATAAAGTTCCAATAATAGGTGTTTTCCATTTTCCGTTTATAACATTCAATGCATCATTAAGTGCTAATACATATTGTACAGGGCATTTTTTAACTTCTTCAATTTTAGTTGCTGTATCCATCTGTTTTATTTAAACTATACTAAAGCATAGTGGTTACATTAAGTATAGTACTTACTTTTGTATAGCAAATATAAGTACTTTTGTAGAAATAAATTTATAGTCTATAAAAAATGAAAGAAAAAATATTAATTACAGGCGCAACAGGTAATTTAGGGAAATTAGTATTAAATAATTTACTTGAAGAACTTCCGGCAAGTCAATTATCCATATTGGTAAGAGATGTTACCAAAGCAACCGAGTTTAAAGATAAAGGTGTAACAGTTTATAATGGTGACTATAATAATTACGACAGTCTAATATCAGCATTTAAAAACATAGATAACATATATTTTGTATCAAGTAGCGATATCTCTAATAGAACAAAACAGCACGAAAATGTAATAAACGCCGCAAAAGAAGCAGGAATAAAACACATTGTTTACACAAGTTTTATTCGTAAAAACGAAACCGAGACTTCGCCAATAGCAGCAGTAGCAAATGCTCATTTAAAAACAGAAAGTTGGTTGAAAAACTCTGGTATGGATTACACCATTTTAAAACACACCATTTATGCAGATTTTCTTCCAATATTTTTGGGTGAAAATTTATTAGAAACAGGTATTGCCTATTTACCAGCAGGAGAAGGTAAAAACACTTTTGTTACGCGTAGTGATATGGCAGAAGTTGGTTCTAAAATCCTTACTTCAATAGAGGATCATAAGAATAAAGAATACGAAATTAATAATGAAAATGCCTTAAGTATTAGAGATATAGCAACTCAAATATCAGAAATTACTAAAAAACCAATTCAATATATTTCACCAACGCAACAAGAATATATAGAAACATTAACAAAAGCAGGAGTTCCAATAGAGTATATTGGCATGTTTGCAGGTTTTGCTGAGGCTTTTAAACAAGAAGAATTTATAAAATCAGGAACAACAATTGAATCAATAATAGGAAGAAAACCTACAACAATATCAGAATTTTTAACTCAAGTTTATTCAAAATAATTTAAAACAAAAAACAATGAAAAACACAATTAAAACAGTAACGTTAGCAGTAATTGCCCTAATAACATTTTCGTTTACAACTATAGAAACTGAAAAAAAAGAGATAAAAACAGACAGTAGTAAAGTGGTTTGGAAAGGTTATAAAGTAACAGGTTCGCACGAAGGAACAATTACATTACAATCTGGTTCTTTATCTTTTGAAGAAGAAAAATTAACAGGAGGTGAATTTGTAATAGATATGACAACTATTATTGTTACAGATATAACTGGCGAATATAAAGGTAAGTTAGAAGGGCATTTAAAATCAGACGATTTTTTTGGCACAGAAAAGTTTGCAACCGCAATATTAATTTTTACAGAAGTGAAATCAAAAGGAAAAAACTCATATACAGTTACAAGCGATTTAACCATTAAAGGAAAAACAAATCCCGTAACTTTTGAAATTTCTATTTATGGAAACAAAGCAACAACGTCTTTAAAAGTGGACAGAACAAAATATAATATAAAATATGGTTCTTCTAGTTTTTTTGATGGGTTAAAAGACAAAGTCATTTATGATGAATTTGATTTGGTTGTAGATTTAGAATTCTAAATCAACTTATATACTGTCTGTTTGAGCGTAGTTTAAAATCTAATAAATAGAAATTACGCTCAACAAGGCAATTAAATAAATAAGATTAACTAAATGAAACGCTCTCAATTTTTAAATTTATTAGGATTAGCATCCATCCATTTAAGTATGAACTCATTAAACGATTTAAAAAGAATATCCGATTCTTTTCCGCTTTCTCAAAGAATGCCTGTGTTGTTTTTAGGTCACGGCAGCCCTATGAATGGTATTGAAGAAAATGAATTTACCAAAGGATTTAAAATCAGTTCAAAAACAATACCTAAACCCAATGCAATTATCTGTATTTCTGCACATTGGTTTACAAAAGGCACTAAAGTTACAGCAATGGAACTACCAAAAACCATTCACGATTTTGGTGGTTTTCCACAAGAGTTGTACGAGCAACAATATCCTGCAAAAGGCAATCCTACATTAGCAAGAGAAACAAAACAATTACTACATTCTACACCAGTAGAATTAGACGAAAAATGGGGATTAGACCATGGAACTTGGACGGTTTTAAAACACTTATATCCAAAGGCAGATGTGCCTGTAATACAGTTAAGTATAGATTATACCAAAGATGCCAATTATCATTTTGAATTAGCAAAACAATTAAGTTCATTGCGAAATAAAGGCGTTTTAATTGTTGGTAGTGGAAACATTATCCATAATTTGGGTCTAGTTGATTGGAAAAACTTTGATAAAGATAATTATGGCTATGATTGGGCAATAGAAGCACAAGAAACAATTAATAATTACTTAGTAGATGGAAATTTTAATCCTTTAATTAATTATAAAAAACAATCCAAAGCAGTTCAATTAGCCATACCATCACCAGATCATTATTTACCATTAATTTACACATTAGGTCTTCAGCAGAAAGATAAAAATAGGCAACTTTTTAACGATAAGTTACTCGCAGGTTCTTTAAGTATGACATCATTAAAAATAGGTTAATCACTAATCTTAAGAAAGAATTTTAATGTAAAATGAATAAATAATTAAGATTCATTTTATTGAGTATCTTTGAAATTAGATATTCATACTCTCGATAATTGAAAAATTCAACTATAAAAAAACATACAATAAGTGATATTATTGAAATCCTTGGAGATAGCCCTCAAACCGATGGATTACATGTGCATTTATCTAAAAATAAGTTTGAAGAAATACCACTAAGTTATCCGTTTAGGGCAGATAATTATGCGTTTTTATTAGTCGTTTCAGGAGTATTAAAAATACAACTTAATCTAATCACTTATACTATTAGAAGTAATGAGATGATTTCTATAAAACCGCAAACAGTAACTCATATTCTTGAAATGAGTAACGATTTAGAAATTATTGGCGTTAGTTTTACAGTAGATTTTATTCTTAAAAATTCGTTTAAAAAGATAGAGTTAAATGCTTTTGATTTCTTTACATCTAATAATATTCCAAAGTTAAAATTATTAGAAGATGAGATGAATACTTCTGTAACGCTCTCAAGATTATTAGAAAAAAATAATAGTTTCAATGATCAAAAACCTTTTTTTAAAGAAGAAATTATCAATTACACCTTTGGTTTATTGATGTATCATTATGCTTCTATTTATAAAAAGACATATCCTAATTTAGAAGCAGATTTGTCACGTCAAGAAGAACTAACACTTCGATTTTTAAAAATTTTAAATGAAAACCTTAAAAAAGAACGAACAGTACAGTTTTATGCAGATGTATTATGTATCACTTCAGGGCATCTTTCCAAGGTTTTAAAAGAAGTTTCAGGAAAAACAGCCAATCAATTAATTGACGATGCTGTAATAATGGAAGCCAAAATATTATTAGGAAACCCTTCTTTAACGATAGCAGAAGTTACTTACGAACTTCAGTTTAGCAACCAATCTTTCTTTGGTAAATTCTTTAAAAAGCACACAGGTTTTTCGCCTTCAGAGTTTAGAAAAACACATAAAACAATTTCTCTCTAAAAAGAAACTTACAGACCTACACGTGAATATAGAATTTAATTCAATATACTGATATACAGCAAGTTGAATATTTTCAATATTTCACCTTGAATTTAAAACCCCTGTTTTAGACCAATTACTGCTTTTTATAGACCTTTCGTGTTTGTAAGAATAGAGCCAATTTTGCAGAGTAAATTTTTAATAAATAAACTCACACATTATTATATCTATGAAGCAAATAATCACCTTAACAGCAGTAGTGCTATTATTAGTAAGTTGTTCAGAAAAAAAAGAAACACTAAAAGAAACAGTAATAACAAAAGTTACTGTAAAAGATATTAAAAAATCATCTGAAAATGAAGTTCTAAATTATAGCGGAACAATTGAAGCTGATAACGTAGTGTCTTTAGGCTTTTCTGTTCCAGGACGAATTTCAAGAGTTTATGTACAAGAAGGGCAAAAAGTAAAAAAAGGACAATTATTAGCAGCAATAGATGTAACCACTTATAAAAACGCCTTCGATATTGCTAATGCAGGTTTAGAACAAGCAAACGATAACTTTAAAAGATTAAATGGTTTATTCCAAAAAGGAAGTTTGCCAGAACGCGATTTTATTGCTGTTAAAGTAGGTGTTGCACAAGCCAATGCAAATAAAAACTTGGCAGCAAAAAACTTGTCAGACACCAAATTATATGCACCATTCTCAGGAATGATTACTGCTAAATTAACCGAAATTGGCGCAACTGCTGCACCAGGAATTCCTGCTTTTACAGTAATGAAAACCGATAAAGTGTACGCAAAAGCATCCATCACAGAATCTGAAATTTCAAAATTAAAAATAGGAACAGATGCTAAAGTAGAAATCGCATCAATGGGAGAAACATTTAATGGTAAAGTTGCTATTGTAAACCCAAGTGCAGATGCTTTAACAAGAACATTTAATGTGAAAGTACGATTGGATAATGCCGAAAATAAATTACTTCCAGGAATGATTAGCAACATCAAAATTGAAACAGGAAACGAAGTAAGTGTAATTACGGTTCCAACTGATGCTATTGTTAGAGATGCCAATGACCTTATTTATGTCTATATCGTAAAAGAAAATAAAGCCATTAAAAAAAGAGTGTCATTGGGCAATTTTAAAGGTAATGAAGTTATTGTTACTGACGGATTACAATTAAATGACAAGGTAATTATTGCAGGTCAAAGAAATTTAAAGGACGGACAAACTGTAGCACTATAATCTAATAAAAGCATATTTTCGAGATGAAAAAAGTAAAAATAAATTTTATAGAGGCAGCAATGAAATACCGTCAGGTAACCATTGTAATGACTGTATTATTAATGTTGTTAGGTGTCTATGCACTTACAACAATGGCACGTAGCGAAGACCCACAAATTACGGTTCGTAAAGGATTGGTTATTGCGGCATTTCCAGGCGCAGATGAGTTGCAAGTAGAGCAACAATTAACCGATAAATTAGAGCAATATCTTTTTGGCTTTGAGGAAATTAGAAAAGAAAAAACCATTTCAGAAACCAAAGAAGGTCAAGTAATTATTACAGCAGAATTAAATGAAAATGTAAAAGATACCGATCGTTTTTGGGCAACCTTACAACACGGTTTAAATACCACTTTTAGACAAAATTATACACTTCCTGGTGGAATGATTGGGCCAATAGTGAATAGTGATTTTGGAGATGTTGTAGCACAAATGATTACCGTTTCTGCACCAGGACGTAGTTATGCAGAAATTGAAAGTTATTTAGATCAATTAGAGGATGGCTTAAAAACCATTCACGAGACCTCTAAAATAAAACGCTATGGCGGACAAAAACAGCAAATTTATGTAACAGTTCAAGATGAAAAAATGAGACAATATGGTTTCGATTTTTCAACCATTGCACAAGTTATTCAAATGCAAAACAATACAGGATATTCTGGAGGCATCACTTTAGAAAATTCAGAAGTATCCATTTTTGCGAAAAACCAATATAAAAATGAAGCCGATTTAGGCAATCAAATTATATATAGTAGTCCAGATGGCAAAGTAGTACGTTTAAAAGACGTGGCAACAATTGAGCGTCGTTACGAAGAAACATCAAGTTACATAAAAGTTGGCAATCAAAAAGTAATGATGCTTACGGTTGAAATGCAACCAGGAAATAACATTGTTCAATTTGGAGAAAAACTAACCGAAAAGATTAATGAAGTAAAACAACAACTTCCACAAGATGTAGTTATTGATACCATTGTAGATCAACCTACGGTTGTAAAAGGAAGTATCAGTCACTTTATGCTAGAATTTGTAATCGCAATTTTAGCCGTAATTATAGTCGTTATTTTTCTATTGCCATTTAGAGTCGCAATTGTTTCTGCAGTTGCTTGTCCAATAGCCATTGTAATCACATTTGGAGTCTTAAATATTATAGGCATAGAAATCCACCAAGTAACATTAGCAGCACTAATTATTGTATTAGGAATGGTGGTGGATAATGCTATTGTAGTGGTAGATAATTACATTGAAAAATTAGATGAAGGTGTAGATAGATGGACTGCTGGATGGCAAAGTGCTACACAATTAATGGTGCCTATTTTTACAGCAACTATGGCAATTATATTCGCCTTTTTGCCATTAGCATTTTTCTTAAACGGTATTGCTAAAGAATTTATTCAAGCCTTACCAATTGCTGTCGCAGTGGCTTTATTTGCTTCATTATTAGTAGCATTGTTATTAACACCTTATATGTGTTATGTCTTTATTAAAAAAGGATTGAAACACAAAGTAAGTGATCAGTTGGAGAAAAAATCGTTGTTAGATAGATTACAACATGTGTTTAACAACACTTTAGATTTTAGTTTTAGATGGCCAAAAGCAACTTTATTAATTGGTTTGTTATCTGTTGGTTTAGCAATGGTAGTCGCTATATTTGGTTTAGAGCAAGAATTATTTCCAACAGCAGAAAGAAATCAATTTAATATTGAAGTATGGCTTCCTAATGGAGGAAGTTTGCAACAAACCGAAGAAGTAGTTACGCGTGTCGAAGCCGAAATTAAAGGCGATGAACGCGTTGTAGGTGTTGCAAGTTTTGTTGGAACAAGTTCACCAAGGTTCCATTCAACTTATGCGCCAGAAACACCACGAAAAAACTTTGCGCAAATATTTATTACAACCACAGGCAAAGAAGCAACACAAGAATTAGCAGATGAATATATTAAAAAGTTTGAAGGTTTTGTTCCTGATGGTTATATAAGAGTTAGGCAGTTATCTTTAAAAGAAACACCAGCACCTGTTGAAGTGCGTATTGTTGGTGAAGACTTAAACAAGCAAAAACAAGTTGCTGAACAGGTAAAAACTATTTTAGAAAATACAGAAGGGACCAATTGGGTAAGAACATCATATCAAGATGAATATTATGGTGTAAAAGTTAATTTAAAAGACGATAAAGCCAATAGATTAGGCGTTACCAACGCAATGGTATCACAAACCTTAGGTGCTGGTTTAAAAGGATATCCTGTTTCAACTTTGTATGAAGGCGATAAAGCCATCGATATTTTATTGCGTTTTGATGCCAACAATCGTGGAAATTTCACTGATTTAGGAGCCTTAAATATCTCTACAATGTTTGGCACAAAAGTGCCATTAAGAGAAGTAGCAGATATTACACCAGAATGGCACACAGGAGTAATTGCCCATCGTAATGGATTAAGAACATTAACTGTTCTTACAGAAACACAAATGGGTTTAAAAGCAGCAACGATTCAAAGTGATATCATGCCAAAAATTGATGCACTAGAATTGCCTGATGGAATTACAATTAATTACGGAGGAGAATACGAAAGCACCAATGAAACAGCGCCAGCAATGATGCTATCATTAAGTATTAGTTTAATATTAATCTTCTTGGTATTATTATTTCAATTTAAAGATTTCACCAAAGTATTGGTAGTATTAGCAACATTCCCATTGAGTTTGTTGGGTGCGTTTTTAGGGTTATTCTTAACAGGAAATCCAATAGGCTTTACAGCCTTTATGGGAATTATAAGTTTAATTGGTATTGTAGTTAGAAACGGAATTATACTTGTTGATTATGCAGATGAGTTGGTTTTAGAACATGGTTATTCCGTTAAAGCAGCAGCAAAAGCATCAGGTAAAAGACGTATGCGACCTATTTTCTTAACATCTATTGCAGCAGCAGTTGGTGTTGTACCAATGATTGTTGGTAAATCACCACTTTGGGCACCTTTAGGAAGTGTACTAGCAGTAGGCTTAATAGTGTCTATGGTATTAACTTTATTTATTGTGCCTATCCTGTATTACAAGTTTGTAAAGCCACATCCAGATGCAGTACATCCGCATCCAAATGCGGAAGTAATTGAAACTATTTTATACAAGCCTAAAAAGAGTAGAACACTTCGCAAGATAGATGTAATGAAATATAAATTTAAAAAACGAATTAAATAATAAACCTATAAACTGTAGTGCTACTGTTTCAATGGTTAATAGCAAATCAATTTTTTAAAAAAAAGAAGCAGTAGTTTCTATAGTTAAATAAATAATATTAAAATAAGATTATGAAAGCATATACATATATTCTGTCTCTAGTTTTTTTGATGGTTTTTATTCCTTTTCAAAAAACAAGTGCACAAGAGATTTTGAGTTTGGAAAGTGCCAAAACAATGGCTTTAACCAATAACAAAAAGATAAAAAAAGCCACTCAAACTATTGAAGCAGCAAAAGCAGCAAAAGCATCTGTTTACGCATCAGACAAACCGTTTGTAGATGCAAGTGTAATGGGATTGCACGTTGGAGATCCATTAAGCACATTATTACCAGAATTTAATGCCAACGCATCGTTAGGAGTAACACAAGTAATTTATGCTGGTGGAAAAATAAATACAGCAAAAAAATTAAGCAATACTGCAGTCAATTTATATACCTCACAAAAAGAATTGACAGATAGCGAAGTATTATTAGATGTTGAAACGACCTATTGGCAATTGGTAAATGTAAAAGGAAAGGTAACCTTGGCAACAAAATACAAGTCGCTTTTAACCGAATTGTTAAAAGATTTAACCAATTTATTTGATGCAGGAATCATTTATAAAAATGATGTATTACAGGTGCAAGTTCAACTAAATCAAGCAGAATTAGATTTAACTAAAGCAAACGATGGTGTCACTTTATTAAAATTAAAAATGGCACAATTAACAGGAATGACAGATACTAATTTTACAGTTGAAGATTCCATTACAGGTGATGTTAATTTGCTAAGCGAAGTTTCAAAAACCACAGCAATAGAAAATAGACCAGAAATAAAAATGCTTAAAAATGCTGTTGAAATTGAAGAATTACAAACCAAAATTATAAATGCAGATAGAAAGCCTACTGTAGCATTAAATGTAAGCGGAATTTACGCCAACGGAAAGCAAATTAATTTTTCTGATGGAAGTAATGATATGACTTCTTATTACGGATTATTAAGTGTTAATATCCCTGTTTTTGACTGGGGAAGTAGAAAGCAAAAAGTAAAAGAACAAAAATTTAAAGTAGCAGCACAAAAATTAGAATTAGAAGAAACTGAAGAACTATTATCACTTCAAATTCAAAATGCTTATTTAGAGTTACAACAGTCTATTAAAAGAGTTGAAATTACTGAAAAATCATTACAGCAAACTGAAGAAAACTTAAGGCTAAACGAAGATCGTTTTGAAGCAGGAACCGTTATAGGAAAAGACGTCTTAGAAGCACAAGTATTGTGGCAACAGGCTTATTCAGGGGTTATTGATGCCAAAGCAATGTATAAAATAAGTGAAGCTAATTATAAAAAAGTAGTAGGGGAGTTTTAGAGATAAAGTAAGTCGTTTTTAAATGTAATAGATGACTTTTATCATGCAATAAAATGAGACAAATAACTAAATTTAGTATATAATTTTAAAACTATTAAGATGGAAGCAAAAAGCAAAAAACCAATTAGAATTAGATTAGCTGAAAAATTAATAAAAGATCAGCAAGAACTAGAACATTTAGCAGTACAAGCTTCTCTAGGTAAAGTAGAAATGGAAGATGAGTTTAAGGCTGCAAAGGCAGAATTAAAAAAGAGTATTCATGAGCTTAAAGTAGAACTTAAGCATGAACTTAAAGAAACAGAAGAGTCTGTATTAAAAAATTTAGAAAAAATTGATGGACAATTAGACGAAGATGTAGCATATACCAAAGAATCGTTTTTAATGCAAAAAAAGAATATTGTCAATGCTATTAATGATGCTAAAAAAAGTATTAAGAACAGTCCACAAACCAAAAGGACAACTCAGCTTTTTAACGCCATTTCTCAAAAATCAAAACTTCAGTTAGAGCTTTTAGAAAAAAACGCATCAGATAAAAAAGTAGAACTTACTGAAGATTATGAAAAGAGTATGCTGGCAGCAACTGAAAAATTTGAAGAATTTACTTCTAAAATTAAAGAAGAAAAAGAAGACGCTTCAAAGAAAGCAGCTAATTTCAAAAAGGAAGTTGCTCAATCATATAAGCATATAAAAAAAGCATTTAAATCATTATAATAAAAACTCAATCCTTGGCATTCAATGTCAAGGATTGTTTTAAAATTAAAAGATGAGCAAGTTAGGTTTAGCACTTTCTGGAGGAGGAATAAAAGGAATGGCGCATCTTGGCGTATTGCAATATTTAACAGAGTTAGGAATTAGACCTTCTGTTATAGCAGGTACAAGTGCAGGAGCATTAGCTGGTGCTTTTTATGCAGCAGGATTTGAGCCTAAAGAGATTCTTGAAATAGGAAAAACAGAAAAATTCTTTAACTATTCTAACCTATTAAAGCGACAAGGAGTAGGATTGTTTTCATCAGATGTTTTTGGGAATATTATCAAAAAATACATTCCAAAAGACACGTTAGAAGCACTAGAAATTCCATTATTAATTACAGCAACAGATTTAACTAATGCAAGATTAAAGATTTTTAGTGAAGGTTCTTTGGCTACAGCAGTAAAAGCATCATGTTGTGTGCCACTAGTTTTTCAACCTGTTTTGTTTGAAGACGCATACCTTACTGATGGAGGTATCTTAGATAATTTTCCTGTAAATCTATTAGATAATAAAGTCGATAAAATTATAGGTGTTAATGTAAATTGTTTAAACACAATGGAAGGTAAAATGGGCTATAAAAGTATTATTGAAAGAACCATTCATATAGCCATTGGTAATTCTACAGAAACACTAAAAAATAAATGTGATGTATATATTGAACCACCAAATATGGGTGATTATGGAACTTTTGATTTTAAAAAAATAGATGAAATATATAAAATTGGGTATAACCATGCCCAAAGTTATAAAGAGGAACTATTAAAGTTATAGCATTGAATAAAAGAAATAGTATCATAGAACAATCCTTAGCGTTGTTTTTCAATTTTGGAATCCAACATATCACTATGGATGATATAGCCAAGAAATGTGGTGTTTCTAAAAAAACAATCTATAAGTATTTTGAGAACAAGAGTGATTTATTACAAGCTGTGATTAAATTACAAGTAGATGAACTTAAAGAATATCTAAATGAAATAAATAGTAATTCTGCAAACTCTTTAGAAGAATTACATGGTTTTTTTAAATATGTAAATAGTATTTCACATACAATTTCCCCTAGTTTTACTAAAGAATTAAAAAAATATCATCCAGATAATTATATTGAAGTATTCAAATATAAGAATGAAATTATTGTGCCTTTTGTAATAAAAAACATAGATAGAGGAAAGCATGAAGGGCTTTACAAAAGCAATTTAAATGCTGAAGAAATTTGCGACTCATTTGATAACGTTTCAAAAATAGTTTTTACAGAAAATTTTTTATTTGATACAAATAAAAGATCTATTGATTTTTTAAACTCACTCTTCCTATATCGTTTGGTATCTATAAAAGGGTTAGAAGTCTTAAATGGCATCAATAAATAAAAATTATTTGAACCCAAGAATAAACAAACTACTTACCAACCTCAACGATCAATTAAGTTTTTTAGACTTAGAAATTGATAATGAATCTACGCGTTGTGAACATGCTATTGAAGTCATTTTAAAAACTCTAGAAACATTAAATGGCATCATTAATAAAACAAAATTCAAAACAAATTCTGAAGAAATTAGATTCTTTAAAGAGATAAAACCACAGTTCACTTCAAAACTAATTTTTTATAATACACTTTATAAAATTGTAATGAAAAGGCCAAATGGAGGTACAAGAATTGTAAAAAAGTATTATAATAATGAGTTAATAAAACTAAAAGCCTTTTTTGATAACGAATTAGAGTTTTATAAATACTTCCGTTCTGGAAGTATCTATTTAGATCATAAATATTTTTTACGTAGTAAGTTTGATATTAAAATGTCTTTGGATAGTTATTATTTTGAAACAGATAGAAACTTTGCGACCTCACATGATTTTAAAGTAGCCAAAATATTAGCAAATGATTTAATTCAGCTTCATCTAGAAAATCAATTAATTATGATTGATAATAAAGACAGTGGAGAAAAATCACAACACAAACCGAACTTAAAAATGATTTGGACAAGCCCAAAAGTGTCATTAATTGAACTTTTATATGCTTTACATACCGAAGGTGTTTTTAATAATGGTGCTGCAGATTTAAAAGATATAGCATCCTATTTAGAATATATATTCGATGTTAATTTAGGGCAATATCATAGAACCTTTTTAGAAATTAGAGTTCGAAAATCAGACCGAACTAAATTTCTAACTTCCATAAAAGAAAACCTCATCGTAAGAATGAACAATACAGATGAAGGAATGTAATTACTTGTATTTAAAGGGGTTTGATAAAAATCATTCACAACTTCGGTTTGCCTTGTGATTTAAAACAAGTTAAATCATTCAACTTTGCCAAACGAAAGTCAAATCAAGACAAAAGAAACCTTTTGTCGCAGTCCCCACGAAAGTGGGGATCTTTTGATTTTAACTTGTTAAACTAAAATCGTTTATTATGGCAGCAACAATTATTACTACCGAAGATCTTCACGAGTTCAAACATGAATTATTAGAAGACATCAAAGCAATCATCAACCACCAATCAGGTTTTGCACCAAAAAAGTGGCTCAAGTCACCAGAAGTTCGAGACTTCTTAAGTATTTCACCAGGAACATTACAAAATCTTCGCATTAATGGAACTCTACCATACACAAAAGTCGGTGGAGTTATTTATTATGATTATGAAGAAATTCAAAAAGTAATGGAAGATAATAGAATTCACAATAAGTTTTGACGCTTGCGTCATACTGAACTTGCTTGTGCTGAACTTGTTTCAGTATTTCAGTATCTCATAAATTAAGTCAAAACATAAAATGCAAAAAGTCAACTATATAAAACACCTAAAAGGTGTATTCATTCAATTCTCAAAAGATAGTCGATTAAATCCAACACATATAAGTTTATATGTAGCATTATTTCAAATTTGGAATAGTAATCGGTTTATGGAGGAGTTCTATATCAATCGTGAAGAGATTATGAGTTTTTCAAAAATTGGTTCTAAATCTACGTATCATAAATGTATTAAAGAATTAAACCATTGGAAATACATCATTTATTATCCATCACACAATCCATTTAAAGGAAGTAAAATTAAGATGTTCAATTTCGAGACAAGTTCTAAACAAGTTGTGGACTCACACAGTCCTAATAATGGACAAGCATTGGTATCTATTAATAAACATATAGAAACAAATAAAAACATTAATAAACTTGACAAGCCAAAAAATGAAAAAGAAGTTATTGATTTTTTTAAAAAAGAAAACTGGCCAAAAATTGAAGCGCAAAAATTCTATAATCATTACATGGGAATTGGATGGAAAGTTGGAGGAAAAACAAAAATTGTCAATTGGCAAGCAACAGCGAAAAATTGGATGCTAAAAGCTGAAGAAATAAAAAGAAAAGAAACTCAAAAATCAGTTAGCCAAAATCAAGACAACCTAAAGATTAGTAAAAATAAAAATTATAACGAACCTCTCTAACTGTCATTGCGAACACAGTGAAGTAATTTTATTAAGCATTAGATGAACAACATAAAACCACATATCATAATCGAAAAAGGAGTTCAATACCAATTAGGAGAACTAAAAGATAATAATATTTTATATGATTTCAAGAAAATTCTAATATACCTCGATGCAAAAGGAAAGTTGTTATTCGGCAAAAATTTCAAAATTTATGAAGAAGATGAAATAATCCTTTACAAATTGTGCATTTACTTTATTCAAGATTTTGATGCTTGCAAAAAACTAGAAATAGATCCAAACAAAGGCATTTTATTATCTGGTCCTGTTGGCTGTGGCAAAACAAGTTTAATGAAATTGTTGCGACATATTGTACCACATCATAAATCGTATGAAGTTATTCCTGCACGTAACATCACATTTACATTCAACAATATAGGTTTTAAAATCATTCAAGAATACGGAAACAGTAGTTTTTACTGTTTTGATGATTTAGGAGTAGAAACAACAGGTCGTCATTTTGGAAAAGACTGCAATGTTATGGGTGAAATCTTGTTATCTCGTTACGATCTATTTCAGAAAAATAAAATTAAAACGCACGCAACAACTAATCTAAACGCACAAGAATTAGAAGATAGATATGGTAATCGTGTGCGCTCTAGAATGCGACAACTATTTAATTTAATTGCTTTTGATAAGGAAAGTATTGATAAACGAAAATAAGGACAATATCGACATAACACTGATACTTTTCGGTCTTATTGCTAAATTAAACTTTGGCAAAAAATCAAAATTCTGCCAAAGATTAACTAATAATATGTATACCCAAAAAGGTATAAAATGACATATAAAACATTAATTACACCCAAAAAGGTATAATTATAAATAAATTTATTATATTGCACCCATAAAGGTATAGTATGAAGAACTGGGATAGAAAAAATACAATAGCCCAATTGGTACGTAACAAACGTAAAAAAGCAGACCTCACACAAGTAGAGTTATCAGATGTAACTGGTGTAGGATTACGGTTTATACGCGAATTAGAGCAAGGAAAACCTAACTTAATGATGGATAAAATCAATCAAGTATTATTATTTTTTGGACATACATTAACACCAACACCAATAAGTGATGAGGCAAGGAGAAATTTGGGTAAATAATAAATTAGCAGGAGTTTTAACCGAAAATGAAAACGGTTATAATTTTAGTTATAAAGTAGATTATTTAAAATTAAATGATGCATCTGCTGTAAGTTTATCATTGCCATTACAAGAAGAAGAATTTCATTCAGAAAACCTATTTCCATTTTTCGATGGCTTAATCCCAGAAGGATGGTTATTAGATATAGCACATAAAAACTGGAAAATAAATCCACGTGACCGTATGGGATTATTACTAACTACCTGTAAAGATTGTATAGGGAATATTAGTGTGATAGAATTATGAACTACTGTTTAACATGTCATAAAGAATTAGAAGGTAATGCAAATTACCATGAAAGTTGCTTAACTGCGTTTTGGCAAGAAGATACACCTGTGTTAGAATTAGATTATGAATTATCACAAATTGAAGAATTAGCCAAAGAAAATATTGCGCAACGTATTATTGTAACAGGAGTACAACCAAAATTATCTCTAGGTTTTACAGAAGAAAACACACAAAATCGTTTAACCATAGTTGGCGCATTAAACGGAAGATATATTCTAAAACCACCTTTTGAGCAATATCCACAAATGCCAGAAATAGAAGCATTATCAATGCTATTAGCACAAGCCTGTGGTATTGCAACCGTTCCGTTTATACTTATTCCTTTAAAAGATGGAGCATTAGCTTATTTAACCAAACGTATTGACCGTACTACAAAGGGAGAAAAATATGCTATGGAAGATGCATGCCAATTTACAGAACGATTAACAGAGCATAAATATAGAGGCTCTTATGAGCAAATTGCAAAGGGAATTATTGCTTATTCACAAAACCCAATATTAGATGCAGTCCGTTTTTATGAGCAAGTAATAGTGTCATTTTTAATAGGGAATAATGATATGCATTTAAAGAATTTTTCACTGATAGCAACTGAAAAAGAACAATATGCATTGGCACCAGCGTATGATATGGTCGCAGTAAAACTATTAATTCCAGAAGATGAAGAAGAGTTAGCACTAAATCTTAATGGTAAAAAGAGAAAATTATCACGTAAAGATTTTAACGAAGCAATGTCGAAAGGGCATATCCCAGAAAAAGCAATAAATAACCTTTGGAGTCGTATAGAAAAAGGGGTAGTAAACTGGCCAGAATTAATAGCGGATAGTTTTCTAAACAAGAAACAAAAAGAAATATTTGTTAAACTTATTATAAATAGGGCACAACAAATCGGTTTAAAATTTAAGAATGAAATTAATCACTAATATTTTATGACATCTTTATTACATAAACTATTTGATGAACTAGGGTACAGTAGAGATAATGGACTATTCATTTTGGAGAAAGATGAAGAGAAAATTTTAAATACATTTCCAAGTAGAGTTAGTCGAATTATTACAGAAGTTATAAAACCTTATGCTATTTTTTGTGCTGATATTCAGTATGAAAATAAAGAGCACATTAAGCCCTTTAACAATCCATTAATTTTATTTTATGACAATCCTACAGAATCTGAATATAATTTAATACCAAAGCATTCTTTTAATTTAAGCAGATCACCTTTAGTTATAATAAATAAAGAAAATAGTATTGAAATCTATAATGGTTTTGATTTTTCAGACAGTACAAATCAATGGTTAGAGTCAATAAATATTAATAGAGAACTATTATCTATTGAGAATCTACGGAATGGAGAAGGCTGGAGAGAGATTTATAACAAATATTTTAAAAAAAGCAAAACTGTTGATAGATTTTTATTAAGTAATATTACTGATGCTAGAAGAATATTATTAGCAAAAGAAGTTAATTTTCCTGAAGGGAATTTAACACCAGAAGTTGCTAACAGATTAATAGGTAGACTAATCTTCATAAGATACTTAATTGATAGAAATGTAGTTTTTAACGACCAAAATATTTTAATTGGCTCTACCAAAAAAGAAAGACAAGAAGCACTTAATCAAATTTTATTAAATCATAAACAGACTTATGATTTTTTTGAATATATAAGTAATAAATTTGGAGGAGATTTATTTCCGTTAGAATTTGAAAACCAAGGATTACCTTTTTTTGAAAGAGATTATGTTAGGCAAGAAAACTTAAATATTCTTTATCATTTATTGACCTGTTCAAAAATGTTTATGGGTGATAGAGTTAAAGGTTATAGCGTTCAACCATCAATGTTTAATGTTTATGATTTTGAAATTATTCCTGTTGAATTAATTAGTAATATTTATGAAAGTTTTTTAGGAAATACTGCCTTTTCTAATGGTAAAATGATTACAGAACTTTCTAAACAAAAAGAAGTTAAAGCATATTACACACCGCCTTTTTTAGTAGACTATGTGTTAAGTCAAACTATTCAACCATTTATTGAAAAACAAGAGGAGACCAGTTGTAAAGTTTTAGATCCCTCATGTGGTTCAGGTATTTTTTTAGTAGAATCTTTAAGACGAATCATTGACAAAGAAATTTTCGTTAGAAGTAAAGAAAATAATTACAAAAAAACTATTTCAAATGAGAAATTATGGAGTCTATTAGAAGAAAATATTTATGGAATAGATATTGATAAAAACGCTATTGAAATCACTATATTTTCCCTTTATATCACCCTATTAGATTATAAAACACATCCCAAAGAAATTGAAAACTTTGAATTTAGACCACTAAAAAATAAAAACTTATATGGAGGTCAAGAAGCTGATTTTTTTAATGAAAATAATACTTTCAATACATTATTTAAAAAACAAGTTAAACTAGATTTTATAGTTGGAAATCCACCTTGGGGTATTGTAAAAACATCAAGGTATGTAGATTATATTTTAGAAAGAAATAAAAAAGAATTATCAAAAAAATTAAAGAAAGGTGTATCACTATCTATAGGAAATAAAGAAATATCTCAAGCTTTTATGGTTAGAGTAAGTGATTTAATACAGAAAAATCACAAAACTAAAATTTGTTTTATAGTAACTGGTAAAAATCTATATAACTCTGATGAAGGTGCTATAAAATGGAGAAAGTATTTTCTTTCGAAATTTAACGTGCACCAGTGTTTTGATTTATTTGGAGTTAATAATAAAGTAGCTGGTGGTAAACAGATATTTGACAATGCTAATCAACCACCTGCAATATTATTATATAGTCTAAAAGGAAAAGATGTAGTTAACAATAAAATAAAACATATTGTCGCTAGAGCTAATAAGTATTATTACTATTTCAAAACTATAGTTATTGAAAAGAATGATGTGAAATTAATAGATCAAAACTTATTTATTAAAGATGATAAGTTATGGAAAATAATGTTATATGGTAATACTTTAGATTATCTGTTTATCAAAAAGTTGAAAAATGGTGGGGCAGCAATATCAGAAGTAATTAGTAAATACAATTTAGCTATAAAAGGAGGTTTTAAATCTAAAGATTCGGATATACCAATAAACAAAAGAAAATCAACAAGTGAGTATTGGAATTATAATTATATTGAAGTAGAAAAAAGTAAAGATTTAAGACAATTTCAAGTAATTTCAAATAAAACTTTTAAACAAAAACTGGATGAACTTTATTTGAAAGGAGATATACAAGAAAACTTAAAAGTACCTCAAATAACAGAAAGTTTAGCATTTAAAGGTAAAAAACTATTAATTAAAAAAGGTCTTGATAAATACCTAAATCATAGAACAGTAAGTGCTTTTTACGAGAAAGACTGTGTGTTTTCATCTACAATAGCTTCAATAGTACCTATAAGTGGAAAAATGTCAAATGAAGTGGAAAATTCACTTCTCTGTATGTCTGCAATATTTAATTCTAAATTGTTTACTTATCATTTATTAATGACGAGTTCTTCTTTTGGGGCAGGTAGAAACAGGGTGAATTTTGTTGAATTTTTAGAAATGCCATATCAAGAAGATTTGGAGTTATCAATACTAACAAAAGAATTGCATAATCTACTAAAAGGTGATTTCTTTAATGAAAATCAAGAAAAAGTTTATTTAATCGAAAAACAAATTGAAAATAAAATATATAAACTATATAATGTAAACTCTATTGAGCAAGAATTGGTAAATTATGCTTTAAACATTAGCATTCCCGTTATGAAAAGGGCAGATAGATTAAATAAGAATCATCTTTTAATTTTTAAAAAAATAACTAAAAAAACTGTAACAGTGTTAGAAGAATATTGCCAAATATTCATAAATCATTTTAGTGACAGATTTAATAATACAAATAAGTACTTTATAATAGATGTATACATCAACAAAGATTTTATTGCTTTACATTTTGTTATTTCAAATGAAAAGAAAGAAAAAACAATAACACATTTTTTTAATTCCAGTTTAGAAGATTCAATAAATAAAATTGGAGGATTAGGTATTCAAAATGTTAGCACTAATTTATTTGCACAACAAGATATTAGAGGATTTAATAAAAGTTCTTTCTATGTAATAAAACCGAATATAAATAAAAATTGGCATAAGGCCATTGCTCATTTAGATTTGTCAGAATTCATTGAGGCTATAGCAAAATCAGAAATAAAAAAAACAAATTAAGATGAACGCAGACAGTTTTATTTATTCTGAAGAACCTTATTATCAAACTAAACTATTTAGTTTAGTAGGACACTCTTATTCTGAATTAAAAAAAGAAAAGTATAAAGACAAATACTCTAGAAAAGAAATTTTGAATAAGCATATTCAATTTAAAGGTAATAAAGGTGCTAAAACTAAATTAGAACTTGAAGATTATTTAAGAAATGATTTACTTAAAAACTATATTAACAATAATAAATCAAAGTTCAATCTAGAATATTTTCATTTTGAACCTGGTGTTGACGAAATAAAAGACGGTGTAACAATAGGTAGTTTAGATATTAAAGTTTTATTACCAACTAATAATTCGTTATCTGGAGATGAATATTTTGCTATAGAATGCAAAAGAATAAATAAGCTTGCAAGAACAAAAAATTATTATATAGATCACGGAATTAATCGCTTTTTAACTAGACAATATTATCCTGAATCTAATTCTAAAATAGCTTTTATGTTATCTTTCATGGAGTGTGAAAAGCAATCTCATAGAGAGGACTCAAATTCAATAATAACATCTTTCAATGAATTGTTAGACAAAAATTATAAGAAAAGTATTTTACATCCAATTGGAGAAATTGATTTAGATATTAGTATTGATAAAAAGTATGAAATAGACATTTACAATTCATATTTCAAAAGAGAAGATGGTACCAATATTCAGATTTATCATGTTTTTTTAGATTATTATGATATAATTGATAATTAGTCCCCACAAACCAAAACCCAGTTTTCTCGTTCCTCAAAATCCTCTGTTTTTTGGTTTGTTCCGCGCGCCACACTTCTATAGCGTTTAAATTGCCGTACTAATGCAGCACTTTAAAGCTTGCTTCACTCGTACCTCATTTCACAACTATAAAGAGCTACACTTTGCAAAAAGCTAATAATTTAAACGCTATCCCAAGCTATGTTACATAATAGAAGTTATAGTAGCAAAAATCCTTTCAATGGTTGCCTACGGCGTTTTATTATATTTTCGTAGCTATAACTGCTATTATGTAAAATATCCACTCATCCAACGCTCACATAAGAAATAATGAATAACATTTAGATCTTTAAACAACATTTTGGAATTGTTGCATTGTTTTTATAAGTGCTTTTAGTTCCAATAAATTAAGTTTGGAAATCTTTTTAAAATTAGAACTATTAAGAGTAATTCTAAAGCACCTATAAAATCAAAAATTGCCAATAAGAGTATAATTTTTTATTTGCCAAGAAAATAAGATGAAACTGTTTTCACTAAAAGTAAATGCTAATTCTTCAACCTTAAAAAACAACATTTTTAAAATAGAAATATAATTACAGTAAATGTATTTTCGAAGCATTCACTTTTAACAAAACCAATCAGAAAAATAGAACAAGCAAATAAAAAACCATACACTTATTTTCGCTGCTGCCAGCGCACTACGTACCTTAATTATTTCCTTACTCATACTTCGACATTCAATCGCCATTTGGCTAACATTTTTAAAATTTGAGAATGCCCTTGCGCTCATACCATCCGTAATTCTCAATTTTTAAAAACGATAAAAATGTATCAATTTTTTTCTTACCTCATTCATCTGCACAAAAACCCTGCTAAATTCATTTAATTTCTTTATCAAAATTCTTTGTTTGTTTCATTTCGTTAAGTAAAAAACAGGCTTATTTATTCAATACAATGCATAAAAAAAGCACATTATTTCATAATGCACTTAATTTATTTTCAGTTCTTCCAATACTAAAATTATTTTGACCTACTTTTTCAATTTTCTTTTTAGATTTTGGAATATGTACTTTAAAATGACTGAAACCAAAAAACTTACGATAGCACCAACAATAGCCAAAACAATAGTTGTGACTAAATCTTCAACACCAATATTCAAAATTGAGGAAAAGAAAGTACCGCCAATAATAGCAGATTTGGTATTATAATCCAGTGTCATCAGTTTCAGTTTTGCCATCATCAATAACAACTGCTTGACTTACTGCAGTTGCAACTGTACCAGCAACAGTCATATAAGTGGCAATCGTTACCACCAATGCAGGCATACTAATTGGAGCAGCTATAATTGCACCACCAGCTGTAGCCAAAGCAATACCGATATTTCGTAAAGTTTTAAAGAATTTCGGAGTTGGTTTTTTATAACGTTCTACTATGTTCATAATTTTGAGATTTAATAGTTAATAAAATAATTTCTTTTCGGTCTTTAGCTTGATGCACTAAAGACAATAATTTTTGCATTGCATCTCTTGAGTAAATTCCTCTTCCTAATCCGCTTAAATAAGTAACTGGAGCAATGCAACCTTCCAATTCTTTTAAAGCATTATTCGCAGGATGAAACAGAATTAAACGTCTATTTTGAACACCTTTTACTAATAAATGATGTTTAAAACGTTTAGAAAATCGAGGTTCTACTTCGTAAGTTCCTTCTGGAATACAAGAGACATTTCGTTTGTTATCATTCCAGAGCAATTCAATAGTATGACATAAGAATTTGTTAGAGCGAAAGAGAGTACCATTAGTACCCTCTTTAAAATACGCTCTATGTAATACTAATTCCATAATTATGGAGTATCTACAGTAACAACAGCCAAAGCATTGTATGCACCATTCTTTAGCTCATACATTTGCCCATTAACTTCTTGATAAAACTCAACACCTAACACCTGAATAACAGGTAATGTTGAGTTAGCAGTTAAGGATGTAGTTAAAGCGATAGCAGCAGTATTTGCAGCTGTATAAGGAAGAATTGCAGTCTCATCATTTTCAAATGTTGAGGTTTCATTTACGAAATCCAATTCAGAAGCACCCATTACCACCTTAAAATGAGTAGTTCCAATTGGAGCTGCAATTCTTACCGTTGGGGAAAATGCGTCAATGTTTAAAGTTGCATCACCAGAAACACGGTCAAACGCTTTTGTAAAAGCAGCAAAAAGAGTTGCACCAAGTTTACCATTCAAATTGAATTCAAAGTTTTCTAATAAACTTAAATCCCCATCTTGAACGGTTCTTAAACCTCTTTCGTTTGTGGTATCGGTTTTAACGATAGCAACAAGGTCTTTTGTTAAACGGGAAACCACACGTTTGTCTTTTGCATTTTGCAAAAGCACACGAATAGCATTTCGTAAAACTTTACCACCTTTACCAGCTCGTCCAAATTCAGACCCATTTTCACGCGTTCTTTGAAACGCAGGATCATTCGCAATACGATTGGCATCAATACCACCTTTTTCACGTGCTAGATGTCCGTCACTTGTTTTGTAAAAGGTAATACCGCCAATGGTTCCTTTCAGTTTAATAATTCCAGTTTGTTTTGCCATAATAATTCATTTTTTGATTTAGATTATCAAATCACGTAACTTTATGGCTTCCAATAAAAAAGTGAATTCCGTTTTTGGTCATTCATTCCGATACAACCAAAAACGTCATTAAAATATTGATAACTCTGCGAGTTGTCAACATTTTAACAACGCATCATTATCATCATCATAATTTACTTTTAAGTATATTATAAGTGTAGATAAAGCATAGATAAAGTATTATGAATCAAAAGAGAGCTTGTATTTATCCAAAAGACATTCAACGCATTACAGGACGCAGTGAACGTTATGGACGTAAACTAATGCAAGACATTAGAATCTTTTTTGATAAGGAATCTTACCAATTTATCACAATAAAAGAGTTTGCAGAATACAGTGGTATTGAAGAAGAAATAATCAATAAATATTTAATTGATTAATAATAAATTTTGGTGTGATTTATCTGGTTTTAATGAGGTTAAAAGCGTAAATTTGTATGAGACGTTCAGATAAAAAATACTATTTCAATCTAACAAATAGGTCTACAATTCGGTTCACACTGTTTTAGTCTATTTCGTAAAGTATTGGTTTTACTGCATAGTGGCGGTTTAGTTATCATCCTGCCACCCCGACTTCAGTTAAAAAGCTTAGTTTTTACTAAG
>TARA_R110002124_G_scaffold54062_10_pt1 | contig 26489 bp, 19 predicted proteins | sample TARA_R110002124 | Tara Oceans TARA_R110002124 (sample SAMEA4397445) | marine metagenome | biome: Polar Biome; feature: [SRF] surface water layer (ENVO:00010504); material: water (ENVO:00002006), including particulate matter (ENVO:01000060) such as... | depth 5 m
CACCCCCCGATGCGGTAGTTGGGGCTTTCGCGGGTGATCTGCACGTCGTGGACGTGGCTTTCCTTCAGCCCGGCGCCGGTAATGCGCACGAAATTGCAGGCCTTGCGCATGTCCTCGACATTGGCGTTGCCGGTATAGCCCATCGCCGCGCGCAACCCGCCGACCATCTGGTGCACGACCCCGCTGACCGGCCCCTTGTAGGGCACCTGGCCCTCGATGCCCTCGGGCACCAGCTTGTCGGACGCCGCGTCCTTCTGGAAATACCGGTCAGCCGAGCCGCGCGCCATGGCGCCCAGGCTGCCCATGCCGCGATAGGACTTGTAGCTGCGGCCCTGGAACAGGATCACCTCGCCCGGGGCTTCTTCGGTCCCGGCAATCGCGCTGCCAACCATGGCGCAGGATGCGCCCGCCGCAATCGCCTTGGCGAAATCGCCCGAGAACTTGATGCCCCCATCGGCGATGATCGGCACGTCTCCGGCGGCTTCGGCGGCATCCATGATCGCCGTCAGCTGCGGCACGCCGACCCCCGCGACGATCCGCGTCGTGCAGATCGAGCCCGGGCCAATCCCCACCTTCACCGCATCCGCGCCCGCGTCGATCAGCGCGCGCGTGGCTTCGGCGGTGGCGACATTGCCGGCCACGACCTGCGCTGCGGGCGCAAAGGCCTTGACCCGCGCGACGGCCTGGGCAACGGACGCCGAATGCCCATGCGCGGTGTCGATCATCAGCAGGTCAACGCCGGCTTCGATCAGCGCGGCCGAGCGTTCGAACCCGGCGTCGCCCACCGTTGTCGCCGCCGCCACGCGCAGACGGCCAAGGTCATCCTTGCAGGCCATCGGGTGCAGAACGGCCTTTTCCGTATCCTTCAGCGTCAACAGGCCGGTCAGGTGGCCTTCGCCATCCGTCACCAGCAGCTTTTCGATGCGCCGCGCGTGCATCAGGGATCGCGCTTCCTCGCGGTCGGCGGGTTCGCGCAGGATCGCCAGGTTGTCGGCGGTCATCATTGCCCGGACCGGGGTGCGCGGATCGGACACGAAGCGCATGTCGCGGTTGGTGACGATGCCCAGCACGCGGCCCTTTTCGTCGACCACCGGAAAGCCGGTGACCTTGTAGCGTTCGGCCAGCGCCTGCGCATCGGCCAGGGTCTGGTGCGGGGTCAGGGTGATGGGGTTGTAGACGATGCCGGATTCGAAGCGCTTGACGCGGCGCACCTCCTCGGCCTGATCCTCGACATTCAGGTTGCGGTGGATCACCCCCAGGCCGCCCGCCTGCGCCATCGCAATCGCCATGCGCGCTTCGGTCACGGTATCCATGGCCGAGGACAAGAGCGGAATGTTCATGCGAATCGATGCCGTTACCCGGGTCGACACATCCGCCGTGGACGGCAAGACGGTCGAGGCCGCGGGGACCAGAAGAACGTCATCAAAGGTGAGGGCCTCGCGAATGCGCATGGGATGCTCCTGCTGTTGGGAGAGTCGTCGCTTGGCACGGCCCTATGGCACGGGTTGGGGGGAAAGGAAAGGGGCCGGGGCGGCGGCGGGGGAAATCGGCGGCTGCCCCACGATGGGACGGATAGTCCGGGTCAATCAATTCTAGGGGTTGGCGGAAATGTCAAAGTATGGGGAAAATGTGCCCCCAATCGCCGCAGACCAATGGCATGGGAACAAGTGCCGGGACCGAAAAATATCGGTGGGCAAGGGCCGCACAGCAATCGGAAACCCGCCGCTTGGCGCGGCTTCGATCAAGGCAAGTCAATGAACCAATCCGCCGCTTGCAGCTTCATGTTCTTCAACAAGGGCCTTGTCTCATCCCCCGTCAGTTCGGAATGATTTTTGACCGCCGAACAGATTGCGCGCGGAACGAAGGCAGATCATCCTGGTCACTGCAATTTTTCCTTTTTGGCGTGTTCGATGAAGGGCGGCAAGACTTCGGCAATTGCCTCGAACTCTGGCCGAAAAGATTTCAACGCTTTCTTGATCTCGATGGCTATTTTTTCGGGGTCGTGAACATCATCGACGTGAAACGCGTTTTTCTTGAAGAAGCGGGAATACCTCTTGCCTTCATCCTTCGCATCACTTCGAAACTTGATGCGGAGTTGCTTGTTTGCCTCTGCGCATCCCTTGATTGCTTCAATCAATTCGGTTCTGAAAGCATGATCAGCCAGCGGCCCCACTTCGCCATAAAGGCGAATTTGGCCGCTCGTCCCATCAGCGCCTGAAGTAAGAAGAATCCAGGTGACAAGCGGAAATCCTGCCCACCAACCTTCGCAGCCATGCCAGTAATACTCATTACCCCCGAACACGTCGAACCAACTCTGGGGCAAGAAACTTACCGCATTTGAATCAGCGTCGTTGTAAACAAATTTTGCATCATAGACCGTGCAGAAATCTGGATAACTGACATCCTCACCGAAGACTGTCTCAACAGCCATTGCAAAGTCTGTGCTCTTTCCGTTTTCAACTATGAAGTCGAGGACCTTCTTGTGATCGCGGTAAAGCTCACGCGCCAGTTTTTCGAGTCCCGACCTTTCTTCATCCATGTGAACGGCCTCCCTGATAACTTGCAAATAATGCTCTATGAAGGTCGAAACCTCTTTGGACAGCGGATGCGATCTTGCGGCCAGAACCTGCTCCAGAAGCTGACGAACGTCATCATACTGGATGGAGGCATAGCGATCGTCGTCAGGATCCTCATCCCATAACGTCAGGAAAATTCCGCGAACGCTCTCGAATGATCCCGTCGTTAAAAATGTGGATTCGGCCACTTGCAAATAACGTTTCAGTTGATCCGAGTGCTGGCGGCTATGGAACTTGTTTTCGATGACAAATACCCAGCCTTTGCCGGGGCAAAGAACCAACAGATCAATGCTGCGCCACTCAGTGCGGACCTCGGCATCCATCAGGTCGCTTTGGAAGATATCCAGCGCCGTTGGTACAAGTTTCGCATTATGTCCTCTTATGGCCGCAGTCAAAAAGGACTTCAGGAACGCATCGCCGAAACCATGGCTTTCCTGCGGGTCAAGGAGCCATCGCAGAATTGCGGAATGCCGTATCTCCATATCCGCCATGCCCATGACCTTGATGGGGTTGAAGCGTCCCAAATGCGACCGGATGCGATGCAGGTCGGGGTTGTTGATGAACAGCGCCTCAATCTCGTCCAGAGTCGGCACGTTGGAAAGATCGCTTGTCATTCCGTCGGCACTTTTGTCGTGTCCAGAGAAGGCGAGAAAATAGGGGGCTTGAAAATATCATCCCCACCCTTGTCAATAATTCTTTCGATCGCCAGGTTGGCGACCGCATCAATTCTATCGGAAATTTCGTTTCCCAAAGCTCACACCGGCACTGTTTATTACGACAATATTGACGCGGCATGCAAGATGCGCACTGTCACGCGGCGCAGGTGCCTCGTCGCTCAAGCCAGCTGCCGCCGGAGCCAGGCGCTGGCCCCGGTCACCGCCTGAACCCCTTGCGGGATCGCGCGGCGGGCCGAGACGAAGGCATGGACCTGACCGGGGAAGCGCGCCACCTCGACCGAAACGCCCGCGTCCTGCAGCGCCTTTGCGTGGTTCAGCCCGTCATCCCACAGCGGGTCCTGCCCGGCGACGATCACATGCGCGGGGGGCTGAGCGGCCAGATGGGGCGACAGGATCGGTGAGACGCGCGGGTCGGCGCGATCAGTGCCCGAAGGCAGGTATTGGTCCAGATACCATTCGATTCGGTCGCGCGGCAAGACATAGGCGTCTTTCAGCGCCGCCATCGAGCGGGTGTTCATCGCCGCATCCACCGCCGGATAGATCAGCAGTTGCGCGCGCGGCAGGGGCAAGCCGGCTTCGGCCAGGTCATGCATCAGGACGGCGGTCAGGTTGCCGCCCGCGCTGTCGCCGCCCACCGCCAGCCGGTCGGGGTTCACCCCTGCCGCGCCATTCGCCAGCGCGTGCCAGGCGGCCAGCACGTCGTCGGGCGCGGCGGGGAAGGGATGTTCCGGGGCCAGCCGGTATTCCAGCGCGATGACCCGGATGCCGGCCTCGAGCGCGAGCTGGCCGCACAGCCCGTCATGGGTCTCCAGATCGCCCTGCACCCAGCCGCCGCCATGCACGAACAGCAGCGTGGCGCGATCGGGCTCCTGCGGGCGCGTATCATAGAGCCGCGCGGGCAGATCGCCCGCCGCACCGGGCAGCGTCAGCGCCTGCCGCGTGACACCCGGCGGGTTGGGCCGGTCGAATTTCGACGCCAGGACATGCAGGGACCGGCGGCTTTCCTCCAGCGCCGGGACCTCGCCGGGCACCCGAACCGCGTTGAACAGCGCCCCCAGCGCCTGCGCCTTGGGGTCCATGAGACGTCCGTCCACCTGTTTGCGACGCCCCGTCAGCGCCAGAGCCACAACCGATTCCGGCGCGTAGGCCAGCGCCAGTTTCAGCATCAAGCCTGCCTTGCCCGGCGCGCCCGGTCCCTTGATGGTGCTCACCTGTTCTTCCCCTTGATCGTCGCCTTGACCATCTTTCCGAACGCCCGCTCCCTGCCGCGCCGTTCCTGCAGGCTGGCGTTGTTATGCGCGTCCTCGGCCACCAGCTTGCGCCAGCGTTCGACGCGCTGCGCGTCGATCTGCCCGGCGGCGATGGCCTGGCGCACGGCGCATCCCGGCTCGGTGTCGTGCAGGCAATCGCGGAACTTGCACCCCTGCGCGATCTCGGTCAGATCGTCGAAAACGGCCTCCAGCCCTTCGGTCACGTCGATCAGCTGCACCTCGCGCATGCCGGGCGTATCTAGCAGCCATGCGCCCCCCGAAAGCCGGTGCATGGCCCGGCTGGTTGTGGTGTGGCGGCCCTTGGCGTCGTCCTCTCGCATACCGCCGGTGGCCATGACCTGCCGCCCGGCCAGCAGGTTGACCAGTGTCGATTTGCCAACCCCGGACGATCCCAGAAAGACCACCGTCTGACCCGGTTTGCACCAGGGCTGAAGGCGCGCGGCGCTGGCCGGATCCAGCGCGTTGACCAGTTCGATGCACAGGCTCCGGTCCAGCACCGCCGCTTGCTCGACGAAAGAAGAGGGGTCGTCGCACAGGTCCGGCTTGGTCAGCACGATGACCGGCGTGACATCGGCCTGATGGGCCAGCGCCAGATAGCGTTCCAGCCGGGCGATGTTGAAATCCGGGTTGCAAGACGTGACAATGAACGCGGTATCCACATTCGCCGCGATCAGTTGCACCTGACGCCCCTCGCCGGCGGCACGGCGCTTGAACAGGCTCTGACGGTCCAGCAAGGCGGTGGCGCGGCCCGAGACGGCGTCAAACAGAACCCAGTCGCCCACCGTGGCGGCGCCCCCGGGATCGCCATCGGCGCCCAGCAGGGGCGGCATGGCGACTTCGGCCCCGGACCCCGGGCCCGCGCCCAACCCGATGATCTGGCGGCGATGAACCTGCATGATGCGGACCGGCACGCCGGCCTCCGTGCCCTGCTCGGCAAGCTGATTCTGAAAGAACGGTTTCCACCCCAGATCGCGCAGGGTGGTTGGGGTTTCGGGCGTGGCGCCCGTGTCGGAATTCGGCGTGATCATGATCGAAGGTCAGGGCCCGGGATTTAGAGGCACGCAGGTCGTGCGCGGCGATGCTAGCGCATCTTCGGCACCGCTGCTGCAAGAATCACGGGCCGGTTGCGTTATTCGCGGTTCAGCGATTTTGGTGGTCGGGGGCGCGGGGTCACGCGCATCCGGCCTTCCAGCGCCATCGACGCCAACCGCCCGCCCGCCATGACCACCCGGAACAGCGCCCGCTGCCGGGGGCGCGTGACGGGGCGGCGGATGTCCAGCAGGATGGCGATGCGCGCATGGTCGCCGGGGTTCAGGACCTCGTGCGGGAAGGTGTCATCCCACAGCAATCCCTGCCCTTCGCGGTAGGGCACACGCTGGCCGTCAACCTCCAGCCACGGGCCGGTATCCGTGCCGCCCGCTGGCGCCAACAGGCACAGATGATAGCGCAGAATGCCGCGAAACGGGCCGCGGTGGCGCGGGATGTGCTTGCCCGGATCCAGATACGAGATCATCGCCGATGTCACTTCGCGATGACCGGCCAGGAACCCGGCCAGAACCGGCATCTGCGCGGCATTGGCGCGGATCACATGGCCATAGGATTTGACCACGAACAGGCGCCAGTTCTTGCCATCCTCCGCCGAAATCCGGGTTTGCGTGGTGGTAATATCATGAAATCGCGGGATGTTCGGGTTGTCGCCCAAGACGCGCAGGGCTTCATCCCGCAGCGCCCCGGTCTGCGCGGCCAGCGCGGCATGGGCCGGGAAATAGTGCCCCATGTCCAGAATGGCCGGCGTGTCGATATCGGCGTAGAGACGCCGGTATCGCGCCAGAATGCGCTGCCTGAGCTTGCTCACGTGGTGTCCGCTCCTGGTTTTGCACGGGTCGGTGCGGGCGACAGAATGGCAGGTCTTTATGGCGGTTCAAGGGCGCAGAGGGGACGACCGCCGAATGAAAAGGGGCGCCCCAGTGGACGCCCCTGACCTTCAGACTGTCTGCCCGGTTCAGCCGATGATGCTGTTCAGGGTGGCCGACGGGCGCATGATCGCCGTCACCTTGGCGGGATCGGCGTGGTAGTAACCGCCCAGATCCGCCGGCGACCCTTCGGCCGATTTCAGTTCGGCCAGGATCCTTGCCTCGTTTTCGGCCAGCGCCCTGGCGACGGGCGTGAAATGGGCCGCCAGATCGGCGTCATCGGATTGCGCGGCCAGGGCTTCGGCCCAGTAGCGCGCGAACCAGTAATGCGACGAGCGCGTATCGTTCTGGCCGACGCGGCTTTTGGGGCTGTCGTTGTTGTCCAGCACCTTTTGTGTCGCCACATCCACCGCCGCGCCCAGCAGCGCCGCCTTGGCATTGCCCTTGGCGTCGGCCAGGAAGTTGAACGATTCGCCCAGCGCGCAGAATTCGCCCAGGCTGTCCCAGCGCAGGTGGTTTTCCTCCTGCACCTGCTGCACATGCTTGGGGGCCGAGCCACCGGCGCCGGTTTCAAACAGCCCGCCGCCCTGCATCAGCTTGACGATCGACAGCATCTTGGCCGAGGTGCCCAGTTCCAGGATCGGGAACAGGTCGGTCAGGTAGTCGCGCAGCACGTTGCCGGTGATCGTCACGCAATCCTTGCCCGCGCGCATCGCCTCGCAGGTAAAGCGCGTGGCGCTGCGCGGGTCCATGATCGGGATGTCGATCCCGGCCTTGGCCAGCGCGGGTGTCACGTATTTGATCAGTTCGGCGTCATGCGCGCGGGCCTTGTCCAGCCAGAACGCGCCCGAACCGGTCGCCTTGAAGCGCGCAATGCCCAGCGCGATCCAGTCCAGGATCGGCGCTTTCTTCGCCGTGGACGAGCGCCAGATGTCGCCCTTTTCGACCGCGTGCTCATGCAACGCCGCGCCCGAGGCCAGCACGATGCGGATGGTGCCATCGGCCGGGGCCTCGAACGTGGTGGGGTGGCTGCCGTATTCTTCGGCCTTTTGCGCCATCAGGCCGACATTCGACACGGCCCCGGCGGTTGTCACATCCAGCGCGCCGGTTTGCTTGAAATATTCGACCGCCTCATCATAGACGCCGGCATAGCAGTTGTCGGGGATGCAGCATTTGGTGTCGGCTTCCTTGCCATCGGGGCCCCAGCCCTTGCCGCCGGCCTTGATGACGGCAGGCATCGACGCGTCGATGATGACGTCGGACGGGACGTGCAGGTTGCTGATCCCCTTGTCCGAGTTGACCATATACAGCGGCGGACGGGCGGCCAGCGTGGCCTTCAGATCGGCCTCCAGTTGGGCGTTGCCTTCGATGCGCGCCTCCAGATCGCCGATGCCCGAATTCGGGTTCCAGCCCAGATCCTGAAGCGCGGCGCCATGTTTGGCGATGAAATCTTCCAGATAGACCGACACGAAATGGCCAAAGATGATCGGGTCCGAGACCTTCATCATCGTCGCTTTCAGGTGAACCGAGAACAGCACGCCCGGTTCGGTGGCGGCGATCTCGCTGGCGATGAAGGCGCGCAGGGCCTTGGCGGACAGGAAGGTCGCGTCGACCACCTCGCCCTCGAGGTAGCTCAAACCGTCCTTGAGCGTCTTTTCCGCCCCGTCCGCGCCGGTAAAGGTGATCCTGGCGCCACCGGCCTGCGCGGCGCTGATGGTTGCGGATTTCTCGTTGGCGAAGAAATCATGGCCCGGCATCGACGCGACATGGGTTTTCGAGTCCGGCGACCAGGCGCCCATGCGGTGCGGATTGGCCTTGGCGTATTCCTTCACCGCCTTGGCCGCGCGGCGGTCCGAATTGCCTTCGCGCAGGACCGGGTTCACGGCCGATCCCTTGACGCTGTCATAGCGCGCCTTGATCGCCTTTTCGGCGTCGTTCGCCGGGTCTTCGGGGTAGTCGGGCAGCGCGTAGCCCTGCGATTGCAATTCCTTGATCGTCGCCATCAGCTGCGGCACCGAGGCCGAGATGTTCGGCAGCTTGATGACATTGGCCTGGGGCGTCTTGACCAGGTCGCCCAGCGCGCCCAGATCGTCGCTGATGCGCTGCGCGTCTGTCAGCACGTCAGGGAACACCGCCAGCACGCGGCCGGCCAGCGAAATGTCACGGGTTTCGATGCTGACGCCGGCGGGCGCTGCGAAGGCGCGGATGATCGGCTCCAGCGAGGCGCGGGCCAGTTCGGGGGCTTCGTCAACCTTGGTGTAGATGATGTCTGGGGTCTGAGCCATGGCCAGGATCCTTTGTTCAGCGCGAGAATTGGTCACCGGCAGAGGCCCGGCGGGCGTGCCGTAATGCGGGAATTCGGGGAAGCGGCGCGCGGCCCCTGCCCCGTTGGCTGGCTGAATGGCGCATTGTGGCGGCAAGGTCAAGTCAATTGTGTGCAATGGTATACATTGAGTGGATGCTGCCCCCGCGCCGGCCGCAGCCTGCCCGTCGACGCCTTGCCTGGCCCCTGCAAGATTGCTGTGCCAGCCTCCGTCGCACTGCCCGAGCCAAGGGACCGCAGGATCGATCGTGATGGACGCGCCCGGCCACCCGTGGCAGATCAGGGGCGGATGAACCACACCCCAAGACCGGAGCCTATGATGCAGTGGATCTATCTTGCCGCCGCGATCCTGTTCGAAACCATCGGCACGACCGCGCTGAAGGCCAGCGACGGGTTTTCCCGGCTTTGGCCGTCCTTGCTGTGCGTGGTGGCGTATGGCGCGTCCTTCTGGTTGCTGGCCATCGTGCTGCGCACCATCCCGGTGGGCATTGCCTACGCCATCTGGTCCGGGCTGGGCATCGTGCTGATCACCGCCATCGGCTATCTGCTGTTCAACCAGCGGCTCGACACCCCGGCCATGATCGGGCTGGGGCTGATTGTCGCCGGGATCGTGGTGATCAACCTCTTTTCCGACACGGCGCCGCACTGAACGCCGAACGCTTGAGCGGCTCACGCCGTCAAGAAAGCAAGGCGACAGAGCGTCTGGCGCGGCGCTGGCCTTCGAGGATGCGCTGGTGTTGGCCGAATTGATAAAGGCCGGGGGCGATGCGCGCGCTGTGATCGGGGCCTATACCGACCGACGGTTTGCGCGGGCGGCCTGGATCCAGGACCAGACGCACAAGCGCGACCGGTTGCGCAATCTGCCGCCCATGGTTCGCAACCTGCTGACGCGCCTGGTTTTCCAAAAGGCCTATCGATCCAGTTACGCCCCCATGCTGAAAGAGATCTGAAGCCGCTGCCGCCGGGACGAACGCGGAATTGCGGCGTTGAAGCCCGTGACCCTGGCCGGGTCTCGATCCTATGCCGGGCTTATGCCGGGCTTATGCCGGGGATGTTGCGCCGGGAATCAAAGCGCAGTCGAACCCTATCCGGCACTGTCCGGGGCGCGTCGCCGCGCTGTCTGACCCGGCCTGACAAAGTTGTGACAGTCAGAACCCTGGCCCGGGTCAATCCTCGCCGCAATCCGGCCCGTTCGGTGCGCGGGCAGGCTTGAACGCCCTGACCGGCTCTGCGATGCTGAGCGCAAGCGAACTCAAGGCGAAATCAGGAGCAACGATTGATGATATACCGCGTTCTGGGACTGACACTGACCGGGCTGCTGCTCAGCGCATGCACGACGACAACCCCCGAGAGGGAAGATGGCTTTCTGGCGGAGCTTCCCGAGGGGCTGGCCGAAGCCGCCGCTCCCGGACAGAACCTGGGGTCGGTGCGCGTCCTGCCCGAGGATGGCTGCTACTGGTATGAGCATACCGGCCCGGTAGAAACCACGCTGCTGCCGCTGCGCTCGCCCGACGGACGCCAGATCTGCACCCGCCCGAGCGGCGAATCTGCCTGAACGCAAAACCCGGGCTGCGCAGGCAGCCCGGGGCATTTCGGATAAGAATTGTGTCGGATCACCGTCCCGGCAACGCGCGGATCACGGCGGATACAGATACGCGGTCGATTCCAGTGCAACTTCTTCATACAGATCGATGATGTGCGGCATCACCATGCGCACACAGCCTGAGCTGGCGCGAAGGCCGATGGTCCAGGGCTGCGGTGTGCCATGGATCCGCAGATAGGTGTCGCGATTTCCCAAAAAGAGATACAGCGCCCGGGACCCCAGGGGGTTTTCCGGACCGCCCGGCACTCCGTCCGCGAATTCCGCATATTGGGGATCGCGTGCGATCATCGAGCGGGTTGGCGTCCACATCGGCCATTTGGCCTTGCGCGCGATCCGGTAGACCCCGGGCTCGTAAAGATCGTCACGGCCGATGGCGACGCCGTAGCGCATCGCGGTGCCGCCTTCACGGATGTGATAGAGATAGAACGCCACCGCATCGACATGAATGTCCCCAGGGATCAGATCCGGATTGGCCTGCACCAGACGCGGCAGATAGCGCTCTTCCAGGCCCCAGGGGTTCGACGTTGCGGGATCGTAGTTTTCCGGCGTGACCTGCGCGTCCCATTCGGCCCACGGCGTGGGGTTGGCCTGCGCGACATAGGGCGCGGCCAGCGCGGCACCAGTGGTGAGAAGAAAGGATCGACGGTTCAGCACGGCGGTTTTCCTGTGTTAAACGAGGGTTCGACGATCATACTACCGCGACCGCAGCGATATCGCAAACCATGCGCCGCGAATTTGGCCTCACATCTGCGTAACCTGTGGGTCTGCGCGGCTGATACCGGGTCAATGGGCGGCGGGCTCGTCCATCGCGCGGCTCAGCACGATCACCGGAATGATCCCCAGGGCAACAAGCAGCAGGGCCGATGTCGATGCCTCGGCCAAGCGCCCGTCCGACGCCAGCCGGTAGGTGCGAATGGCCAGGGTATCCAGATTGAAGGGCCGGACGATCAGCGTCGCGGGCAATTCCTTCATGACGTCGGCGAAAATGAAGATCGCCGCGGTCAGCAACCCGCCGCGCAACAGCGGCAGATGCACGGAAAACAGCGTGCGCCCGGGCCCTGACCCCAGGCCCCGCGCCGCGTCGTCCAGGCTGTGTGGGATGCGCTGCAACGAGGCGTCGATAGTGTTCATGCTGATCGACAGGAAACGCACGGCATAGGCAAAGATCAGCCCCACGTAGCTGCCCGTCAGAAGCAGCCCGGTGGAGATTCCGAAACTGGCGCGCATCCAGGCGTCCAGCGTGGTATCGGCCCAGGACAGGGGCAACAGCACACCCACCGCGATCACCGCACCCGGCATCGCATAGCCGATCCCCGCGACCCCCAGCACGATCCGCACCAGCCGCCCGCCATCCATGCGCCGCGCATAGCCCAGGAACAGCCCCAGCCCCAGCAACACCACCGCCGCCAGCGCCGCGAGCGTCAGCGAATTCCCGGCGAAGGCAAAGAATCGCGGCCCCCACATCGGATCACCGACCACCAGCGTCAGTCGGATCAGCTCCGCCACAGGGATCACGAACCCCGCCAGAATGGGAAACGCGCACAAGCCCATCACCAGTGCGGCGCGCCAGCCGCGCAGCGAATGACGCGCGGCGGCCGAGCGCCCGCCCGGATCCCCGACATAGCGCCGCGATCCGCGCAAGAATCGCTCCAGCACCAGCGCCAGCGCGACAAAGCCGATCAGCATCGCCGCCAACTGCGCCGCCGCCACCGGTTCCCCGCGCGCGAACCAGGTGCGAAAGATCCCCGTGGTCAGGGTCTGCACGCCCAGGTGCTGGACCGTGCCGTAATCGGCCAGCGTCTCCATCGCAACGAAAGACGCCCCGGCGACCATGGCCGGGCGCGACATCGGCAGGGCGACGCGAAAGAAGGCCCCGCGCCTGGAATGGCCCAGCGCGCGCGCCGCCTCGATCAGATGCAGCGACTGCGTGGCAAAGGCCGCCCGCGTCAGCAGGTAGATATAGGGATAGAGCACCAGCGCCAGCAGCACCGCCGCCCCGGGCAACGATGCCACCTGCGGAAACCAGTAGTCACCGCGCTGCCAGCCAAAAACCTCGCGCAGCGCGGTCTGCACCGGGCCGGCATAGGCCAGCCGGTCGAAATAGACATAGGCGATGACATAGCCCGGCATGGTCATCGGCAGCATCAGCGCCCATTGCAACACGCCGCGCCCGCGAAAGTCGAAACCGGCGATCAGCCAACCGGCGCCCACGCCCATGGCCGACGCCAACGCGACCGTCAGCACCACCAGCATCAGACTGTTGCGCAGATAGCGCGGCAGCACGGTGGCGGCCAGATGCGCCCAGGCCCCGTCCGAGGGCACAAAGACCTGCGCCAGAACCGCCACGATGGGCAGCGCGATCAGCGCCGCGACAATCAGCGCGCCGATGCTCCAGAAACTGATGATCCGGCGCTTTTGGTGCACCGGGGCCGCTTGGGCGGTCAAGGCCATGCCGCGCTCCTGCTTTTCCGCCCTGCCCTAGCCCAAGTGAACGGCCCTGTCCAGATATCCGATTCTTATTGTCAGAATTAGGATGATGCGCTAAGACGCCCGCATCCGCGCCACGCGGATTTAGCCCACGCCGACCCAGCCGCAAAGCGCCAGGCAGGCTAACACTGACAGAGGACACCATGCTGCGTTTCACAACCGCTCTCGGCCTTTCACTGGCCATCGCCGCCCCGGCCCTGGCTCAAGAGGTCAATCTCTACTCATCTCGCCACTACGACACGGATCTGCAGATCTACGAGAATTTCACCGCAGAAACCGGAATTGCCGTCAACCTGATCGAGGGATCTGGCGAGCAACTGATCCAGCGGATCGTCACCGAAGGCATCAACAGCCCCGCCGATCTGTTCATCACGGCGGATGGTGGCCGCCTGTATGCCGCCGCGCAAGCTGGTATACTGCAGCCCGTGGACAGCGCCGTTCTGGAAGCCCGCGTGCCGCAGTCCATGCGAGACCCGGACAACCTGTGGTTCGGCCTGACCGCCCGCGCCCGCGTGATCTTTACCCGCGCCGACACCGAACGCCCCGACTGGCTGAACGATTACGAAGACCTCGCGGATCCGCGTCTTGCCGGCGAAATCTGCATCCGCAGCTCCTCGAACATCTATAACATTTCGCTCATGGCCGAGATGATCGACGCCCTTGGCGCCGAAGCCGCACAGGACTGGGCGCAAGGCGTCGCCAACAACCTGGCCCGCCCCCCGCAGGGCGGAGACCGGGATCAACTGCGCGCGCTGGCCGCTGGCGAATGCTCGGTCGCCGTGTCGAACAGATATTACTGGGGTGCCCTCGCCGCCTCCAGCGATCCGGCCGATATTGCCGTGGCGCAAGCCGTGTCCTTCTTCTATCCCAACCAGGACAACCGCGGCGCGCATGTGAACATCTCGGGCGCCGGAGTTGCGGCCAATGCCCCCAACCGTGAAAATGCGATCCGCTTTCTGGAATTCCTGATATCCGACGAAGCCCAGCAATTGCTGGCCGACGGCAACAACGAGTCTCCGGTGGTTGATGGGGTCGCGATCACCGGCCCGATCGCACCTTTCACCGAGTTCAAGAGTTCGGACGTCAATGTCTCGATCTACGGGCGGAACGCCCGTCAGGCCACCGATATTTTTGACATTGTCGACTTCCCTTAAGGCGCCCGGCAACTACATCCATGAATTCTGGGGGCGGGTCATCATCCGCCCCTTTAGTGACTTGTTTCCCGCACACGTCGCCACAGGGCGGCCCCGCGCCCCTTGCGAACAAAGGACCCCTCGCCATGCCCGACACCGACTATACGCCGCCCAAAGTCTGGACCTGGGATCAGGAAAGCGGCGGGCGTTTTGCTTCGATCAACCGTCCCATTGCCGGACCAACCCATGACAAGGATCTGCCGATCGGCAACCACCCGATGCAGCTGTATTCACTGGGCACTCCCAACGGGGTAAAAGTCACGATCATGCTGGAGGAACTGCTGGCCAAAGGCCATGCCGGTGCAGAGTATGACGCCTGGCCGATCAATATTGGCGAGGGCGATCAATTCGGATCGGGCTTTGTCGCGATCAACCCGAATTCGAAAATTCCCGCGCTGATGGACCACGGCGGCGACACACCCGTGCGGGTATTCGAATCCGGATCGATTCTGATGCATCTGGCGGAAAAATTCGGCGAATTTCTGCCCGCAAGCGGCGCGGAGCGAACCGAAGTGCTGAACTGGCTGTTCTGGCAAATGGGGTCCGCTCCCTATCTGGGCGGTGGGTTTGGCCATTTCTACGCCTATGCCCCCGAGAAGATGGAATACCCCATCAACCGCTTCGCGATGGAGGTGAAACGCCAGCTTGACGTGCTGGACCGCAACCTGGCCGAGCGCCCCTACCTGGCCGGTGACGCCTATTCCATCGCCGATATCGCCACCTACCCCTGGTATGGCCGGTTGGTCGAAGGCGGAGCCTACGATTCAGAGGAATTCCTGTCGGTGCATGAATATACCAACGTGATCCGCTGGGCCGCCGACGTCAGGGCCCGCCCCGCAGTGGCACGCGGCCGCCGTGTCAACCTGCGCGGCGAAGGCAATATCGAGGAACGCCACGACGCCATCGATCTGGACTGAGATTTAGGGGGCGTTGCCCCCTCGACGACCCCGCCTGCGGCGGCGCCGCCTTCACCCCCAGGATATTTGGGGCACAAAGATGGGCAAATTTTAATCAAATTGCCCCAACATCTTTGTGCCGAAAAATATCCCGGGGAGGCCGCAGGCCGGGGCAGAGCCCCAAATTCGCGCCGCCCGAAAGGCGGGGCTGAAAACAGCAAAGGCCGGGGTCTCCCCCGGCCTTTCAGACTGCTGACAAACCCCGTCATATTGGCGGGGTTTTGTTTTGGTGTGTGAGGCTGTGTACTGGTTCAGACCGGCCGAGGCGGGAGTGGCCATAGGGCCATTGCGATCTTCTTGATGTTCTGGGCGGTTGCGGCGAGCAGGGCTTGGGCCTGGACTTTGGCGCGGGACCGGAAGCGCGCATATCGGTGGCCGAAGAGTTGCTTGGCATCTGCAAAAGAGCGCTCCACGGTTTCCTTTCGTCGTTTGCAGAGCGCTTTGCCCCAGTCGGTCAGGCGGTGGGCATCGACCCGATCACGGGCGTCGGCCCAGACGTGGCGGGTGACGGTTTTCTGTGCCTTGGCGTTGGTGGTGCAGGAGGCCAGCAGCGGGCAGCTTCGGCACTTGGAAGGCGCGGATTTATAGTGGCGGTATCCGTTTCTGTCCGTCGTGGCATAAGGGATCATCTGGCCTTCTGGGCAACGATAGGCATCCGCGCCCGCGTCATACTGAAACGCCCGCTTGGACAGCATTCCCTTCGGCCCTGACGGACGCAGATACCCGGTCACGCCGAGGATGTCGCGATCTTCCAGCCCCTTGGCGATGGGCGCGCTGGCATAGCCCGCGTCCAATCCGACCGCCTGCACGTCAAAGCCGAACCGCGCGCGCTGCCGGTCCAGTCGCCCCAGATAGGGAATGCTGTCATGCACATTGGCGGGGGTGACAAAGGTGTCGGTGATGATTGCGCAGCGCCCATCCACTGTACGATGGTCCAGGTAAAAGAACCCTTTCGGCTTGCCGTCACGCACCATGTAGCCTGCGTCGGGATCGGCGCGGCTGATCTTGGTCTCTTTCACCGGCGGCTGGCGATCCCTGGGTTTGAGGGGCTTTTTGCCGTGGGCCGCACGGTCAGTGGCAATGGCGGCATCCAGATCACCCCAATAGGCGGCGCGGGACTTGGCCACCATCTCCTTGTCGTAGCGCCCCTTGTTGGCGTTGGCCTTCAGATGCGTGCTGTCGGTGTAGAGCACCTCGCCGCCTACCAGACCCCGCGCGATGGCCTGCTCGACAATGTGATCGAAGATGCGCTGCGCCACATCCGTCCCGTCAAACCGCCGGCGCCGGTTCTGGCTGAACGCGCTGGCGTCAACCACCCGATCGGTCAGACGCAGCCCGATGAACCAGCGATAGGCCACATTCACTTCGATCTCGCGCATCAACTGTCGCTCGGATCGGATGCCGAACAGGTAGCCAACAAACAGCGCCTTGAACAGTTGCTCGGGCGCAATCGGCGGGCGGCCATTGTCCGGACAATAGAGAGCTTCGGTCATCTCCCGGATGAACCCGAAGTCAATCGCGGCATCGATCTTGCGCAAAAGATGATCGGCAGGAACCAGTTGCTCCAGCGTCACCATCTCAAGCTCGGTCTGCCGCGGGGAGGGCTTCTTCAACATACCCCATTGAATCAAAAGTCCCCGCACAAGGCGAGGACTTTGTCAGCAGTCTGAAAGGCCGCGCGGGTTCCCGCGCGGCCTTTTCCGTGTGATCCGCCTTGGGTGCGGATCAGCTACAGCCCGAGGTTCCCCCGCAGGTGTTGCACTTCATGCAGGTTCCGTTGCGCACCAAAGTGTAGTTGCCGCATTCGCCGCAGGGATCGCCCTCGTAGCCCTGCATCCTGGCCTTGGTGCGGGCATCCATCGACAGGGCGACGGTTTCCGTGGCAGTCTCGGTTCGCGTGGCGACGGCCAATGCGCCATCGGTCAAGGCGGACGTGTCCAGCGCGCGCGAGGTCTGCCCGCCGCCTTGCAGCACCACCAGTTCCTGCGGCAAGCGCTTGCGCAGATACCCGGTCGAGGAGATCTGGCGCAGCACTTCCAGCCCACGGCTGGCGGCGCCGTCACTGACTTGCGACAGGTTCTGCTGCCCTTCGGTCTCGCCGGCGCCCAGATCGTCGAACGCGGCACCCACAGGCTTCACATGGGCCAGATCGGTGCGGTCCAGGTAGCTGACCGCCAGTTCGCGGAAGATGTAATCCAGGATCGAGGTCGCGTTCTTGATGCTGTCATTGCCCTGCACCATGCCTGCCGGCTCGAACCGGGTGAAGGTGAAGGCGTCGACGAATTCCTCCAGCGGCACGCCGTATTGCAGGCCCACGGAAACCGCGATGGCGAAGTTGTTCATCATCGCCCGGAAGCCCGCACCTTCCTTGTGCATGTCGATGAAGATCTCGCCCAGCGAGCCGTCATTGTATTCGCCCGTCCGCAGATAGACCTTGTGGCCGCCGACGATGGCTTTCTGGGTATAACCCTTGCGCCGCTCGGGCAGTTTTTCGCGCCCGCGCGCCACTTCCTTGATGATCACCTTCTCGACGATCTTCTCGGCGATGACGGCGGCCTTTTCCTGAAGCGATCCGCTTTCCAGCACTTCGGCGGCTTCGTCGTCGTCCTCGATCAGTGCGGCGGCCAGGGGTTGCGACAGTTTCGAGCCGTCACGATAGAGCGCGTTGGCCTTGATCCCCAGTGAATGGCTGAGTTCATAGGCGGCCAGTGTTTCCTCGATCGAGGCCGAGTTGGGCATGTTGATCGTCTTGGATATGGCACCCGAGATGAAGCTTTGCGCGGCGGCCATCATGTAGATGTGGCTGTCGACGCTCAGGAACCGTTTGCCTGTCTTGCCGCAGGGGTTGGCGCAATCGAAGATCGAATAATGCTCGGGCTTGAGATGCGGTGCGCCTTCCAGCGTCATGGTGCCGACGATATGGTCGTTGGCCGCCTCGACTTGGGCTTTGGTGAAGCCCAGGTGGCGCAGCAGGTCGAAGGTCGGATCGTTCAGCTTGGCTTGCGGGATGCCCAGCGCTTCGCGGCAGAATTCCTCGCCCAGCGTCCACTGGTTGAACACGAAGCGGATGTCGAAGGCGGTAGCCAGCGCGGACTCGACCTTGCGGATCTCGGCCTCGCCAAACCCGTGCCCGATCAGCGCGGTGTGGTTGATGCCGGGCGCCTGCCCCAGCGAGCCGTGACCGACGGCATAGGCCTCGATCTCGGCGATCTGTGCCGGGGTGTAGCCCAATTTGGTCAGCGCGGCGGGCACCGATTGGTTGATGATCTTGAAATAGCCGCCGCCGGCCAGTTTCTTGAACTTCACCAGCGCGAAATCCGGCTCGATCCCGGTGGTGTCGCAATCCATCACCAGACCGATGGTGCCGGTCGGCGCGATCACCGTGGCCTGTGCGTTGCGATAGCCGTGCTGTTCGCCCAGCGACAGGGCCTCGTCCCAGGTGCTGCGCGCCAGGGCGACCAGCGTGGCATCCGGGCAATTGGCGCCATCCAGCAACACAGGGGCGACGTTGATGCCCTCAAAATCCGTCTGGCCGTGGGCCGCGCGGCGGTGGTTGCGCATCACCCGCAGCATGGCGTCGGCATTCTTGGCGTAGCCCGGGAACGCGCCCAGTTCCGCCGCCATTTCGGCCGAAGTGGCATAGGATACGCCGGTCATGATCGCCGTCAGCGCCCCGCACAAGGCGCGCCCTTCGGCGCTGTCATAGCCATAGCCCATGTTCATCAGAAGGCCGCCGATATTGGCATAGCCCAGACCCAGCGTGCGGTATTCATAGCTGCGCTGGGCGATTTCCTTCGACGGGAACTGCGCCATCATCACGCTGATTTCCAGCGTGATCGTCCACAGCCGCGAGGCATGCATATAGGCCGCCGCATCGAACTGGCCGTCGGTGTAGAAGGTCAGCAGGTTCATCGATGCCAGGTTGCAGGCGGTGTCGTCCAGGAACATGTATTCCGAGCACGGGTTCGAGCCACGGATCGCCCCATCCGCTGGGCAGGTGTGCCAGGCATTGACGGTGTCATGGAACTGGATGCCGGGATCGGCACAGGCCCAGGCGGCGTGGCCGACCTGATCCCACAGATCGCGCGCCTTGATGGTCCTGGCGGTCTTGCCATCGGTGCGGCGGATCAGCGCCCAATCCGCGTCCTCCTGAACGGCTTTCAGGAAAGCATCGGTCACGCGCACCGAGTTGTTGGAATTCTGGCCCGAAACGGTGGTGTAGGCTTCGGAATCCCAATCCGTGTCGTAGGTGGGGAATTCGATGCTGGTATAGCCTTGCTTGGCGTATTGCAGGATGCGGTTGGTATAGGTGTCGGGGATCAGCGCCTTCTTGGCCGCGCGGATCGCCGCTTTCAGCGCCGGGTTCTGGGCCGGATCGACCGCGCCTTCGGACGAGCCGTCCCAGTCGCGGATGGCGGTGAAGATGTCGTTCAGGCGCAGCTCATGCGCCTTCGAGCCGGCAACCAGGCTGGCAACCTTCTGTTCCTCGATGACCTTCCAGTTGATGAACTGTTCGATATCGGGGTGATCCATGTCGCAGATCACCATCTTGGCCGCGCGGCGCGTGGTGCCGCCCGACTTGATCGCGCCCGCCGCGCGGTCGCCGATCTTCAGGAAACCCATCAGGCCACTGGACTTGCCGCCGCCCGACAGGCTCTCGCCTTCGCCGCGCAGGCTGGAGAAGTTGGTGCCGGTGCCCGAGCCGTATTTGAACAGGCGCGCCTCGCGGACCCACAGGTCCATGATCCCGCCCTCGTTCACCAGATCATCGCTGACCGACTGGATGAAACACGCGTGCGGCTGCGGGTGCTCGTAAGAGGATTTCGATTTCACCAGCTTGTGGGTGAAGGGATCGACATAGAAATGCCCCTGCGACGGGCCATCGATGCCGTAGGCCCAGTGCAGGCCGGTGTTGAACCATTGCGGGCTGTTGGGCGCGGCCATCTGCGCGGCCAGCATGAAGCGCATCTCGTCGAAATAGGCCTGGGCGTCGGATTCGGCGGTGAAATAGCCCCCCTTCCAGCCCCAATAGGCCCAGGCGCCGGCCAGGCGGTCAAACACCTGCCGCGCGCTGGTTTCACCGCCGAAGCGTTCGTCCTCGGGCAGGTCCTGGAGCGCCTTCTGGTCGGCGACCGAGCGCCACAGAAATTCCGGCACGCCCTTTTCTGCGACTTTCTTCAGGCGCGCGGGCACGCCGGCCTTGCGAAAATACTTCTGTGCGATGACGTCCGAAGCCACCTGGCTCCAGCCTTCGGGCACTTCGACCGCGTCGTTGCGAAAGACGATCTTGCCATCGGGGTTCCGGATTTCCGAAACCATCGTGGTGAAAGCCAGCGCCGCATAGGCGTCCTGATTGGCCGCTGTGAAATTCCGCTCGATCTGCATGCTGCCCGTGTCCCCATTTGTTTTCATGTTGCGCCGGGCGAATTTTCGGGCCGATACAGGTGGCACGCTCTGGGGCAGATCGGACAACAAGACACCCTCATCGCTGCGACCTGATCGCGCGACGCACAACGCCATCCACACGTGATGGCGATAGACACGGGGGTTACTTGTTTGTCCCTGCTCCTGGCGCGCCTTACTATATCTAGTGGCCCTCGCTCTGGCTTGCACAACCTGACGTATTCGACCCCCTTTGGTCAACGGGATTTTTAACAGTTGGACAGGGTTTTTCTGCTTGACGAAAAGAAGCCTCGATGGCGGATCATGCGACTCAAAGGTTAACTTCGGAACTTTGCCAAGTATCCGGCACACTTGGCAGGCCGGTCTGGCCCAGGGGCATGAAAAAACCCGGCGCAGTGCTTGCGCCGGGCGAATGTCTCAGGTGATGCGCGAAAGCCTCACTGCATCATCGCGGCATCGGTCACGGCGCGGGTAAAGGCGCCCGTTGGCTCGGCCGTGATGACGGGGTCAGACCCACCGCCCAGCAACGTCGCAACGGTGCGCGCATAGGCCGCTTCGTCCAGCGCACCGGTCGATCCTTCAATCAAACGAGCCACTTCGCCCATCATGCGGATCTGGTGTTCTTCGGTCTGTGCGCCGGTTTCATCAAAGTCCAGCACGATCAGCGCCGCCTCTTCCTGATTCGCCGCGGCCCATTCCCAGCCGCGCATCGACGCCCGCACGAATCGCGCCATGCGGTCCACGAAGGCCGGATCGTCAAGGTTCGATTCGAGCACATAGAGCCCGTCCTCCAGCGTCGCGACGCCCTGATCCTCATACTTGAAGGTCACCAGCTGATCGGCCGGAATGCCCGCATCGATGACCTGCCAGTATTCGTTGTAGGTCATCGTGCTGATGCAGTCGGCCTGGCGCTGCAACAGCGGATCCACATTGAACCCCTGGCGCAGCACTTCAACGCCGTCATCGCCGCCCTCGGTCGGAATGCCCAGCGCGCTCATCCACGACAGGAACGGGTATTCGTTGCCAAAGAACCAGACCCCCAGCGTGCGGCCCGGGAAATCGGCAGGCGATGTGATGCCGGTTTCGGCAAGACAGGTCAGCATCATGCCCGAGCGGACGAAAGGCTGTGCGATGTTGACAACCGGAGCGCCCTGTTCGCGCGCGGCCAGCGCCGAGGGCATCCAGTCGACCATGACATCGGCACCACCGCCCATCAGCACCTGCACCGGGGCGATATCGGGGCCGCCGGGGCGAATGGTCACGTCCAGCCCTTCTTCCTCGTAGAAGCCGTTTTCCAGCGCCGCGTAATAGCCCGCGAACTGCGCCTGCGTGACCCATTTCAATTGCAGCGTCACGTCGTCCATGCCGCCGTTCTCATCGGCCATTGCCATGCCGGCAACCATGGCCAGGCCTGCGGTCATTCCGATACAAGATAGTTTAGACATTGGTCTTCCCTCCGTGTTGATCGGCCCCTGAGCGGGGCCGTTTTTATCTGCTGCGCTGCGACGGGTGCCAGAAGGTCACGCGCCGCTCGAGCAGAGCCCAGAAACCGTAGAACGCCGATCCAAGCAGCGCCGACACGGCAATTTCAGCCCACACCATATCCAGTTGCAGGCGCCCCACCTCGGTCGAGATGCGAAAACCCATGCCGCGTGTGGGCGATCCGAAGAATTCGGCAACGATAGCGCCAATCAGCGCCAGTGTTGCACTGATTTTCAGCCCGTTGAAAACAAAAGGCATGGCGGCGGGCAGGCGCAGGGTCATCAGCGTCTGCCACCAGCCTGCCGAATAGGTGCGCATCAGGTCGCGCTGCATGGCGGTGGTGGCGGTCAGCCCCTGCACGGTGTTGACCAGCATCGGAAAGAACACCATGGCCACCACCACCGCCGATTTCGACGGCCAGTCGAATCCGAACCACATGACGAAGATCGGTGCGGTGCCGATAATCGGAAGCGCGGCCAGGAAATTGCCCACCGGCAGCAGGCCCCGGCGCAGGAACGCATACCGGTCCACCACCAGCGCGAAAAGGACCGCCGCGCCGCAGCCGATGGCAAAGCCCGACAGCGCGCCGCGCACGAAGGTCTGCACAAGATCGGTCCAGAGCACATCGGTGCTGCTGACCAGACGCGCGCCGATCTGCGTGGGCGTGGGCAGGATGACGCTGGGCACCTGCAACGCGGTTGCGGCGGTCTGCCACAGCCACAGCAGCGTAACCCCGAAGATCAGCGCGGGCGCCAGCTTCAGGGCCGCGCCGGCCGGTCCGGATGGCGGCTTGATCCGCGCCAGCAGTGTCACCAGAAGCCACGCCGCCAGCCAGACACCGGCAACCGCGAACCAGAAGCCCGCCTGCGCGGGATCGGCGGTTTGAAGCCGCTGCGGCAGCGCCAGCAGCAGCCCGGCAATCGCCAGCGGCACGACCCAGGCCGGCGCCCGGTCGGCCATCAGTCCCGTGCCGATGCCGATGATGATGAGTCCGGCGGCCAGAAGCAGCAGATCCGCACCACCCGGCAGCGCGCCGACGCCCATCAGCGCCGTCAGCGCAGCCAGCACCAGGGTAAAGGGTTCGCGCCGCTCGCTCATGACGCCATCCCCATGCGGGCCAGCACCCGACGCTCGATCAGCGCGACGATCCCCACAAGCCCCGCCGCCAGGATCGCCGCCGCGAACAGCGCGGCCCAGATCTGCACGGTCTGCCCGTAATAGCTGCCCGACAGAAGCCGCACGCCCAGCCCGCCCTGCTGCACCGGCAGTTCGCCGACAATCGTGCCCACCAGCGCCGCCGCGATCCCCACCTTGAGCGAGGCGAACAGATAGGGCATCGAGGTCGGCAGACGCAGCTTCAGGAAAACCCCAAGACCCGAGGCGGAATAGGTTTTCATCAGATCCATCTGCATCGCGTCGGGCGCGCGCAGGCCTTTCACCATGCCAACAACCACCGGAAAAAAGCTCAGATAGGCGGCGATGATCGCCTTGGGCACCATGCCGGATATGCCCACCGAGTTCAGCACCACGATGATCATCGGTGCCAGCGCGATGATCGGAATCGTCTGGCTGGCGATCGCCCAGGGCATCACGCTGGAATCCATGGCCCGGTTGTAGACGATGCCGACCGCCAGCAGGATCCCCGCTCCGGTGCCGAAGATGAAGCCCAGCATCGTCGCGCTCAGCGTCACCCAGCCGTGATAGATCAGGCTGCGCACCGACGTCCGCGTCTCGTTCAGCCGGGTAAGGAAATTCTCCAGGTTCAGCGGTGTTGTCGCCCGACACACCCGCCGCCCGACCGCCTCGCATCCCAGCGTTTGCTCATACAGGCCGATCAACACCTGATGCGGCGCGGGCAGGACCGGGCGGTCCTGGTTCATCGTGGCGGTGAGGATCTGGCCAAAGCTGATTTCCTCGCCGCGCATGGCCGCCTGATTGCGTTCCCAGGGCGCGTTCATCGGCACCACAGCGACATACCAAAGCGCCATGAGAACGGCCACAACGGTCAGGATGGGCAGCGCGTTCTTCATGCGCCGGCCTCGTCATACCCGGCGCGCAACCCCTCGCGCACGCGGTGGGCGATGTCGATGAACTCTGGGCTGTCGCGAATGTCCAAGGGTCTTTCTTTGGGCAAGGTGCTGTCGATCACGTCGGTGATCCGGCCGGGACGCGGGCTCATCACCACAATCTTGGTCGACAGATAAACGGCTTCCGGAATCGAGTGGGTAACGAAACCAATGGTCTTTTGCGTCCGCGCCCAGAGCTTCAGCAGTTCCTCATTCAGCCGGTCGCGCACGATTTCGTCCAGCGCGCCGAAAGGCTCGTCCATCAGCAGGATATCGGCGTCGAAGGCCAGCGCGCGGGCGATGCTGGCGCGCTGCTGCATCCCACCGGACAGTTGCCAGGGGAATTTCTTCTCGAACCCCGCCAGTTCCACCAGCTCCAGCACCCGCGCGCAACGCTCTTTCTGCTCGGCCCTGGAAAACCCCATGATTTCAAGCGGCAGCCTGACATTCCCGCCAATCGTGCGCCACGGATACAACCCCGCGGCCTGAAACACATAGCCATAGGCACGCGCCATTCGCGCCTGGTGCGGGGTCATGCCGTTCACGGTCAGGGTGCCCGCCGTCGGCTGCTCCAGATCCGCGATCGTGCGCAGGAAGGTCGTCTTGCCACAACCCGAGGGGCCGATGAAACTGACGAATTCCCCCTTGCTGATGGTCAGGGTCACGTCCTTGAGCGCATGGACCGGGCCGTCATTCGTGGTGAAGGTCAGGCTGAGGTCGCGGGCTTCGATGACCGCCCCGTATTCCGCGCGGGCAGCGTGCCCGGCGGCACTATTCGTTTCGGTCACGACTCGGCCCCTCTTGTCTCAACGCATTTATTGCGCCCAGTAACAAAGGGCAGCCCTCGACCGCGGGTGGGGGTGAAGCCCCCGCCCGGGGGGGCGGTCGGGGGCTGCCCGGCTGACCGCCGGGCACTGCCAACCGAACGGTAGCGCTTCCTTTGCGACTGGCCGAAAGCCCCAAAAATCATCGCACGCATCAAACCCCCGTCGCCGGAATGCCCGACCGCTGCACGGGGCGAGGGGCGGTGATTTCCTTCCACTGGCTCAGCGCCTTGTTGACCGTCGCGTTCGGCGCGCGGCTGACGAATTTACCGTGGCCTTCCTGCGTGCGGATTTCCCCGTCATGCACAGCCACCTGCCCGCGCGTCAGCGTGAAGCGCGGCAGGCCCTTGACCTGCTTGCCCTCGAACACGTTGTAATCAATGGCGGATTGCTGGTTGCCCGCGCTGATCGTCTTTTCCTTCTTTGGGTCCCAGACCACCAGATCGGCGTCCGCCCCCACCAGCACCGCGCCCTTTTTCGGATAGCAATTCAGGATCTTGGCGATGTTCGTGCTGGTCACGGCCACGAATTCATTCGGCGTCAACCGCCCCGTGGCAACACCGTGTGTCCACAGCATCGGCATCCGATCCTCCAGCCCGCCGGTGCCATTCGGAATCTTCGAGAAATCACCCACGCCATAGCGCTTCTGTTCGGTGGTAAACGCGCAGTGATCCGTCGCCACAACCGACAACGAGCCCGACTGCAATCCGGCCCACAGGCTGTCCTGATGCTGCTTGTTGCGAAACGGCGGCGACATCACGCGCCGCGCCGCATGATCCCAATCGGGGTTGAAATACTCGGATTCGTCCAGCGTCAGATGCTGGATCAACGGCTCGCCCCAGACGCGCTTGCCCTGCATCCGCGCCCGGCGGATCGCCTCGTGGCTCTCCTCGCAACTGGTGTGCACCACGTAAAGCGGCACACCGGCCATGTCGGCGATCATGATCGCGCGATTCGTCGCCTCGCCTTCCACCTGCGGCGGGCGCGAATAGGCGTGAGCCTCGGGCCCCGTGTTGCCCTCGGCCAGCAACTTGGCGGTCAATTCGGCCACCACATCGCCATTTTCGGCATGGACCATCGCGGTCGCGCCCAATTCGGACAGGCGCTTGAACGACGAATACATCTCGTCATCGTTCACCATCAACGCGCCCTTGTAGGCCATGAAGTGCTTGAAGGTGTTGATCCCACGGTCGCGCACCACGGTTTCCATGTCGTTGAACACCTGCTCGCCCCACCAGGTGACCGCCATGTGGAAACTGTAGTCGCAATTCGCGCGGGTGGACTTGTTGTCCCAGCGTTTGAGCGCATCCAGCAGGCTTTCCCCCTGCCCCGGCAGCGCAAAATCCACCACCATCGTTGTGCCACCGGCCAGCCCGGCGCGCGTGCCGCTTTCAAAATCATCGGTGGAGTAGGTGCCCATGAACGGCATCTCCAGATGCGTGTGCGGATCGATCCCGCCGGGCATGACGTAACAGCCGGTCGCATCCAGTTCCGTGTCGCCCTTCAGGTTCGGGCCAATCTGCGTGATCACGCCGTTTTCAACCAGGACATCCGCCGCATAGGTCAGATCCGCGGTGACAATGGTACCGTTCTTGATGACTGTGCTCATATTGTTTTCCCTGTCGTTTCATTACCGGGCCCCACACCGCGATTTCATCTTTCCGAAAATACTCACGGGGGGTTCTCAGGGGGGCGCGTGCGCCCCCCTGAGGCGG
>TARA_R110002124_G_scaffold287328_6_pt1 | contig 26304 bp, 22 predicted proteins | sample TARA_R110002124 | Tara Oceans TARA_R110002124 (sample SAMEA4397445) | marine metagenome | biome: Polar Biome; feature: [SRF] surface water layer (ENVO:00010504); material: water (ENVO:00002006), including particulate matter (ENVO:01000060) such as... | depth 5 m
CAGCTTGTTTAGAAAATGGACATAGCTCTGCTGTGGTGAAACTGTCTAACCGTTAAGTAGAGTCTAAAACAGCAATAAATCACTCATTTTGAACATGAACTGATTCATTTCCTAATAGAAAATCCATTGCCTAATACTTGCAAAGTTATTCTAAATAATAAAGGAATTATTGGGAAGGAATTAAGCTATGAGCAATGCCCTCCATGGATCGGGACTGCATACCATATTGGTCTCTGCAGGAAGAAAAATGTTCCAGAATTTGTTTTACCTCATTTAAGCTTTGGTCGGGATAGTGACCATGATTGTGCGGATGCCACCATATATGGTATACTTCATCATTCTTAGCAGCCGTGGTAATTTCGTCCTTTATACGATTAATTTTCAACTGGTTGAACCTTGCCAACTTTGGATTAAAAGGCCTCAAAAATCGAGAGCTTGGTATTAAAACTGGACTTGAAAACACCTTATTATCAAATTGATAAGAAGTACGTTTACCCAAAGAAAGAATTGAATCCGAAGTTCTCCATATTTTTTTCAATAATTCACCTTTTTCAGGATCTTTCCAAAACCAATCACCGGGGTTAGTACGTAATGCGGAAAAACCCAAGGCACCTGCAAGTTTTATTGACTCAGCATTGTATTGATTCCTAGGAAAAACCAGTGAAGAAAGTTTTTTACCAAATTTCTCCTGTGCAATCCTTTTGGAGGCCATCAAATCCTCTCTAAATGCCCGGTCTTCATGCCCATTCTCCATAGTATAATAATGAGAGAATGTATGGCTAGCTAATTCTTGTCCAGGGGTATCAATAATATTATGAACCAATTCAGGTGCAAACAGACAACTATTATTTTTGGAGGAGGCATTAAACCAATCATAAGCGGAAAGCTTAGTGTTTTTATAGATAGGCCTTAAAGTGGGACTGTAGTGTTCCCATTCTTCAACATTTTCGGCCATTAGCATACCTACAGTTGCCCAAGTAACCTCAACCTCGTATTGGTTAAATAAGGATAGTAATTTAGGAACAACTTCCCTTGCTGTTCGGTAATAAGTTTCTCTATTCTGAATAGATACCTTATCAAAGCGTCCCCAATGCAACTCAAAATCCAATGATATGACTAAAGTCGGACGATTCATTTCTCTACCTTTACCTTGGCTACTTTATAAAATAAATGAAGGGCAATAATACTAAAAAAAGGAAAGTAAATACTCTTCATTCTCATAATGATACCTAAGTTATTCAAGGTAAGACTAAATAGTAGGGATATTATTATTCCATAAATCAATACGGTCCAAAGGTACAATGAGATTTTAAATTGGCCTCTTAACTGAAAAAAGCTCCACACTCCTAGTAAAAAAACACTTAAAACAACCACATTTTCCATCGCTGCAGCTATGCTCCAAAACCCATCAACTTCCCAAACAAAGGGTCTGAAAAATATTGTTATTAACTTTTCATACCAACTATAATCATTCATATTTATTGAACTAGCTCCACCAAAGGATGCCAGGAAATTTCTTTGCCAGTCTAACAGATCAGTTATCCATTTGAGATTAAACCCATAAATTAAACTTCCCTTTATATACCGGTAGGCAAATATCGAAAGAATTAATAAAATTGAAACAGGAAATACCTTATTACGGTAAGGTTTAAGTTTTTCGTGAAAAGGAATTACCATCAATACAGAAATACTTAATGCCAATCCTTGGATAGGTCTGGTCATTAAAGAAAGTAGTAATCCTAAAAGAATTAAATAAAATTTATTGGGAAACCTGTAAATACCGGCCAAAACTAAAACCAATCCCAGCCATAAAAAGGACTCCTTTCCTACTCCCACAGACCAAAAATGTACATTTGGTAATAGTAAGGTAAGAAATGCAGGATGTGCGTAAGTTTTTTTTGAAAATTGGGGAAATGATTTTTTAAGCAGATCAAAGGCGAGTAGAAAACCAAAGTAAGATAAGGAAGCGTAAAGAATTGTACCTGATAAATACCCTAGGCCTGCTATTTGAGAAAAAGGACAATTAAACCAATAAATAAATGCTGTTCCAGTGCCAAATAGATGAAACCAATTTCCCATTGAAGTTTCTCCACTTTCAACAATATTCCAATATCGCCAACTATCCCCTCCATGTACCAAAATATACTGGTAAAAAACCAGGCTAATTGTAAGGTGGTAAAACCATAAAAAAAATAAACACTTGGTTTGTATAGCAGTATACTTATGAGATTTAGCCCATTTTAGATTTATATAGAAAATGGCTGTCAATAAAAAAACGATAAAACCTATATCTGCTATCAATCAACTATTGAATTAGATGCCAATATGGCTGTTTCATACTCCTTAAGGCTATTTTCTAATGCAAAACAAGCCACCGCTTTTTCACGAATTGATACTTTCGAAATGTGTTTCAACTCAGCAAGCCATTTATTGAACTTTTCTTCGTCTAGCACTGGATGCATAAAACAGAAATCTTCATGCCCTACTGTGTTTTCCAAATCCCCTATCCCCCTAGAAAGTAACAGGGGTAAACCTGAAAGCAAATACTCACCCACTTTTATAGGTGATATTCCAGAAAGGCTACTTGCAGTCTTTCTAAGGCTTACACCCAGATCAGCGGCAGCATAATAACCTGGGATTAAACTAAAATCAACAGATTTAATTACAATACTGGATTTCAAGTGATCTGGTATAGCTTGGGCAACTGCAGATTTATCCCTAACAAGGAAGAGAAACTTGCTATCCTTATTTTGATCGTGATAGTTTTCAAACAAATTTAACATTTCACTTAAAAGGTATTGTGGACCAACACTACCTGAATACAACCATAGCATACTTGATGAAGGTATCGAAAGCTCTCTTCTTATCTTTTCACGTAAAACTAAATCAGGTTTAAAAAAGTCTTCATTTCGTCCATTACTTACTTTGAAAAACTTATCTCTATATCGTACACCAATGGTTTTCAAGTGTATTCCAATGGATAAAAAAGTACGGACTAAGACAATATTGGAATGTTTTAGTATTTTAGTTTCTGCCTTTTTAAGGTATTTGTATTGGAAGCTATTTTTATTTAACCCCGAATAATCAATCCTTTCCTGCAAAGGAAAACCATCTGCATCAAAAATTAATTTAACATCTCGTTTTTTCAACCATGTTAGGAGAGGATTAACCATTATAGCCGGCATGGTAGAGCGGGGCATCACATGTGTAATTTCAAATTTCTCTATTAAGTTTTTTATGACTTTTACAGCCCTTTTCGTTGTCAAAAAGCTTCCTATCACTGGGTGAGGTTTTCTCCATACAAGATGGTGCTGATAGACAATAGTCAATTGCCGAGCGAGAATTGAAATTCTTTCCACTTCCGTAGGATCTGCCCAGGAAAACTGCAAAACATAAAACTGGCATTCCATTCTATCCTGCAAACCTTTAAAAATTGGAAAAAAAAGATTTTCAAGATAATTTGTTTGATCAGAGTCCCAAGATATAAAAAGAATTTTCATAGCTCTAAAGTACATTGATAATGTAGAGAAGTTTTACCAACCCCAAAATGATTAATCTCCCAGTTCAAGTTCAACCAATTTTTTATACCTATAAAAATTACCCTCCATAGTAAACTCCTTTAACACCTTCTCCCTTCCTTTATATCCAAACTCCTTCCTAAGCTGAGGGTCAGTTATTAGCTTTCCCAATGCGCTTATCCATTCTTCTTTTGAATTGGCCAAAAACCCATTTTCTCCGTGAATTACCACATCTTTGTTCATTCCTATAGGAGAAGCAACAACAGGTAAGCCACAGGCCATGTATTGAATTAATTTATAGGCACATTTGCCCCTTTCCCAAGGGTTATCAGGCAATGGCATAATACCAATATCCATTTTTAAAATGGCCTCAACCTCTCCATCTTCTGTCCATGGGATTGATTCAATCCTACCTTTAAATTTCATTTTACTTTTCCCATTGACCAATAAAAACTTAATGGAGTAATGCTCATGAATCCAGTCTAAAATAGGCACAATTGGATCAAGGTATTTTAGCGTACTTGGAGAGCCTATCCATCCTATGGTTATGGTTTTAAAAGGTGATTGATCTTCCTTAACCTTATACTTTTTTGGATCAATAACTGTAGGAAAGACCTCAATCTTTTTGGCTCCTGCCACTTCTGCTCTTTTTTTTAGGTAGTCATTCCCAACAATTACTCTATTAGCCATTTTCATAACATGATCAATTTTTTTTGGCATTAAGAGATTTACCATAAAATTGTCTTTCTGATCATAATTATGAAAAACAGCATCATCATAATCTACCCAATACTGATTCACTTTGGATAGAAACAATTCAGCAAATGCCGGTAAATAAGGAAAGATTTCTTTCTCAATAATTATCAAATCATACTTTTGGACAGAAAAAAGTAGAAAAAACCTACGGAAATAACATGTCAAAACATGCCAATAGCCAGGAGACTGATGGTCATATATGGTATTCAAATACTTCTCAGTAAAGAATGAATTTACTGTAACAGAGTAGCCCATCTTCTCCCAAAGTGGTAAATACTGGAAAGTTCTCAACCTGCTACTTGCCCCTTTTCTGGGGTATTTTGGGAGAAATAAAAGTTTCTTTTTAGTCAATTTAAAATAGCTTAGCCTATATCAACTCATTCAACATTTTTCTTTTTCGCATCAATAATTGCTTGTCTTCTCTGAAAGAATTTTTTTCTATCCAAACTTCTTAGATGAAGCGTATATTTTTTATGAACAATTAAATACAAACAAAAAAGCAAGAAATAAATCATCAGCATGTTTTTCATGCGCATAGCTATTCCCAAGTTGCTTAAGGCATTCATAAAGGCAAAAGTGACCGGAATAAAAGTAACCATGGCCGCTTTCAAGAATAGGGGCATATCTCTCAATGCTTCAACAGACCAGTTTTTATAAATAAAGAGACTTAGCCATAAATAAAGTAAGTTCTCAAAAGAACTGATAAAACTAACAATATTATGGGCATCAAAGAACAAAGGTCTAAAAAGATAGGTAAACAATTTAAAAGGCCAGGAATATGCTGAAATATCTATTCCAGACCCCACATAAGACCTATTCAATAAACCGGACTTTTTGGAAGAATAAGATTCAACGGTTGTGATATTGAAATCTTCCATTCTTAATGCGTCCAAAGTAAAAGTACTCATGTACACAGAGCCAATTAGTGCCAAAGCTGCCAAACCAAACTTGTAGGTTCTTTTAATGTCCGTCCCCATAAGTATAGCAATCGCCGCCCCCCCAATAAGTGCTTGCCCCATATGGGGTCTAGCCATGTAAACAAAAAAGAAGGCAATAGAAGCTTGCCACCATTTTTCCTTATACTGTTGAATAGAAAATAAAAACCAAGAAATCGCCCAAAAAGCAATGGAATCTTTCCCTACCCCCGAAGTCCAAAAGTGTAAATTACTTATATAAAAAACGGTAGGGAAAAGTGGAACTCCGAGAATTTCATGATTTGTCGGGAAGTGTTTATAAACCAATAAGAAAATATAACGAATTCCAATAAACCCCAAAAACCCAAATAAAAGATTCCCAGTAGGATAGGATAATCCAAGTATCTTACTAGGGAAATAAGTTAACCACAATATAAAGGTTGTTCCCTCTCCAAAATACTTCATCCAAGTAGGATTTAATATATTGACCTGCTCCATTGTGAATAACCAGTACCCACGTGAATCACCTCCAAAATTAATGATGTACCAGCCATAAAACAGACTAAAAAACATATGGTAAAACAACAAATAATTAAGGTGATTGGCATATTTGGATGGCAATCCATATTTTCTAGAAAAAGAATCATTGGAATTAACCAATAAAACAACTATTAAAATTATAAAAAATAGATCTAACAAAAGTCGGTATTTTAAACTAAAATCTCGTTGTAAAGTTGCTTTACCTCGTCTGTATATCTTTTTACAGAATAATACATCGAAGCTTTTAGGAACCCCTTAATTCCCATACTAACTCTTAATTCTTCTTCCTGTTTAAGAATTGAAATTAAATCAGCTATTCCCTTTGGATTCTGCGGATCAACTAAAAATCCGGTTTCCTTATCATCAATAATGTTGACTATTCCGCCAACTTTGGTACCAATTACAGGTAATTTATGAAACATAGCTTCAACAACTACCAACCCAAACCCTTCCATATAAGAGGCCAAACAAAAGACATCCATAAGTTGAAAATATGGAGCTGTATCCATTTGGAGTCCAACCATAATTAAATTATCCCCCAAACCCAAATCGTCAGCTGTTTCTTGCAAAAAATCTTTATCAGGACCATCTCCAACGATTAAAATCTTGATATTAACTCTTGAAGTCATAAAACTTACTGCCTTTATAATATCTGAAAAACGTTTATGGAAATCCCTAAGTCTACCTACACTTCCAATTACAAAATCTCCATCTTTAATTCCTAATTCTTCCTTTATTCCTTGAACTTCATTTGCATCAACTTTTCTTGGAAAAGGAACGCCATTGGTGATTAATGCAACTTTGGAAACTGTAACCTTCAATCTATTTATTAGATAATCTTCAACTGAAGGAGAAATGGCAATAAACTTATCAGCTAAAAATGAATAAATCTTTAATAAAAAATGTGCTTTGCTTGATCGATTACGAGGATCAGAGGTTTCCTCTATAATAATTTTCATTTTTGGTATGAAAAGACTGGACAGAACAGCCATGGTATTCCCTTCAAATACCCCTCCATGTATTATTGTAGGATGAAACTTTTTAATTATGCTTCTAACATACTTAAGCTTTTGAAATTCAAAAGCACTTTTGAATTCTCCTACTTCATAAATTTCAATTCCTAGATCATTAAATTTTGTTTTATAAACACCTAATGCCTTGGTGCAGATAATTTTGATCTCAAATTTATTTAAATCTAAAGATTGAGCAATTGAAAATCTACGACTCTCCACTCCTCCCCAACCGATGGTTTCAAGACAATATAAAATTTTAATTTTCTCCATTTATATCGTAAAGTAGGAAGGAAATATATTTAACATTTTTTTAATATTTTTAAATAAAGCTTTTCTATATTTTCAATATAGCGCTCTTCTGTAAAACACTCACTAACAGACTCTTTACCTCGCTCCCCAATTTCATTCCTCAATCTTTTATTCATTTTAAGAATGAATTTAAGTTTGTTTTGAAATTCGGTTTTATTATTTGGATCAAATAACCATCCATTTATACCGTCAAACATAAATTCAGGAATGCCCCCAACATTCGTACAAAGACAAGGAATACCTAGTTGCATTGCTTCAATTACAGCTATTCCAAAACCTTCAGAAATAGAGGGAAGGACAAAGAGATCTGCCTTGGCTAAATAATGTTCAGGATTTGAAACAAAACCAGTAATTTGAATTTGACTTTTTAATCCTAAACGAGAAATATGACTTTCTAAAAATTGACGATCATTACCATCTCCCACCAAAATCAGCTTAAGGTTTATATCCTTGAGATTAGCAAAAGCTTCAATTAACAAATACTGATTTTTAACTCTGTCAAGTCTCCCAACAGAAACAATGGTAAAAACAGATTGAGGAATACGATTGATTTCTCCAACTTTTGAGACAGGATTATAAACTACATAACCTTTACTTTCAGTAATTTCACCAATTCTAATTAAATACTCTTTAACTGCCTTGGATACACATACTACAACATTAACAAACCTATACAAAAAGGAAAAAAGAAATTTCGCTTTTACAGAATGGTTTGGAAATCCAATTTCTTCAGAAACAATATATTTGACGCCAGCCAATTTTGCAGCTATTATTCCATGAAAATTAGCTTCTCCTGCAGCAGAGTGTATTAAATCGGGATTTACTTCTTTAAGCCATTTATAAAGAATAAAGGTGAATTTCAAGTTTAAAAAGGAAGGATTTTCATTAAAAACCTTAACCTCAAATCCTTTGTGTCTTAAATTCCTTTCCGCATACCCACCCTTACCTATAGAAGCAAACACATAGCTAATATTGTAATTACCTTTAGAATTAGTAAAGGAAATGTATTGCTTTTCCTGACCACCAAAATCAAGAAAAGTAGTGATTCTTAAAACTTTAATAGGTTTCAAATACTACTATAAAATTGGTGCCACTGTAACATGATTTTTTCCTCAGAATAATTATCAACTTTAATTCTTGAATTAATCCCCATTTCTTTCCTCAATTCAACATCTTCAATTAACAAATTTATTTTTTCTGCCAATAAATGAACATTTCTGTTCTCTACTAAAAACCCATTAATTGAATCATCTATTAATATTTTAACCCCTCCTACGGATTTAAAAGCTACTATTGGTAAACCATGTGCCATAGCTTCTAATATAGAATTACCAAAACCTTCATAAAAAGAGGAATGAACGTATATGGATGAATTTTGAAACTTTTCAAAAATATTACTTACGGCACCCTTTAGGAATACATTTTCAGTAAGATTTAAAGAAATAATCAAATCATTTAGGCCCCTATTTAATGAACCTTCACCATAAATTTCTAATTTCCAATTGTTATGGTTTTTTGATACTAACTGGAAGGATTTAATTAATGAAGCGAAATCTTTTTCTTTTTCTAACCTACCAACAGCAATTACAACTTTAGATTGAAGATTTGAACTTGATATTCCATTAAAATTGATAAAATTAGGCATAATGTGAACCTTCTTATGAAACATCCGCCAAAATCCTCCATCTTCCTCAGTAAGCGATATTACATAATCCATTTGCCTTAAAACATGAATTGAACTTGCTAATCTCACCAATCTCCATACTAATTTGGGAACATTAAAAATCTTATCAGGAAAAAATCTTTTATACGTAAATCTACTTTCTTTAATTTTAATAAATGGATGATCCAAATTTGATTTATACAAGAAATTCATTGATCCAAGCGAAGAACAAATGTCAAATCTATTTTTTATAATAAACTCTTTCAATTCCTTTTCTTGTACATGAGTGTTGTGAAAAATAGACTTAACTGTATTCCAAACTGTGCTTTTTTTTAATAAAACAGGTATATTTACAACTTTTATTTTAGGATGTATTTTATAAAAACTAGAGGTAGCCCCTTTGTCAGTAGTGACAATTGTAATGTCATAATCAAATTCTTCAATGAGATAATTTACACGATAAATTAGAGACCGTTCACTTCCACCGGAATTTTCTAGAGATGAAATAGTAAATAATAGTTTTTTCATTCTTTAAATAAAATTACGATAGTTAAAGAAATTTCTTTTTTTTCTTAAGATCTAGATAGTGTTGTTTATCCCTATATTTAAAAACTTTTGCAGGATGACCTCCTGCTATTCCAAAATCTGGAATATCCTTAACAACGACTGAACCAGCTTGAACTATTGCTCCTTCACCTATTGTTGTCCCACCTAAAATAATGACCCCATGTCCTATCCAAACATTGTCTTTTATAACTACATCTTGAACAATATAAGTCTCGTCATATGGAATTTTTTTTCCCTCGAAATTATGATTATCTGTTATCACAATACACTCCGCTCCAGAATGAAAATTATCACCAATCGTAACCTTACCTTTTCCAATAATTTTAAACCCATTAAAATTAACATTTTGGCCTAAAAAAGTATTTTTGGTAACAAAGGATGGTCCATTCACAGTGAGTGGAAGTATATAAGAATTTGCTACTTTCATTATATTCTGTCTATAAAGATCCTTACGAATTTCTTTTATATATTTCATTATTTTAAAAATTATTGACCTCATTTACTATCTTTTTTGTGGATTTATTTTGATAATCTGTACCTATTGATTCACAAAATTCCTTAGCTCTGTAATAGACTTCATCTCGATCAGAATAATTTTCAATTATTGAAACAATTTCATTTTCATCAGTAGAAGCATATGATATAAGCCCCATTTTAAGAAATCCATAGTAATCCCATAAATGAGAAGTTGAAAAATATATGGATGGGACATTGGTAATAGCAGCTTCAAGATGGACATTGGAATCCCCACCTATCATAAGGTCTATCCCATTCAAAGTTTCCATAAAGGTATTTTGATTAAGCAATTCTACTTTATCTTCATTTAAAAAATTATAATTTACATAAGGGTGTTTTCTTAAATATATTTCATACTTTCTTTGTAGCAATAAATCAATTAATTTTTCAAACTTTTGAAAATCATCAATATTATTTACACAGATCAATATTTTAAGAATTGGAATATCAGGTGTATACCTATTAATCCACCCATCCATTTTTGGAATTCCATATAAAAACACTTTTGTTCCACAAATTCCTATTTTTTTATAAGTATTATATGCAATCCTTCCATCAAGAAACGCATAATCAAATCTTAGACTGGGAAATATAGGAGATACGGAAGCATGCTGAATATAAATTGATGGTATAAGTAGCTCTTTTGAAGCAAATAAAAACGCTACATTGTTATAAGAGTGATCATTTGATAGCCATAAATATTTAGGATTTGAAAGGCTTAAAATAATTTTATTTAAATAATAATGCCCTAAAATAATGGAACTAACATACTTAATAGAAGTATTTCTATTCTGAAAAGATAATTTCTTATTAATATTCGATATTAATTGATAGTCATAAAAATAGGCTACCAAGCTGAAAAGGTATGAAATCCAAAAAGGGTACTTTCTTAAATATTTATTGGAATCAAGGCTTAAGTCATATCCATGATAATAAGCAATAGAACTTATATTTAGCTCATTATATATATATTTTAAAGCTTCAAATTGATTTTTTGTGTTAAAGAAAAAAAAATGTTTTTGCTTAAAAAAAGCTAAACTATATAGCTTTAATGAAAATATTGATTTAAGGAGTTTAATTAAAATTGTTAAAAAGTTTCTCTTATCATATATCTTATCACGCTTAAGGTCCACATGAATACCATGATAGATCATTTTTACTTTGTTAATTCTCATAAAATCTGATCAAATAATTGATTGTTCAATATCAAATTTTCATTTTTAGCACTATGAAAATATTCGTTTACACTTCATATAAAAAACTGATAAACAGTTGAATTAAGTTTAATGAAAAATTCAGAATTGATATTTTATTAAATTTGAATAAAACAACTTTTCAATTCAAAAACCTTGAAGAGATACCATTTTTTTAAAGTCTATTGATTTAGCCACAAGTTCTTTAAAATTTCCAGAGGCTTGTACATTACCATTTTTCAATAAAATAATTCTGTCAGCATTTTTTATTGTAGAAAGTCTATGAGCTATAATTACAATGGTAACCTGACCTCTCAATTCCTCTATATTTTCCTGAATACCTAACTCAGTCTCAGAGTCCAGTGCTGAAGTTGCTTCATCCATCAGTAATAAATCAATTCCCTTATAAAGTTCTCTAGCAATGGATAATCTTTGTTTTTGACCTCCACTCACCATAACACCATTAATACCCAGTCTACTATCCTCTTTATTCTCCAAAGTCTCCACAAAATCCAAAACAGCTGCCTTATTTAGTGCTCGTTTACATTTTTCTCGATTTTCTATAGTATCTTCATCCCAAAAACTAACATTATTGAAGATGGTATCGTCAAAAATTACTGGTTCTTGAGTAATATATCCTATCATTTTTTGAAAATGATTACGGTCTATTTCATTCATATCAATTCCATCAACTCTTATGGAACCACTATCCGGCAAAAATAACCCTGCCATAATATTCATCAAGGTTGACTTTCCTGCCCCACTATCACCAACAATGGCAATAACTTGATTTTTTCTAATTTCAAATGAAATGTTTTTTAAAATCTTAGTTTCTCCAAATCCAAAATTCACCTTTTCAATGGTAATTCCTTTCTGTATGGAATCAACCTTATAGGTTCCCTGAATTTCTTTTCCCTCCCATAGTTCCTTTGAGAAGTCCCTGATGTTTTCTATGGAACCATAATTAGCCATAACCGCATTCCAAAAAGCTTGCAAAGACAGCAAATAGGTAAGTGACCTATAAAAAAACAATAAACTTAAGATAATACCTGAAATACTTCCTCCAATAACATTGACTTCAAAAAGAATAACCGTGACTATGATAATAATAATAATAGGCTCTCTTAATGCCGTGATTATTGAAGACAATAAGCCAAGTTTCTTGTAATGATATTCAATTCTATTGATTTGATTCCTCAGCTTATCTCCAAAGGTTACTAGAAGCCCACTTGCTTTTAAATATTTAAAATATGCTATTTTTTGAATCAATAGGCTTTGGAAATAATGGTTGTCTTTTGCCACATCCATAGAATGCCTTTTGGTTTTTTTGTATATGGCCGAATATAGAAAATTTGAAAGTATGCCTCCAATCATAACAAAAAGTGAAAACCTCACATTCACACTAAAGGCCATTGCTACATATACAAATATCATAGAGAATGACTGCAAAACGTACATATAACTATTAAAGGCAATCACAATTTTATCTATTTCACCTGTTGCCGTATTTTGAATTCTTCCAGAATCTTGTTTAATGAAATTTTTATAGGAGTAATTTTCAAATAAATCTATGATAGACAGCCTCGCTTTTTTAATAAAAAACCTTCTTAACAGCAAACTGTAGTACTGCTCAATAAATTTCATAACTCCTTTAAGGGAAAAAAAGAAACCCATCAAAAGAAGTATTGCTGTTACTGTTATTGGAATACCTATCTTTAGCAATCCATTTAAGACTATTTCAAGCTTGCCTAATCCGTCTCCACTAACATTCCCACCATCTACCATTTCCAATAATGGTAAAAACATAGTAATACCCAAGCCATCCATTAAGGCCACTAGCATACTTAATCCAAATGCTATAAAAATTCTTCCTCGAACCGCCTGATAGAAATAGGAAAAATAGTAAAAATATTTTTTTATAAATGCCTTTATTGTCTTCATTAAAAATTCATTCTTTTAAGCATTATACTGATTCCATATTTCGCTTCACAAAATCAAATTTCTTCACCAGGCTAACAACATGTCTGGAAATCAATCCTGCACCGGCATATTCATCTACAAACCGCCCTAGGAAATGGCTTAACCTACTGTTATGTGATTGTGCGATATCCTCCGTCAAATGATCAATTTTATACCTTGGTAATATTTCAATAAATCCTGCTGCTAAAGTAGAAGGTATCAGCATATGGGACCCATGCACACCAATTATAACATGCGTTTTACTGAAAATTTGATTCCATTTATGCTCAACTTTCAGGTCTATAAACTCATGTCTTTCGTCCTTAATTATTGATGGCAAATTCCCAAGCTTCCCTTTCCCTGTAATGGTAAAACTAGAGCTAGGAAGGTTGCGCTTGATTAATTTAACTACCCTCTTTATTAATTGCTCTTGCCTCCAAATGAAAAATGGTGAGAAAAGGGTCTCCAGTTTATATTTTTTTGAAACTTTACTTAAGAAATAAAGGAATCGGTTACTTAACCAAAACCTATCCTCTCTCCATACAAAAGTAATTTGCGGAGATAAATTTGTAAATTGTTTTAAGTCAAATGGCGCAACACCTAAAATTTGTTTAAAATCCAAACTCTGGTGGTTTAGGTGAATATATGTAGGATGCAGTAAAACTTTATTGAACCTTTGAAACTGATTCCTTATCCATTCATCAAGCCCTTTAATGCCTTGTTTGATTTGTCCTAACGCTAAATTTACAGACCAAATTTCAATTCCTGTTGAAGGCAATAGCCATCGGCATTGTGCTGGAATTAATACAGCTATCGTCTTATTTTGACGATTTTGTAGCTCCAAGTAAACATTCCAAACTTTAGTAAATACATGTCCAAAGCAATCATCCAAACAGTTAATCAAAATTAACTCTTTCTCCCCCCCTAGGTTATAGCGTTTAAAAACCCCTTCAACACTTAATCCCTCACAGACCGAGCTAATGAGAGGTAATGCCATCCAACTCCCTGATTTTTTATCAAACCTTTGGTGTCTTTTGTCTAAGGTAAAGGAAACAGGAAAAAAGGTGGAATGCCCTGTAGGAATTGTTGATATATATTCGGTACCACATGCATTGCAAACATTTTTTCCCAACACATGTATCCCTTGAAAATACACTTCAGATTCAAAATTTGCCATATTCAAACACTTAGGACAAATGCTTTTGATATCAACTATTTTTGGGAAGATCTCAATCATTACCTACCATTTTCTAATCCCTAACCTGTCCAAATGAAAAGCCAATAAGGTTTTTAAACGGTTCCATTTGGCAGCATGACTTTCGACTATTGTATAGTTTACTTCCGGATTGAATACCAATGCAGCATAAGAAAGGTTGGAAGGGGATAAAATAAGTTCATCACAGTTAGATAGGGTAATGCAGTCCATTAAGGCCTCCTTCGCTAGTAAAAACCCATCTTTTTGTCCCTCTTTATGATGGATGGGTTGAGACCCTACGGACCTAACACAGTCATTAGCCATGATTTTATCGGGAAATTTACCCTTTAATATTGCTAACATTTCACTGTCATCTGTGGCTACAAATAACCTGTCATAATTCGTTATTTTTTTTTCTATCTGACGAAAAAAAACTTTATCCTTGACTGGAGTGACTTCTTGAAAATGATCAGTTTTCCGAATATGAACTCCAAGGGTCTTTAGCTTAGCCATTCTAATTTTGACCTCATTTATATCCGCTCTTAATTCATTTCTAAATTTGATACCCGTAAGCATTAACTGATGTAAGTAACGGTAGTGATTTCTGTTCCAAATTCGTAAAGGGTAAACTTCATATTCCTTATTTGGAACGGGTACATCCTTTGATGTAAGTAGTGGCTGATCAACTAGCTTATCCCAAAAGTTGTTCGGTTCATTGCTTACCTCACATTTAGAATAAGGGTAAGTAACATTCCCAAAATCAACATATAATGGAAGACCGTGTTCTTTGGCAAATCCTATTCCATAAACAACTTGTAAAAACAAAGAAAAGAAACCACGAGTACATTTTCCTTTTGGATGATTTTCACAAAAAAATTCATTCTGGTAACAGGTTACAATATACTTTACATTTTTTTGCTTCAGAAGCTTTAACCTATCAAAAGATGGCAATGACCTTTTAGGCATACTATTAATTAGAGGGCTTGGTATATACTGTATCTAAAGCATGCCAGGCATTGGTTGGGACAAGAAAATGCTTATGGACATAAGGCTTAGCCCCAAAACTCTCCTTCCATCGAAAAAGGGACTTATTAATACTCAATCCGTTATTTTCATTTGAATGGCCAAAGTCCAACAACTTCCTTTGGTCTGAAAAATTTTCACTTAGGTATTTAATTAAAAAGTCGAGTGCATGTAACTTTCTTCCTTGCTGGTTACTCGCCAAATATTGGGTATGTAAACAATTAGATGTGAGGTATACTGTTGCTCCTGCAATAATATTTTTATCCTTGTAGACATTGAATTGTCGAATATTATGAGGAAAGCACTTCATTAAATAACCCATTCCCTCTTTAGTATGGGTTGGTTTCTTATTGTATCTATTGGCAAGGTTTGGCAAGAGCAATTCTTCCCAAAAAAGATCAGGTTCGCTTGACTCAATGATTTGCAACCCAACAAATTCAGCCTGTTTAATATTGGCTTTCCTACCTTTATGGGTAACCCTCAAAGGTAAATTAATTGCCAAAGAGAGCTCCATCTGAATAATTTTAGCTTGGGCAAGGTGCATTATATAAGCTGTAGACTCCTCCTTAATCAGCTCGTAAATGGAAGGTGTTTCTTTTATTTCAAGGCTTTCTATTCCCAATGAATCATAGAACTTCAACAAAACTTTAAACTGTTCCAACTTCTGATTGATAGAACAAGGTATGTGAATTAGTCCGCCATAACTTAAGCCCTTATGCGAATAAACCACGCTACCTTCCTTATGGGCAGCAAACACTGCTTTCGGCAAACTGTTTCTGTATAATATTACTGAACAATCTTGAAACTTCCCTGAAGGATGATAAGCCAAAAAATCTCTATCATGCATTAAGGTGGCATTCGTAGCCCCATGAAGTACCTTTTCCCAATCTCCAATTAGCTCTGGAGAATAAAGCTTTACCTCATAATTATCAGAAACCAAAGATCAATTGATATTTTGTGGCTTTAAACCAGGTCGCCAATGCGCTATCAAGGTTTCCTTTATAGGTTGAAATCCAATATTTTTATAAAATTCCATGGCTCTTTTATTGGCCTTTTGTGTGGAAAGCCCTATTAGGTTAAAACCTAAAGAGTTAAGTTTCACAAAGACTTTATACATCAATTGCCTTCCTATTCCTCTTCCTTGTTCGCTACCTTTAACGGCAAAAAGATCAACATGCCCTCGTCCACGCAGTAACTTAAAAGTTATAAATCCAACCAACTTACCCGATATTCTAGCGACAATTACACTATGATTTTGTTCTTTAATCGTTTCCCACCAAGTACTATACAATTTTTCATATTCCTGATTACCTAATAGCAAATCTTGCTTAAACCTTGACCATTGCCCGCTTGTGAAAACAAGCTCTCTCAAGTCTTTTTGGTCTGTTTGGGAAAGTTCTCCAGATATAATCATTTCTGAAATTTCAACTTCATTATGGAGCGAAGAATCTTTAATAAAATCCGATTTTATTATGTTTTTTACTAAATCAACCCGAGTACTGATTGGAGACCAGCCACCCAATTTGACCAAACCAGGCTTACCCATCACATATATTAAATCAAAATTTTTGGCTTGGTTATGTACCCTATCCAAATCAGGCAGACATCTTCCCAATTGAAGTTTACCTACTCTGTAACCAAATAAAGATGTGTCAAAAGGTAAGAATTTTATCATTTTAGGTTTTTTGATCAATAATATAGCGTGGACGTTTCTTTACTCCCTCAAAAGTTTTCCCAACATACAGTCCAACTATTCCTATGGTCGTGAGTAAACAGCCAAAAAGAATCCAAAGCGATACGATCATACTCGCATAACCAGGAACCTCAATAGCTCCTGAAAAATAACGGATCAATGTGATCAATGCAAACAAAAAACCAATAAAAGCTACCAATAAACCAAATTTTACAGTCAATCGTAGGGGTTTGTCGGAAAAGGCAAGCAAGGTATTAAGTCCTAAGCGAAATTTAGATTTGAAAAAATAATTGGATCTTTTGTTGGTTGAAACACCATGTTTTACGTTAAAAGTACTTTGATTAAAACCTACCCAATGAACCATTGTGGGGAAATACCAATTATTTTCCCTCATCTTTAAAATACTGTCTATTATTTTTCTATTGTAAACACCGAAATTCCCAATACTTGGATCCTGCTTTATTCCAGACATAAGATAAAAAACTCTGTAATAAAGTGTTGATAAAATTTTACTCGCCCAACTATCCTTTCTCCCAGTTCTTCTAGCCAATACCGCCTCATAGCCATATCGCACTTTAGTTAACATCATTGGGATTTCTTCTGGAAGATCTTGTAGGTCAGCATCCATTACCACAACCCATTCTCCTTGAGCCATATCTAAACCTGCAAATATGGCATGATGTTGCCCAAAATTCCTACTAAAGCGTATTCCTTTAATAAACGATTCCTCCAAAGCTGCTTTTGCAATCAACTCCCAGCTACCATCAGTGCTACCATCGTCGACCAAAATCAATTCAACATCTGGGCTAATAGAAAACAAAACAGCCTTAAGTCTCTTAATCAATTCATATAATCCTACCTCAGATTGAAAAACAGGTACCACCACAGAAAGGTATTTATTTGTTTGACTCATTCTAGCTCTTTCTCGTAGACTACCAAACCCAAGATGCCCTCTTTGGGCTCCCTTTCTACAATATTTACTTTTAATTTCCTATTGATTTTCCCTTCCGTTGTCTGGATCAAAAAGTCTAAATAATCCAAGTCAATAGAACTTGCAATTATAGTTAATTCAATGGTGCCTGTATCCTTTCCTTCCGCATAATCCCCTTGAATTATCGCTTTATTTACACAACCTAACCCCTGAACCACTTGCTCTATTAATGTATCAAACCCTAAATATTTACTTACAATACTTTTGAGTTCTTGGTAAAGTGGATGAACTTCATTGGCTTGGTAACTTTTGGTTTTACCATCATTTTTCCAACTAAGTAATCCTGCATTGGAAAGGCGATTAAGTTCAACTCTGATTGAATTGGTAGATTCACCAAATTCTTCTGCCAAACCTCTTAAATATCCACGATTATCAGAATTAGAAAAAAATTTCACCAATAATTTAATCCGTGTTTTGGAAGTAATTAGAGTGTCTAGCAAATCAAAAATTTAAAAAAGGAAAAGATCAACATGGTACAAAATACACATTAATAGAAGCAAAAAACAAAATCACTACTACTTACCGAAGGTCTATCATTGTGCTCTCATAGCTTCGCCACGTAACACACATACTGGGAGTAACAAAATTACTCGATAGTCACAAATTCACAAGTTTTATTTAAAATTTTATTGGAGGTCAGCTCATTTTGTCCACTTATTTACAATTGGCTAGCGCATTTACACGCAAAAACAATACAGGTAAAAATTACGAATCATTGAAAAATACGAATGTACCTTCTATCTTTAGGGCTAATCTTTTTAAATAAATCGAACACAATAACCTTATGGAAAAAATCAAAGTAGCGGTTGTAGGAACAGGATTTATAGGCCCTGCCCATATTGAAGCCCTAAGAAGAAACCCGAATATTGAAGTAGCTACCCTTTGTGAAGTCAGTGAAGAACTTGCAAAAGAAAAGGCGGCTCAACTAGGTATAGAAAAAGCCATGCTTTTCGAGGATATGCTAAAAGATCAGGAAATCAAAGTGGTCCATATTTGCACCCCAAATTTCCTGCATTATAGCCAATCAAAAGCCGCTTTGGAAGCTGGTAAGCATGTAGTATGTGAAAAGCCACTTGCTACCAAAATTGAAGATGCTGAGGAATTAGTAGCTATTGCTAAAAAAACAGGTTTGGTAAATGCTGTCCATTTTAACCTGAGGTATTACCCTATGGTTAGACAAATGAAAACCATGAGGGAAAGCGGCGAACTTGGGGACGTCTATTCTATTATGGGTTCCTATTTACAAGATTGGTTGTTTTTACAAACTGATTACAATTGGAGATTAGAACCAGATAAATCCGGAGACTCTAGGGCTATAGCTGATATCGGTTCTCATCTATTGGATTTAACTGAATATGTTACAGGTTTAAAGGTTACCGAGGTAATGGCTGACTTTTCAACAGTACATAAAACCAGATTGAAACCGCTCAAGCCAATAGAGACCTATAGTGGAAAAAGTCTAGATGAATCCGATTATGCTGAGGTTCCGATCAACACTGAAGACCATGCTACGGTAATGTTAAGGTTTGACAATGGAAACAAAGGTTCTGTAACTGTCAGTCAAGTAAATGCTGGCCGAAAAAACAGGTTAAATATTGAAATTGCAGGATCTAAGGCAAACTTTGAATGGTGTAGCGAAAAACCAAACGAATTATGGATTGGGAAAAGAGAAACTGCTAACCAACAACTGATGAAGGATCCATCATTATTTAGCCCTGAAGCTGCAAAACTTATAGGTTTTCCAGGAGGTCATAATGAGGGTTTCCCCGATACTTCTAAGCAAATGTTTAAGGAGGTTTATGCTGCCGTTAAGGAAGGTAAACAACCTGACAACCCTACTTTCCCTACCTTTGCTGACGGGCACAGGGAATTGTTAATTTGTGAACGAATTATCGAAAGTCACAAAAAACAAGCTTGGGTGAAAATTTAATGGTGCAATAAACAAATTTCGGTTTTGTCCGTTCATTTAGTTATTCGATTAGTCATAACCTAAATCACAACCAAAAAATGAAATCATCAACTATGAAAATGTTTGGCCTATCTGCCTTGCTGATGCTCTCAGTAGTTTATATGTCCACTGCTCAGAAAAGAGCAAGTCCTGCAAAAACAGCTGAAGGCACCATAAATGGGGCTAAAATCACTGTTAATTATAGTAGTCCAGCAGTTAAAGGACGTACTATTTTTGGTGGACTTATTCCATTGGGAGAGGTTTGGAGAGCAGGAGCTAATGAAGCCACTATCTTTGAAACCAGTAAAGATATTGAAATAGAAGGTAAAAAATTACCTGCTGGTAAATACAGCTTCTTTATCATCCCAGGAGAAAATTCAAGTACTTTTATTTTCAACAAGCAAACGGGACAATGGGGAACCAAATACGATGAAAGCAAGGATGCTTTAAGAGTATCTGTAAGTTCCAATCAAACCAGTAGCCTAACTGAACATCTAACTTATAATGTCCTAGATGATGGCCTGGAGGTAAAATGGGAATATGGACGTGCTAAAGCTTCTATTAAATAATTGTATCGAAAGGGCTATTTTTAAAAGAATAGCCCTTTTTTTTGCTTTTTTTATCGATAATAATCTGGCAATTTTCTCGCCATTACTAATCCCCTCTGCCACTCATTGAATTACCTTTCCAGACCCCATTGTTTTATTTACCTTTGTAAAAAAGCAATTACACTTGAAACCCTTACCACAACTTCCCATTTTAGAGGTAATCCCTCAATTAAAAAAACAGCTCCGTCTAAACCCTATACTCTTATTACACGCTCCTCCGGGTGCTGGTAAAAGTACTATTGCACCATTAGAGTTAATGGATGAGCCTTGGCTGGAGGGCAAAAAAATAATAATGCTTGAACCTAGGAAACTAGCGGCTATCAGTATTGCTCAGCGTATGGCCCAGCTACTAGGTGAACCTGTTGGAGAAAGAATAGGATACCGGGTAAGGTTCGATACCTGTGTAGGAAAGCAAACCCGAATTGAGGTAATCACTGAGGGGATCTTAACCAGAATGATGCAGCAAGACAATGCGCTTGAAGAAGTAGGCTTAATCATTTTTGATGAATTTCACGAACGTAGTATCCACGCAGATCTTGGACTGGCCATTTCCAGAGATATCCAACAAGTTCTAAGGCCAGACCTTAAGTTATTGATAATGTCAGCTACCCTCGATAGCAAAGACCTCTCAAAGAATTTACAAGCCCCTATGGTTGAAAGTATGGGCAAAGCATTTCCAGTGAGTATTAAATACGGAGAAGGAAATGATTTATTTACATTACCTGAAAGCATTAGCCTTACAATCAAAAAAGCCATTGCTGACCACGATGGCGATTTGCTGGTATTCCTACCAGGACAGAGAGAAATAAACAAAACTGCCGAAATATTAAGCCTTAGATTTCCCCAATTGGCCATTTACAAACTATATGGACAATTGGCCTTTAGCCAGCAACGAGCCGCACTATCCCCTCATCCTGAAGGTAAGAGAAAAGTGGTTTTGGCTACAGCTATTGCTGAAACCAGCCTTACTATTGAAGGTATAAAGATCGTAGTGGATGGTGGTTTTATGCGTACGAGTAGATTTAATCCCAGCACCGGATTAAACCGACTCGTCACAATCCCTGTTACACAAGATACCGCTACCCAAAGAGCAGGAAGAGCTGGGAGATTAAGCGCAGGAGTCTGTTTCAGGCTTTGGTCAAAAGGAAGTCAGGAAAGATTGCTTCCCTTCAGACAACCTGAGATTTTAGAAACTGACCTTACCTCTTTGGCTTTGGAACTTTATAAATGGGGCATCAATGATCCATTAAAATTAAGCTGGGTAACTCCTCCCCCACAAGGAAATTGGGCACAGACCATAAGTACTTTGGAACATCTGGGGGCAATAGCAAAAGGTAGAATCACAACACATGGTAATGCTTTGCACGCTTTTCCATGTCATCCTAGAATTGCTCATTTACTTGTCTGTAGTCAGGAATTAGAGCTAGAAGGCTTGGCAACTGACCTAGCTGCTGTATTAGAGGAAAAAGACCCCCTATCTCAGGGAGAAAGTTTGGATATTAACCTTAGAATTGAAGGACTTCGCAGGTTTAGGTCCCATTCTTCAAGTAATTTTAATTATAAAAAAATTGAACAAGTAGCGAAAGCCTATAGACAAATTCTTCACAAAAAAGTTGAGAATACCCCCATAGACCCTTATGCTACTGGTATGCTAATTGCACAGGCATTTTCAGAAAGAATCGCTTCCGCCAAAACCGGAAATCAAGTTCAATTTCAATTGGCAAATGGGAAAATTGCAAGCATGGACAGAAAAGATGACCTTGCCTATGAGCCTTGGATTGCAATAGCCCAAATGGATGAAAGGGCAGGTGTAGGCAAAATATTTATGGCCGCGCCTCTAAACCCCAAAGATCTTAATTCAATGGTAAAATCCTCACAAAGGGTCTTTTGGAACGAGGATGAAGCCACAATCCAAGCCATTGAAGAGTGGAAAATTGGCCAAATCGTGCTACAAAAAAAACACCTTCAAAATCCTGACAAGGAGCTGCTCTTACAAACCCTACTGAATATGATCGCCCAATCAGGCGAAAAATGGCTCCCCTTTGATGAGAATTTTAAACGATTGCAGCATAGAGTCATGAGTCTTCGGGCCTGGAATGGTCCTGAAACACTACCCGATTTCAGTACTTCCGAGTTACTTAAAACTGCTAATGATTGGCTATCACCCTACTTAACCGAAATTAAATCCGGGCAAGATTTAAAAAAGCTTCCATTGGTTAATATTCTAAAAAACAGTTTTTCTTATTCACAACAGGAGGAAATAAATCGACTGGCTCCAGAAAAAATAGTATTGCCAAGTGGTTCATCCATACCTATCCAATACAGTAAGGATGGTGAACCTCCTATTTTGGCAGCACGGCTTCAGGAGCTTTTTGGATGGGCTCAGACCCCCAAAGTCAATAATGGAAATATACCTTTGTTAATTCATTTATTGTCTCCCGGCTATAAGCCTGTACAAGTAACCCAAGATTTAAAAAGTTTCTGGGACAATACTTACCATGAAGTCAGGAAAGAACTAAAACGAAGATACCCCAAGCACCACTGGCCTGATAATCCTTGGGAAGCAGAGGCGGTAAAGGGGGTAAAACGGAAATAATTAGATTCCTCTCATAATTTTTTATAAAAACCAAATAATGAATAATCATCAAAACTTTCAATTAATTCTTAAGTAGCAATTGCGACCTATTATAGGTAACAAATTAATGACCAGTTAATAACAATTCAATTTTAACAAATAAGCCATTTTATTTTATCATCGTCGGATTATAACTTAGCTTCATTTGGTGTAAATCTAAAGCGTCTAATAAAATTCAGTATCAATTTAAAGCAATAATTATTGTAATTTGGTGAAATAAAAGATGCGATTTAAATTTAAAGTATGTCTTTGAATAAGCAGAAAAAAGGCGATTTTTTCAATTCCTTACAGATTTTTAGAGGCTTTGCAGCATTAATGGTTGTATTTCACCATCAATGGACAGCCTTTGCATATTTTTTTGATAAACAAAACCATATATTTGCATTTATAGCTACTCTTGGCAAACACGGAGTTGATTTTTTCTTTGTATTATCCGGTTTTATCATTACCTATTCTTGTTACAACAAAAGGGCAAGTATAATTACTATCAAATCTTATCTCATAAATAGAGTCTTAAGAATTTATATTCCATACCTCCCTATTTCATTGTGCATGTTATTGTTGTATCAATTACTTCCAAGCGTTTCGGGAAGTGATAGAACCATTAGCTTGCTTACTTCCTTAACCCTTTTTCCTGACGGCCAACCAGCGTTGTCTGTAGCATGGACCCTTGTTCATGAGATGATGTTTTATCTATTATTTGTAATTTGGTTTTACACAAGGAAGGGCTGGTATTATTTCACTTTGGTCTGGGCAAGTATAATTGTTTATCTAAATTGGATAGAACCAGTTCTTTTCTTACAAGCAATTCCTGTTATAAAGTTCTTTATATCTTCCTATAATTTGGAATTTATTATTGGATCTTTCACGGCAATAATTATCAAAAAGGCTTCAATTTCAAGTAAAAGCATATTTCTTTACTCTGCTATTGTATTGATTGCAATAGGAATACTACTTAAGTGGAATAATTGGGATTTAACCTATTTGGTTCTTGCTTTTGGCTTTTCACTTTTAATTATTGGAAGCGTAGGGACAAAATTAGACAAAATAGGGTCTTCCAACCTATTAATGATTTTAGGTAATGCATCTTATTCTATCTACTTAATCCATAATCCTGAAATTAGCATTTTAATGCGAATTCTACCCAAAACTCTAAACTTCTTATCTGACGGACTAATCTTTGTCATCATTTTCATAATTTGTTGTATCACCGGAATCATCTATAGCAAGCTGTTTGAAGAGTTTTTGATGTCCAAAGCCAAGGCTAAATTTTTACCTATTTCCCCTAAAAAAACTGAGTTAAAATAACCAATTAGAATAATGAGTCATTTGGTTATCCCAGAATTTCACGGATAAGATAACCTGTAAGTATCCCGACTTATCACACTATAATAATTACCCCACAACAAGTACATCATAATTTGGGTTGAACCTATTATTGATTTTTTGGATAAAATTTCATTTAACAGATAAATTCACCATTAATTCTCTTCCCCATTTGATAATAATATAATAATTATTGAACTTGAAATATTATTTTGATTTCACTAGATTTACAGAATTACACCAATAAACCATCCACAATGAAACACATTTTCTTTTCCTTCTTTTTATTCCTAATAATAAACGCTTCTATTGCTCAGGAATACAAGGTTTACAAAGCCCCTACTTTTAGAGAACAATGGAGCAAACCCAGTTACTACCCTGACAGGGTAGTATTAAATTTCGGTGCAGATCCTGCCTCTGAGGCTAATGTAACCTGGAGAACAGATACTTCTATTTCCAAAAGCTATGCTGAAATTGCCATCGCCGACGGCGCACCAAAATTCTGGAGAAATGGCAAGACAATTGAGGCAAAAACCGAAGTGTTGGATGGATTGATAGTAGAAGATGCCAAGGTCAAAGCCAACTACCATTCTGTCCAATTTAAAAACCTAAAACCAGACACCATGTATGGCTACCGGGTTGGAGATGGTGAATCATGGACCGAATGGATACAGTTCACTACTGCTTCTAGAGACGATGACAAGCCTTTTTCTTTCCTATATGTAGGAGATGCACAAAACTATGTTCTTGAGTTATGGGCCAGGTTAATACGAGAAGGATACAGAAAGGCACCCGATGCAAAATTCATCATCCATGCAGGTGACCTGATCAATCGAGCCCATAGAGAACAGGATTGGCATGAATGGTTTACAGCAGGAGGCTTTATCCATAGTATGGTCCCTTCCATGGTTACACCAGGCAACCACGAGTACCGTAACATTCCTGAAATATATGGAGAAGATTCGGAAAGAAGGCTTTCCTTACAATGGCGCCCTCAATTTACACTTCCTGAAAATGGACCCAAAGGACTAGGTCTCGAAGAAACTGTTTATTACATGGATTACCAAGACGCGCGGATCATCTCTCTTAATAGCAATGTTAAGCAAAAGGAACAAATACCTTGGTTAGAAAAAGTACTTTCAGAAAACACAAAAAAATGGACCATTGTAACCTATCACCATCCCTTGTTTTCTGCCTCAGCAGGCAGGGACAATGATGAATTAAGAAAAGCATGGAAGCCAATTTTTGACAAATATAAAGTTGATTTGGCACTACAAGGACATGACCACAGCTACGCGAGGGGTCGTGTTTCACCAGAAGACAATGTCATGGATGGAATGAATGCCAGAGATAAAACAGGAACTGTTTATGTAGTTTCGGTTAGTGGTGGAAAAATGTATGGTGTGAGTGAAAAAGGATGGGATGGCTTAGGTGCAGAAAGGGATCGCAAAGCTGAAAATACCCAATTATTTCAGGTGATTAGAGTAGATGGGGATAAGCTAAGTTTTGAGTCCTATACAGCTATAGGTGAATTATATGATGCTTTCGATTTGGTAAAACAAGAAAACGGAATCAATGAATTCATCGAAAGAAAAGCTGAAGCAGGAGACGAAAGAAGATTCTCAAACACCATTCCTTATGAAGACCCATTGCCGGGAAATCTTCAAACAATCTTGCTCTCAAAATATCCTGGTAATGAAATTACAAGGGTTAATGCCTCCAAAACGGATACAGGTCTATTGATTTTCAGTGTTCGCTTGGAAAAAAATGGAGAAAATACTATGGTTACCATTGATGAAAAAGGTAATATATTGGAATAGAATTACCAGAATTGGGTAATTAATCAATTAAAGAAATAGGGCCACAACCTGAATAATATCAGAAAGTGGCCCCTTTTTAACCCGGATTATGTAATAGAATTTCTCCGTCCTGACAAT
>TARA_R110002124_G_scaffold82664_7_pt1 | contig 26247 bp, 27 predicted proteins | sample TARA_R110002124 | Tara Oceans TARA_R110002124 (sample SAMEA4397445) | marine metagenome | biome: Polar Biome; feature: [SRF] surface water layer (ENVO:00010504); material: water (ENVO:00002006), including particulate matter (ENVO:01000060) such as... | depth 5 m
GTCTTTTTTAGGAGTCTATTTTTGATGATATGGATACAATCAAAAAGCTTCTAGGTTCATTTGGTTGGGTTTGTGGGGGCTTAAAAATTGTTCAATTAAATAAAATGAAAATTTTTTGGCAAGTATTGTAGCGTTTTGTGAGTTGGTAACGTATGGGTTTTGAATCGACCCAGTAAAACAAAAGCTTTTGGAGAAAGATCTCATACAAGAAGCACAAAAGCGAGATAAAAAATCGTTAGAAAGGCTTTATCGGCACTTTTATGGCTATGCCATGAGTATTGCGTTAAGGTATTCTGGTAATAGGGAGGAGGCGTGTGAAATCGTAAACGATAGTTATATGAAGGCTTTTGATAAACTTGATCAATTTTGTTTAGAGAATTCTTTTAAGGCTTGGTTTCGTAGAATAATTATTAATACCTCGGTCGACTATTACAGGAAAAACTTAAAACATCAGGCAGTAATGGATATTGATAAAGCTCATGCTGAGACTTACGATCCTGATATTATCGATGAGTTATCTAAAGATGACATCTTAAAATGCCTTGAAGAATTGCCTGATATTTTGCGGGTGATTTTTAATATGTATGAAATAGAGGGGTTTAGGCATGCCGAAATAAGCGAAAAACTTGGGATCCCCTCAAGTACTTGTAGGACTTATTTAGCGCGAGCCAAGGAGAAATTGAGAGAAAAAATTATTGCATTAAATCATATAAAGAATGAAGGAGCAGTTCGATAAGAAGCTAGCGGAGAAAATTAAAGCCTCCTTCAATAATCACGAGGAGCCATTTGATCCAAAAGAATGGGAAAAGTTTTCTGATGCTTATTTTAAGCCTAAGAAGAAAGCATGGCTAATCTACTGGCCATTTATGACAGCAGGTATTGCTGCTAGTTTATTGTTCTTTTTCTTTTATTTTCCTAAGCAACAGGAAATTGATCAAAAGGTGAAATCTATAACGGATGCGGTGATTATGGATGAAGCTCCTTTTTTCGATAAAAGTGAAAAAGATGAAGCTGAAGTGCTTCAAATCCCAACAATCAGTTCAAGAAATGGTTCGAGTTATGGTAAGGTAGCTCCACTTACAGGATCTACGGCCCTATCCAATATTGGTGAAGATAGTGTTGTAGATAGAGCTCCTATTCAAAATATCCCTGAGACAGGTAAAGCATCAAACTCAGTTTTTATAGAAACCTTTACTGAAACCTGGGACGAATTTCAGGCTGGAATTACTGAGCGTTTTAATAGTTTAGAAGGAGGAGCGGAGCAAACCGTAGCGATTAATACGGGGAAAGATGTTTCCATGAGCACCTCTGAGGCTCAGTATTTAGTAGATATTTGGAAGTCTTCTAGCTCGGAAAATGATCAAGTAGCCAAAACCCCCAAATCCTTTAAGCTGGGCTTGATGGTGAGCCCTCAAGCCAGCTCCAATCCTGTTTCAGGAATGAATTTAGGGGCTGGAATAATGTCTGAGATCTCTTTAAGTAGAAAGCTAAAACTGGACGTTGGTTTGGCTTATGCCAATCAAAGCATGGGAGCGCAAAATAATCATAGAATGGATCAAATGATGGATGCTTCTCCTTCTTCAGAGGCCTTAAAGAGCAATAGTAATATTATTGATACTGATTACCAACTCAATTTTGCCTCTTTAGATATACCTGTGAATTTGAAATATAAGTTTTATGATAAAAAGCAGACGGGTATGTATTTGATTACAGGCTTGTCTAGCATGGTGTATTTAACTCAAAACACCGTAGAGTCTTATCAGGCGCAGTCCCTTTTCAATGCCAATAGTTTCAATGGGGCATTGGAATACGCCCCAACAGTGCAGAGCTTTAGTAATGTTTTTACTCCTGAATCTGGGCAGAGTAGTACGGATGTAGCCGGACTATTGAATCTTTCATTTGGCTATGAATATCAATTAAACAAAGAGTTTTATATTTCCTTTGAACCTTTCTATAAATTGCCATTGGGAGGACTTACTTTTGCAGATCAGCAGTTTTCTATAGGTGGAGTGAATCTGAGGATGAATTTTAATTTTAATAATAAATAACAAACCAAACTTTAATTATTTAATCACCATGATTTTAACGAACAAATTTACTTGGCTACTTGGCCTGATTGTCTTGATGTCATCTTGTCTTGAAGAATCCGTTTCTGATATAGAGTTGGCAATGGAAAGGGATGACCTAATCTTAGAAGAATACATTGCGAGCAATAGCATTGTTGCCACCAAGGCTCAATCTGGGTACTATTACACTAAAACTGTTGAAAATCCTGATGGAGAGCAATTTGTAAATGCAGATTTTATAGGGGTGTATTATGAAATTAAAACCATCGATGGACAATTGATTGATTCTTATATGGATGAAACGAAGGAACCACGGATATTTAAATACAGTCAGGATGGCTTATGGCCAATATCCATTACTTATGCCTCAGGTCTAGCTAAAGTTGGTGAAGAATTAACTGTTTATTCACCATCCTATCTTGCCTTTGGTAATTATGGGTTCGAAACTTTAATTCTTCCTTCATCCAATTTGGTGATTAAATTAAAATATGCAGCCAAATATACTGAAGAAGAGTTGATGCAGCGTGAAGAAACAATGATAGCGGACTATATCGCAGCAGAACAACTTGAAGGTTTTGTAGAAGTTGCAGAAGGTGTTTATATGCGTACAGTTACTGAGGGAGATGATACAGAGACTGAGTCCAAACTTGGAAGTAACGTTTCAGTAGATTTTGAATTATTTGAACTGGGAGAGGAAGATCCTGTATTTGAATCTTATGAAAGTAATCAGCCTACAACTGTTTCTATAGGAAACTCAGGATTGGAGTTTTTAAATAAATCTTTAATTGATGTTTTGCCTGATCAGAAGATTGAAGTTTTGTCTACTTCTTTTAATGCATACGATCAATCAATTCAAATATTCCCATCAGCTATTCGTCAAGACTTGGTAAATATGGGAGAACAAATTGATCTTGTGAAGCCTTTTACGCCCATTCTTTTTAAAGCAGAAATACTGTCTGTGAATTAGTAGCGGACTTAATACATAAAAAAAGGGCTTGAATTACAAGCCCTTTTTTTATGTCCATAAACTTTTTAGAAATGGGATTTTCAATAGCTCCTCTATACTTAATCCAAATACAAAGGCCCAGAAAAAAGCACTTACTAACATTGTAAACAGAATTTTTCTTTTTGCGATGCCAAATGAAGTCAATACGACTGTTCCCCCTATTGGTGTTAATATTAGGGGAGTCAGGAAAGCAATTCCCCAAATGCCAAATTTTTTCCAAATCTTAATAATGTTTCTTGTTCTTTTGGAGAAACGTTTTTGCTTTTTTTTAATTATGATGGTCCAGTTTGTTTTAAACCATTCTCCTAAAAAGGTAAAAAGAATCACTGATGTCATCATACCAGAAACTGTTACAATTACTATTTCAAGTAAACCGTAACCTGCCGCTGCTCCAAGAAGTGGTCCGGCTATAAATTTAAAAAGACAAAGGAAATAAATTCCGGCGAATGTAATTAGGTACTCATTCATGATATTATGAAATAGATATAAAGTAGGTAACCTAAGAACAAAGTAAGGCCGTTTAATCTGGAGATTTTATAATCAATCCGCATTATTGGAAGAAGTAAGATTGTAAAGGCTAACATCCAAATAAAATCAGTATATATAAAGTCTGTAGCAACCTCGATAGGCTTAATTAAAGCTGTAATGCCTATAATAGAGAAAACGTTCATAATATTACTCCCTAAAATATTACCTAAAGCCATTTCAGTTTCCTTCTTTAATGCAGCTAAAACGGAGGTTACCAATTCAGGTAAACTTGTACCTATTGCGATAATTGTTACGCCAATAATTCGTTCACTTACCCCATAATTTCGGGCTATCAATGAAGCATTTCCTACAACTAACTCAGAGCCGAAATATAAACCAGCGGCACCACCTAAAAGCTGTAATACGGCAAGCCAAGGCGACTTCTTTTTCATTTGTATCGCCTCATCTTCTGTAAACTCAACTCTTTCTATTGTTTTGAAAAAATACCAATTAAGCCCAACAAAGCAGGAGAATAAAATAATTCCTTCAAAGAAAGAAATTACCCCACTAAAGGACATTGCATAAAAAATGACGGAGCTAATTAATGTAAATGGGTAATCCAGCTTAAGCGTTGATTTTTGAATATAAATAGGGAATATGATTGCACTTATTCCTAAAACCAGGGTGATATTAGAAATATTACTCCCAATGACATTGCCAATGGCTATATCACTTGAACCTTTCAATGCAGCAGTCACACTTACCAATAATTCTGGGGCAGAGGTGCCAAAAGCAACAATGGTTAGGCCAATTAATCCAGGGCTTAACCCAAGTCTAGCGGCGATCGCAGAGGCTCCATCAACAAGAAATTTTCCACCCAATAGCAGGACCAGAAAGCCCGCAGCTAATATTAAATAACTCATTTTGAAAGAAAAGGTTAAATTTTTGAACCAAAAGCAAGGTCCCCTGCATCCCCTAATCCAGGGATAATATAGGATTGATGATTTAGTTTTTCGTCCACGGCTCCGATCCAAAACCGGTGTGGAAGATCTAGATTTTCTTGAATATGCTGTATACCTTCAGGAGCAGCTATGGCACTAACTATTTCAATTTGTTTAGGGATGCCATTTCCATTCAAGGCTTGAAGGCTCTTTAAAATTGATTTGCCTGTAGCAAGCATAGGGTCGACCATTATTATCGTTTTGTTTGTTAAGTCAGGCGCTGCAAGGTAATTTAAGGTGATTTCTATTGCTGAATCACTATCGCTCTCATTTCTATAGGCACCGATGAAGCCACTATCAGAATGGTCAAATAAATTCAATACGCCTTGATAGAAAGGCAAAGCAGCCCTTAATACAGCAATGATTACGGGTTTTTCTGCTAAAAGTTTGGTTTCTACTTCTCCGAAAGAACTTGGGACAGAAGCAGGGGAAAAAGGCAATTTCTTGGAAAGCTCGTAGGCAAGGATTTCACCTACTCTTTCTAGATTTTTCCTAAAACGCATACGGTCCTTCTGGATATTTATGTCCCGAAGTTCGGCCAGATATTGATTTGCAATCGAGTTATTATGATTAAGGATAAACATGGTAGGACAAAGTAAAACAAAAAAACCCGATCTTTTAAGATCGGGTTTTAAATATTATGTAAGATGCCTATTTATTGGATCTCGAAACTAACTCTTCTTGCCATTTGTCTAGCATCAGCAGAAGATTTATCTACGCTAGTATCTTCACCATAGCCTTTGTAAGAAAGTCTAGATGCATCAACTCCAGAGGCAATGATTAAATCATATACAGATTTAGCCCTTTTCTCAGAAAGTTTCATATTGTAATCTTCAGGACCTAATTCATCAGCATAACCTTTAAGTTCTACTTGAACTCCTGGGTTTCTCTTCATGAAGTTAGCAACATAGTTTGCAGAAGATGCAGAGTAACCAAGTGGTTTAGCACTGTCAAAAGCAAAATAAACGTTTACGTACTGATCGTTTATTGCTTTAGCTAGGTAGTCAACTTCTTCGGTATCATCTGGAGCACAACCTTCTAATGAAGCTGGACCTGGAACGAATGGACATTTATCTAAGTGATCAGGAATACCATCACCATCAGAATCCATAGTTACACCATGAGAATCAACTCTTGCTCCAGCAGGAGTATTAGGCTCTTTGTCCAAATAATCAGGAACACCATCACCGTCAGAGTCTTTTAGCATGTCCTTGATCTCACCGATCTGAGTAGCCAATTCGTCTTTAGTAGCATATTTGTTTTCCCTGATGTACCAGTCAGCATGTGTGTCGTTACCCCCTAAATAGAAAGTAAGACCCAAGGTACCAGTCCACCATACAGCATTTGATCCATAATAGCCATTGTTAGCACCTGGCCTAATTGCTGATTCACCGTCAAAACTTACGTCCTGACGTCCTGCTACTAAATTGGTTACATCACCTGTTAGAGCGATGCGATCACTTAATTTAACCTGTAGGGTCATTCCGGAAATTATATTGTACTGACGATCTTTAAGGTCAGTAAATTGGTTTTCCTGAGGGGTAAGTTGACCTATTCCGCCACCAAAGTGACCTAATAGGTTGAAAGTTTGAGAAAAAGTTTCCCAATTCATTATTCTGCCAATATTGGCAACACCTTGTAGGTTCAAACGGTAATAGTTAGAAGAAAAATCAGGAGTATCGCTAGCATTTTTAAAGCTACCGAAACCAAAATCTAATTTGGTTCCAAATTTTTCATTAAACATATACCTGACCCCAAGGTCGGCATGTCCAAGGTTTAGTGTAGGTGAGAAATAACCCGGCGTGATTGGAGCCATCGGCTTATTGAACCCTCCATTAACCTCTACAGACCATTTGTTGAAGTCGTCTTGAGCATTAGCACCTACAGCTAAAGCACCAACCATTAGTGTTGATAGTATTATTTTTTTCATGATAAAAAATTTTTTACAACATTCAGTGTTTTAATTGATTTTGATTGCTATTAGATTTTTACTCGGTTTATGATACAAATGTATATTAATTTACGGGAACTTTAAACATCTATCTCAATTGTTTCAATAAAAACTAATTTGATCCCGAAATTTAAAAAAATATTTAACATAAACTATGCCATTTATAAATTTATTAAAAGAAATTCTTCATTTAGATAGCGTTTCCGGTGATGAATCAAGGTTTTCCAATTTTATACTGCAATATATCGAGAAACGTAAAAACAGTTGGAAAGTTACTCCTGAAATTCATTTTGGAGAAGAATTTCATGACAATATTGTTCTCGTTTTTGGAAAACCTAAAACAGTTGTCTTTTCCCATATGGATACGGTGGGTTTTACCGCTAGATATGAAAATCAACTTGTACCTATAGGTGGTCCAGAACTTTTGGATGGCGTATGGTTAGTTGGTAGGGATGAAGCTGGCCTTATCAGATGTAAGGCAAAAGAGATCGATGGGAATGTGTTTCATGATTTCCCACGAAAAATTGAAACAGGGACCCTTCTTTCCTTTGAACAGGAGGTTGTTCTGCAAGATGGATTTCTTCAAGCAGCCTATTTAGACAATAGAGTAGGGGTTTGTACCTTACTAAGATTATGTGAAACCTTAGAAAATGGAATCCTTGTTTTTAGTACCTATGAGGAACATGGAGGTGGTTCGATTCCCTATTTAATAAAATTTATTTATGAAAACTGGAAAATTAGAAATGCCTTGATTGCCGATGTCACCTGGATAACTGATGGGATTCATTTTAATAAAGGTGCCGTTATTTCGATGAGAGATAGCTATATCCCTCGTAAAACCTTTATAAATCGAATTGTTGATTTGGCAAGGGATGCAAATGTCCCTTTCCAGTTGGAAGTAGAAGCTTATGGTGGTAGTGATGGAAGAGAGATTCAAATGAGTCCTTATCCAATTGATTGGTGTTTTATAGGGGCCCCACAGGAAAATCCACACACGCCAATTGAGAAAGTGGCTATTTCAGATATGGAGAGCATGTTTAAATTGTATCAATATTTAATGCAATATTTGTAAGGGATTTGAATTTGTACTTATTTTAGATTGATAAAACCTAAATCCCTTTACATCATCCGGGAAACTCACCTTTAAAGAATGATTAAGTTAAAAAATTTATTTTTTGAGCCCTTTCTTACAGAAAAAGTCATTCTTAAGAGGGTGAAAGAACTTGCTGCCTCCATTAATAATGATTATCAGACAAAAAATCCTATATTTTTGGCTGTTTTGAACGGTAGTTTTATGTTTATGTCGGATATTTGTAAGGAAATTTCTGTTGAGATGTCTGTCAGTTTTATTAAAGTAGCCTCTTATTCCGGCTTGAAATCTCAAGGAAGTGTCAAAGATTTGATCGGTTTGGATGAGTCTCTTAAAGGAAAAGACGTGATCATTATAGAGGATATTGTAGATACCGGCAATAGTATGGCGCACCTTTTGGAGATGATTAATAAGGAGCAGCCAAGCAGTGTGGAGCTTGTTAGCTTATTGTTTAAGCCTGATGCATTAGTCAAACCGATTAAGATCAAATACGTAGGTTTTGAAATTCCCGACCTTTTTGTGGTAGGATATGGGCTGGATTACCAAGGACAAGGCAGGAATTTACGTGATATTTACCAAATTGTTGAAAATAATTAACACTCTATTCATATTAAAATTACACTTATGTTAAATATCGTTTTGTTTGGCCCTCCCGGAGCTGGTAAAGGGACCCAAAGTGAAAAGTTGATAGAAAAATACAATATTGAACACATATCTACCGGAGATCTATTCAGGAAGCACTTGGGTGAAGGTACCGCTTTAGGAAAGTTGGCCCGCAAATATATGGATGAGGGGAATCTTGTTCCCGACGAAGTAGTAATCGGTATGGTAGAAGATAAGATAAACCATTCATTGGATGCCAATGGGGTTATTTTTGATGGTTTTCCACGTACTGTAGCTCAAGCGGAAGCCCTTGACGAATTGTTGACAAAAAAGGGGACAGCCATTTCTGGCATGGTGGCTCTTGAAGTGCCTGAGGAAGAATTGAAAAACCGTCTTAAAGAAAGAGGAAAGACTTCAGGTAGGTCAGATGATCAGGATGAAGAAAAAATTAAAAATAGAATTAAAGTTTATAATGATGAGACTTTACCTGTTGCCAATTATTATCAAAAGCAGGGTAAGTTCTCCGGAATTCATGGTGTTGGTGCCATCGATGAAATCTTTCAAAAAATTTGTGCTGTTGTAGATAAGTATTAATCACTATCTTTGCATAATAATTTTATGGCTGAGCCTACAAGCTTGGCCATTTTCTTTTCATCCAAAAGTTGAATGTTGAGGATGAAAATTAAAGCAATAATATTAAACGGAATAAGTAGTGGCAGGATCCAATTTTATTGATTATGTGAAATTTTGTTCCCGATCTGGAGCAGGAGGGAGTGGATCAGTACATTTCAGAAGAGAAAAGCACGTCCCTAAAGGGGGACCTGATGGTGGTGATGGTGGAAGAGGGGGGCATATTATTCTGAGAGGAAATGCTCAACTATGGACACTTTTACATCTCAAATACAAAAAACATGTCATTGCGGACAGAGGAAACAATGGAGAAGGAGGAAGAAGAAAAGGAGCAGATGGACATGATGTTGTTTTAGAGGTGCCTATCGGTACTGTTGCCAAGGTAGCAGAAACTGGTGAGGTCAGATGTGAAATCACCGAAGATGGACAAGAATTTATTTTGACTCCAGGAGGTAAAGGTGGTCAGGGTAATGACCATTTCAAAACTTCAACCAATCAGGCCCCGCATTATGCTCAGCCTGGAGGTGAAGGAATAGAGGAATGGATCATTATGGAACTGAAGCTTTTGGCAGATGTAGGTCTTGTAGGCTTTCCAAATGCAGGTAAATCAACTTTACTGGCAAGTGTGTCTGCTGCGAAACCTGAAATCGCTGATTATGCCTTCACCACTCTGATACCTAATTTAGGTGTGGTCGATTATAGAGATGGGAAATCTTTCGTGATGGCTGACATTCCAGGTATTATAGAAGGCGCTGCTGAAGGGAAGGGCTTAGGACTTCGTTTCCTTAGACATATAGAGCGAAATTCTATCCTTTTGTTTTTAGTACCTGCAGATGCAGATCATATCGGTGAACAATACGCCATTTTATTGGATGAAATCAAACGCTACAATCCAGAGCTTTTAGATAAAAAGCGAATTTTGGCTATATCAAAAGCGGACCTGTTGGATGAAGAACTAATGGAGGCACTGAAGCCTGAGATACCTGAAGGTATCCCTCACCTCTTTTTCTCTTCGGTTACAGGTTTTCAATTGCCAGCCCTTAAGGATTTGATATGGAGGGCATTGCAGTAAATATGTCAGAATGTCATATTTCTATAGTATGGCAAGTTAATTGTTTAAGAGAGATTGATTGTTGATAAACGTATTGAATAATGACAGATAAAGTGAATGAAGAAATGGATCAAGGTCTTGATCAGCCAGATACAGTTGAAAACCTTAAAAATGGAGAAGATCTGAAAAAGGATTCCCAAGAAGAGACAAAAGACGAAGAATCGGTTGATATGGAAGATGCGTCGGACAGTTTGTCAAAAGAAAATCAAGAACTGAAAGATAAGTATGTCAGACTTTATTCTGAGTTTGAGAATTTTCGTAGGAGAACAGCAAAGGAGAAGTTGGAAATGATTGATACGGCTTCCAAGAACATAATTCAGGAAATCCTTCCCGTCTTAGATGATTTTGAAAGATCATTTAAAATAGAAGGCAATGACCAGGAAGGTAGCAGACTGATATATAGTAAATTAAGTAAGGTTCTTGAATCCAAAGGTTTGAAGCCTATGGATGATTTGGTAGGGAAAGCTTTTGATGCAGAATATCACGAAGCAATCACTCAAATCCCTGCCCCTTCTGAGGATCTGAAAGGAAAAATTGTAGATGTTGTTGAAAAAGGATACATGCTTTCTGATAAAGTAGTTCGATTTGCAAAAGTGGTAATAGGAAATTAAAAACTTATGGCTAAAAGAGATTATTACGAAGTGCTGGGAATAGCAAAAAATGCCAGCCCGGAAGAAATAAAGAAGGCTTACAGAAAATTGGCCATTAAATTTCACCCAGATAAAAATCCAGGTGATCCTACTGCTGAAGACAAGTTTAAGGAAGGCGCGGAAGCGTATGAGGTTCTGAGTAATCCGGAGAAAAAACAACGCTATGATCAGTTTGGTCATCAGGGTGTCAGTGGCAACGGCGGCTTTGGTGGCGGCGGTGGGATGAATATGGATGACATATTCTCTCAGTTTGGAGACATCTTTGGTGGCGGAGGTGGATTTGATTCTTTTTTTGGTGGAGGGGGACGAAGTTCCAGACGAACTAGAAAAGGAACCAATCTTCGGGTAAAATTAAAACTTAATCTTAAAGAACTCGCTCATGGAGTAGAGAAGAAAATCAAGGTTAAGCGTCATATGATTGCTGATGGCGTAACTTTCAAAACCTGTTCTACTTGTCAAGGACAAGGACAAATTAAGAAAGTGGTCAATACCATGTTAGGTCAGATGGTGTCAGCAAGTACATGTCCTACTTGTGAAGGTAGTGGACAGATTGTAGATAAAAGACCGCCAAATGCCAATGCCAATGGTTTGGTAGTGAAGGAAGAAATAATTCCTATCAATATACCTGCGGGTGTTTCTGAAGGTATGCAACTTAGCTTATCCAGTAAAGGGAATGAAGTACCTGGTGGTGTAGCAGGTGATTTATTGATCCTTATTGAAGAAATTGAAGATGGAGAATTGGTTCGAGATGGCAATAATGTCGTTTATGACCTTTACTTGAGCTTTATTGATGTGGCCCTTGGAGCTTCCTTGGAAGTGCCAACCATAGATGGTAAAGTTAAAATCAAAATTGATCCAGGAACCCAAGCAGGAAAAATCCTGAGATTAAAAGGGAAAGGGATTAAAGAGCTTAACGGATACGGTAAAGGGGATCAATTGATACATATTAATGTGTGGACACCTAAAGAAGTGAGCAAAGAAGAAAGAGAAAAGCTGGAATCACTAAGAGATTCTGAAAATTTCAAACCAAATCCAGGAAATTCTGAGAAAAGTATATTTGATAAAGTTAAAGAATTTTTCTAAAAAGAAATGGCCAGCATTTGGCCATTTCTTTTTAAAAACCTTTTCCATCGACTATCGTATTAATTCCCTATGTTTAAGGAATTAAATATATCGATATGTTGTATCCTATTTGTTGTCATTTCAACTGATGCCCAAATCTTGCGTCATTTTGAAGTTGAGGAACAAAGTGGTATCAATATGGTGCGTCTTGACTTCTCAAGTTATAAAGGTGTGTCTCATATAAATCGATCCTATCATGGAGTCCCTTTGTATGTAGATGCAGAGCTTGGGAAAGTCAATATTTTACCCTCATTTACCCATAGTCTCACAGATGGTGTGCTCTCGGCACAGCTTGAACATAAGAATGTAGAGTCTGAGAGCTTAAGTAAAAACCTGTCTTATAGATTGTTTTCAAGTGGAGATGATGATTTTGACCACAAATGGGAGGTGGGTTTGGATCCGAATTACTTGTATGACCTGCATTTTCAATTTGGGATAGGTAAGGCTCGTTTAGATTTCTCTAACCTTCCCGTGTCCAACTGCATTGTCAAAACTGCCTCTGCAGATGTTTTTTTAAACTATGCCAGTCAGGTTTCCAACTCTGTGAGTATGGATACCCTAGCTGTGGCAATCAATATGGGCTCTGTATATGCCAATGACCTTCACTTTTCAAATGCCGAATTGCTGATGTTTGATGTCAACTATGGCTCTGTTAATTTAACTTTTAATGATACCATGGCTGGCCGTTCTCAAATCCATACCATGGTGGGTGCAGGTTCAGTAAATATAAAATTACCTCCGAAGGATTTGCCTTATTTGATAAAGATCAAATCAACAGCCATGTGTAGAACCAAGGTGCCTTTCAATTTGAAAAAAATTGCTGATAAAACTTATGTTAGTAAGGGGTATAGCAAAGAAGCTAAAAATCTAATGGTCTTTCTAATTGATGTTTCAGTGGGTTCCGTATCTTTGGAATAATTAGTTTTAGGAAACAATTTTCCATTCATAATAATGTATCAAACCTGTTGCTAAACTATTGTTCATTTGGAAATATTAAGCATTCGATCATTAAATAAATCCTATGGATCACATGTAGCACTCAAAAATTTTGATCTCTCTGTTGATCAAGGTAAGATTTTTGGGTTGCTGGGGCCCAATGGAGCGGGTAAAACAACACTCATCAGGATAGTAAATCAAATTATAGACCAAGACTCTGGGGATATTTTTATCAATGGAGAGCCCTTGAGGATGGAGCATGTTAGAAATATCGGTTACCTTCCTGAGGAAAGAGGTCTTTATAAAGGCATGAAAGTTAAAGAGCAATTGTTGTATTTTGCTCAAATTAAAGGCCTCAGTAAGAATGAAGCCAAACAAAAAATCACCGATTGGCTGGATAGGCTTAATCTCACCCAATGGAAGGATAAAAAAATCCAGGACCTGTCTAAGGGAATGGCGCAGAAAGTGCAATTTATAGCCACTGTTATCCACCGTCCGGATTTATTAATTTTGGACGAACCTTTTTCCGGGTTTGATCCTGTGAATGCAGAGATTATTAAAAATGAAATTCTTGAATTGAGAAACCAAGGGGTAACCATTGTCCTTTCTACCCATAGGATGGAGTCCGTTGAATTACTCTGCGACCAAATAGCAATGATCAATCGGTCAGAGAAAATTTTGGACGGAACGGTGAAAACGATAAAGGATGAAGCAAAAACCAATGTTTTTCGGGTCAAAATGATCCCAGGAAGTGTGGATTTTGTTCCAGAAGGAGAAAATTTGCTTATCCAAGACGGATTTATGGAATTTAAGTTGAGCTTGAATAAGCAGAAGCCTAATGATGTATTGAAAGCACTCATGAACGAAGGGGAGATTCTTGGTTTTGAAGAAATCGTTCCCAGTATAGAAGAGATATTCATTCAAAAAATTAATGAAAGTCATGGGGAATAAAATCTTCTTAGTCATACAAAGAGAATACCTGGCAAGAGTTAAAAAACGCTCCTTCCTCCTCGCAACACTTATAACTCCTCTAGTTTTTCCTACCATTCTAGGCTTGTTTTTATGGGTAGGAATGTCAGATTCTGTAGGTGAAGCCAGGAGAGTGATAGAGGTGGTTGATGAAAACAATTCATTTTTTTTAGAGAGCAATGAATTGTATTCCTTTTCTTATGGGGAGTTGGGACAGGAAAACGCCAAATTATTGGTGCAAGAGGGAGCCAGGTTTGGTTTTCTTTATATCCCTGATCTCGATGTCTCAAATCCAGAAGGAATCGTTTTTTATAGTGAGGAAACCCCGCCAATTTCAATGATGTCGAGCTTGGAATTGTCCCTTCAAAGAAAAATGGAAGCATATAGGCTGGAAGCTTTGGGCATTGACCCGGAGATCCTTTCTGCATACAAGACGAATGTAAATATTCAAACGATTATAGTTAGCGAGGCTGGAGGAGAGCGCGTTTCAAACTCAGTAGTAAATTATGCCATTGGTTTTCTTGCCGGTATACTGATTTATACCTTTATTTTCGTTTATGGTAACCAAGTCATGCAAGGTGTGATAGAGGAAAAATCCAGTAGAATTATAGAGATTTTGGTTTCCTCATTAAAGCCTTTCCAGTTGATGATGGGAAAAATTATTGGTATTGGTGCTGTTGGTTTGACGCAATTTCTAATATGGATTCTATTAATAAGTGCAGTCTCTTCCTTGGTTATGGGATATTTTGGCATGAAAATGCCACAGCAGCAAATATTAGAGAAGTCTGGTCAGCAAGGAGTATTTCCTACAGAAGGAAACCCTGAATTATTAGAAATCTTACAGATGGTTCAAGGTCTGGATTTTGTACAGATTACTTTGACATTTTTGATTTATTTTGTCGGTGGATATTTATTGTATGGAGCATTTTTTGCGGCAATTGGGGCCGCAGTAGACAGCCCTTCTGATGCCCAACAGTTTATGTTCCCTGTTACAATTCCATTATTGGTTGCGTACATGGGGCTGTTTATTTTTGTATTAGACGATCCCAATAGTAATGTCTCTTTTTGGCTTTCTGTCATCCCCTTTACCTCTCCAGTGGCCATGATGGGAAGGGTTAGTTTTGGCGTTCCATGGCACCATTTGGCACTTTCTATTTCCCTTTTGGTACTTGGGTTTTTGTCCACTACCTGGCTTGCAGGAAAAATATACCGAATAGGAATATTGGTGCATGGCTCTAAAGTGAATTATAAAGTGCTATGGAAATGGATAAAGCAAAACTAGCTTTGACCGTTAAATTTGTATGCTTTAATTGTTGATTAGTACTAGAATTTTCTGCCATTCTAGGCAATAATCCCTGCTTTATATTGTTTCTCATTATGAACTTACTTAAGTTCGGGAACACCAATTTACAATGAAGAGAAAATTCCAAGACCTAGCATCTTTAGATTTATATAAAAACAGGGAGAAGGTAAAATGGGCTATATTTATTTTTTCCTTTGTTATAGGTTTAGGCTCAATATATTATACCAATACACTGGTAGAAGAGCTTAAAATTCGGGAAAAACGCCAAGTGGATTTGTATGCCGAAGCCTTAGAATATGCCTCTGTAAATTCAGACAATCTAACCTTTGTTTTTCAGGTGATTATTCAGGAAAATAAATCTATTCCTGTAATTACCGTGAATTCCAGTGGAGAGCCCATGGAATATAAAAACATCAATATCCCGACCAATAGCTCGGAGGAAGAAGTCAAGATTTATCTATTGGAGGAATTGGAGTCCATGAAAGAGCTGTATGAACCGATTAGCCTTTCTGATGATGTTTTTATTTATTACAGAAACTCGGACCTACTTACCCGATTGCAGTATTATCCTTATGTGCAGCTTTCGGTTATTTTGGTTTTTGGCCTTCTGGCTTATGCCTTCTTTAACCAAAGTAAAGTAGCTGAGCAAAACAGATTGTGGGCTGGATTGACCAAGGAAACTGCCCATCAATTGGGAACACCATTGGCTTCACTAATGGCTTGGATAGATTACCTCAAGAATTCTCCCGTATACGATGAAAATAAAGAGGTCATCCTGGAAATAGAGAAGGACATCAATAAATTGACCATGGTGACTGAGCGGTTTAGCAATATAGGAAGTACTCCTGTGATTAAGCCAGAGAATGTGTACCAGGTAGTTGGTGACGCTATTAATTATTTGAGACCAAGGATCTCCAATAAAGTCAGCATTGAACTAAATTCTCACGCAGAAAATATCCATGCTCAAATGAATAGGTCACTTTTCGAATGGGTAATAGAAAATGTCTGTAAAAATGCTGTAGATGCCATGAAGGGGCAAGGAGCCATTCGGATTAATATTGTCAAGGAAAGTGAGCAATTCGTATTTGTAGATATTTCTGATACGGGGAAGGGTATAGAAAAAAAGATGCTATCAAAGGTTTTTAATCCGGGTTTTACGACCAGAAAAAGAGGTTGGGGACTGGGATTGACCTTGGCCAAAAGAATAATGGAAGGATATCACAATGGGAGGATATTCGTAAATACATCGGAACTTGGTAAAGGAACAACTTTTAGGATAGTTCTACATGGTGTTAAAGAATTGGATGAATAAATTAATCATTTAAATACATGTATTATGAAAGGAGTTAAGCAGATTCTAGCATTGTCTTTTATTGTAATGATCGGATTTTCTTGCCAAACCAAAACCAAAGAGGAGGCTGTTTCGGAGATTTCTACTTTCAACGAATACAATGAGCCATTCAGGTCTCAGTTTCATTTCAGTCCCCCAGCCAATTGGATGAATGATCCCAATGGTATGGTTTTCCACAAAGGAGAATACCACCTTTTTTACCAGTACTATCCAGATAGCAATGTTTGGGGTCCTATGCATTGGGGACATGCAACCTCTAAAAATCTTGTGGAGTGGGAAAATTTGCCCATTGCCATAGCTCCGGATAGCCTAGGATGGATTTTTTCTGGTTCTGCTGTGTTTGATAGTGAAAATAGCAGTGGTTTAGGTACTGCTGAGAACCCACCTTTGGTTGCCATCTACACCTATCATGATAATGTAAAAGGAGATGCCGGAAGGATTGATTTTCAGACCCAGGGCATTGCCTACAGTCTGGATGATGGTGTTACCTGGGAAAAATTCAAGGGTAATCCTGTTCTCGCCAATCCGGGAATTAAGGATTTCAGAGATCCCAAAGTGACTAAAGTCGAGATTGAAGGCAAGACAGCTTGGATAATGTCATTGGCGGTAAAGGATAAAATAAGCTTTTATTCATCCCCCAATCTAATAGAATGGACCCATGAAAGTGATTTTAACCCTGCTTGGGCTGCGTATGGCGGTGTTTGGGAATGTCCGGATCTATTTCCTTTGACAAGCCCAGAAGGAGATCAAAAATGGATTTTATTGGTAAGCATTAATCCTGGTGGACCAAACGGGGGATCGGCGACCCAGTATTTTGTCGGCGATTTTGATGGGGAAAGCTTTACTACCAATCAGAAAGATATAAAATGGTTAGATCATGGGACAGACAATTATGCCGGGGTGACCTGGTCCAATGTTCCTGATTCGGATGGGCGTAAACTATTTATCGGTTGGATGAGTAATTGGGACTATGCACAAGTAGTGCCTACAGAAGTTTGGCGTTCAGCTATGACTTTGCCAAGAACTTTGTCCTTGTACAGGGAAGGGGAAGAACTATGGCTGGCCTCTAATCCCGTGAAAGAGTTGGAGCAATTAAGGGATCAGCCTTCTGTTGTAAAAGGGGAGAAAGTAGTACTTGAAAATGAACTGTTAGAGATTTCTCTTAAACCAAAAGCAGGTGATTTCTCGGCCACTTTTGAAAATGAGTATGGAGAAATTCTAGTTATCGGTAAAAGAGCAGATGAGTTATTTATTGACAGAAGCAATTCAGGTCTTACGGACTTTAAGGATGGTTTTGCTTCGGTAATGACTGCCCCGCTCAATGAACTTAAAATAAATGAGCTAAGGATACTTTTGGACAGGTCCTCTGTTGAGGTATTTGTCAATGATGGAGCTCTTGCAATGACAGCCTTGGTTTTTCCTGAACATGGCTATTCCGATCTTTTATTAGATGGCTTTGAAGCAGAGAACAAGCTTTATTCACTTAAAAGTATATGGTAAAAGAAAAAGGCATTACTGTTTTACAAGTAATGCCTTTTTCTTTGTGTATCATTTTTCTGATTCCAGGAATGGATACCTATAATCTGTGGCACTGACAAAGGTTTCTTTAATGGTTCTTGGAGAAACCCACCTAAGTAAATTAATCATTGAGCCTGCTTTGTCATTTGTTCCCGAGGCCCTTGATCCTCCGAAAGGCTGTTGGCCCACGACGGCGCCTGTAGGCTTGTCATTGATGTAGAAGTTGCCCGCAGCGTGTCGAAGTTTACTGGTAGCCATTTCTACAGCATACCTGTCTTTGGAGAAGATTGCACCGGTGAGGGCATAGGGAGAGCTTTGGTCCACCAGCTCCAGTGCTTCTTCAAAATGGTTGGCCTGATAAACATAGATGGTCAGGACTGGACCGAAAATCTCTTCTACCATGGTTTTGTACATAGGATCATGCACTAAGATCACGGTAGGCTCAATAAAAAAGCCTTTGGTTTTATCACAATTTCCTCCGGCAAGTATTTCTACATTCGGAGCAGTTTTGGCAGCTTCGATATAGCCACTTATTTTATCAAAAGCTTTTTCATCAATTACAGCATTGATGAAATTACCAAAATCTTCAGTTCCTCCCATTTTCATGGAAGCAAGGTCTTCTAGTAAATATTCTTTTACGGACTCCCAAAGATTAGAGGGGATATAAGCCCTGGAGGCTGCACTACATTTCTGTCCTTGAAACTCAAAAGCTCCACGGCTCAATGCTGTGGCCAATGCTTTTGGGTCAGCAGATTTATGAGCAATTACAAAGTCTTTACCACCTGTCTCTCCGACTATTCTCGGATAGGTTTTATACTTGGAAATATTATTTCCAATAAGTTTCCATAGGGATTGAAAAACTCCTGTAGATCCGGTGAAATGAAGTCCCGCAAAATCAGGATGCGAAAATACTACATCACCTGTATCAGGGCCTTCCACATAGATCAGATTGATTACCCCATCAGGCAAACCTGCTTCCTTAAAAACCTCCATCAATACCTTGGCAGAGTAAATCTGAGTTTCGGCAGGTTTCCAAACCACCGTATTCCCCATCATGGCTGGTGCGGTGGGTAGATTCCCTGCTATGGCTGTGAAGTTGAAGGGAGTAATGGCAAAAACAAAGCCTTCCAAAGGCCTTTGCTCTAATCTATTCCAGACCCCATTTCCACTAATAGGAGGTTGTTGGGCATAGATCTCTGTCATGAATTTGACATTGAACCTCAAGAAATCTATCAATTCACAGGCCGCATCTATTTCTGCCTGATAGGCATTTTTCGATTGCCCAAGCATGGTTGCGGCATTGATTTTATCACGGTAGGGACCTGCTAGCAGGTCTGCAATTTTTAGAAATATAGCAGCTCTTTGTTCCCATTGCATGTTTTCCCAGGCAGGTTTGGCTCCTAGGGCTGCATTTATGGCTTGTGTGACATGTCCTTTGTCTCCGGAGTGGAATTGCCCAATTTGGTGCTGTCTATCATGTGGAGGGTAGATAGCGGTAGTCGTTCCGGTTTTTACTTCTTCACTTCCGATATACATCGGAATATCTACTACTTGGTCACGAGCTGCTTTTAAGGCAGCCTGTAAAGAACCCCTCTCCTTGGATCCCGGAGCATAATTTCTGACGGGTTCATTGCTTGGTTCTGGTACATTAAAAAAGCCTTTTAGCATAATAGTATGGTGTTTTAATTTTCAATCTGCTTATAACTCAAATATACAAAATATCGATGGCTTAGCAGAATTGAGCTGTTTACAGAATTGTAGTGAGTTCTGATAAGTGATTTATAGTATAGGTAGGGCTAATTTTACTCTCGGTCTTTAAAGGATTGTAAAAAACCTGATCGATTTCGGCATTTTGAGCTCCTTGAATGTCTGATAGAGGATTGTCACCTATCATCAGGCAGTTTATTGCCTCAGTTTTAAGTTGGAGCATGGCATGGTCAAAAATTCTTTTGTCAGGCTTTCTAAATCCGGAGTTTTCCGAAGTGACGATTAAATCAAAATAACTATCCAGTTTGGAGGATTTTAGTTTATTGTACTGGCTTTGGTTGAAGCCATTGGTAATGATATGTAACTCATACCTTGATTTCAGATAGGCTAAAGTTTCGAAAGCATGATCCATTACTTTTGGCTTGGAGGATGTCCGCAAAATAAACTCCTCTTCTAGCTCTTTTGGTATTTTTGAGACGCTAAGTTTTGCTCTAGTGAAAACTTCTTTGAAACGCATGGCCCTGAGTTCGTCTTTGTCTACTACTCCCTTGTTGAATTGTTCCCAGAGGACATGATTGGTTATTTGAAAAGCGTCAAAAAACAATTCGAAATCAGGATTGCCTAAACTTCCTAAATCAAAATCAATAAACAATTCTGACAAGGAGTCTCTGACATTGCTGTCATAATCCCATAGGGTGTGATCGAGATCAAAAAATAGATGCTTGTATTTTCTCACTATTTATTATTTTCTGTATGGATTGTTTTCAAATTTATTGATGGCCAATTCTCTGTTGGAATACAATATCTCATAAACCTCCTGATCACGGAGAAGGTTTTGATCCTTTTTAATAAATTTCAAAATTTGATTTAGAATTTCGTGTGCTTCATCCAAAACATAGTAAAAGGTCCATTGATCTTTTTTCTTGCTACCAATTAGTCCTGCATTTTTCAAATAAGTTACGTGGCGACTTGTTTTTGTTTGGGTGAATTCCAAAATATGCTCTAGGTCTGAAATACATAATTCCTGGTTTTGCATGAGTAGATGCAGGATACGTACCCTGGACTCCTCGGAAAGGGCTTTGAAGACCCGCATTCCGTAGTTTAAACTTATGTTTTTTAACCGCATTTAATTAACTTTAACAAATAAATCGGTTTGAAGTTAATGAATTCAAAAGTAATTCGCTTAATATCGTGTGATCATTGATCTTATTTAGAAATGTCAGAAATTTCGTGTTAATATATCGGGAGAATTTCCTCGAATAAAATTGTAAAAGTGAGACAAAGGCTAATCCTATTATTTGTTGTTTTATTAGGGCTTTTGGGAAATTCAGTAGATGTCTTTTCTCAGGAAACCAAGGATAAAAAAGTAATTCAGTTTTCAGGAATCATTCTGAATGCAGACAGTACCACCGCCATACCAGGTGTGAACATTTACGTGCCTAAAAAAGGGCGAGGAACCAGTAGTAACAGGTTTGGTTATTTTTCTATGCCAGTCCTTGCAGGAGACAGTATAGTGTTCTCTTATATTGGACTGAAAAGACAAACCGTCACAATACCTGAAGACATGGAAAAGGATGAAGTGAGTTATATCCTTACCATGGTCCAAGATGAAATAGCGCTTCAGGAAGTTCAGGTAATGCCTTACCCTACAGAGGAAGAGTTTAAAAATGCAATATTGGCAGTGAATATAGATGCTGCACCACCTTTAAATAGAGGTAACTTAAGTCCTCAATTGCTGTTGCGTTGGGCTGCAGACATGCCAGCTTCAGGCAATGAGAATTTTAGGCAATTTACCAACCAACAGACCCAACAGACTATGGATCGCTATGGTCCAAGGCCTATGCCTTTGCTCAATCCATTTGCTTGGGCGCAGTTTATCAAATCCATAAAAAATGGAGACCTAAAGAACAAAGACTAATTATTGAGGTTTAAAACTTTTTTCTTCCGTTTATCCCAATTTTGATCATTAATGATATTGTTTACCCTCATTAGGTTTGCAAAAAGGTATATTTACAGGCGAAATTTTAAATTATAGACCATATGAAAAGATTGATAATCTTGGGATGCTTATTGTTTTCCCAATTCAGTTTTGCTCAAGAATATTCCGCAAGGGAAGTAGAGCGACCTAAGTTAGTGGTAGGAATTGTTGTGGATCAAATGCGACAGGAATATTTCTACAGATTTCACGACAGGTATGTTGAAGGTGGATTAAAGCGATTGATGCATGATGGTTTCATGATGCAGAATGGTCATTACAATTATATCCCTACCTATACGGGACCGGGTCATGCTTCAGTCTATACCGGAGCCACTCCCGCAACCCATGGTATCATAGGTAATAACTGGTACATCCGTGCTAAGGATGATGATATTTATTGTGCAGAAGACCAAACAGTCACAGCTGTAGGTGGAAGTGAAAGCAGTGGAAAGATCTCTCCTAGAAACTTATTGAGTAGCACCATTACAGATGAATTAAGGTTCGCTACTGGTAAGCGTTCTAAGGTAGTAGGGGTAGCGATTAAGGATAGAGGCGCGGCCCTACCTGCCGGCCATTTGGGAGATGCCTATTGGTATGACGGCAAAACAGGTGGTTTTATGACTTCCAGTTATTACCACGAAGAATTACCTTCTTGGGTTAAAGAATTCAACAATAGAAAACTTGTGTCCAAATATTTGGATCAGACTTGGGAAACACTTTTCCCAATAGAAACCTATGTACAAGGAGCTGCGGATGATAACGAATTTGAATCTCCATTTAAAGGCAAAGACAGACCTACATTTCCTTATGATCTGAAAAAATTACAGAAGGACAATGGCGGTTTGGGCATGATCAGTTCTACTCCTTTTGGAAATACCTTTACCGTTGAAATGGCTTTAGCAGCCATAGAGGGAGAACAATTGGGAAATAGAGGAGAAACTGATTTTCTTGCAGTTAGCTTTTCTACACCCGATTATATAGGTCATAGATTTGGCCCTCAAGCCATAGAGGTGGAGGACAATTACCTAAGATTAGACAGGGATTTGGCTAGGTTTTTTGACTATTTGGACAAAGAAATTGGTAAAGGACAATACCTTGTATTCCTTACAGCTGATCACGGTGTAGCCGATGTGGTTAACTACATGAAAAGTGAAAGGATGTCTTCAGGAAGTTTGAATACTAAAACAATGATGACTGAATTGACGGATTTCGTTAATCAAAAATATGGACAAGGAGATTGGATTTCTAATTTCTCAAATCAGCAAATTTTCCTAAACAGGGAGTTGATTGCAGAAAAAGAACTTTCTCTGGAAGCTGTTCAAAATGAGGTAGCGAACTTTATCCTGAAGTTTGATGGGGTTAAAGAGACCTACATTGCAGAAGATTTAAAAAGGTATGAATATACCACTGGATTTAAGCACTTGTTACAAATGGGCTATAACCATAAATCAGCAGGTGATGTAATGGTGATTATGGAGCCAGCTTGGCTCGCCAATGCCGGTAAAGGCACGACCCATGGTACTGGTTATACTTATGACACCAATGTTCCTATCGTGTTTTATGGTTGGGGTGTAAAACCAGGTAGCAGTAGTAGGTATGCGACCATTACAGATATTGCACCAACTTTATCCATGATGTTAAAAACCAGAATTCCAAACGGAGCTACTGGTCAACCTATCGTTGAAATTGTAGATGCAAAATAATTCTTTGAATTAACTTATTCTATTGAAAATGCCTGGCTTAAAGTCAGGCATTTTTTTTGGACAATTGTGAATGATTTTTTTAGCCCGGATTCGAAGGCATAGAAAAATGTAACCAAATGCCCCTGACTTGGAAGGTTTTATCAGCATTGTTGCAGAAAAGAGCTAGAATACCGATAACATCAGGTGTGTTCTTTTTCATTTACCACGGGCTGAAACTGTGGTTACAAAGATTTCGCTCTTCCGGGCTCTTTGATAGGAGTAGATGGCATCTACTCCTTTCTATTTTAAGGAACTTTTTAAAGACATGAAATATTCAATTACCGCAACTAAAACATGCTATTGTTATTGGCTGCATCGGTAGGCACGTGTTGGATGGCATCCCAGTGTTCGCAGATTTTGCCGGCCTCATCAAACCTAAAAAAATCTCTGCTGTGTTTTGATTACAGTTGTAACTATCATAATCTTTATTTGCCTGTAGTAGCATTATAATATTTAGCCAAATAAATACTAAGAAGTAGTTCTTCAACTTGTTAATTATACCTTATCGGGTATAATTTTAGATTAATATTATAATTAATACCCGATAGGGTATATTATTACCTGATTTTAGTATATTTGTACCCGAACGGGTAATAATATACGAATGAATTCAGGAAATCACTCAATTACACTTCTATTAAGCAGGTTTGTAAAAGAAAAAAGAAAGGACCTAGGGCTAACCCAGAAAGAGCTGGCAGATAAAGCTGGCGTAGGGTTGCGTTTTGTACGCGAACTAGAACGTGATAAACCTTCCCTTCAAATGGATAAAGTTAACCAGGTACTGGTATTGTTTGGTTTTGAACTTGGGCCAGTGCCAATGAACCGAAATAAACTGATTCATGAGAAAGGCTAAAGTTTTTATGTATAATAATTGGGCTGGAATCCTTAAAGAGGATGAGGATGGATATCATTTTCAATACAGTAATGATTATCTGAAAAAGGACAATGCAGAACCCGTAAGTTTGACACTTCCGCTGCAGGAAAAACCTTTTAAGGATAAAGTGCTTTTCCCCTTTTTTGACGGTTTGATACCGGAAGGGTGGTTATTGGATATCGCTGAAAAAAACTGGAAACTAAATGCCCGTGATCGAATGGGTTTGTTACTTAAAACATGTCAGGACTGCATAGGTGCGGTGAGCATTCAATCCATAGAAGAGGACAATGAAAATGAGTAAGAGAAACTGTTTATACTGTTACCAGAAACTGGATGGAGGCGAAATAGATTTTCACTCAAAATGCAGCAAGAAAATTTTCGGTAAGCCTCTTCCTCCCCTATTAGTATATACAAATGATCAGATGTTGGAACTGGCTGAAAAGATCATACAGAGTCAATCGACTGTGCCCGGAGTCCAAGCAAAACTCTCCCTAGGGCTACAAACCATGGATGAAAAAGATAAGCCCCAAAAACTGACTATTATGGGTTTTTGGGGAGAATACATTTTGAAACCACCAAGTGAGCATTACAAAAGTTTGCCGGAGCTGGAAGATCTCACGATGCATCTGGCAGCTATAGCAGGTATTAGGACGGTACCGCATTCTCTGATACGGTTAAAGTCAGGTGAGCTTTCTTACATTACCAAACGAATAGATAGAAAAGGAAAACAAAAATTCCACATGGAAGACATGTGTCAATTGACCGATCGGTTAACAGAATCAAAATATCGTGGTTCTTATGAACAGATAGGAAAAGCATTGGTTCAGTTTTCGAGCAATCCTGGATTTGATATCATCAACTTTTTTGAGCAGGTGGTGTTTTGCTTCTTTACCGGCAACAACGACATGCACCTGAAAAACTTCTCCCTGTTTAAGGATCCGGAAAAGGGGTACAACCTGAGCCCTGCTTACGACATGATAGCAGCTCAATTGGTTGTTGAAGGAGTTAGCGAAGAATTAGCACTTACCCTAAATGGTAAGAAAAAGAAAATAACTCGCAAGGATTTTGAAGCAGCTATGGCTAGGTTTGAAATTGATCAAAAAGCTTTCGATAACATCTTCCTACGTTTCAAAAAAGCGATACCTAAATGGCATGCGTTTGTGGAAAATAGCTTTCTTACGGATGAAATGAAAGGTGCCTATCAGGTAATGATTGGGAAAAAAGCCAAACATATAAGATTGTAATTCAATTGGTTAAGATTATTCGAATAGCTTGTTAATCCCCTACCATGCTAGGAGTATATTGCATTTACTCCTTCCTATTTTAAGGGAATTTAAAAGTGAAATACATGAAATATTCAATTACCACAAACCAACAATAAAACTAAAACATGCCGTTGTTGTTGGCTGCATCGGTAGGCACCTGTTGGATGGCATCCCAGTGTTCGCAGATTTTACCGGATTCATCAAATCTGAAAAAGTCCATGGTGACGTATTGGTCATTTCCTGGCCAGATCTGTCGGGTATGAAGGGCCACCAGATCACCCTCAGCGATGCAACGTAAAAATTCGATGGATTTTTTGGGGTATTCACGCTGCATTTTATCAAAATAATCAATAAAACCCTGTGTACCATTCGCTACCGCGGGGTTATGTTGAATGTATTCCTTACCCACATATTTTTCTATCGCCTCTTTGGGCTTTCCGAGGTAGGCCGTTTTGTAAAAGCTGATGGCGTTTTTCTTGTTTGTGTCGGTGTTCATGGTTTTAGGTTTTTTGCAGTGAGGATTGTATGGGTTAAATCAATCTGAAAATTCCAATATGAAACGTTTAGCTATCTCATATGTTATGATTTTGTCAGCATTGCTGCAGAAAAAGAGCAACAATACCGCCAAAATCAAAGTGTGTCTACCATTTTTTACCAAGGGCTGACACCCTTGGCTGATATATTGCGCCCCGTCAGGGCTTAGTGAGGTCAAGTGAAATAAGGTGCGATCAGGTTAGGAAATAGACGTTATGATTTTGTCAGCATTGTTGCAGAAAAAGAGCAACAATACCGCCAAAATCAATGTGTATAATCTTCTTCACCAAGGGCTGACACCCTTGGCTAATATATTGCGCCCCATCAGGGCTTGGTGAGGTCAAGTGAAATAATGCGCGATCAGGTTAGGAA
>TARA_R110002124_G_scaffold82664_6_pt1 | contig 26229 bp, 23 predicted proteins | sample TARA_R110002124 | Tara Oceans TARA_R110002124 (sample SAMEA4397445) | marine metagenome | biome: Polar Biome; feature: [SRF] surface water layer (ENVO:00010504); material: water (ENVO:00002006), including particulate matter (ENVO:01000060) such as... | depth 5 m
GTAAATGAAGTATAGCTAGGCTGATAGGCTAAAACTTAGGTTTGAGAACAAAGTCATGATAGGGTAATCGGCTATTGTGGGGTTTTAATTTTTGGCCTTACGGAAATGAGTTAGGTGCGAATACCCAAGGATGATAGGGGCATACTACTTGGAAGTGAGCCAATGTAGGATAAGAAAGTTTCACTGGATTGTCTTCATTTATAGCATGAAATTTCTAGCTGTAATTTACCCCTGTAGGAATCTTACTACTTAATTCGAGTTAATGGGACAGTGCGCTAAATTCTTAAAAATTGGAGCTCGATTCAGTGAGATGGGAGGATTGTTGCCTTTCCTAATTAGGAAAGCCTCAAATTTATTGATTTTAGCAACAATCAAATTGAAAAGACAATTGGATTATACATTGTTTAAGAGTAATTTTGGCTTTCGAAATAGAAATAAGTCTGACTTTCATTTCTTTTGCGTAAGTTACAAGGAATGTCAATTCAGAGAAAAGAACAGATCAATACATGAAAAGAGATCAATTAATATTTGACCTGATAGGAAAGGAAGAGGATAGACAGAAAAGAGGAATAGAGCTGATCGCCTCTGAAAATTTCACCAGTAAGCAGGTTATGGAAGCCGCAGGAAGCGTGCTAACAAACAAATATGCCGAAGGTCTACCCAATAAGCGGTATTATGGAGGTTGCGAAGTAGTAGATGAAATTGAGCAGATCGCTATAGATCGAGCCAAAGCACTATTTGGCGCATCTTGGGCTAATGTGCAGCCTCACTCAGGAGCACAAGCAAATGCAGCAGTATTCTTAGCATGTTTGAATGCAGGCGATGCTATTTTAGGTTTTGATCTTTCTCATGGTGGTCACCTTACCCATGGATCCCCTGTGAATTTCTCTGGAAAGCTATATGAGCCTCATTTTTATGGGGTAGAGGAAGAAACTGGAGTCATTGACTACGATAAAGTTGAAGAGCAAGCCAAAAAAGTAAATCCTAAACTATTGATTTGTGGAGCATCTGCTTACAGCCGTGATTGGGATTACGAAAGATTGCGAACAATTGCAGATGAAGTAGGCGCGATACTACTAGCGGATATTTCTCATCCTTCTGGATTAATTGCAAGAGGTTTATTGAATGATCCTTTGGAGTTTTGTCATGTAGTGACCACTACCACGCACAAGACCTTAAGAGGTCCTCGTGGAGGATTGATTCTTATGCGAGACGATTTTGACAATCCTTTTGGTTTGAAAAATCCTAAAGGTGAATTAAGGAAAATGTCTGCCTTATTGGATTCAGGTGTATTTCCAGGTACTCAAGGAGGTCCTTTGGAACATATAATTGCTGCTAAGGCGATAGCATTTGAAGAAGCTCTTTCTGACGAATACATGGAATATGTAATCCAGGTGAAGAAAAATGCAGCTGTAATGGCTGAAGCTTTTGTAGAAAGAGGCTACCAACTTATATCTGGGGGAACAGACAATCACCTTATGTTGATTGACCTTAGAAATAAAGAACTTACCGGCAAAATTGCTGAAAATACACTTGGTAAAGTGGACATAACCATTAATAAAAACATGGTTCCATTTGACACCAAGTCCCCATTTGTAACCTCGGGAATGCGTATCGGTACTGCAGCCATTACTACACGTGGGCTAGTAGAATCCGATATGTTGAAAATTGTAGACTTGATTGACCAGTCGCTTATGCATCATGATGATGAGGCGAAACTTGAAGAGATCAAAGCTACAGTGAACGACTGGATGGTACAATTTCCTTTATATTAAAATAAAAATAAGTGGCACTCGATCAATATAACGAAGAAGAAGAGGAAGACGAGAATGGCATGTCCTTTCTGGATCATTTAGAACAGTTGAGATGGCATTTATTGCGATCGGTTTCAGCTATTCTTGTTTTTATGGTCGCTGCATTTCTTTCTAAAGGTTTTGTGTTTGGTCAGGTGATTCTTGGTCCTGCCAAAGTAGATTTTGTTACCTACAGACTGCTTTGTCAGCTATCGGAAAAGCTTTCACTTCCAGCGCTTTGCATTGATCAACTCCCTTTCATCCTCCAAAGTAGGCAGATGACAGGGCAGTTTTCTATGCACATTACCTCCAGTTTGGTAGTAGGATTGATTGCAGCTTTCCCATATGTATTTTGGGAGATATGGAAATTTATCAGTCCAGGATTATATGCCAAAGAACGAAATGCCGCAAGAGGAGCAGTTTTCTTTGTTAGTTTATTGTTCTTCCTAGGTGCCAGTTTCGGGTATTTTATTTTATCTCCACTTTCCATTAATTTTCTTTCAAACTACCAATTGGATCCTTCCATTGCGAATGAGTTTGATATTACCTCCTATGTTTCCACATTGGTAATGTTGGTCTTGGCATCGGCAGTAATGTTTCAACTTCCGGTAGTTATTTATTTCCTTACACAGGCAGGACTTGTATCTTCTGCGATGCTAAAAGCATACAGGAGACACTCGATTGTAGTGATTTTAGTATTGTCGGCATTAATTACACCACCAGATGTAATTAGTCAGATCTTAATTGCTATGCCTATACTTGTTCTTTATGAAACAGGAATAATTATAGCAAAACGTTTGGAGAAAAAGCGTAGAGAAGAGGAAGACGAATTATAAATCAATAAAAATGTCAAATATTATTGCAATCGGAGGTGATCACGCAGGATTTACCTATAAGCAAGAGTTAATAGAAATTCTGAAGAAGCAGGGCTTTGAAGTAAAGGATTTCGGGCCATTCTCAGATGAATCTGTTGATTACCCTGATTTTATCCATCCATTGTGTAATGCAATGACCTCAGGAGAAATGGAGCGAGGGATTATTATTTGTGGAAGTGGAAATGGCGTAGCCATCACAGCAAATAAACATCAAGGTATAAGAGCTGCCATTTGCTGGAACGAAGAGTTGGCAGCACTTTCTAGACAACACAATGATGCCAATCTTATTTCAATACCAGCAAGATTTGTCTCTTTTGACTTAGCTAAAAAAATGGTTGATACCTTCCTTAGTACAGAGTTTGAAGGCGGAAGACATGCCCGAAGGGTAGATAAAATTGCCTGTAAATAATTTTAGGCAACAATACTCCTATAGGATCAATCCTGTTTACCCCTATATATGAGACCACTATTGGATCTGGTATATAGGGGTATTATTTTGGGGAGACCTTCAACCCACTGATCAAATAAACCTGCTTCATCGATAATGATTTCTGGTTGCATTTTTTTCAGGTCTTGATAGAATCTTGTCTTCCTTTCCATTTCCCCTAATTTTGTGAAGTATACTTCTGTAAGTCGGAAGTTAAGGTAGGGGCTTGCCATAATGGCGCTTTGGTAAGGGCTCAGCTCGTTACCCAAAACCATGACTGATTTACCTTCAAGTATATCATGATTTTTTGTACTTTTTAATTTATAAGCATTAAATGAGCTGTCATTCAATAGGTAAAAAGTCCAGCTATATCCTATAAGAGGGATTATTAGAAAGAAACTATAGCCAATAATAGTTTGAGTGAGTTTGTTTTTAGAGATAGTGAAAAAATGACTGATAAAATAGGTCAATACTGGAACTGCTCCAATAAACTGGTAAGGGCTAACCCTATCCATTAAAAAAAACATCCCAATATTAAAAAGCAAGAATAACAAAAACAATTGGTTGTGCTTCTGCTGATTTACAGTCATTCTTCTCATTACATTGTTTTTTAAATAACCTACTATGGCAATTAAAAACGGTAAGGAGAAAATGTAACTTAGATCTTTAAAATTGACATGATAGATCTTTTCTATTTTCAAGGCTAGGGTAAAGTACATTTCGATGAAATAGGACAATCCATCTTGCCAGAAATAGTACAAGGCACAAAAAACCACAGGTAAAAGGAATGCTGTAAGTATTAATGAAAGCTGCTGAAATGAAAAACCATTGATAAGTAATCCGGAAAAAATCAATAGGGGTAAAAACGCTATATAGGGAAAATGAAAACAAAAGGCAATACCAGCAAAAACGCCCATAAGCAGAATTGAAGGGACAGTGTTTGTGTTTACAGTAGTTTGGCTCAAAAGCCTTGATAGGGCCAACAATACAAATGTGCTTCCCATCAAAGCAGGTGAAAGTGTCATGAAGTCAAAAGACAGTTGAAACAATAAAATCATTACAAATGCAGGGATGTAATTAGAATCCTCATATGCATTGTTATTAATTAGCATACGATTTGTATAGTACACCTGAAAAAGTAAAATTAAAAACGCGAAAACCCGAAAAGATAGTGCGGAGTTTGAAAACAACAAGCCGTTTAGCCAGTATACCAAAGCGGAAAATGGCCCTGTGTTGTCAATAATGTCAACATATTGAAGGTTTCCAGCGGCCATTTGTTTCCCTAGAAGTCTCCAGGCCAGTTCTGGTTGCAATGAGGGGATGTCCATTAAATAATAAGGGATCTGTAGTAGAATGAAGAGGAAAAGGATTCCAGCCATTCTTAAGGGGTCATTAATTTTGAAAAATTCCAGCAAGGTCTATATTTATTTTAAACTCAATTTACGAAATTAAAGGTTACCCGTATATTTCACTAAATTTGTGGAGATTAAATATTTTAAAATGGAGAGTAAACGACAACAAAAATATTCTAAACTGATTCAAAAGGAATTGGGGGAAATATTCCAGAAGGAAGGAAGAGCAATAGTAGGCCAAGCCATGGTTACAGTTACCCGTGTTTTGATGAGCCCAGATCTTGCTCTAGCAAAGATTAATTTAAGCTTTTTATTGGGAGATAATACGGTTTTATTTGATAAAGTAGAAAACAATAAAGGACAGATCCGAAAGTTTCTTGGTAGGAGAATAGGTAAATCCGTGAGGATAATTCCTGAATTGGCCTTCTTTTTAGATGAATCAGCGGCCTATGCCCAGCATATGGATGGTGTGATCTCAAAGTTAAGTATTCCTGAGGCACCAGAAGAAGATGAGGACGAGGAGGACGAAGACTAATCAATCAATAGATTAAAGTCCCAATTGAATAGATTGTCTATAAGCAAATGTATATTTTAGATTAATGCTGATTAAATAAAATTGAATCTCTCCTACTTTATAGCATCCAGGTATTTTAAAAGCAAAGCCAAAAAAAACTTCATTACAGTTCTCTCCAGAATATCTATGATAGGAGTAGCTGTGGGTACAATGGCCTTGGTGGTGGTTCTATCTGTTTTTAATGGATTGGAAGACTTGATCAAAGGTTTGTATGCTTCCTTTGATGCAGACCTAAAAGTAATGCCCTATGAAGGGAAATCTTTTGAAGTTGATGATGCATTTCTAGAAGAAATAGAAGCGTTGGAAGGAGTGGAGGTTCTGACAGAGGTGATTGAAGACAATGCCTTGGTAAAGTACGGAGATCATCAGGTTGTCGCTACGTTGAAGGGGGTGTCGGATAATTTTATTGCTCAAAATAGATTTAAGAATGGTCACCTTAGTGGTGAAATGAGTTTCGGGGTAGACAATCAGCCACAGGCATTGATAGGTCGTGGTCTGTCCTACTTTCTACTGCTTAACCTTGACAATGAATTCGACTTGATACAGGTTTTTTATCCTAAGGATCCAAAGTCTGGAAGTATAGATCCCTCCAGTATGTACAATCGAGAAGTGATAAAGCCAGGAGGGATTTTCAGTGTAGAAAAACAAATTGATGATGAATTTCTAATTGTCCCCTTGGATTTTGCTTCAAAACTCATGGATTACGGAGACAGAAGGACAGGTCTTGAGATAATGGTGGCAGAGGGGTATGATGTACAAGATGTTAAAGCCGAATTGAGAGAATTGCTTGGAGAAGCTTTTATTATTCAGGATAGTGAGGAGCAGCATGCAAGCCTGATAATGACCATTAGGATAGAAAAGCTATTCGTGTTTTTGACACTTACCTTTATTTTGGCTGTGGCTTCCTTCAATATATTTTTCTCTTTGAGTATGTTGGCGATAGAAAAGAAAAAAGACATAGCCGTAATACTTTCCATGGGAGGTACAAAAAAACTTATACGCTCTATCTATTTAAAGGAAGGTGCCATAATAGCTTTTTCAGGTGCTTTAGTTGGTCTTGTGCTAGGCTTTTTGATCTGTTGGGTTCAGGATAACTATGGGTTGGTCTCATTGGGCGTAGGCTCATCTGTAATAGACGCCTACCCTATAAAAATGCAATGGACAGATTTTTTGTATACAAGTTTAAGTGTTGTAATTATCACAATGATAGCGTCTTATCGTCCTGCATTAATAGCCTCTAGGGTGAAGACCACCCTTCATTTGTAAGGTTTTAAATGTGAGATTTATTTAATTCTTTTAATTATTTCTGTAATTTGCAAACTGCCAATTTCGAAAAAAAGCACATTTTAGTTTAAATCTTGTTTTAATGAAAGTAGCTTCCGATAAGCCATTTGAAATCGTTTACTCCTTGTTTAACCATGAATTTTTAGGAATTCTTTTCGAGTCTTTTGCCGTCCAATTGGATGAAAAGGGCAGGTTATCATTTGCTTATCAGAATATTTCTTATCAAAATGCCAGAGAATTTGGAGAGCGGTTGGATGATACTGATCTAGAATTGATCAAGCTGATGGACAGTATGCAGCAAGAGGCGGTTGTTAAGAAGTACAATGTCAAGAATAATAAACCCAAAGAATTTTTAAGGAAGGTTTTTGATAAAGAGCACGCTACACTATCCAATAAGGAAGTTCAAAAGTTAATAGAGGCAAAATTAGAGATTACTCGCGCCAAAATATTAGAGAAAATTCAGCAGAAGCGTCTCTTTGAAATGGGTAATGATGGCAATCCTGTCTGGAAGGAAATAGCCATCATGCCTGAAAAAGCTTCTGTTTTGTTTCATTTCCGAAGGAATGAAGAAAACACCCACTATTTCCCAACAATAAAATACCAGGGGGAAAAACTTGAATGGCAATACAAAGGAAGCTATTTGATCTGTCATCAACCTGCGTGGTTGGTTGTAGATTCCATGTTGGTTAGCTTTGAAAAGGCCGTAGATGGTAAAAAACTATTGCCTTTTTTGAGTAAAAGGTTCATCGTTATACCGCGAAAAGTAGAAGACTCTTATTATAAGAAGTTTGTTACCCAACTTGTTGCCTCTTTTGATGTGTATGCCAAAGGATTTGAGATTAAAGTAGCACGTGACAATCCCCAGCCTATATTGTACTTGGGAGAATTACAAGGCAATCCAACTGTGGATATGTTTGGAAAGAAGCTGGCTTCAGACGAAGAAGAGAAGATGGTTTTCGATCTTAGGTTTAGGTATGGAGATTATTCTTTTAGAGCCGATCAAGTCAAACCTACCAATGTAGAACTGGAGAAAAATGGAGATGATTACGTTTTTTATAAGGTGGTAAGAGACTTGAAAAAAGAAAGCTTCTATGGAAACTTCCTAAAAGACAATGGGCTTTCTGTACGTTTGGGAAGGCAATCCATGCCTAAGAGGGAAGCCTACGAATGGATTATTAATCATAGACCGGAATTGGATGATCTAGGTATAATGATTCAGCAAACAGCCAACGAAAAAGGTAAAAATTATTTTATAGGAGCAGCTAAGATATCGGTCAGAATTAATGAAAAAATTGATTGGTTTGATGTAGAGGCTGTAATTACTTTCGGGGATTATGAGATTTCTTTTCAAAAATTCAGAAAATTACTACTCAAAGGCAAATCTGAAATTGAGTTACCAAATAAAGAGATTGGGATTATTCCCAAGTCTTGGTTTGTAAATTACGGTGAGATTTTTTCTTTTATTGAAGAGGAACAAAATGAAGATGGGAATTTCAAATTAAAGAAACACCATATTGCATTAGCTCAGGAACTGGAAAAGGGCAACCTGCTTAAATTGGGATTAAGTGAGAGGCTTAACAAACTCAAGGATTTTTCAAATATTGATGATTATAAGTTGTCAAGTTATTTTAAGGGTACCTTGAGACCTTATCAAAAGGCAGGTTATAATTGGATGCGTTTTCTAAATGAGTACAATTTTGGAGGTTGTCTTGCTGATGATATGGGGCTTGGTAAAACGGTGCAAACGCTTGCCTTACTGGCCATGGAAAAAGAGCGATCAGAAGGGACGACTTCTTTATTGGTAATGCCTACTTCTTTGATATACAACTGGGAACTTGAAGCTAGAAAATTTACACCAAAACTAAAGATTCTTATCTATACAGGTACGCAGCGAATCAAAGACAGTAGTCAATTCGGGCGATATGATTTGGTCTTAACCTCATATGGGATTACCAGATTAGATATTGATATTCTTAATGAGTTTTATTTCAATTATATTATACTTGATGAAAGCCAGGCAATCAAAAATCCAGATAGTATAATATCAAAAGCCGTTGTTCAATTAAAAAGTAACCATAAATTAATACTTACAGGTACTCCTGTAGAAAATGGCACCATGGATCTATGGTCTCAGATGAATTTTATCAACAGGGGACTTTTAGGAGGACAGGCATCCTTCAAGAAGCAATTTTTGTTGCCAATTGAAAAGAAGAATGATAAAGATAAAATCCTGAAATTGAACGCGATGATCAAGCCTTTTATTCTTAGAAGGTTGAAATCTCAGGTAGCGACTGATCTGCCAGAAAAAGTGATCAATATCAAGTATTCTACCATGACCTCAGAGCAAGAACAGGCCTATGAGGATGTGAAGAATTATTTCAGGGAAAAAATTATTGATGAAGCAAGTCTTCCTGGTAAATCCCAGAAGTCTTTGACTTTATTGGGTGGACTTACTCAACTAAGGCAAATGGCCAATCACCCCAAAATGGCTGATGAAGCCTACGAGGGAGGCTCAGGCAAATTAGAGGACATTTCTCATATGGTGAAGTCAACTGTAAGTGAAGGTCACAAGGTTTTGATTTTCAGTCAATTTGTTCGGCATTTGGGCATTGTTAAGTCCTTCCTAAAGGAAGAGAAAATCCCTTTCGCTTACCTAGATGGCGCTACAGTAGATCGGCAGAGAGAAGTGGCCTCCTTTCAAGAAAACCCAGACATAAAAGTGTTTTTAATCTCACTGAAAGCTGGTGGTGTAGGTCTCAACCTTACAAAAGCAGAATATGTATTTCTTCTTGATCCATGGTGGAATCCAGCAGTGGAGGCTCAGGCAATAGATAGAGCCCACCGAATTGGACAAAAGAATAAAGTGATCATTTATAAATTTATTACCAGAAATTCTGTAGAGGAAAAAATCATGGCACTGCAAGAACGGAAGATGGCCTTGGCTGGGGAGCTTATTAGTACAGAGGAAAGCTTTATTAAGAGCTTGAATCAGGAAGATATAGTGGCCTTACTTGATTAATAACTATTTCTATAAATATCATACCCAATAAAAAATGCAAACAGCAATTTTAATCGTACAATGCAAAGACAATAAAGGTATTGTAGCTGCCGTTTCTCATTTTCTTTATGAAAACAATGGGAATATATTGGCCGTGGATCAGTATGTAGATGATGATTTAGGAGATTTTTTTATGAGGGCAGAATGGGAATTGGATTCTTTTGATATAGAAAAGGACCAAATTCTTCCAGAGTTTAAATCAAAGGTTGGGCACCGGTTTGAGATGGAATATTTCCTTTCATTTAACTTTCCAAAACCAAGAATGGCGCTTTTTGTATCCAAGCTTTCGCATTGCCTTTTTGATATTTTGAGTCGCTATTATTCTGGACAATTCAATGTGGAAATTCCACTGGTGATTTCTAATCATCCAGACTTAGAACCAGTGGTAAAAGCATTCGGTATACCATTTTACCATTTGCCTATTACCAAAGAGAATAAGGTAGAACAGGAGAAAAAGCAACTAGAATTGATGGTGGCGCATCGCATTGATTTTGTAGTACTTGCCAGGTACATGCAGATACTTTCAGGGAATTTTATAAAACACTTTCCCAATAACGTGATAAATATTCACCATTCCTTTTTACCCGCCTTCGTGGGTGCCAAACCTTATCATGCGGCTTACAAACGTGGGGTGAAGATCATAGGAGCAACTGCACATTACGTTACCGAAGAACTGGATGCAGGGCCCATAATTGAACAGGATGTAGCTCGTGTTCGTCACCACAATACCGTAGAAGATCTTGTGCAGATAGGGCAAGACGTAGAGAAGGTAGTATTGTCCAAAGCCATCAAGTATCACTTGGCCAGGAAAATCCAGGTCGTGGGCAATAGAACAATTATATTTAATTGATCGATACGCTTCCTTAGCTGGTTTTTATTACCCTTTCTCCTTTAGAAGAATTGGGTTAAATCTTCTCCATTTCGATAAGAATATTGCCATTCACATCCTGAAGGATAAGATTTCCTGCGTGGTAAGTGTATTGCTTGCTGGATTCAAGATTAGTTAAGAATCGTTTTTCTAACTCTTTTAATTCACAGTTGCTTTTGTCTGAATATAGGGTTGAAAATTTAATTTGCTCTTGGTTATAAGTTGCACCACCTCTATAGTAATTGCATCCTGCAAACCCACCGATTTCTTGTCCCTCCTTGAAGATTAAAGAAAGTTTGGATAATTCCTCCTTGGAGGCTGGAGAACCTGTTAGGTCTTTTACTTTCCAATCATGGTTGGCTAAATCTATAGGTTCTGTTTTACATGAAAAACAGAAAGTGAATAATAGGAGTATAAGGCTTGTTTTAAGGTTAAAACTCATTTTATTTATTTGTTTAGTTTTACACATTGGATCAAAGAATCCTTTTGATTGTAAAACACCACAAACACTGTTCTAAAAGTTGTTTAACTTATAATTTTTCTTGGAATATCATGAGGAAGGCGGGTTAGTAGCTCATAGTTAACCTGTTGTGTTGACTCGCCAAAGGAAGCAACAGTGATTTCATTTCTTTTTTGGCGCCCTATGATCACTACTTCATCTCCTTTTTTTACTTCCTTCAAGTCTGTAACGTCCACGGAGATAGCATTCATAGTAACATTTCCAACCACGGATAAAATTTTCCCATGTATAAGCACTTTCCCCAGATTACTCAGGCTTCTTCCAAAACCATGACAGTAACCAACAGGAACCTGGGCTATGGTCATGTCCCTGGCTGCCATATAGCTGTTTCCATAGCCAATGAAATCACCAATTTTGATTCTTTTGAGACTCATGACCTTACTTTTCCAACTAATTAGCCGTTTAAGTGGGTTCTTTTTATTGGGGGCCAATTGCTTAAACTTAAACATGTAGGTTTCCTGACTTGGCCAAAAACCATATTGTGCAATCCCAATTCTGACCATATCCATTATTGTCTCTGGATAACTAAATGAAGCAGCAGAACATGCGGTATGGTAGCGGTCAAAATGAATTTCATTTTCATTGAACCAGGTTTTAAACCTATAATATTGCTTTATTTGATTTTGTACCCGTACATAATTGGCCACGCTTTCAGCACCTGCGTAGTGGGTGCACAATCCACACAACTGTAAGTGATTACTGTTTTCTTTCAAAGTATCTAAAAGAGCTTGCTTTTCATCCCATTCAAAACCTGTTCTATGAAAGCCTGTTTCGACTTCTACGTGGATCATGGCTTTTTTACCAGTTTCTTTGCTTTTAAGAACTGCAGACTCCAAGCGATCCATTTCAAAAACATAGAAACTGATGCCATTCTCAATTAAATAGGAAAGGTCTTCATTTTGGACCATACCCATAATCATAATCTGACTCTTTTTTGTGGAGGATTTTTGTACTCTTATGGCCTCATCAGTGCTAAATGCACTGAAATGTCTTATTCCTACGCTTTCGGCGATTTTTACTGTATTTTCAATGCCATGACCATAAGCGTTTCCTTTAATTACAGATGAGATGGTTACATTATCCCCTATTTGGCTTTTGATAAACCTGATATTATTGCTATAAGCACTTTTGCTTATTTCTATGAAAGAGGTATGGTCCATCTTTTTAGTGGTTTAGTTTTTTTATAATCTTATTGAACAAATCAACACCAATGGGCAATAGCTCATCTGGAAAATCATAACTGTTTTCATGCAATTGAGGATGATTCTCTCCTGAACCTATACCGAAGAGCATGCTTTTGGTCCCACTTGATAAGTTACCGAAATCTTCGGACCATCGAAAGGGAGTAAGGACAGTGTTTTTGTTAAGGGACAATTGATCCGCTGCATCTTCTACTATATCACAAGCCTCACTGTCATTTTCTACAGCTTGAAATTCTTCCCTAAAACTAGTAATCAATTCCAAACCATGCTCGGTAGAGACCTTTTTAGATAAAGTGATTGCGCTTTCGGTTAATGTGTCCATAACAGCATTGTCGAATGTCCGGAGAGTAGCCATGACCGTGGCAGCCCCTGGAGTGGTGCCAAAGGCTACTTCTCCAAGTTGAGCATGGATTACAGTTACCAAGGAAAAAGAATTAATTTGCTCTGGCAATTTTTGTAAGCCTGAGATCAATTGACACATGGCATTGGCTGGACTTATTGCATTTTCAGGATGGGCTGCATGACTTGTTCTTCCTTTTAATTCTATAATCATGCCTTTTGAGGCGGCGGTAAACGCGCCTTTTTTTAATATAACCTGTCCAAGCGGGTAGCCTGGTAAGTTGTGCAAAGCAAAGGAAAAGTCAGGTTTGACCTTTTGGAAATTAGGGGATTCTAATACCTGTTTAGCGCCTTCTCCAGTTTCTTCCGATGGTTGAAACAACAGAATTACCTTCCCTTTTTTTGGTCTTTGACTCGCTATTTTTAATCCTATTCCGGCAAGAATGGCCATGTGACCATCATGTCCGCAGGAATGGGCTACACCTTCACTTTTACTTTTATATGGTAATTTGCTGTTTTCTAAGATAGGCAAGGCATCAAGTTCAGCCCTGAATAATGTCGATGGCCCATCTTCTTTGCCTTTGAAGACAATAGCTAAACCATTTATCCCCAAATCATCTACGATTTCATCTGGTGATAAATTTTCAAAAAACGACCGGATTTTTTTGGAAGTTTTTTGTTCATTTCCAGAAACCTCAGGTGACTGGTGAAGCTCTTTACGCAAAATACTTATTTCCTTAATAATAGAACTCATTTCAATTTTTCAATAAATAACATTGGCTGGGATTCCAAGCCAAGAGGCAGGGTTTGGGCAATTTTCTTTGTATTTTTCTTTCTCTGAAGATGAACATACCCCTGGGTAATCACCTTGTTTGTTTTCTAGATTTCGGATCATTTGAAAGTGCAAGTGGGGAGGCCAGTTACCATTTTCTATGGGAGATCCTAGATGTCCAATATTTTCACCTTTAAGGATTGATTGGCCAACGCTTAAACTTTTTAAGTCCTTTGTACTTAGATGGCCGTAAAGACTGTAGATGGTTTCCCCCTGCCAGAAATGTTCCAGTATGATAGTTGGACCATAGTTGCCAAAACCTTTATTGTCCTGAAAACTATGAACTACTCCATCAAAAGGACAATACACTTGGCTATTTGTATAGGACCAAATATCTATTCCTAAGTGGATATTTCGAAATTTTGAATCAGAGTTTTCTTTAAAAACTGTGCTCCTCCGGTAAATGTTTCGCTGTTCTAGATATCCTCCTATTCCAAATCTTTTGCTACTTTGCTTTAATAGTTTGTTGATGTATTCCTCAAAAACAATGGTGTCTAGCAGGTCTATTTTCTTAAGATCTGGGTTTTTTTCACTCATGTCCATCAAAATGGTATTGCTATCATTCAGATTTTCTCCCATTATGGGGTGAAATTCCTGATATTTGATTGACATACTGCTTTAATAGATTATATGGATAATTTGAAAATAATTTTCAATATAGGAAATTTAGTCTGTTGCAAAAGGGTAGCTTTCATTTTTCTTGCCAATGGGGAATCATTCAAATTTAATTGCCTATTGTATAGATAATATGCAATTTTGGAATATGAAGACTCACCCAAATATATCCTCTCAAAGTATAAGAGAGGCAAGAGAAAGAATAGACCATTTGGTCCATCGTACGCCAGTGTTACATTCTGAAGCTATTAATGAGTTGGCAGGTTGTGAATTGTTTTTTAAGTGTGAGAACTTTCAGAAAGTTGGAGCTTTTAAAGCAAGAGGTGCCGCCAATGCCGTTCTCAAATTGTCCAAGGAGGAAAGGGCGAAAGGAGTAGCTACTCATTCTTCCGGTAACCATGCCGCTGCACTCGCTCGTGCGGCCAAGGTGGCCAGAATACCTGCCTATATAGTGATGCCCGCCAATGCTCCTGATGTGAAGAAGAGGGCGGTGAAAGGATATGGGGGAATAATAATTGAATGTGAGCCGAATCTACTTGCCAGAGAACAGGGTTTGAAGAATGTAGTGGACAAGTATGGTGCAACATTTATTCCTCCTTATAATCATCTCGATGTTATTGAGGGACAAGCGACCTGCGCTTTAGAGCTTTTTGATGCGGGTTATTCACTTGATGTATTGATAGCGCCTGTGGGGGGAGGTGGATTGCTGGCAGGTACAGCATTGGCAACAGGGTTTTATTCTCCACATACAAAGGTGATTGGTGCAGAACCTGAAGGGGCTGATGATGCTAGAAGATCTTTTGTTGCAGGATATTGGATTCCTATAGAAAAACCTAACAGCATTGCGGATGGCCTTTTGACTTCATTAGGTGAGATTAATTTTGATATAATCTCCAACAAAGTAGAAGATATCTTAACGGTAGATGATTCTCAGATCATTGCTGCCATGCGAATAATCTATGAACGGATGAAAATTGTGATAGAACCGAGTAGTGCGGTGTCTTTGGCTATTGTATTAAAAAACAAAAGCTTATTTGAAGGAAAGAAAGTAGGTGTAATTTTATCTGGTGGAAATGTAGATTTGTCAAAGTTGCCATTTTAATAGGATGGCTTCTATGCTTGGTACAATCCCGCTAGGGTTTTTACAACATGGTCTATTTCAGCTTTGTTGTTAAACCTGCTGAATGAAAACCTGACATTCTCCCTACTAGGATCTGTTTGAAGGGCATTAAGTACATGTGAACCTAGGCGAGCTCCACTGGAACAGGCTGATCCTCCTGAGACGGAAATCCCTTCTAAATCAAGGTGAAACAACAACATGCCTTGATTGTTTTCGGAAGGCGGAAAACTAACATTAAGTACAGTGTAAAGGCTTTTATCCAAGTTTCCAGACAATCCATTGAAAGTGACTCCTGGGATGGCCTTCTCTATTTGCTCTTTAAAGTAAACTTTTAATTGCAGTATTTCCTGAGCATATGATGCCTGATTATTGTAGGCCAGTTCAAGTGCTTTGGCCATGGCAATAATACCAGCAATATTTTCAGTGCCACCTCTATTGTTTCTTTCTTGACCTCCACCCAAAATCAATGGGTTTATCTTTTTATTTTTATTGATATAAATAAATCCTACACCTTTTGGGCCATGAAACTTATGAGCAGAACCTGAAAGGGCATGAATGGGGAGGGATTTCAGGTCAATGGGATAATGCCCCATTGTCTGAACCGTGTCTGAATGAAAATAGCTGCCATGCTTGTTACACAAGGCAGCTATTCTTTCAATATCATTAAGGTTTCCTATTTCATTATTGCCATGCATAAGGCTGACCAAGCTGTTAGGTTCTTTTTCTAACAATAAGGCAAGTTGATCTAAATTTAGATTGCCCTCAGCATCGCATTCAAGTAAACTTAATCGGATGTTTTTTTCTTTTGCCACCTGCTCTGCCACATGCAATACTGCATGATGCTCCAAAGGAGAGGTGATGATATGTTCTATACCAAAAGTAGAAATAGCACCACATATAGCCATGTTATCAGCCTCAGTTCCTCCGGATGTGAAAACAATTTCTCCAGGGCTGGCATTAAGCAGACTAGCGATTTTCTTTCTTGCTTTCTCTAAAGCTTCTCTTGCGTTTCTGCCATGACTATGAACGGAAGAAGGATTCCCATAATTATTTTTATAATAAGGCAACATTACTTCCAGCACTTTCTCATCCATAGGAGTAGTTGCTGCATTGTCAAGGTAAATGGAAGCCAAATCGCTCATGGTATAAAATTGAATAATCTCAGATTATTTTTCTGAAATTATCTCTTTGATGTCCAAAATAATTTTATTCGCCAAATGATCAGCCGTAGCAGCAGTTCCTGATTCGGAATAAATACGAATGATTGGTTCAGTATTTGATTTTCTAAGGTGAACCCACTCTTTCTCAAATTCTATTTTCACCCCATCAATTGTATTGATAGGGTATTTTTGGTACTTGCGTTGGATTTTGTCGAGAATGCTGTCCACATTGATGGAAGGAGTAAGCTCGATTTTGTTCTTAGAGATAAAATAGCCTGGGTAGGTAGCTCTCAATCTACTGGCAGATTTCCCGAATTTAGCCAAGTGGGTTAGGAATAATCCTATACCTACTAGTGCATCTCTACCATAATGAGACTCTGGATAGATCACGCCACCATTGCCTTCTCCACCAATAATTGCATTCGTGGCTTTCATTTGAGTAACTACATTTACTTCACCCACAGCTGCAGCATGGTATTCTCCTCCATGTCTTTCGGTAACGTCTCGTAAAGCCCTGGTGGAGCTAAGATTTGATACCGTATTCCCATTCTGGTTGGAAAGCACATAATCAGCTACTGCTACCAAGGTGTATTCTTCACCAAAGAAGCTTCCATCTTCATTTAAAAATGCTAGCCTATCCACATCTGGGTCAACTACTATCCCAAGATCAAAATTACCATTTTCCAATTTTAAGGAAATGTCTCGAAGGTGTTCAGGTAATGGTTCAGGGTTATGAGGGAAATCACCATTAGGTTCACAATACATTTCCTCAATGACTTCAACTCCTAAGGCAGTAAGCAATTTGGGGACTACAATGCCTCCGGAAGAGTTGACACAATCAATGACCACTTTGAATTTCCTAGCCGCAATGGCTTCTTTGTCGACAAGAGCCAAGTCAAGCACATGTTGAATGTGAATGTCAAGGTAATCTTCTCTTTGGGTGTAGCTTCCTAATTTGCGCACTTCAGCGAAAGTGAAATCCTCTTTTTCAGCTTTGTCAAGAACCTCTTTTCCTTCACTATCTGAAATAAATTCTCCTTGAGCGTTTAGTAGTTTTAGCGCATTCCATTGAATTGGATTATGGCTTGCCGTGATGATGATACCACCACCAGCATTTTCTTTAGGCACAGCTAACTCCACCGTAGGTGTTGTACTAAGTCCTAGATCTATTACATGAAGACCTAGTCCTTGAAGTGTGCTGGCTACCAACTGGGAAACCATCTGACCAGAGATACGTGCATCTCTACCAAGTATGATTTTTTTATTTGGTGAGTTCTCTAAAACCCATGCTCCATAGGCTGCTGAAAATTTTACTATGTCCAAAGGAGAAAGACCTTCTCCAGGTTTTCCGCCTATAGTTCCTCTAATACCGGAAATCGATTTAATTAATGCCATTTAAAGAATTTAATGGAGGGTTATAAAAATTAGTGTTTGAATGGTGCTAGTTCGTTTTTATTTGAATTTTGCCATCACCTTGTCAACCTCATTATCGGGATTGCCGCAAGAACTTGTCTCATCTACTTTTTTTCCACAGTAGCCACAAGTTCCGCCATCCTTATTTAGGTAAGGGTTTTGAGATGCGCATGTTCCTTTGAATTGTCCGTTTTTTAGGAAAATTAACCTAACAGACATCAAAATGAAAAATAATGCCACAAATGCCAATGTTAAATATACAGTTGTCATATCAATTTTATTTCTGCAAATTTACGTATTACTTTCAAAACGTTCATACCGATTTATAAGTTTCCTCTCTTTTTATGATTAATCCAGAAAAAAGGAAAAAGCAGTTAGCGGCTTTTGATCAACTACTGACCATCATGGATGAACTCCGTGAAAAATGCCCTTGGGATAAAAAACAAACCATTGAGAGTTTAAGGCACTTGACCATAGAAGAAACCTTTGAGCTATCGGATGCCATAATGGACAATGACCTCGACGAAATAAGTAAAGAGCTTGGTGATATTTTATTGCATATAGTTTTCTATGCACGTATAGGAGATGAAAAAAACGCCTTTGATATCGCTAAGGTGATTGAGCAACTTAATAATAAATTAATTAGAAGGCATCCTCATATTTATGGTGATACGGCGGTGGATAATGAGGAGGAAGTCAAGCAAAACTGGGAAAAGATTAAGCTTAAAGAAAAAGGCAATACAAGTGTGCTTGGAGGAGTTCCCAAGTCCTTGCCTGCATTGATTAAAGCGATGCGTATTCAAGAAAAGGCAAGAGGTGTTGGTTTCGATTGGGAGGAAAAACACCAGGTTTGGGAAAAAGTGGAAGAAGAGCTTGCGGAGTTTCGTGAAAATTTTGATGCCAGTGGAGAACTGCCTGTTAATAAAGAGGAAGCAACCAAGGAATTCGGTGATTTGATGTTTTCCTTAATCAACTATTCCAGGTTTATAGGTGTCAATCCTGAAGAGGCATTGGAAAAGACCAATAGGAAATTTATCTATAGGTTTCAATACCTTGAAAATGCAGCAAAATCTTCAGGTAAAACATTGTCTGAAATGAGTTTGGAGGAGATGGATGCCTATTGGGAAGCTGCAAAAAGTAAGGAGTAATTCATTAGATTTGGAATATAATTCTGATCTTAGGGTTATCCACCTTTGGGCCTTAGATTAATTTATAAAAAATATTATTTTTTCAAGTTTTCCACAATTTGACAGTTTTATTTAACTGCGTAAGTAATTGACTTACAATATTTTAAGTGTTGTTTTAGTCTGGGTGTGGATAATTGTTGTTAAATGTGGATAAATATTTCTTGTTTTTTTCATTCCTCAAATGCGTTAAAAATAGGCTATTTTTAACCTTGATTCAGCTTAATTTGATACCGGAACAGCATTTGTTTTCAACTCCATTTTGGCCTCGGATTAGAATCTTCTTTGGTTTGGCTTGGAAGTGATTTGATTTACTACATGTATTGCAATCCAAAGACTGATTTTAAAGTGAATTCATCACTTAATCCAATACTCATTTAATGGTTCGGGTTAAATTTATGCCTAAGTAAATGGGATTGTTTGATTCTGATTTACATGAGATTTCAATACAAAAAAGCAGCGGGAAATAAGACTGAAATATGGATAGAGATTTTACAAAAGCTTTAAAACCTCTTCGATGTATTCCCTGTTGTTGGAAAGTCTGGGGACCTTATTTTGACCACCTAAACGTCCTTTTGATTTGAGCCATTTTTCAAATATCCCTTCCGAGGCAAAATGAAGGATAGGTAGTTTTAGAACCATGTCCTTGTATCGCTTTGCTTCATAATCTGAATTGACATTTCTTAACTCCTGATCTAACCTATGTAGAAATTCATCTTTATCTTTAGGAAATTTTACAAACTCAATCACCCATTCATGGGTACCTTGTTCATGGTTTTTATCAAAGTATACTGGTGCTGCAGTAAAATTGCTGATGGTGGAACCCGTTGCTTTGCATGTGATTTCCATGGCCTTTTCAGCATTTTCCACGATTAACTCTTCTCCAAAAGCGTTGATGAAATGTTTAGTCCTACCGGAAATTTTAATTCTATAAGGGTCTGTGGAGGTGAATTTTACTGTGTCACCTATCTTATACCTCCAAAGCCCTGCGTTGGTAGAAATCAATATTGCGTAATTTTTACCTTTTTCCACTTTGTCCAAGGGGATTATATTGGGATGTTTCCTTTCTATATCCTCCATCGGGATGAATTCATAAAAAATGCCATAATCAAGCATTAAAAGCAGTTCATCTGAATCTTTTTGATCTTTGATTCCAAAGAATCCCTCAGAGGCATTATAGGTTTCCATATAATGCATGTTCGGAGAAGGGATAAGACTTTCAAAAATATTTTTATAAGGTCCGAAAGCTACAGCACCATGAAAGAATACTTCTAGGTTTGGCCAAATTTCTAAAATGTTTTTACTATTGGTCTTTTCCAGTACCTTTTTAATCAATACCAGCGTCCAGGTAGGTACACCTGTGAGACTTGTTACGTTTTCTTTTAGCGTCTCATCGGCCATCTTGTCTATTTTTTTCTCCCATTCACTCATCAAAGCAACTTCAAGACTCGGTGTTCGAGCCATCTGCGCCCATTTTGGGAGATTTCTCATGATGACAGCAGAAATATCCCCTGAAAAGCTATTGTCATTGTAGTCAAGATTATTGGTTTGGAGGCTTCCTCCAATAGTAAGGCTTTTACCTGTAAATAATTTAGTGTCGGGATAATTATTGATATACAGAGAAAGCATGTCTTTACCACCCTTGAAATGACAGTCTTCAAGGCTTTCAGGAGAGACAGGAATAAATTTACTTCGTGAGGAAGTAGTTCCAGATGATTTCGAAAACCAATGGATAGGCGTTGGCCAAATTACGTTTTGCTGGCCTTTCATGGTTTGTTCAATATAAGGCTTTAGTGCTTCATAGTCGTGTACTGGCACCCATTGATTGTAGTCCTCGTAAGCAGAGATTTTCTCGAAATTGTACTTTTTCCCAAACTCAGTTTTTTTGGCTGTATGTATTAACTTGAAAAGAATTTCTCTTTGTGTTTCAAGTGGGTTATTTTTAAATTTTTCTATCTGACCAATTCGATTCTTAAGAATCCAGGTCATAAAAGTATTGATCAATTCCATAGTGGAGGTTTGGTCGGTTTTAAATTTTCCTTTTCAGCTCGAAATTTTTCCCCAGATAAACTTTTCTTACCTGCTCATCTGCAGCGAGTTCTTCGGCTGTGCCTGCTTTCAGAAGTCTTCCCTCAAACATCAAATAGGCACGGTCGGTAATGGATAAGGTTTCATTCACATTATGATCAGTGATGAGGATGCCGATATTTTTGTTTTTAAGTTTGGCTACGATGGTTTGAATTTCCTCTACAGCAATTGGATCTACTCCTGCAAATGGCTCGTCTAGTAACACAAAGTTCGGGTCTACTGACAATGCCCTGGCAATTTCTGTTCTCCTTCTTTCTCCGCCAGAGAGTACCATCCCAAGGTTTTTTCTTACATGGGTGAGGCTAAACTCCTCTAGAAGCTCTTCTACTTTTTCCTTTTGATCCTTTTTGGGGATCTTACTCATCTCCAGAACGGCCATTATATTTTCCTCCACAGTAAGCTTTCTGAATACAGAGGCTTCTTGAGCAAGGTATCCTATACCTAATTTCGCTCTTTTGTACATAGGTAGTGGGGTAATGTCCTGATTGTCCAGGTATACAGTTCCTCCATTTGGTTTTACGAGGCCCACAATCATATAAAATGAGGTGGTTTTTCCTGCTCCATTTGGTCCAAGTAGGCCTACAATTTCTCCCTGTCCTACTTCTACAGAAATATCGTTAACTACTTTCTTTTTCTTGTATATTTTAACTAGGTGCTCTGCCTTTAATATCATGTTTAATCAAATTTGATATCCTTTACGTAAAGCTGCAAACTGCTCGTATTTCTAAATGTATTTTCTCTTAATTCAAATGCTATATTAAATCGCATCTTGCTATTCAATAACTCATAATAATCAGCAAAGCCAAAGCCAATACAAACTGGCTTTGTGCTTTGTCCATCTTGAACGATTTCAAAGCGGAGATGTTTGTCTTTTAGGATACGTACATTTTCGGCGTAAACCTGATTGGTACAAAAGACAGGTTCGGGATTCCCAGGGCCAAAAGGTGTCATTTGCTTGAGGATATTATAAAATTTATAATTGATTTGATCAAGGATCAACTCATCATCAATTTCTAATATAGGCTTCATGTGAATTTCACTTATCCTTTCGCTAACTACAGCTTCAAATTTCTCCTGAAATGCTGGTACATTTTCGACAGCTAGGGTAAGTCCTGCAGCATATTTATGACCACCAAACTGCTCGAGCAAGTCACTGCATTCTTCAATTGCATCGTAGATATTAAAATCAAATACAGAACGCGCACTACCTGTAGCTTTATTGTTTGATTCAGTAAGTATAATGGTCGGTCTATAGTACTTTTCTATACACCTCGAAGCCACAATGCCAATTACTCCCTTGTGCCAGTCCTCCTTGAATAGAACAGTGCTTTTGAAAGCACCTTCTTCCAATTCCCTGCTTTCAATCATTTCTAATGCCTCACGAGTGATGTTTTCATCGAAATTTTTTCGCGCAGCATTTACGTCTTCTACGAGTTCAGCCCTTCGCACTGCTTCGTCTAAATCTTTAGCAATTAATAGTTCTACAGAGGCTTTTGCATGCTCTAATCTCCCGGAGGCATTTATTCTTGGGCCAATTTTGAAAACAATATCTGTAATGTTAATGTCTTTTTCTAATTTTCCTTTAAGTATTAGGGCTTTAATTCCCGGTCTGGGATTGTTGTTTAATCTTTCCAAACCAAAATAGGCAAGGATTCTGTTTTCCCCAGATATGGGGACAATGTCTGAGGCTATACTGATCACTAAAAGATCAAGGAAAGCATAAAGGTGGTTTTGATTTTTCCCCAAAAACTTTGTGTAAGCCTGTACAAGTTTGAACCCTACTCCACATCCACTTAACTCTTTGAAGGGATAGAAGCAGTCTGAACGTTTTGGGTCTAAAACGGCAATGGCCTGAGGGAGTATTTCTCCAGGTGTGTGGTGGTCGCAGATGATAAAATCTACACCTAGTTCATTGGCCAGTGCGATTTTATCCATGGCCTTAATTCCGCAATCCAACGATACAACGAGGCCGAAATTGTTTTCAGCTGCATAACGCACTCCTTTTTCGGAAATGCCATAACCCTCTTTGTATCTGTCGGGGATGTAAAAAGCTACATTGTCATAAAATGATTTTATAAAGCCATAAAATAATGCCACAGAAGTGGTTCCATCTACATCGTAATCTCCGTAAATAAGTATTTTTTCTTTGTTTTCTATAGCCTCATGTAACCTTTTTACGGCATTGTCCATGTCCTTCATTAAGAAAGGATCATGGAGCTTGTCCAAATCGGGACGGAAAAATTCTTTTGCTTGTTGGAAATCCTCAATGCCACGATTCACCAAGACATTTGCTAATGTCGGGTTAACGTTGATTTCATTGCTTAGGTATTCTACTAATTCCGAATCTGCCTTGCTTTTATGTTTCCATCTAAAGTCCATGGCGTGTAAATTACAAAACAAACAGGCGATTCAACTAAAAAAACACCTTAATAATTCCAATAAAAATTGACAGGTTTACTTAAAGTCCATACATTGAGATCCTTATCGTTTAGTCGATCACCTCAGTGAGAACATCTTTAAGAGGCACTCTTTGTCCGTCTTTGTAGGGAACAATCCAGGCTTCTTTCACGCCTATTTTTCTTAATTTTTTCTTGAACTGATCTGCCATTTTGTAGTCTCTAAATTGGCCTAATACATACTTGATGTACCCTTCTTCATCAATGATTTTCAGATCACTTCCATTCTCTGTAAGGTCTCTCAGGTCAAATTCATCGAAAGCAGCCAATTGTACCTTAAAAACAATGCCTTTTTGCCACTCATCTATATTGGATTCTGAATTCCCATTTGCTCCTTGATTGTTTTGAGTACTCATGCTCATTACCTGACGGGCCAAACGATCTATTTCGCCTTGTTTATCAGCGATCTTTTGCTCAACATGGGCCATTTTTTCAAGAAGGTAATTGTTTTCTTGTGCTATTCTGTCCTTGTCTTCAACCAAGGCTTTGAAAGCTTCAGGACTCATTTCCTTTTTTTGTTGCTTCCAGGATTTATACTCTTCTTTGGTGAGCCCACCAATAGTTTTAGAGGAACAGTTAAAAAAAACTGTGGCGATTATTACTAATAGTAATGTTTTGGTAAAAGTCATTTTAAGGCACGTTTAAAATCCAGTTCTTTGTAAGATATAGACAGTCAAAAGATACAAAAAAATAGTTATTATCCTTCTTATCTCAAGAAAAATCATAACTTCCGACCAATTCAAGTGAATTTGATCGGAAGTTATTCAAGGAAAGGTGCTTAAACGTTTACATGTCTCTCAGCATGGTAAGAGGATCTGACCAAAGGTCCGGATTCTACATATTTTAAGCCTCTCTTAAGTCCTTCTTCTCTATATACATCAAATTGGTCAGGGTGAATAAATTCAGCAACTTCAATGTGCATTTTAGTGGGTTGCAGGTATTGGCCGAGTGTAAGTATATCACAGCCATGCGCTGCAAGGTCATCCATTGCTTTATGCACTTCATCCTGTTTTTCTCCTAAGCCTAGCATGATACCTGTTTTGGTACGTTTGCCAAATTCCTTTGTAAGCTTAATTTGTTCCAGAGATCTGTTGTACTTGGCTTGTGGTCTTACTCTCCTATACAATCTTTCAACAGTTTCTACATTATGAGAAACAACTTCTTGTCCCGCACTAATCATTCGGTACAAGGCTTCCCAATTCCCCTTAACGTCTGGGATGAGGGTTTCAATTGTGGTTTCTGGAGAGCTTTTCTTGGTTTCAGCTACTGTTCTATACCATATATCAGCGCCTTTGTCCTTGAGCTCATCTCTGTTTACAGAGGTAATTACAGCGTGTTTTACCTGCATTAGCTGAATTGCTTCAGCAACCCTTCTTGGTTCATCTTCGTCGTACTCAGGTGGTCTTCCTGTGGCTACAGCGCAGAAGGAACAGGATCTGGTACATACATTTCCTAATATCATAAAGGTAGCCGTACCCGCTCCCCAACACTCACCCATATTAGGGCAATTGCCGCTTTCGCAGATAGTGTGTAGCTTGTGCTCGTCTACCAATTTGCGTACATGCGCATATTCTTTTCCAACAGGTAATTTTACCCTCAACCAATTCGGTTTTTTTCTTCTGGTTTGTTCTTCAGAAATTACCGGTAATTCTATCATATCGGTTTTTTAAGTCCGTTCAAAATTAATCATAAAATGTGAGTTAACCCAAAGATGGATGTTACTACCTATCTTCTAAAGCCATAGAATAAGGTGACATAAGCAGATTGGAAGGTCTGTCTGTTTTCCGTAGTTGGCATCAAGGGAATCTCTTTGGTAAAACCCTCAAATTGATACCCTAGTTCCAGCCCTGTTACGTTTGACTTAAAAAAACCAAATTCAAAAGTTATTGCTGCTTTGGCATTTCCCCCAAAAGCAATTTCAGAATCGCCAATTCCCTCAAATAGTCTCCCTGGACCGAGTATGTCCCACTTGCTTTGGTGGATGCTAGGGTCATACTGCTGGCGTCTTGTGTCTGATTGACTATAGTAATATTCCACATAATAGGGAGCTATTAATCCAATGGAAGGGCCAATTGCCGCCAGGAATGAAATCTGGACTCCCTGATGGGGTGCTTTTTTGAAGGCGATTATTTCTCGACCGTATTGGGGCCTTATTGCGTAGAGGTAATTTGATTTTCCAAAAATATACGTATTCCCTAAATTTGATGGGTACCTGACTTCCTTGGGGTTTTTGACATTGGCCAATTCCAAATTGAAAAACTGAAAGAGATTGTCATCTATCCTTGAACCAATTTTAAAACTAACACCGCCAATTAAACCTCCGTTGGTATTTTTATTGATTCCAAAGAGAACCTCTTTGTCATAGTCATAGTCTCCGGACTCCTCCTCTTGAGCCAATAAATTAAAAGAAGAACCTAAAAGAAGGGCAAGGAATAGGAAATATTTCATTTCTTTAGTCATAAATGATCAGCAATTTAAACGCTAAATTTACATTTATTGTTACTTATTAGGTATTAAAAATAAAGAGATTAAGTTTATCATGCAAAAGCTTCATCGTTTGCTGCTGATATAAGTGTCTATTTCCTTTTGAAAGATACCAATAAAATTCTCTTACTACACAAATCTTAAGCCCTGAGAAAAGGGTGGCGTAAGTTGCAAATATTGATTGCTGCAGAAAGGAAGTTTTTTTGGCTTTAAAAGTAAATAGGAAATAGCCATAGCAAAGTCTCAAAATTACTAGACATAGGCTAAAGATGTGAGAAGCGTTAAGGGGAGAGTAGGCTATATACTAGGGGTTTTAAACAATAGGGCTGTTTTCATATTAATGCTTTGTCCTTTAGACCATATGTAATGATTATTCTTAATTACTTGGGGATAATTTTAAGTCCGCCTTTTTCGTTGTTAACTTTGGTTTATCAATGGGTAACAATTTTAACCCGGATTAAGTAATAGGATTTCTCCGCCCTGACAATGTCAGGGGTGAAGCCTGTCCCGTGTTTACGGGAAGTGTTGCAATCGCAAGAAAATCAGTCTGTTTGGATATTTTAACATAGCACCGCTATGGTGAAA
>TARA_R110002124_G_scaffold39533_1_pt1 | contig 26222 bp, 21 predicted proteins | sample TARA_R110002124 | Tara Oceans TARA_R110002124 (sample SAMEA4397445) | marine metagenome | biome: Polar Biome; feature: [SRF] surface water layer (ENVO:00010504); material: water (ENVO:00002006), including particulate matter (ENVO:01000060) such as... | depth 5 m
TTTTGAAGCGATTTCAGCACGTAATAGATTGTCTATTGCATATTCGGGTTAAAGCTTTGGGTTTTTGTTTAAAGTTGTGCGTTGCTTGGTTCTTTTTCCATTTTAGCCTATTAATTATAGTTTATATTGTAGAGAACGGCCACAGTATTTTACCTGAATGGTTAATATAGATCAAATAGTTGGTCGTTCCAATGCTTTTAATGCAGGTGCTGGAGCCTGAAGTTATACTTTTGACCAAAATTATGCAATACGTGATTTTATTGAAGATAAAGTCATAGCCTTCATGTGAGGATGGGAAAAGCAACCAAGTGATCCATTTTGTCTGGAGTGTTTTAGCTTTAGCCGAAAGGGGATAGTTGGGTAAAGTAAATTAATGGATCTGTGACCAATGTTACGGTATCAGGCTTTGTTGTGCACTACATTTGAGTTTAAATTATTCTTATGTTGAAACGTTATTTCCCAATACTCCAATGGCTTCCGAGCTATAAGAAATCTTATTTATCCGGCGATGTTGGAGCTGGGTTGACCGTAGGCATTATGCTTATTCCTCAAGGGATGGCTTATGCCATGATTGCTGGTCTTCCGCCGGTTTTTGGACTTTATGCGTCCTTGATTCCGCAAATCATTTATGCCATACTGGGTACATCGCGACAATTGGCGGTAGGGCCTGTTGCAATGGATTCTTTACTTGTTGCATCTGGTCTAGGGGCTCTAGCTCTTTCCGGTATAGATGAATATATCGCCATGGCCATATTTTTGGCTTTATTTATGGGGCTTATTCAGCTAGTGTTGGGCTTACTGCGAATGGGTTTTTTGGTCAATTTTTTATCAAAACCTGTAATTAGTGGATTTACCTCTGCTGCCGCAATTATCATTGGTCTAAGTCAGTTAAAGCATCTTTTAGGTACTCCTATTCAAAGTAGCAATCAAATACATTTCCTATTAAAAAATGCATTGGCTACCATTACCGATACCAATATGATTACCCTTGCTATCGGTGTAATCGCTATAGTTCTCATTAAGTCGATTAAAAAAATCGATAGTCGTATTCCTGCGGCACTTGTAGTAGTGGTCGTGGGTGTTTTGGGGATTTATTTCTTGGGATTGAATGACCTTGGGGTGAAGATTGTCGGTGAAGTACCAAGTGGGTTACCTACGTTTCAAGTCCCTTCCATCGATTATTCAAGAGTTTCAGAGCTGCTTCCTATTGCGATGACCTTGGCCCTAATCGCTTTTATGGAAGCTATCTCTGTTGCCAAGGCGATTGAGGAAAAGCATCAAGGCTATCAGGTCGATCCCAATCAAGAGCTTATTGCCTTGGGAACGTCGAATATTCTTGGGTCGTTTTTTCAATCCTACCCAACAACTGGTGGTTTTTCAAGAACTGCAGTGAATGATCAAGCAGGTGCTAAAACTGGCATCGCGCCAATAGTAAGTGCGATGGTGGTTGGGCTAACATTGATGTTCTTAACACCTTTGTTCTATTATTTGCCAAATGCAGTTTTGGCGGCAATTATTATGGTAGCTGTCTTTGGATTGATAGATATTGAATACCCCATCGATCTGTTTAAAAACCGACGAGATGAATTTTACCTATTGTTAGCTACCTTCCTGATCACTCTTACTGTAGGTATAAAAGAAGGTATACTATTAGGGGTTTTGATTTCTTTGCTGTTGTTAGTTTACAGGACTTCAAGGCCACATATTGCTGTTTTGGGTCGGATACGAAATACCGATTATTTTAAAAATATAGCTCGTTTTCCAGAGGATACAGAAACTTTTAAGGAATTTTTAATAATTCGTTTTGATGCCCAGCTCTATTTTGGTAATAGAGAATATTTTAAAAATGAATTGCAAAATCAGCTTGATAAAAAAGGGCCTGAAGTGAAATATGTTATCCTGAATGCGGAGGCCATTAATTATATAGATAGTAGTGCTGTTCATATGTTACGCCAATTAATTAATGAATTGAAAAACAAAGGAATAAAATTGGTCGTTGCAGGAGCGATTGGCCCTGCTAGAGATATTTTTTATAGCAGTGGGTTGATCAATGAAATTGGAAAGGATAATTTTTTTGTTAAGACAAACGAGGCTTTCGAACATTGTAATCCTTTGAGCAAAAAAACAGAAATAGAAGAAATGATATCCCTTCAATCAAAAAAAGATAAGGCAAAGCTAATGAAACTAAAACACAGCTAAAACCTGATTAATGCCTGGTCTAGTTCTTATTTCTGAGGGAATGAGATAACGGGGTGTTTAATTTAATTTTGTGAGGAAGGTTTATTTAAAAATGTCTATTTCTATATTTACTGAGCCATTTACTGTTGAGGTAATACCCTAAGGAGAGTTCATGGCTGTTATTGATGTAATTGCTTTTGCTGTTTAAGTTAAAGTCATAAGCATAGCCCATTCTTAGGTCATCAGTAATGAAAAAGTCAAATAGTAAAGCAAGAGCGGTTCTATTCCCTGATAATTCAGAAATCATGGTCTTGTTTTTAGAAAGTCCTGATCTAAAAGAAGTGCCAATCCAATAGTTTTCTTTTATCAGAAACATGGCGTTGATGTCATAGCTGGTAGGCCCATTCAGGTCCTCACGAATTAGTACAGATGGTTTGAAGGACAGTTCATTTGATATTGGGAGTAGCACGCCCATTTGGAAGTAAAAGTGATAATTGTGTGTGGCTATCGCAAGTTGTTTCTTTTCCAGTATGTTTTGTCCAACAAGGTTATAGGCACTTAAACCAGTGAAAAACACAGGTGTGTGGAAAAAGATCCCTAGATTTAAATTGGGTGTAATCGCATTGATTCTCCCTTGAGGGATGCCAGGGTCATTGGGATCATCCGGCTGGAATTGACTTGCGTCAAGGCCATAGGAAGTAAATCCTGAGCTAAGGCCCAAAGACAAGAAGCTTTCGTAGGAGATCTGTACAGTGTAGGAATAAGTGAGTAACATAGACTGTATATCACTGGCACCAAATTGGTCTGAATTAATATTCAGACCAAATCCCATGGTTTGTAATGAGTTTGCAATGTCTGCCGAAAGGGAAAAAGTTTTGGGCGCACCCTCAAATCCTCCAAACTGACTTCGGTAAGTGGCTTGGACGAATGGATCAATTTTATATCCTGCGTAGGCTGGGTTTACGTGCATTGCATTGAATATGTATTGGCTGTATTGGGGCAATTGTTGGCCCTGCACGCCTTTAAGGGTGGCAAATATTACCAAAATCAAAAGAATGCTATTTAAGTTGATTGATTTCATTTTGTTATTTAATCACCTGTACCCAACCTTTGTATTGTTGTTCTTTTTTATCAAAACCTATACCTGTTACCTGGTAGTAATAAGTGCCAGCCAATAATCCTTGTGCATACCAGTCGTTCTGGTAATTGCTGGAGGTATACACAATATCTCCCCAGCGGTTAAATAAGGATAATTCAACACGCTCAAACCTGTGTGAAGCCCTAATGACAAAGGTTTCATTTCTTCCATCACCATCCGGTTTGATTACATTTGGAATAAAGAGAGGCAAGATAGTTTTGGTCTCGATGGAGGTATTGTTCTCGGGTTTAACATCTTCTCCATCTGCGCTTACTTCAGCCCTGTTATTGATCCTTCCATCTTTTATGGCAGTGACCAATAAATTGATTTGAAACGTTGCTCCTACGGGGAATTGAGCCACTTCCCATATCAATAATTTACCCTCCTGTGAGAATATTGGCGATGAAAATAGTCCATCCGAACTTAAGCTTGCACTCAGGTATTTCAATTCATCTGGTAAAAAATCCACAATTTTAATATTGTCAGCAGGGTCAGGCCCATTGTTTCCTACGGTTATTTGGTATTCAAAAGTATTGCCATCATTAACAGGGCTGCTGGCAGAGGACTTTTGTATATACATGTCTACCATCTTAGGCCTTACCTGCAATTCTTCACTAGCAATTGTTTGATTGTAATTTTCAACTGCTATGTTTATTTCATTGGTGAAATTCCCGTCTGTGGTGGGCATTATGGATAAAGAAAATAAAGTAATCTCTTCAGGGGCAAGTGCCGGTATTTTCCAGGTATTGTTATTCTCTAGAAGAGGAGTGGATGACAAGATCATCAATTCTTCGGGTAATATTTCGGTCAGAACAATGTTTTCTAAGGCAAAAAGGCTAGTGTTTTTGATAGTGATAGAATAGTTTACTATTTCACCAGGTAGGGCTTGAGTCCTGTCAATTTTCTTTTCGGCTTCAAGGGAAATTCCCAGCACTTCAAAGGTAACCGTAGCTTCACTACAATTTCCGGGTACTTCTTTTTGACAAATACTGTACTGGATTGTATAGGTTTCTGGCAGAATATCTTCTGGTAAAGAAAGACTTCCGTTTTCATCCAGTTGGTAGTCCAGTTGAATACTGTTCCCTCCTGTGTCCCTTATAGACAGAATGCTTATGTTAACTTCCTCGGGCAAAAGCGGTTTGCTTTTTAGGCTGTCATTCAATAGTATGGATGGCAATAGGTAGGTTTGGTAATTTTTAAAAGGACCAAAGACATCATTGGTAGCGATAATGGGGGCCACCTGCACTGTTTTGGTAACTATATTGCTCACAAAACCACCACAGGTATTGTCACTTACGGTTCTTCTATAGCTAGTAGTTTCTAATAGTGGGAGAGGTGAATAATCCTTTCCTTCTGCACCATTTATAACCTCCCAGTCAGATGAATTTGATTTTTTTTCCCAGGTATAAGTAAAATCTCCCGATCCTCCCTGATGTGTGCTGCCAATAATAATTTCAGGGCTTTCCATCTGAAACAAGGTCTGATCACCTGAAATTGTATTGTTTTCTACTTCAGGATAAACAAATACTTTAACGGCTAGTCTTTCGTTAGAAAAGCAGGTGCCATTGTTCTGGGATGCGTAATAGGACATTCCGTTTTGAAGGCTCGTGTTAGCCGGCAGTATTGCTTCTCCTAATGGAGACAAATGCCATTCAATATTACTGCCTTCTACCTCTAAGTCAGCAAGTGTATACTCACCAGGACTGCAAAATTCCTGAATAGGATTGCCAATTGGTGCATCTGGAACATCTTCTAGGTTAATGGTTACGGTACTGGTTTTTTCTCCGGAACAAATACCCGTAATTGTGTAATCAAAGGTATAGGTGCCAGGTGTTACTTCTGAAGAGGACCATGTGTTCTCAATTAGTCCACCACTTTCACTTGCTTCGCTCCAAGTACCATAATTGTCAAACGGTCCATCCAAAAAGTCAAATAAATTTACAATTTCACCCTTGCAAAGATTAACCTCCTGACCCTCACCTGGTTCTGGGTTTAGACTTGATTCATCAATCCTAAATTCTAGAGTTCTATTCACACATGATTCGGGATTGGTATCGCTGATTCTTACATAATAAGTACCTGCATCGGTAGCCAAGTTAAAGGGTGAAAATTCAAGTCGGGGGCCAGTGCTAAGGATTGTTTCTGGGCTTCCACCTTTGTACCATTCAAATTGAAGAAAATCAAGGTTCTTTATCAAAAGTGCCCCATTCTCCCCTTCACATAGATTTTCAGGAGTGATTTTAGGTAGGTTTTCCCCCCTTACCTGTACTGTGGAATTGGTTAAATTTCCACAGGCATCTTCCAATTGTAATTTATATTTACCAGATTCAAGGCCAGTGAATAAGGGGTCCTCGCCATTGTCTACAACAAATGGTAAACCATCTTTTTCTACAATTTTATAAGTAATGGGAGGATAACCACTGGCATTTACAGACATCTCATAGCTGTCCCCTGAGCATTTGAAAGTGTTAATGCTACTGAAAGTGCTCTTTTCCTTTATTTCAAATGACTTCAAAGTTTCGATACAATAGGTGGTCTGGGGTCGGTTTAGTATCATGTCCTTTCCATTTTTCCATACCCGGTAGGATTTGAGTAATCTTAGTTTTCCAGAATAGTTTAGATTAATATTTGAAGCTCCATTTGTCAATAGTACTGCATTTTCATTGCTAAGTTCATCCGAGGGATTGTAAACCTTTCCCGTTCCAGGGTGTGTCCATTCACCTGAGATAGGATCTAGTTTTTGTATTCCAAATATTGCAGCTTGATTACTGTTTAGGTTGTCATTGTGCTTCAGGAAAAGATTGAAAGCACCACAATTTTCGACTACGTCAATTTGGTTTTCAGTTACTGCTACGCCTTCTATAGTAACTTTTGTAAGGTGGGTAGTACCACAACTTGTATAAGAGGTGAATTCATAATCTCCTGCAGGAAGTCCTCCCATAAAGAACCTTCTCGGGTCTATGCTAACACTAATGTTTTGACTAACGTCGGCCGGAACCGGTTCCGTGTAGGAGTTAGGAGCTTTAGTCAATTCCACCTTAGTAAATTCAAAGTCAAAACTGTTCAATTGAACAGAACCTAAGTCTACTCCACAGCCCTTGTAAACAGTTGCACCGGGACCACTTAATTTTTCAAGCAACTCTTTCTCAATACTTGCTGAATTTCCACAGGCGTCTACCAAGGTAAATGCATAGTTTCCTGCAGGGATGGGTAGTTCAGTGGATCCGAAAAAAACATTCTCTTCATCAAATGGTCCTGGATATTGTGAATTAAAAGATACAGGATCAAAACCGGCAGGGAAGTCTGTGAAATTAATAGTAAATGGTGCGGTGAAATTAGAAGGTTTTACGGAAAGTCTTCTTCTTCCACAAAGTCCTGCACCCCATAGCAGGTCATTGGAAATGCTTAACTTACGGTTGATTGTGTTCCCTTCTAAAGCTGTAGTTTGACCACAGTTGTCGGTGATTGTTATATCATAAGTATAGGCTTGGTCATGGAAGAATGGTAGGTCAGCAAAAAAAATGTTTTCTGAAGAAGAACCGGTTGCTATTACAATATTGACTTCTTCTGTATCTCCTCCAGGAGTATAGATAAGGTATTTTACTTGGAGTGGATAGGAAATATCCGAACCGATTGAATTCAATTGGTGACCAACACTAATCACTCCACAGCTTTTTAATTCATTTTCAAACTGCTGGAATTCACTATCAATCAAAAACTCAGCTTTTTGAATTTCAAAGGATTGGGAAAGCCTTTCTCCACAATTGTCTGTGACAATAATCGTATAGGTCCCTGCAGAAAGATCTTCAAATACAGGGCTTTCTTGAGCAGCTCTTGGGGTAGGACCTTGTAATTGGTAGGTTGCGGGATTTCCCTGATGTACATCCACTTCTATCCTACCAAGATCACTGTTGCAAAGATTGTTGGAAATTACTGTAAATGACAAAGGTTCAAATGCTGTAAGCAAAGTAATCTCGGAAGAAATTTCCTTTGGGTTACCTTCAGATGTGTAATTTGCTGTAATACTATAGGTACCTGCTTCTAATTCCTCAAAAATCCCATTTTGATTTGTGGATAGCAGGTCTCCCCCAGGGAGCAAATATAAGTTGTAGGCTAAATTCCCCGAATTGTCCACGTTTACAAGCAATGCCGTTATGCTCCCATTTCCTGAACAGGAGGGGTTTTGCTTTTCAAGTTCCAATGTAGGGCTGGATTGTGCCCATAAACTGGACGAAAAACTAATGCCTATTAGTAAACTGAATAGGAGGATCACAAACTTTAAATGTGAAATGTCTAATTTTTGGACTTTCATTAACACTTTTTTTAGCCGATGAACCAACAATATTCATTCAGGATTGTTGTATTTCCTTTTTGAAATAAACTTGAAATAGTCACTAACTGTTTTGTTAAAAGATGGAAACTATTCAACCTCAGTAGTATTGGTTTTTTATTCTGCCTAACTGTTGATTTGCTAACTCAAAATAGGGTATATAACTAAATAATTCTGTGGAAGTATTTTCTCCTTTATAGTATTGGGAGATAATTGCACAAAACCGAATTAGTATTTAAGATATTTACGAAAAATGAAATGGGACCGGATCACTCCAGTAAAGATTTAATTAGTAAATCCCCATTTCACTTTGTGAAATTTGAATATGGCAATTATTGAATTGAAACCTGTTATAACTACAATACAATTTTAAGGCCAATTTAAAAAAAAAATGGGGTGTCAAGCATAAAAAATAGTGTGCTATATTGATAAATTTTGTACTTAATTTGGTGTTATGTAGGGTTTAATCGACGATGTCACTAGTTAAATAACCTGAAATATTTGTTTGGTCTAATGAATGAACAATTGCTTTTAGAAGAAATAGAACAAATTTGTCCTTAATCTTTGATTCTAGGAAGGTAGGTCCATAAATCGTTTGAGATCTAAGTAATACAGTCATTATTTTACCAAGTGTTACGGTATCTAAACCTCTCAATAAGGATGGATCCTGGTAATACCTTTCTGCTTCAGTTTTCCAAGAAAGCCAATCGAATAATGGTACCAATCTTAATTTCAATACGGCGTCTAAAATTTTAACATGAATTCCATTTAATCCAATTGTATTAAGAGTGGTGTCACTTAAATCATGGATTCCAAGAAATTTTTCTGTTTTATAAAACCTCAGTTCCATTTCTTGGATAAGGTTTATTAACGGCAATAATTTTCTTCCATCAAGGCTGTTACAATGATCAGAAAAATTTCCGATAGGGATAAAAAGCGGGGTTTGGTCTTTTAACATTATTTAAGCTGTTTTGATTGATAAAAGTTAAATTAAGTTGTAATTGTTTGATAATGTTTAATTTGAATGTGTAAGTAACGACATTTTTTTGATCAATAAAATACCCTGATCAGGGTATTTTTGTATGCTAAATGCAACATTTTGACCTTAAAGGTCGAAGTTTTGAGCATGTATAATTAACAAAATCAAATAAAATGACTTTTAATAATCTACGTATTATTTTGGTGATTTAGACCTACTTGCTTAAAAAAAATCTCTATTTTTGTTGATTCAAAACAAAAATGACATGTTTGATAATCTCAGTTTTAAATTAGACAGAGCCTTTAAAACCTTAAAAGGTACGGGGAAGATTACAGAAATAAATGTAGCTACCACGGTAAAAGAAATTAGGAGAGCACTGATCGACGCTGACGTGAATTATAAGGTGGCCAAAGAGGTTACCGACAAAATAAAGGAGGAAGCATTAGGAAGAGATGTGTTGATTTCCGTTTCCCCAGGACAGTTATTAGTCAAAATCACGCAGGAAGAATTGACCCAGTTAATGGGAGGTGCAAAGGAGGAGATTAACTTAAAAGGAGATCCTTCAGTTATTTTGATTTCTGGACTTCAGGGTTCTGGTAAAACCACTTTTTCAGGAAAGTTAGGTACCTACTTGAAAAAACAAGGTCGTCAGGTTTTATTAGTAGCCTGTGATATTTATCGCCCTGCTGCCATTGAACAGCTTAAAACGCTCGGTGAACAAATCGGAATAGAGGTATACGCAGAACCTGGAAACCAAAATGCCTTAGAAATTGCGACCAATGCCATAGAATACGCAAAGAAAAATGGTAAAAAGACTGTGATCGTGGATACTGCGGGTCGTTTGGCAGTGGATGAGGTGATGATGAACGAAATTTCAGCTTTAAAAGAAAGCCTGAAACCTTCAGAAACCCTGTTTGTTGTCGATTCAATGACTGGTCAGGATGCTGTCAATACGGCCAAAACTTTCGATGAAAGATTGGACTTTGATGGCGTAGTGCTGACCAAACTCGATGGTGATAGTAGGGGTGGTGCAGCCATTTCCATTCGTCACGTTGTTAATAAACCCATCAAGTTTATTTCAACGGGTGAAAAGATGGAAAATCTTGACCTGTTTTACCCTGATCGTATGGCCCAAAGGATTTTGGGTATGGGTGATGTGGTTTCATTGGTGGAAAAAGCCCAGCAATCATTTGATGAGGATGAGGCAAAAAGGCTGAATGCCAAAATAAGGAAAAACCAGTTTGATTTTGATGACTTCCTTTCCCAGCTTGACCAAATAAAGAAGATGGGGAATATTAAAGACCTTTTAGGAATGATACCTGGAATGGGAAAAGCCATCAAAGGTTTAGACATTGACGATGAATCCTTTATTCCTATCGAGGCAATTATTAGAAGTATGACTCCTCAGGAAAGAGGAAATCCGTCTCTTATAGATGGCAGTCGTAGAAAAAGAATTGCAAATGGTAGTGGAAGAACCATTCAGGAAGTGAATAACCTCATGAAGCAGTTTTCGGATATGAGAAAAATGATGAAGCAGATGAATAAGATGGGTGGAGCCCAAAAAGCATTGGGTGCACTTGGAGGAAATATGAGGAGACGATAAAAAAAACAGAAATAGAAATAAAAAATGGCTGCAAAATGAATTATTTCGCAGCCATTTTTTTTTTTTTTATTTTAGGTTCAAACTGAAAATCTTCAGCTATTAGAAAAAAAATAAGCAATGCCTAAGGCACTGCTTATTTTCAATCGTATAATTATGTAGGATTAAGATTTACTTCTTATAAGTCACAGACTTCACAGCATCAATTGTCCTTTTTACATTAGGTAATGTAACTTCTATGTAAGCAGGTGAATAACTCAAAGGAATATCCATAGAGTTGACCCTTATCACAGGAGCATCAAGGTAATCGAAAGCTTGTTTTTGAATGTTATAGGCGATATCCGAAGATAATCCAGCAACAGGATTGGCTTCTTCAACGATTACACATCTATTGGTTTTCTTAACTGAAGCGATGACAGTTGGGTAATCTATTGGTTTTACCGTTCTTAGATCAATAACCTCAGCATGGATGTTGTCCTTGGCCAATTCATCGGCAGCTTCATAGGCTACTTTCATCATTTTACCAAAAGAAACAATAGTAACATCATCTCCTTTTCTTTTGATCTCTGCAACGCCTATAGGTAAAAGGTATTCACCCTCAGGGACCTCGCCTTTATCGCTATACATTACTTCGGACTCCATGAAAATAACAGGGTTGTTATCTCTTATTGATGCCTTAAGTAGTCCTTTGGCATCATATGGATTGGAAGGAACCACTACCTTTAAACCAGGAGTGTTGGCAAACCAGTTTTCAAAATTTGAAGAGTGGGTGGCACCTAGTTGACCTGCATTTCCTGTTGGTCCTCGAAAAACGATGGGAACGCTGTATTGGCCTCCAGACATGGCTAGCATTTTAGCTGCTGAATTGACCAATTGATCCATTGCTACCAATGAGAAATTAAATGTCATAAACTCTATTATGGGCCTCAGACCATTCATTGCAGCTCCTACGCCAAGACCTGAAAATCCAAGTTCCGAAATAGGAGTGTCAAATACTCTCTCAGGTCCAAACTCATCTAACATTCCTTGGCTAGCCTTGTATGCACCGTTGTATTCAGCAACTTCTTCTCCCATAAGAAACACATTTTTATCGCGTCTCATTTCTTCGGACATAGCATCCCGAATGGCATCTCTGAATTGTATTTCTTTCATTTATATGCAAAATTTTCTATCCTCGTAAAAATAGAAAGGAATCTTTCAATTACCAAGTTTGCTTACTTTTTAAGGTCGTTTTCTTGTGATTTTAAATTTGGAACCGCAGTCTTTAGTGATAAAAGGAAATCCAGCAGATTTTAAAATGGAACTGGGATAACATTGCTTTTTGCACTTGAAGTTGCTTGGCTTTACCATTTGAGGATTTGGGATGATTTTTTGATTTTATTGTGAAATGAATTCACTATCAGCTAGTTTCTAGTGGTGGATACCATGTTGAGAAGGTGTTTGCCTTTCGTTTTCAAACTTTGTGGTTTTTTTGAAATATTTTCACTCTTACTATAAAAAACGCCTAATTCATGTTTTGTCTAGTCCTTTGGTAGGCTGTTCTTGTTTTTCAAGCGCTTTTAGATTTGTTTTGTTGTTGAAACAAAAAAATCAATGGTGAAAATAGCCCTCATTAGCGATACGCACAGTAGCTTACCTGAAAATGCAATCAAAAGATTAGAGGAGGTAGACGAAATTTGGCATGCTGGAGATGTAGGAGATCCGGCCGTATTGGACTTGTTGCCTAAAAAACCTTTGCTTCGAGTAGTGTATGGAAACATTGATGATGCCAATTTGCAAAGAGAAATTCCGGAAGAGCTAGTGTTTGAATGCGGAGGAGTAAAAGTCTTTATGATCCATATAGGAGGGACTCCACCAAGATATGCAAAAGGGGTAAAAGCCAAAATTAAACTTCACAAACCTGAACTGTTTGTTTGTGGTCATTCACACATTTGCAAAGTGATACATGACAAGGATTTGAATGTTTTGTATATGAATCCTGGTGCAATTGGGAATCATGGCTTTCATCAAATAAAAACCATGCTGACTTTTGAACTGGACAATACCATCAAAAATCTAAAAGTTATTGAACTGGGAAAAAGGGGAAGGATATAAAAAAAACCCGAACAGTATCGGGCTCTTTTATGTTTTATTTGCTTGAAGTAAATTCTTTTTTAATCTCTTCTACATCTACATTTTTAAGAACAGGTTGAGCACTCAATAACTTGATTTTTTGTACCCTGGCATTCTGTGCCTGTCTTTTTCTTCTTAATTTCCTTTTTAAAGTAGTAACAGCCATTGTATTATTTATTTTTTGTTCGCGCTTGAAATGAAGGGCAAAGGTAAGTAAAATATTAAATAAACACAGAAAATAATTAAAGAAGTTGAATTTTGCTTCTAATTAGCAATGGGAATATCCGCCATATACTTTTTAATTTTTTAACTTTGGCCAAAATTCCAGAGAATGAGCAAACAAAAACCAGGTATACCTAAAGGGATGCGAGATTTTGGCCCAAAAGAAATGTCCCGCAGAAATTATATTTTCAATACCATTCAGGATACATTTAAATTATATGGCTACCAACAGCTAGAAACGCCTACCATGGAGAATCTCAGTACTTTGACTGGGAAATATGGGGATGAAGGGGATCAACTCTTGTTTAAAGTCCTAAATAGTGGCGCCTTTTTAAAGAAAGTAGATTCAGATACTTTTAATGCTGGTGAAAACAAGGTGTTACCAAAAATTTCAGAAAAAGGCCTGCGCTATGACCTTACTGTGCCTTTCGCCAGGTATGTGGTCATGAATCAAAATGAAATCACCTATCCATTCAAACGTTTTCAAATGCAGCCTGTTTGGAGGGCTGATCGACCACAAAAGGGTAGGTATAGAGAATTTTACCAATGTGATGCAGATGTAGTGGGTACAGACAGCCTTATCTGTGAAACAGAAATACTTTGTATGATTAAAAGGGTCTTTTCTGATTTTAACCTAAAGGATTATGACATTAAGATTAACAATAGGAAAATTCTTACTGGGATTGCAGAAGTAATTGGCGCTTCAGGAAAAGAATCCGATTTATGCGTTGCCATCGATAAACTGGATAAAATTGGCTGGGAAAAGGTTAAAATAGAATTGCAAGAAAGGGGTTTTTCTGAAGAGGCAATTGAAGTCTTATCACCTATTATAGCTCAAAAAGAGAACAACAATGCAGACTGGCTCTTGTTATTAAAGAATTACTTGGCGGAAAGCGAGGTGGGCTTAAAAGGAATAGCTGAGCTTGAAGAAGTCTTCGATTACTTAGGGAAAATGGGGGAAAATCAAAACCACGTGGTGTTTGATCCTGTTTTAGCTAGAGGCTTGTCTTATTATACAGGGGCTATATTTGAAGTGAAAGTAAATGGGGTAGGTATTGGTTCTGTAAGTGGAGGTGGAAGATATGATGACCTTACTGGTGTGTTTGGCCTCCCAGGTGTATCTGGGGTTGGTTTCTCCTTTGGAGTAGACAGGCTTTATGATGTGCTGGACGAATTAAATATGTTTCCGGATGATGAAGTGGAGCGAACAAAAATAATGCTTGCCTATTTTGGTGAAGAGGAAAGGGATGCTTGTTTGGGCATAGTTGCCTCCTTAAGAAAAGCCGGAATAGCGGCTGAAATCTTTCCTGATTTGGCTAAAATAAAAAAACAATTCAACTATGCAGGCAAAAAGGGAATTCCTTTTGTAGGCGTAGTAGGGTCTGATGAATTGGAAAACAATACCATTAGTCTGAAGGATATGGCAAGTGGGGAACAGCAAAGTATAACTTTAGAAGAGGTGATCGAAAAGATAAAATGATCTTTTGGTAAGAATTGCCGTTTAAATAGGTCTATAAGTAGTGCTATTTCTCAAATGGCACTCGAAATTTAAATAAATGAAAATATAAAATAGCGACGGATATGTTTGACATGATGAATATAATGAATAAGGTGAAGGAGGCTCAGGCAAAAATAAAAGCCACCCAAGCCGAATTGGTACACTTACGCGCAGAAGGAGAAGTAGGGGCAGGAATGGTCAAAGTAGTGGTGAATGGAGAACGTAGGGTATTGGACATTGAAATTGATCCTAGTCTAGTCAATGAGAAAGACAAGGACATGATGAAAGACCTTATTGTAGGAGCGACCAATAAAGCCCTTGAAAACATAGATGTGAAAATCAAAGAAAAAATGGGCAGTGCTACTGCCGGAATGATGCCGAATATTCCGGGCATGGATTTTGGAAATATGGTTTAATGAAAGAGGCTGCTATTGTTATTTTAAATTACAATGGGGAAACCATGCTTCGGCAGTACCTGCCTCAAGTGATCGGCAATAGCGTTTTTGAGATTGTAGTAGTGGACAATGGGAGCAAGGACGGCTCCATAGCTTTTCTTCAAAAGGATTTCCCCAATGTTAGCTTGATTTTGCTTAAAGAAAACCATGGCTACAGTAAAGGATATAACCTTGGTCTGGAGGAATTGAAAGGAAAATTTTCCTATTACCTATTACTTAATTCCGATGTGGAAGTCACTCCCGGATGGGACAGGGCTATGGTGGATTGTCTGTCTGAAAAACCTGCTGTGGCTGCCTGCCAACCAAAGGTGCTTTCGCTCTCACATAAAGGTTATTTCGACTATGCTGGTGCAGCAGGTGGTTTTCTAGACCAACTGGGTTATCCCTATTGCCGAGGAAGAGTGTTACATTTATTGGAAGAGGACCAAGGGCAGTACAATGATTCAATTGAACTGGATTGGGCTTCAGGAGCTTGCTTTTGTGTCAAGGCTCCTCTTTTTCATCAATTAGGAGGGTTCAATCCTTATTTTTTTTCTCATATGGAGGAAATTGATTTGTGCTGGAGAATGAGAAATGAAGGTTATAAGATCCATTATTGCGGACAATCTGCCGTTTACCACTTGGGAGGAGGTACGCTTTCACAGACAAATCCCTTTAAAACTTATCTAAATTTCAGAAATAGTCTTTATATGCTCAATAGCAATTTGAAATTTGATAGTTTTATAAAAGTATTCCTGTGGAGGATGGTAATGGACTTTGGGGCCATGCTGCATTTGCTATTTACCAAAGGTGGGAAACATAGCAAGGCTGTCTTCAAAGCCTACTGGGATTTCTTAACCAATAGGCAAGCGGTAAATTATCAGGAGTTTAAAAAAGTAAAACAACTTAAGTCTGCCCAACCTAAAGCTGTTTATTCTATAATATTAGCCTATTATTTAAAAGGAAAGAAAAAATACTCCCAGCTTAGTTAATCAAACAATGCTGGGTTATTCATTCTTCTTAAGTAGGTTCTTATTTTCATTAGCATCCCTAGACTCACATATACTATAATGGGTGAGCCTAACGTAATAAAAGAACTGTAGATAAAAAACAAACGAATGCTATCAATAGGGAAATGAAGTTTTTCTCCTAATTTTGAGCAAACACCGAAGGCTCTTTCTTGGAAGAATAATTTTATATTTTCCATTATAATGACCATTTTAATGTTCTAAGAATTAAACATACAACAACTTATTGATAATAAATTGGTTAACCTATGAATATGGTGAAAAATATTATTGCTTTTTTTGTTTTAAGTACTACAGCTACATGCTTCTCTTGTAACGTAGTCCAAGTTAAAAAAAAAGCAGATAACCAAAAAATTTATTTGGAACCAAATGCCCTCGAACGTCTTGGGGATTCAGTAAGGTTTGATTTAATTGTAGCCTTACCCAATGCATCCCTTTTGAAGAACGAGACCTATGTTTTAACACCCTATTTTAAATATGGTAATGAAACGTATTTGTTTGAGAAAAAGTTGAAGGTGAAAGGAGATACTTTAGATGTTTATTCAGGAGTTAAACTGAAAGGCACCTTTAGTATGCCATTTAAAGAAGGCATGGAAAAAGGTTCTTTACTGGCCAAAGGTGCAATATTGAATAATCAGGCTGCAGTTCAGGAGGAAACAGAAGAAATAGTAGTTTCTACAGGGATAATTACTACAGCTGCCCTTTCTCAAATAGGTCAATACAGAAACCAAGAAGAATATCCTGTTTTAGGTTTATGGGCTTCTCCCAATGAGGTGGAAACTTTTGGGATGTTGTCGGAAAAGAGCTACGAAGATTTATCAAAAATATTCACTGCTTACAGTGGTGTTCCTTTTACCGATAAGGCTCCATTTCTCCAGGCCATAGAAGGGCCGGGTGACTGGACTTTCAAAAAGAATAAAATGAAAGCTTTTGCTCATTACGCTCAAGTGGAACGGGATGTTTTGAAGCGATTTGAGAATGAAAATAAACCATCGCAACAAGGTTCTGAAAATATTTCAGACCTTCAGCTATCCATCTTGTCAAGAAGTATTCGTAAAGGTGAGGTGTCAGCAGATACACTTTCGGAGAAAGACTATATAAGAGCCTTGGAGATGGAGCCCGGATGGGCTGAGAAGGAAGAGCTTTTGAGGGCAATGGTAGAAGTCTACCCAAGCGCTTATTCTTATAATAATCTAGGAGTAGTTTTTGCCAATAGGGCCAATAGAACCTTGAATAAAAAAGAAAAGAACCAGCTACTTGAGAATGCGCTTTTCGCCTTCAATAGATCAAATGGGATTTTTGAAAACCCATTTGCAGCACATAATCTTGGAATAGTTTTTTGGTTGTGGGAAGATAAGTTTAGTGCCTATGCCAGCTTTTATAGAGCAAATGCCCTAACCAAGTCAGACAAACTTACCAAGATCCACCAAGCTGCCTTGGGTGCTGTATCGATTTTCAATGGTGATTACCGATTGGCTGTCATGCATTTAAATTACGCGGAGAACAATCCCGATAATCTCTTTAATCAGGGTTTGGCCAATGTTTTATCCGGAGATTATTACAATGCAACCCTCCAATTTGAAAACAGTGCCATTCAAAATATGGGGAATGGATTTCCCTTCTATGGATTGGCATTGATAGCTGCAAGAAATGGAGAGGAAATAAAGCTTTATGAGAATCTCAAAAAAGCCATTGTGCGGAATGAATATTTAAGGAAAAGAGCTGCCAATGATTTTGAATTTGCGGCTTACCATGAGAAAGAAAGCTTCAAAGAGATTATTAGACAAAAGATAAACGATTAAAATGAAACAGATTGTGGGTGTTGACATCGGAGGTTCCCATATCAGTGCAGGACTTCTGGATAATCAAAATTTAAGCATTCCTGATGACAATATTTCCAGGTGTCCTGTGGATTCTCTTGCGTCTAAAGAAGTAATACTAAATGCCTGGACGGAGTGTATTTCCTCCTTAAACATCACCAAAGATGCTTTTTTGGGAATTGCCATGCCAGCTCCTTTTAATTATGAGCAGGGGATTTCTTTGATTTTAGATCAGGGAAAATACCGCTCTCTTTATCAGGTTAACCTAAAGGAAGCGCTTTCAAGACTCCTTAATATCCCTTTAGAAAATATAGCATTTATCAATGATGCTGCGGCCTTTTTGCAAGGTGAGTCTTTTGTTGCCGGTTGGGGAAACGAGGAACGTTTGATGGGGATTACCTTGGGTACGGGTTTAGGTGGTTCCTATAAGTTTGGAGAAATGGCAGAGGATGGAGCTTTTTGGTCACGTCCTTTTAAAGGTGGAATTGCTGAAGATTTGATAAGTACTTCCTTCTTTGTTCATTGGGCTAAAGAAAAACATGCTATTGAAGTTGATGGCTTGAAAACCCTGCTTTCTATGCCTGACATGAGACCAGCAACGATAACCGTTCTCAAAGAATTCGGTCAAAATCTGGCCGAACTAATGCTTATGCAAATGGAAGGAAAGGCCATTGATAAAGTAGTCATCGGTGGGAATATGGTTAAAGCGGGTGATCTGTTTTTGCCTGAGGTAAAAAGGGTTCTGAATGCTAGAAATGCCAACCCGGAAATTTTCATAAGCAAATTAGGAGAAAAAGCGGCAATGATAGGGGCTGCAAGCTTGTTTGAAAGAAAGCAATAAAAATTTATTATCTTTTGAGAGTTTTTTAGAAAGCAGTAAGTATTAATACTTCGTTTAATAATAGAATAGAATGAAAATAGAGAAAGAATTATCCAAAACAGCTATTTTTAAGACGGTTGATGAATGGTTGGCCGCCAGTGGGTTCCAAATAGTAAACAAGGATGAAAGCCGACCCTGGGGAGGTTTTTTTGTCATTAATGAGGAGCAAATAAATGAATTTCGGGAAAAGTTCTTTCCTGAGGTTAATCTGTCTCCAGAGCAGTTGAAAAATAAATTAAGTCCTAAAATATTATTGGTGGGCCCAGACAAAAGATTGTCATGGCAATACCACCACAGAAGAGCCGAAATCTGGAAATTGGTAGCGGGTGAAGGTGGACTAATTACCAGCGAGGATGATACCGAAGGCGAATTGAAAGCCATGAAAATAGGTGAAGTTCAACGTTTGAAACAAGGTGAGCGACATCGTCTAGTTGGAATGGGAAATTGGGGAGTAGTTGCGGAAATATGGATGCACACTGACCCAACCAATCCTTCCGACGAGGAGGATATTGTTCGGGTTCAGGACGACTTCTCAAGGAAATAGCTAAAGAAAATGATCAATAATGCATAAAACAATCACTGAAACCATGTCTTAGCTATTGTTAGGGCATTTAATACCTACTGAAAAATGTAAATAGGCTGGGATTATCCGATGTGATAGTCCCAGCCTTTTTATTTAGTTGCCCTATCTTCATTAGGCTATCTTGATACTTGGCGGATTATTGCACCTGATTTTTTGAGATTTGAAGGGAATGGAATTGTTAAGTCATTAATTTATGCTATAATTATTGTTCAAATTACCGGTTGGTCAGGCAAAAGCGGCCCTGGCCTGAAAATTTGCACCTTACCAAATGGCAAAAACATGAAAAAATTCAAGAGAATTGTATTGCTATTGGGCATGCTCTTTTTGTTTCAATCTGCATATACTCAGGAAATAGTTAAGGTAGATTTGCCGGTAAGAGGTTTTGCCATTGCAGCTCCTCAAAAGACGGATGTTGATCGATTTGTCAGCTTTATGGATGAAGTATTGGCTCCAAGAGGTGTAAATGTGCTGATTCTGAGGGTGGATTATAATTATGAATTTAAAAGCCATCCCGAGCTCCGAAATAAAGTGACATTGTCCGAAGGGGATGTCAAGAAAATAGTGGCTGTTGCAAGGAAGCATGGGATGAAATTGGTTCCGCAGATCAATCTTCTCGGACATCAATCCTGGGCAGGGTCACTTGGGAATTTACTTAAAGTTTATCCTGAATTTGACGAGACACCGCAGGTGCAAATTCCAGTTGATTACAAATGGCCAAATGAAGATGGCTTGTATTGTAAAAGCTACTGCCCTTTACATCCTGGTGTGCATGAGGTGGTTTTTGACTTAATGGATGAGATTGTGGAAGTGTTTGAGACAGATGCTTTTCATGCAGGCATGGATGAGGTGTTTTATATTGCTGATGATAAATGCCCCAGGTGTAGTGGTAGAGATGCTGCAGAGCTTTTTGCTGGTGAAGTCAGCAAGATTAGAAATCACCTACAGGTGCAAGGGAAAAAGCTTTGGATGTGGGGAGATAGGTTGATCGATGGTAAAACCACCGGCATAGGCATGTGGGAAGCAAGCATGAACAACACTTACCGAGCCATTGACATGATCCCTAAAGATGTGGTGATATGTGATTGGCATTATGAAAGGCCGGATCAAACGCCGGTAATGTTTGCGATGAAGGGTTTTGATGTGATAAGTTGTGCCTGGAAGACCCCTCAGGTGGGCGTGCAGCAAGTCAAAGACATGTTTAGGTGGAGAGAATTCCAAACGGAAGCCATGAAAGACCGATTTCAGGGCGTTATATTAACTGTATGGTCAGGTGCTGCTGGGTTTATCGACGGACTGGAAAATTACATGGCTGCTGAAGATAAGTCCAAGCAGGAACAATCTCAACCTTGGGTGACTTTTGTCCAGATGTTTGACACGATAGATAAGATTTCAACAAAGTAAGAATATGACAATTACATTGGATTACCCTACTCCCTCAACAAGGTACCAATCATTGGATGTACTAAGAGGCTTGACATTGGCATTGATGGTGATCGTCAATACTCCCGGAGATGGAAGCACTAGTTTTGGCCCTCTGACTCATGCTTCATGGCATGGTTTAACTCTTACAGATTTGGTGTTCCCCTCCTTTTTATTTGTAGTGGGCAATGCCATGAGCTTCAGTCTAGGTAAGTTTAAACAAAAGGGCGGAAAGGATTATTTTGGCAAGGTGTTTAAAAGAACGGCCTTGATTTTTATTATTGGTTTGTTGCTTACGGCCTTTCCTTTCTTTAGAATCAATGATAGTGGTATGGTACCTTATGACTTTACTAGCATTAGAATTTTAGGTGTTTTGCAAAGAATAGCTTTATGTTATGGCCTTGCGGCAACCATGATCTATTTCCTGAGCGCGAGAAAAATTCTTATTACGAGTGGCGTTGTGTTGGGCTTGTATTGGCTAGTCATGCTTTTTCTTGGGGTTCCGGGCATGGATCCGTTTTCACTGGTAGGCAATGCGAGTGGGCGATTGGATTTATGGCTGTTTTCCCCTGATAACCTCTACACGATGGATGGGGTTGCCTTCGATCCGGAAGGCCTTCTAAGCACTTTTCCTGCCATGGTCAATGTATTATTAGGTTATTGGGTAGGCTTGCAAATCCAAAAAAGAGGAGGGAATATCGAGACGGTGCTTTGGTTGGCCATGTTTGCAGTGCTTTTACTAGTCGCAGGTTACCTATGGGATTATGGGTTTCCAATCAATAAGAAAATCTGGACCAGTTCCTTCGTTCTGGTAACGGTCGGTTATTCCACACTTACCTTAGCCGTACTGATGTTTTTATTGGAGGTACGGTCCATCAAAGGCTGGGCTTACTTTTTCGAAGTCTTTGGCAAAAACCCCTTGGCCTTGTACATCCTATCCGGAGTATTGGTAAGAATCCTTGGGATGATTAAAATCGAAGGCCAATCCATTCGTAACCTGGCCTATAAAACCCTATTTGAACCAGTGTTCCCCGAAGGCTGGGCAAGTTTGTTGTTCTCCATATCCTTTATGCTGCTCATATGGTTGATAGGTTGGTGGATGGATAAGAACCGCTGGTATTTGAAGGTTTAGGGAAGTAGCTTGGTTGACTCTGTTATATCAATAAATTTGGCTGGAGTAGTTACATGGCCATTATAAACATCTGTTTTTGAGAAAGATATTAAGGATTTATCGTAAGCAAGTATAATCCAAGTTGATTTGAATTAATTATTTGATCATTTGTGAACTGCAAAGCCCAAATATCATTTTGAATAAGGTGTTTTGGTTTTTCGAGCTTTTGATCGTCTAATTGAAACATATATTCCCTTTCGAATCAATACAATCATTCTCTTTAAAGGTAGGTATATGAAAAAAATCAACTCCCGAATTATTAAGTGTTGTTTGTATGTCGGTCATGAGTGATCTTATCCATTCCTTTACATTCTTTCTTTCCGTTTTGATTGAAGGACTGAAAGTTGCTAAGTATTCAAGCAGTGTAGGTGGGACTTTCATCCCTTGATTTTTCAGTCCATAATAATTAGCGATAAATGCATTACTTGAGAATTGTAATTTTTCTCTACCTCAGCCTATTATGTCATATGACCGCTATTAAAAAGACTGAAAGAGGCCTTTATGATTGAAAAAATAACTAATAATATAATATGCTTATGTAAGTCAAAATCAATTGAGCTGTACCCTGTTTTTTTCTAATATGATTTTTTATTCTTGCCCCCTCATGGCTTTTATTTATCCATCCAAACACCCAATAGGTAATAAAATTGGTCGAATTGTTCGGTTTTACCTTTGAATCATTTTCCATTTTGGTCGAAATGCCGAGCTAAAAGCTCAAATGAACTGCCAAAAAGGCGGAATTTTCCGGATAAAACATTGAAAACACCACCTCGAAGCTCGAATTTTGAAGCTAATAACTGCAATGGGTACCCTCGAAGGCACCCTTCTCCATTACGGAATACCAAAATTCTCACCCATACCCTTAAAATTCCGGTAATTATGTCATATTTTCGACGTTTAGACCAGATCGATGTCCCTTTTTGGTCGAATTTTCGATATTTTAGGTCGAAAATTTGAGTTCAAAGGTGGGAAATTCGAGTTAAAAGGTCGAATGTTGTCAGTTTTGAGCACCCAGCCCCTTTTTCTTGTCAGAAATTGGAGTTAGGAAGGTATAAGGGTAGGTTCCGAGGTACCCACTTGGGGTGTCTTGCTATTACTTTGGCTGAGCCTGTCGAAGCAATCGGATGTGTTATCGATGCACTGGTCTAAGTTTAGCGAAGCGTAACTTAGACCTAAAATGCTGAAAGTTTTTAACTTTCGTAAATCAGGGTTTATCGCTTAAATCAAAGGATACCACCACCTATTTATGATTGGGCTAAAACCCCAAAGACGAGTGAATTACCGAAATCCCCAAGCTAAAGCTAGGGGCTATTGAAAGGATTTGTTTATTATTTCAATTTCTGAATTCCACCCAAACCCATTGTTCAAAAAAACAATTGAATAGGAATGGGCTTCAGCCCATTTATAAGATTGCATCGTAGAACCTGGCTTTAGCCAAAATTTAGAGTTAAGAAGGTTCTTTTAATAATCTACCTTTCCATATAGATAGGGGGTCTAATTGTTGAGGCCTCAGGTTGACTTCTGCTCCGCTCATTCACCCGACTTCGATACCGCTGGCTTCGACAGGCTCAGACACCGGTGGTGAAGAATAATTGAGATAAAAAAGTTTACAGATAAGTGTTCCTACCAAAAAACGTAGCTATTAAAACATTGGCTCTTTACCTTTCCAATGCCTCTCGGTCCCAGTTAGAGGTATTGGCTGCTGCCTCGTAGGTGGTCTGTAAAAAATCCATTAACATTTTCTCCGGATCTGAGGAGGATTGTACATCTTCATATTTGAGGAAAAACTCACCCATTTCAGGACTGTAAAATGCTTGTTCGGGTAAAACCTTTTGCTTTGCATAGGCTTCATTACCGGGGTAGGCATAGGCATAATAAACCGACATGGGCGAATCTTTGGATCCTGGCCAGAATCCCGCACTACTTACTTCATGAGAATAGGCTTCCTGCATTACATCCAGCGGCATGTTGGGCACGCCTCCCTGGTGTAGGGGTGCAGGCCTTCCTGAAAAACGGGTTACCGCCAAATCAAAGGCACCCCAGAATAGGTGAACAGGGCTGGATTTACCAATAAACCCACTTCGGAATTTATTGAATACACCATTTGATTTAAGCATAGCTTTCCAAAGTAGGTTGGAAGCTATAGGATCGTATGTACTGATGGCAGTATTGCTGGCAAAAGGAATGGCTGGTTCCATTTCGTTTGGACTACCATGAATTTTGATTTGAATTCCTAACGCCGCTAGCTTTTCAAAAAGTACTTTGTAAAAGTCGGCTACACTCATTGTTTTTAGCTCAATATGTTGCGTTTCAGCATTTGAAGATTTGATGTGCAGTTGATGGTGGATAAAATCCAACTCTATTTCAAAAATACCACCATCAAAACAAATGGCCTGAGTAGAATAACCTACTGGAGAGAGGTATAATGTTGTGTGCCAGGAGTGGTTTTGCCAAGGCATGGTTTTTAAACGGATTTTACCTATTATTTGTAGCCATTGGTGGATGGTCTCAATGGTGTCTTGCATGGCTGCAAAATCAAGGACTGGCCATTCGGTGGTTAGGGATTTTGTCGTCATTGTTCTGGGTTAAAGTGTCATGATAGCGTAAAAAAAAACGCAATATTATTAAGGTCTTCTATCTCTTGGCTTTGGATTTTGTTTAAGCTGTCAATTTGAATTCAAAATACGAAAAATAAACCTCAAATCCTTACTCAAAATCTATGTTCAACCAATTGAATTCAATAGGAATGGGCTTTAGCCCATTTATAGGATTGCTTCGTTGCAGGTGGCTTTAGCCAAAATTTAGAATTTAGAAGGTTTTTTTTAATAATCTGCCTTACCACATGAATAAGGGATTTTAATTGTAGAACGTTACGGTCAGTTAATAAAAGATCCATTGCCTAATTCGAGGGGGATAAAAATGCTTGATCATTCTTTTTGTGGGATGTTCTAATTTTAATTTTTTTCGAATGGGGTAAATAATGGTCTTTACCGTTTGTTAAGGTTTTTTCATTATATAATACCAGTAACTTGGAAGATATTATAGGTGTTTTTGTTTTAAAATCCATATTTTTATCATTCCGAAAATAGATACTTCGACTTATTAAACGCTTAATAAAATGGAAATCTTTTCTAATTTATTTAAAAGGAGCAAAGGGTATTGCCTTTCCATTTATTTAGCTTGTTTTTTCTTATTGTTCATGAGCTATGCTCAGCTTAATGCTAAAGTGTTGAAAGCAGGGGTAGGGAATAATCATAAGGTCTTGGAGCAAATCGATACTTTAAAAAAGACACCTAACTTTATTATAATATTCTGCGACAACTTGGGCTATGGAGACATTGAGCCTTTTGGCTCAAAAGTGATCCGCACTCCGGAATTAAATCGGATGGCCAAAGAAGGCCGGAAGTTTACCCATTTTTTGGTTACTGCAGGAGTTTGTACGCCTTCTAGGGCTTCTATTATGACAGGCTGTTACTCTCAGCGGGTAGGCATGCATGTCAATCCTAGAGATGGGCTGGTTTTGCGTCCTATTTCACCCTATGGATTAAGTCCTGAAGAAGTAACAATAGCAGAAGTGCTAAAAAGCGTTGGCTACAAAACAGGCCTTATAGGGAAATGGCATTTGGGAGACCAGCCAGAATTTTTACCAAACAATCAGGGCTTTGATTATTTTTATGGCATACCTTATAGTGATGACATGACCCAAGAGGTCGGTCAACGGATCGGGACAAAATTTAATGGGTCGAATTGGCCTCCATTGCCTGTAATGGAAAACAGTAAAGTAGTGCAGGCAGGAGTCGATAGAAATTTGTTGACCAAAGATTACACTGAAAAGGCTTTGGAATTTATAGACCAAAACCAAAATACACCATTTTTCCTTTACCTGCCTCAAGCCATGCCTGGAAGTACTACCAAACCCTTTGCCAGTGAGGCTTTCAAGGGTAAAAGTAAAGGAGGACCATGGGGCGACAGTGTCGAGGAGTTGGATTGGTCGGTTGGTCAAATAATGGATAAGCTAGAGCAGCTTGGGATAGATGAAAATACAATCGTAGTTTTCACCTCAGACAATGGTGCTCCAATGACCGATGACCCTGAAAGTACAGTAAGAGGAACGAACTTTCCTTTATCAGGTCGAGGCTATACTACTGCTGAGGGGGCATTTAGAGTACCAACTATCTTCTGGTGGCCGGGTACAGTTCCAGCGGGAAGCGTAAGCGAGGAGATGGCGACGACTATGGATTTTCTACCGACCTTTGCCCTTCTTTCAGGAGCCAAGGTTCCCCAAGATCGGATTATTGATGGTAAAAACATTCTTCCACTGATTCTAGGAGAAAAGGATGCAAAAACCCCTCACGATGTTTTTTATTATTACTATATGGATCAACTTCAAGCCATAAGATCCGGTCAGTGGAAATTATTCCTGCCTTTAAAGGAGTTTAAGGTTCATCCGTATTTTAAAGAAGGGGAAGAGAACCAGCCACTTTTGTTTAATGTCGTGAATGATGTTACTTCTTCTCATAATTTGGCTGCTGAAAAGCCTGAGATAGTAAAAAGCTTGACGGAATTGGCAGCCATTGCCAAAAATGATTTGGGAAATAGCGGTCAGCCCGGTCTTAACCAAAGAAGCCCTGGGAAAATGGATCACCCAGTTCCAGTGCTCATGAAGTAATTTTTGCTTAATTAGGCTGTTTGTGTTTACATAACCAACTGATTTTCTTTTAAATATAGAACTCCCTTCTGGGAGTGGGGACAGGTACGCCCAATTTTATTTATAATTTCTGCTTAAACCCGGATTATGTAATAGGATTCGTAATGAGTGTTGCAATCGCA
>TARA_R110002124_G_scaffold251205_5_pt1 | contig 26203 bp, 17 predicted proteins | sample TARA_R110002124 | Tara Oceans TARA_R110002124 (sample SAMEA4397445) | marine metagenome | biome: Polar Biome; feature: [SRF] surface water layer (ENVO:00010504); material: water (ENVO:00002006), including particulate matter (ENVO:01000060) such as... | depth 5 m
TGACGATTTTGTATTTCATCAAGGGTTTATTGATGGCTTAGGGCTTACGCTTAACGAAAATCATATTGTCAACCAAATCCTTTATTTGGATGACAAACAGAAGTGGCGCAAGCTGCTCGATAAGAAAGTTGAAGAACTCAACAAAAGCTCAAACTTCGGTTCACAGAACAAAGTTGTACTTGGGAAAATTCAGCACATACTAGACCAAATCAATGCGGATGATAATGCTCGCATTATTCGTGGTCATTTAAACATTGTGTATTGGGATAAAAATCTTGAAAATTTAAGTCGAATCGGTTCTAAAATCAAGACTGAATTCAAGGAACTGGACATCATTCCATACTACCCAAGAGGCGAAGAACGTAAGAACTATATACTGAATAGTTATTGCTGTTTTTCTTCTAATTTTTCAAATAACGATTTATATGTAACAGATTTAAAACACGCACTTTGCCTGTTTATTAATAACACCAATTACAATTCAGATGCTACCGGAATCATCTTTAATGATAGAGAACATAATGTTCCTGTTCTAAAGGATGTTTGGGACGAGCGCAAGAAGCGCATCAAGGCACGAAACTTTGCCATTTTTGCCCCAACAGGCGAAGGCAAGTCCTTTTTGGCCAATAACATTCTACGCCAGTATTTTGAAAGTGGCGTTCGTTTGGTCATCATTGATTTAGGTGGTTCTTATACAAAGTTCGCAAAGCTCTATCCTGAAAAATACACGGTACTTCGCTACGAAAGTGGAAAGAACCTAGGTATTAATCCTTTTTATATAAGCGATACTAATGACCTAACACCTGAACGACTGGAAGACTTATCTGTTTTCCTATTTGAACTCTTTGCTTCAGATTTAAAGGTTACAAAAGCACAATCGGTATCGGTTAAAAAGATACTACGCCATTATTACAATAACACTTCAGAAAATCACTCGTTGGATGGTTTTTATAGCTTTATAGAAAGGAATCAGAAAGATCTTCTGAACACTTTAAAAATCCATCCCGACTACTTCAATATCACAAGCTTCTTGCACGTAATGTCCGAATATGTCGGCGATGGTCTATATAGTTTCCTTTTTGAAGTCAGCGAAGACCAAACCTATAAAATTGAGGACAAACGATTGATTGTTTTTGAACTCGATGAAGTCAAAGACAATAAAGAAATCCTATCCGTAATGCTCAAACTTATCAAGTCAGCCATCCAAAGAACCATTTGGAAGAATAGAGCTGAAAAAGGTATTATCCTTTTCGATGAGTTTGCCAAACAATTGAAGTTTGAAAACGTACTGGAAAGTGTAGAATTCTACTACCAAGCCATTCGTAAACAAAATGGCGCTATCGGCATCATTCTTCAGTCTATAAATCAGCTTCCGAACAATTCCACTTCCGCCAGTATTCTAGAGAATACACAAGTCATTTATAGCTTGAATAATGAAAAAGGATATGATGAATTGGTCAAACGTCTCAATTTATCCAGCCATGACCTGAACCAATTAAAATCTATCAAGAACAATCTATCTGGACCACGAAAGTACACCGAAATGTTTATCAAAATAGGAAAGGAAAGTAACATTTTCCGTCTTGAAGTTCCGAAGGAAGTGTATGCAGCATACTTAACCGACGGTCAGGAAAATGAAGAAATAATGAAGCTCTACGATGAGCATAATGATATGGAAAAAGCAATAATTCAATTCACATCTAAAACATAATATTATGAAGACAAAAATCAAAACAATCTTGTTCGGGCTAATCTTAACGGTTGCCCTTTTATTGCCTGGCGGTGCTACCGCCCAGGGAATGCCCACTTATGACAACACTAATTTTATCAGTTTGGTAAAACAACTAGTAGAATCTGGTAAACAGACAGCCGAAATGATTAAGTCTGTAAAATTCTTAAAAGATGCAAAAGAAGCTATAGAGAAAGTATCTAGTGTTGTCCAACAACTTAGAGCAGTTGAGGAAATTGCGCAAAACAATCAACACCTTATCAATGTAATGCAAAACGATTTGCAGGATATTTTAAACTCGCCTTACATCAAACCAGAGGAAGTTACACGGGTTGCGGAATCATTTGATGCCATAGTCCAAAACTCATTGGACACAGTTGATTTTATGAGCGAAATTTTATCTAGCGATAATCTAAAAATGTCCGATGCCGAACGTGCTGAAGTCCTAAAGCAAAAAGAACTGGAATCTAAACAAATGGTTTCCAATATCAAGACAAAAACTAAACGCTACAGGGATATTATTTCCTTTAGAAAAATGCAGGATAAAGTAAATAACAGAGAAACAGAATATTAAAAATGACCGCAACCATACTTTTAGGGATTGGGCTGGAATACATCGATGCGGTGTTTCAAACCATACAGAATAGCAGTTTCTCGCAATACACTATTGCAGGAATGAAAACGCTTGCTGTATTGTTCTTTCTGGTCAATATTCTTAAAAAATACAATGAAGGTATTGCGGATAAAGATGGTTACACCTGGGGCTTGAGTCCTGGGGAATTGATGAAGAATTTTGCAATTGTTATTCTAGTCATATTCTCGACACAAGTACTTGGCTTCTTTGATAGTATCTTGGTTTCGATAGAAGCGCAATATCGTGGTACAGCACCAGCTTTATTACCGTTACAGATGCAGGATATTCCTATTGAAGAGGATGTAAGTATCATCGAGGTAGCGCAAGCTGCAATGACGCTACTATACGAAGCCTTGGTAACGCCACTTTACGGATTCAAAATATTCGCATTTATCATTAGCCTTTTTCTTTGGATTTTAGACTTGTTCATCTATCCACTATTCCTTGCAGAACGTTATTTTTTATTGGGCATAATGCAAGCCTTCTTTCCGCTTGTTATAAGCTTAGCAGTTTTTGAAAAGTTCCGTTCGCTTGCCTATACATTTTTCAAATTGTATGCTGCGGTTTATATGTTGGTACCAGCATTCTTTTTGGTCAATGTATTTGTGAACGCTCTCTATACTGAAATCAATACGAACTTCTGGACAAACCTTTTTGGGACAGATGTTGGCCAGGGCTTTTTTGCACCTGTCGTGCAGCTTGGGTCAGTAGGGTTTATTGTATTTCTAAAATTCAAATTATATAAACGCGCTACATCTTTTACACTCAGATTGTTTACTAGCTAATTCCAATGAAAATGAAAACACCTTATAAAAATATCTATGCAGTCTTAAAGTTGAACAGGTTTATCGTGTTGGCAGTTGTCATTTTTGCAATGCTATCCAGCACCTTTTCACTTTGGATGGCATTTAAAACGAATAAAGACGCTCTTAATAGTGCCTTTGCCATTAATACTGATGGCAGTATTATTCCATTAAAACTAGTTACACAAAAAGAAAATTTTAAGGTAGAGGCCTTAGCGCATTTAGACCTGTTCCACAACTATTTCTATAATATCGATGCCAGTAATTACGAACGTAATTTAGAAAAGGCGCTTTGGTTGGGCAATAGCTCTGTGGACAACCTATATCGCCAGAAAAAAGCGGATGGTGTCTATAACCGCTTGCTACAATATTCGCTAGTTCAGAAAGTACTGAGCATAGATTCACAAATCGAAGAACAAAACGGAACATATGTCTTTAGGACGGTCACCATCTTTGAAATCAATAGAGGCTCAATAATAGACACCTATGAACTTGTTTCTAGTGGAAACTTGATTCCAGTTGATAGAAACTTTCCAAACAATCCACATGGATTGTTGATTACAAATTATTTCGAAAACACCTTAAAAAAAGTAAACGATGAAAATTGAGCCGATAATCGGCACTTAAAAACCACGATTATGAAAGTAGAAAAAAACAAAATTGTCTTTGCAGCTGTATTGGCTGTGATTTTCATATTCCTGATTTCCTATTCTATGTTGGTTATGGGCGATGATGAAAGTGATAATGACAACCTTGAACAGACCTTGATACCCGATTTGGACGAAAACCAAAAAGAGTATGATTCAAAACTAGATGCCATTAATGATTTAAAGGAAGTGCGTGAAAATAATGCGCCCAGCATCTATGATGAAAAATTAATTGATTCCTTGGGCTTTTATGACCTAGACCTTCCGGAACGAGAAAAAAAACGCATTGTAGATAGTATTTACGAGGCTGGTAAGATTCAATACTCTGAAAAGAAGTATCAGAACCTTGGGCAAAAGAAAGTTATTCAAAACAATACCCAGCAAATTGATTCTGCCGAAATAAAGCGAGAACAAAAAATTGAGGCTAAAGAATTAGGCCTAGAACATCAACTGTTTTTTGCCGCTTCGCCTAAACCCAATGAAATTTCGATTATAGGCAGCACAGATGAAAATATCTATGTCATTGTTGATGGCGACCAAATTGTAACGGCAAATACTAGATTAAGAATGCGCCTTACTAAATCGGCAACTATCAATGGTAGGCTAATGCTAAAGAATACAGCCGTTTTTGGGTTTATTAGTTTTCAACCCAATCGTGCACTCATTGAAATCGAAAATATCAATCATCATCCTACAAAGCTCAAAGCATTTGATTTAGAAGATGGAAGCGAAGGTATTTATGTCGAGAATAACTTTAGAGCGGAAGCAACCAGAGAAGTGCTAGATGATGTTATTGGTGATATCAATATCCCTAGTGTTCCGCAAGTGGGCGGATTGACGCAAGTATTTCGACGTTCTAATCGAAGGGTAAAAGTGACCGTACTGAACAATTACAGATTAATCTTAAAACCAAAACTATGAAAACAATAATCCTAATATCGATTGTGTCCATTTCTGCTTTTGTAAAAGCTCAAACAAACATAGTCCTCGATACCATTTACGCAAACGACATCAAAAACGTAGCCCTGTTTTTTCCAGAACCTATAAGACAAGGTATAACCGGTTCAGATAATTTTGTCTTTACCTATAATCGTGAAAAAGAACAATATTTTGGGTTACTACAAGCCAAACCTGGTAAGGAAAGCAATCTGTTGGTAATCAACAGAAATGGTTCAATTTTTTCGTATATTGTAAGGTATAAAAAACAGCTGTCAAAGCTCAATTATTTCATCCCACTATCAAATAGTATTGGGAATGAAAAGCCAATCGTAATCGACTCGATTCAGGTTGATACTTCTGAAAAAAGTATAGATAACAGAACATACTATTATCAAAAATTCTGCTCTTATCTTCTTGACAGAAATCAGCGTATAGGTCGAATTAAGAAGCGAAACGAAGGCATTGTTTTGAGTGTTGAGAATATTGTTTTTGATAAAGAAGAACTCTACTTCGTTATCCAGATTGAGAATAATTCTACGTTGGATTACGATTTGAATTTCTTGAACCTTTCAATCGAGACTCGACAAAAAGGAAAAAAGAAATCTTTACAGAGTTTGTATCAAGAACCTATTTACAAGCACAATCTACCGTCCAAAATTGCAGAGGGTAAGATGATACAATTCGTTTATGTGTTGCCCAAATTTTCATTATCCAATGACCGCAGGGCAATTTTAAAATTAAACGAGAAAGATGGCGAACGAAATATTGAATTGAAAATATCACATAGATATATCAATAACCCAAATTAATAATATTATGAAAAAATTAGTCATTTGCTCACTATTACTTTTATTCATTTCCTGTACAGGAAATAAGAATATGTCCCACATAGAAACCGCAGAAATTGTTGCGAAAAGCTTTTTCTCAAAAGATGAATCCACGCTAAAGAAGCATACAACATCAGAAGGATATGCCAGTTTAATTACGGTTCAAAATATGCTTCCAGATTCCAATAAAGTAATCGAAGTAGAAATCGTAGATGAAGCCATTGATGGTGAAATTGCCTGGGTAAGATACAAAACGTCCTTTGATGGAAAGACCGGAATCTTTAAACTGGTTAAAGAGAATGACCAATGGAAAGTAACTAATAAAGGTCCTAGGGAAAAAGGATCTTTTTAAAATAAGCTTCAAAATCATTTTTTTCTTTTATTATCTTGCATATCTCAATATGTTCACTATATTTGAATGTTCATTGTCACTGAACAAACAAAAATAATGAACAATTAATCTTATGTATCGTAACAATGACTTCATATACGAAGCTACTTCTAAGCTAGAACAGCTAATTAATATTCCTATTGACATAGATAGTAGTAGACAGAACTATGATGCACTCTTACGCATCAAGAACGAGCAATTTATCGTAGAGGCAAAATCAGCTGTTAGAACTTCTAACCAAGGCTTAGTACTATCTCAATTAGAAGAGATGAAACAAAATAATAACAGACCTATTATTTTAATCGCTGAGTACATTTCTAAAACGGCTGCAGAAGAATTCAAAAATCGTGATATTAACTATATAGATATTGCAGGCAACGCCTATATAAAATTTAATGATTTAGTAATTTTTATAGAAGGGCAAAAGAAAGCCAAGAAAGAAAAAATAAACCAATCTCGTGCTTTTCAAGAAGCAGGATTAAAAATACTATTCCAACTATTATATAAGCCAGAACATCTGCAAGATTCTTATCGAAAAATAGCAGAGAAAGCAGACGTTTCAATTGGTTCTGTTAGCAATGTTATGGCAGAATTAGAAGATCTAAATTATCTACTAAAAACTAGTGATAAGCGTGTTCTTAAAAATAAAAATGAGTTACTAGAACGATGGATTGTTGCATACAACGCAGTACTAAGGCCTCGTATAATGAGAAAAAGAATGCGATTTCTTGATAACGATTTTCAACAACAATGGAAAAATATCGATACACATATTAACGATGGTTATGTTTTATGGGGAGGCGAACCAGGAGCTGCAATGCTTACAGAAAATTTAAGACCAGAAAAATTCACACTCTTTACTAGTTTAGATTTATCTGAAGTAGCTAGATCTTTAAAGCTAGTTCCTAGTGAAAAAGGTGACGTAGAAATTTTACAAAAATTTTGGAATAACAATTCTGAAAATAAAAAAACAGCACCAGCACTCTTAATATATGCGGATTTAATTAATAGCGGTTTTGGTAGAAATATTGAAACAGCAAAACAAATACTAGAGAATGAGCTTAATTATATCTAGCGATAAATTCACACACCCTCTATTGAAGCCAATTCTATTAGAGCTAACTGAATATTTTAAACAAGCTCGCATTTCCTTTTTTGTAATTGGAGCTACCGCTAGAGATATAGTAATGGAATTACATAATGAAAAATCTGGTCGATTAACACACGATTTAGATATTGCCATAACCGTTAATGATTGGGAGCAATGGCAAAAGTTCGAAAAAGAAATAATTAGCCTTGAGAATTTCACTAAAGATAAAGATCAAAAACAGCGGTTTTTATACAAAAAGAAGTTCCAATTAGACATTGTTCCTTTTGGTGATATAATGAAACAGGATAGTAAAATATTCTGGCCACCAGATGAAAGCTTTGCAATGTCTGTATTAGGTTTTGATGCTGCTGAAGAGGCATCACTAAAAGTGATTGTTGACAAAGAAATTGAAATTAAAATAGCCTCCTTGAGTGGTATTTTTTTATTAAAAATAATGGCTTGGAAAGACCGCCATCACAAAAACAACAAAGATGCAGATGACATTGGCTTCATACTAGAAAATTATTTATCTATTAATGACCAACGTGCGGCAGAAAAGTACTATGAAATGGTTTATTCAGATGAACAAACCATACTTACTGGCGGAGCCTTATTACTTGGAATTGACATATTAGAAATTTTAAAAGGATATCCTAAAGATTTGGAAACGGTAAAGCAAACCTTAATAGAAACTTTAGAGATGAAAGAGCACAGTATTTTAATAAATCAAATTATCGAAACACACAAAACCATCTCTTACGAAGAAGCTTTAAAAGGCCTTCAAAACATAATAAACCAACTTAACTAAATGAACTATTAAATAGAATGTCTACAGATATAAAAAGTAAAGAAGAAATAGTATTAGAAGATAATGAGCTGGTTTGTATTCTCTCAGGAGAAGTCAAGAAGATAAAAGCTCAAGAATCTAATCTACAGTCAGTACTATTAATGCTCAATGAAGAATATGGGTTTGATCTTGATGATATGGAGCGCGATTTTACCGTTGAATATGAAGATCCTGAAACTGGTAGAACAAAAAAGCAAAAAGTAAGCTTAGTTATTTTTGAAAAAGGTAAATGGCACGAGCAAGATTTTATTATTAGAATCGCTATCGTTCAAGATGATAAAGTTAAAGTAACAGATAAAAAGAAAGGACTAACAGCCACACTTGAAAATGCTATGGGTGCGGTAGAAAGTTGTGAATTTGGGCTATGGGCAAATGGTTCTAGTTACAACTTCTTACAAAAGGAAGAAGATGATATTGGCTTTGATTATAATTTCACTGATCTGTCTGACTTTCCTGGTGAAGGAGAAACACTAGAAGATTTAGATAGAGCAGATCGCTCACATACACGTACACCAGCAAACGACTCTTTGGTTAAGGTATTTAAACGCTCTCACGATTATATTTATGGTAATGAAGGTCGTAAGAAAGATGCATTCTGGCAGCTATTAAATTTAATATTTTGTAAACTATATGACGAAAAACGTCGCTTTATGGAATTGCCTAATGGTGAAAGTTACCGTCGTAAATTTTGGGTTGGTGTTAAAGAACAAAATTCAGAAGAAGGTAGAAAAGCTGTAGCTAAAAGAATAAAAGGACTTTTTGAAGAACTTAAAAGTGCTGATATTTTCTCTGAAGTATTTCAAGGAAACGAAAGTATTGATTTGACCGATAAAGGCTTAGCTTTTATCGCAGGAGAATTGGCTAAGTATTCCTTCTTAGATGCTTCTGTAGATGTTAAAGGCTTAGCATACGAAACCATTGTAAGTAATACTTTAAAACAAGAAGCTGGCCAATTCTTTACACCACGTAACATTGTTAAGTGTATGGTAGAAATGCTTGACCCTAAAGAACACCATCGTGTACTAGACCCTGCTTGTGGTTCTGGTGGTTTCTTGGTAATGGTCCTGGACCACGTACGCCAACAAATGGCAAGAGAAATGTTTCCAGACCTAGAAGGGCCTTTTTTAGAAGAAAAATATAATTCGCCCGAGGTAAATGAACTTGTACGCACCTATGCTGAACGGAGCATTTTTGGTTTCGATTTTGATCCTGACCTTAAAAAAGCTGCCCGTATGAATATGGTAATGGGTGGTGATGGTCACGCTAATATTTTTCACGTCAACTCTCTAGAGTATCCTCTCTGGGAACATCCTTCCGAGATTGAGAAAATTAATAATGCTATTGACAACAGCTTACGCGAAATGCAGGATATTGAAAATGCTTATGGTACGGATGCACGTGGCAAGTTTGATATGATTTTTACCAATCCGCCTTTTGGTGCAAAAGTTAAAGTGGAAGCCGAAATTGCATCTCGTTATCATTTAAGCAAATTTAGTACTGCACCAGAAGTTTTATTCATCGAAGCTTGTTATGATTTTTTAAAAGATGGCGGTAAAATGGCGGTGGTACTGCCAGATGGTATTCTAGGAAATCCAAATATGCAGTCCGTAAGAGAATGGATCTTAGACCGATTTAAAATTTTAGCATCTGTAGATTTAGCTGTAGAGGCATTTCTACCACAAGTAGGAGTTCAAGCATCACTACTCTTTTTACAGAAAAAAGATGAAGAGCAGCGACAATTAGCTCAAGAAAGTTCAGAAAGTTATGATGTCTTTATGGCTATAGCTGAAAAGTTAGGTAAAGATCGAAGAGGAAATCCCGTTTATTTGCGGGATGAAGATGGAGCAGAGCTGATTTTCAATACCGAAACCAAGTATCTAATAAAAAAGAAAAACGGAGACAAATCATTGAGAATTAGAAAAGAAAAATTAAAGAGAGTTGATGATGACTTACCTAATATATCTGCTGAGTATTCACGTTTTTTAAATAGGTAATTATGATTGTTAAAAATATAAAATCAAATAAAATAGCTTCTGAAGCTCGTTTAAATAGTGGGTATTTTTTAAACGAGGACGCTATTAATAGTAGCATTCTTGAGCAAAATATTAATAATTGTGATGCTCTTTCTGATTTAGCTGATGTTTGGAACCCTCCTATTTTTAAAAGACAATTTTCACAAAAAACTGATAAATCAACTCAATACTGTCAAAGTAGTGATGTTCCGAATTCATTCGAAGGAAATGATGTGTACATAAATAAGAATCAAGCTGATAAAGTTAATGCTCTCGTCAAAGAGAACCAGATTTTAATAACTGGATTTGGTACTATCGGTAATACCAGAATAGTCAATAAAATTAGTGATGGCATTTGTTACGCAAATAACGTGTGCAGAGTAGATGTTAGAGACAAGGGTCAATATGGTTACGTTTACGCTGTTTTAACTTCTAAATATGGATATTCTCAGCTAAACAAAAATGCATCTGGTTCTGTCGTCCGTTATATTGAGGCACCTGGAATAAAAAAAACCTTAATTCCTAAATTTGATGAAAACTTTCGAAATCGAATTCACAACTTAATTATTGAATCCACTAACTTAAAAGTTGAATCGAATTTAATTTTAGATAGTGCTCTAAAAGATTTGAAGTCAAACGTCGGATTAAAAGAACTAGATCCAATCGACTATGAGTACTTTGGAAATCATAGTGAAAATAGACAAACTTCGACTTTTATCAAATCAATCAATGATATTTCTAACTTAAGTATTAATGCTTTTAACTATTCAGAAAAGATTGAAAAACTTTCCTCTGAAGTGAAGCAAAATAAATACCTAAGCCTTGGCGATTGTTTAGATAAGAATCAATTTTTTTCTACAGGTTCTTTTAGGAGACTAGAAATTCAATCAAAAAAAGCAATTAAACTCCTCAATCAATCGGACATTTTTAATTTTAGAAAAGTTGGAAAAAATTTATCTAGGAGATATGTAAAATCAGATAGACTTGTTGAGTACGGTGAAGTATTAATTGCTGGGGTTGGAACTTTGGGTGAAGGGGAAACGTTTTGTAGAACAATATTTGCAAATGAAGAATTAGCAAATCAATTAGTTGCTGGTGAATTTATAAGAATGAAAACGAATAAAAAAACACCATCAGGTTATCTTTTCTGTTGGCTTTCTTCAGATTATGGTTTTAGGCTAATAAGATCTACTCAAACTGGCACTAAACTATGTAGGCCCATTCAAGAATTTCTAAAAGATATACCTGTGCCAATATTAGAAAAATCGATTATGGATAAAATCGACAGTAATGTAAAAAAAGCTCATAGTATGTTATATCAAGCTTTGTTAAAGGAAAACCAAGCTATTGATTTAGTAGAAAAAGAAATAGAAGAATGGGAAAAATAATAAAACCACCATATTTTGATTCGGTTGTAAATGCTGGAGAAAAACGTTTGCTTGATTTTTTACAAATCAACCTTCCAGACAATTACTTTCTAATTCCTAATGTAGAAATAGCATCTACTAATCCGCGTAACAATCGTACTCAATTTTGGGAATATGACTTAATTGTTGTTGCACCTCACGCTATTTACAATGTAGAGAATAAAGACTGGAAAGGACGCATAGAAGGGGCCGATGATTACTGGTATGTAAATGACAGACAAAAACCAAATCCGCTTAAAACTAATCGCCAAAAGACTGCCATTTTAGCCTCAAAACTTAAGGAGGCTGATTATAAATACGGCAAAGCTTGGATAGATAATATGGTTACGCTATCCTATCCTAATTCTTTTGAGCCCATAATGTGGGAGAAAGCGGCTGATATGACTTTTACATTATCAGATAAGCTTATAAATCATATTACAACTCCTGAACAAGTAGGCAAACGAGAAGATGACATTGTAGATATTCAAAATGACATTGTTCAATTTCTTATAGGTGCTCAAAACAAAAAGTCTCCAGATCAAAAAAAGGAAGTGCAAGGCTATGAGATTGTTGAAATTTTAAAACAAGAATCAGATAATTACGTTGAGTATTTGGTGAAGCCAAAAAATGTGACTTCAAACATACGCAAGCGAGTAAAAGAATATGCTTTGCAAGTCGTTGGTCTCTCTCCAGAAGAATTGCGCTCTCGTGAAGAAAGTATAAAAAACCAGTATAATGCACTTCAAAAAATAAGATCTAATCCATTTATTCTACCTGTAGAATTTAAAATAGATGAAGAAAACCATCTGTTTTATGAGATTACAGATTTAATGGAGGAAGACTCATTGCGTTCTGCTGCGAGAAACAAAACCTTTACAATAGATGAACGTGTAAATATTCTCAAGAACATAATGAGTGCTTTAAAAGCGGCACATAAAGAAAACATTTTTCATAGAGACATTAATCCTGAGAATATCTTTTTAAACAATGGCTATGCGTATTTAGGCAACTTTGGGAAGTCTTATTTTACAGACCATAATGATAATGGTTACACTGTTATGCATACAATTAGTGAGTCTAATGCTTCACCATACCATCCCTTAGAACTTATTGCAAAAGATGCTTCTAGAGCTTCAGACATCTATTCCTTAGGTGTTTTAATATCTTGGCTGTTTTCTGGTAAAGAGCCAATAAAAAGTCCGTTTGAATTAGACAAATTAGGAGGAAAATTACCAAAAGATAGATTGCCTTCTGCTGAGAATAATTCTTTACCTAAATGGCTTGATGAAATCTGTTTGAGAACAATACTTACAGATAGCGACAAACGTATTGATACTATAGAAGATCTTGAAGCATTTATTGATGATGCTTTAAAAATAGAGTTGTCGCATAAAGAACAAACTAAAAGTTCAACCTCTAGTTCTACCCAAGCAACAGATACCTACGAAGTAAAAGAAGGTGATAAAGTTGGAGATTATATTATTCATAAAATTTTAGGGCGTGGCGGTTACTCTAGGGTTTTTAAAGCAAAACACGACCTGCAAGGACGTGATTACGCATTAAAGCTCTTTCACGAAAGTGTAAACATTGCGTCTGTATTAGATGAATACAATGCATTAAGAGAATTAGATCATCCTAACATTGTGAAATTTAGTTGGAATGGAACGACACCTCAAAATCAGTTTTATACCACCACAGAATTTTTAGATGGTGATAATTTAAGTACATATATAAAAACGGATGCCAACTTATCTATTTCAACTGTTTATCGGTTAGCCATAGAAATGTTATCGGCATTAGAATATCTTCAATCAAGGGAAAAACCTATACTTCATAGAGATGTTAAACCACAAAATATCATTTGGGATAATAAGGGTCGCTTTGTACTAATTGATTTTAATGTAGCCTCACTAAAAGAGAATGACAAATCTTATGTAGGCACAAACCCCTATCTAGCACCAGATTTATTAGATGGGCATAATATTAATTGGGATTTTTCCGCAGATACCTTTGCGTTAGGAATTACATTGTATGAACTAGTTACAAAAAGCTATCCTTGGTCACAATTTAGGATTCCTAGTATAAGTAAGTCGCCAACCAATCCAAAAGAGTATAATCCAAGAATATCAGAAGACTTTTCTGAGTTTTTATTAAAAGCTATTTGCACTAATGCAAGTACTCGTTTTACTACTGCCAAAGAAATGCTGGAAAGCCTTCAAGAAATAGGTGAAGATAATCTACTGGCAGAAAACAAAACGAGTAACGAAGGAGTCCAAGATGGTAAGCTCTACCGTATAGAAGTTTTTATAAGGCAAGGCAGCACTAGTATTAAGTTGTTAAATGAAATGTCTACTTATAGTGAAACTCGTAAGACGGTTCATTCTTCGCTAGGCAAGTTTAAGGATACCATAAAAAGATTTAAGAGTTCAATTTCTTTTGGCGAAAATCTTAGAATTGTCATCAAAGTTGATGATGAAATTTTAATCAATGAAACCTTCTGGAAAGGTGGTGCTCGCAATTTTAATGATGGTAATATTTCTAGAGTATATAGTGCATTAAAAGAATCTTTTGAAGATAATACAAGCAGACTTAAAGAGCATAAAATTGATGTAGAAGGAATAGACATCGTAGATTACATTAATTCCCTTTACAGCCAATCTAAATCTGGAAACTGGGGAACACGTGTTAATGACCGTGGATCAAACTACGACCAACTTACCTATTCTCCATCAAAACTGGATAGAAAATTAATTCCAGATATTCTTGATGCAAGATTTAAACTCATCATTATTACAGGAAATGCAGGAGATGGTAAAACTGCCTTCATTAGAAAAATTGAAGATGATCCTACTGTTAAAAATTTAAAACGGTTTGGACATAAAAATGGAGCTGAATTTGATGTGAATGGAATATCTTTTGAAAGTAACTATGATGGCTCTCAAGATGAAGATGGAAAAGTTAATAATCAGGTTTTAGAATCTTTTTTTAATCCTTTTGAAGGATTGAAAAACTTCAATGATGCCAATGAAGGACGTGTTATTGCAATAAATGAAGGAAGACTTGTTGAATTTTTAAAAACTTCAGAAAAATATAAATCACTTCACGACACCATAGACCAGTATTTTTATAAAGAAGGTCATTTTGAATTGCCACAAGGTTTAATGATTATAAATCTCAACCTTAGATCTGTAACTGCTGTGGACGAGCAGGAACCGAGTTTGTTTAGACAACAAGTTAAAACATTAACAAAAAAGAGTCTTTGGAATAAATGTGAAGGATGTTCCATAGCAAATAAATGTTTCATAAAATATAACGTTGAATCCTTAAATGACCCTGCCTCTGGTGATGAAGTTATCACTAGAATGGAATGGCTCTTGCGTACTGTTGCATTAAAAAGGGAGCTACATATAACGATGCGAGATTTAAGATCTTATATCGCTTTTATGCTTTCTAGAGATCATAGCTGTGAGGAAGTAGAAAGTGTTTATACTGAACTCCAAAATAAGCCAGAGGAATATTGGCAATTGTATTATTTCAATCTAACAAATTCAGATTTTGAAGACTCTGGCAACAACGATAGATTGGTGAAGCTATTACGTGAAACAGATATTGGAAATGTTGCAATACCAAATTTAGATAGAGACTTATTTTTTGGTCAGCACATTAATAGATACTACTTAGAATTTTCTGACAGATCATTTAACCTCATAGATGATTTTAATAATTATAAAATTTGGGTGCCTGCTCACGAACAAACAGATGAGCTAATTAAAAAAATTAAGACGATTCAAAAAACGTATGTCAGACATCAATATTTTGAAGGGAGTATCAATAATTATCAAAAACGTTTGCCTTACCAGTCGTTGTTAAGTTTTTACAAAGCGCTAAATGTAGACAAGGAGAATAGTGTTTCTGATGTTGTTTTAAATTATGTTACTGGTAATGAAGAGTCTAAGCAAAATAAACTTGAATTTAGTAGTCACGACTTTAACGATGACTCAACTTTTGCAAAAGCGTGTTTACAACAAATTAAAGGTATTGTTCAAGAAGAATCAACTGCTTTAAAACAAATTAGTATTACTAATCCTGGCACGGAATATTATGAGATAATACCAATTGTAGAATACAAACCATCTAGTTGGACAAGTTTTAAAGCATCATCCAATATCGATTCAATAAAGAACTTGCTCCCTAATCTTTTTGACCAGCTATCTGAGGATTCGTTGCACAAACTTAAAATGTCTATTTCTCAAGCGATTTCAATGAATGAAGGCTGTGAAAATGAGGCTATTTGGCAAAAGCACCTTGTACTAAGCTCTTCAGAAATTAACGATCCTTTCAGTAAATCGTTTAGACTCTTTGACCTTAATGATTTTGAACTTTTTGTTAGCCGTACGGATCATTTGGTGAAATACTTGGAGTATGAACCTGATAGTCTCGTTTTTAGGCATAAAAAACAGTTACATATTGAATTGGTTATTTCATTAGATCTTTTTGAAATGTTATACTTTATTCAAAAGGGTTATAGTCCTTCGCTCAATGACATAAGAGGGAAATTTGTTGAGTTAACTATATTCAAAAACCTTTTAGAAAACCTTATTTATAATAAAGTGGTAGTAACAAAGGACAATATAGAATTTTATGAAATTAGCAAGGATCAAAATAATCATCTGAACATAGAAACAATGCAATTATAGTTATGGCAATCAAATTAAATAAGGAAGAAAGTGTATTAAGAAATGAGCTTATCTATGCAGGTGATGCCAAAGCTGTAAATATTGACAATGTTTTTGTAAACCTATTTATGTTATTAAAGCATAACGGTGTTAGACCAAGACAAAGGGCAAGAAGTAATTCATTTATAGACCTAGAAACACTTCAACGCGTTTTTGGAAAGCTAGAAGAAGATGGAGCGGTAAAGGGTTTCAGCGAGAATAAAGAAGCAGCTGTATTATGGATGCGAAGTAATTTAGTAAATATGGTTTTTAGAGGAAACCTCGATAAAGAGAAAATATCTTCTTTAAGACCAATTCATCTTGAAAGCTATCGTGTTAGAAATGCGGCGCATACAAGAGATTATAATACCGCAGATCAAGTATATCTTATGCTTGGAGCTAACCCGAAAGTTAAAGAAGATTTAAAAAGTTTTTTAATGGAAGGTTGGGATAATACCACCAATAAAATAACTATAAAAGATGGATTGGATGTAGATAGTTTAGGACTGCTACATATTATTAAAAATATTAAACCTGGTTTTCTAGATACAAATACTTCATTAAATAAAATTAAACCTTTACTTAAGAAACAAGCAAAACTTTATTGTGATGATGTAAGACGATTGCTTGTCTACAAGAGAAAAATACCAAGAAACGTAGTTGTAGATTATTTAAAAACAATAACATCGTTTCACTTATCTATTTATGTTCAAAAATTAGTTTACCTGCTTCCAGAAATGGTGGAAAAAGGATCTGTTGAGCTAAAGGATAACTGGAGCATTGTAATAGATACTACAGATAACAATGAAAGTAAAATTGCGAAATTGGCAAGTAGTGATGCAGAAAACCTTACAAACAATGTTTATGATTACGTTAAGGCTACATTTCAAGTGAATGCAGCTCTAAGAAGACTCAAGTTAGAAAAAACAGATTCCTCTAACTTAGATAAAGCACTTTCAGCATTAGCAAAGAAGCCAAATGGTTTTGAAATTTATTTTGAAACACAATGGGATAACCTTTATAATTCTCTTGAAGAAGATGATAGGGAACTTATAAAGGATATGGTGAAGTATGAAGACACCTATTTTGATAAATACATTGAACTTATTGTTAAAGCCCGTGGCGCTTATCAATACCGTTATCACGTTCAGCTTATAGATAATCTAGCGCAAAAAAACACAGAGCGTGGTTTTATGGCTCAAGGAAGAAGCAAAAAACATCCTAGAAGATTTGTCTTGGGAACAAGATTATTGGAAACTCTAGTGCAGATACTTGTTCTTGATGTTGCCGATGATCAATTTACAACTAAGACTTTATCAATAGAAGAACTTATTGAAAATATAAGAACTAGATATGGTCTAATTATTAATGGCCTTTCTGAAGAACGCTTTAAAGAAGCTGATCTTAATACTCACCTTGCTTTTAAAGAAAATGTAGAATCATTCAAAATGAAACTGCGTCAAATAGGATTTTATAATGATTTAAGCGACGCATACATTTTACAAAGAATACGTCCACGTTACGAATTAAACGATTAGATAAGAATGGAAACAGTTACCATAAACATATACTACCAAAAAATAATTAACCTTATTCTAGAGTTACATAAACCTGACTTTGAAAATGCTTCTGCTGGTCATTGTATGAAAATTACTGGACTAGGTGTTTTAGAATTGGAATATCTATGGAATGTAATACGAGATGAACATAAACACTTAGATCTATTTATTGTTTCTGAAGTTGAAAAATCTGATGATAGATACATTTCTGCAACAAAGCTAATTGAGTTAAGAAATAAGCAGGATAAACCACTATTTATTTTAATTCCTTCTAATAGTAGAACAGCTGCGGAAGACTCATATGGTAATGCAACTTTCAAAGAAATTTCATTAGAAGGCATAGAGTTCGAATTAGTAGCTTCATTAAGAAACGAAATTCCAGATGACATCTATGAATTAATATCTACTGATATCATAGATTACTTAGATCCCATTAATTCTGAAATAATTGATTATCTGATTGCAATTTCCGAGGATAAGTATGAAATTGATTCGATTGGAAATAACTTATTTCATTTATCACTAATTCCTGATAATATATTATTGAGTCAAAAAGAAAAAATAAGGTCTAGACTTAATTTCAATAGAGAAAGTGTTGCCTTATTATCTGCTTTTAACAAACCACTTTATGACCGTATTGCAGATTTAAGGTTAGAAAACGACTCCATTCAAAAAGACATTGTAGATTTTCTAAAAAAAGAAAAGGATGCAAAAAATGCTCAAGACATTTGTGAGTCAATAAATGATGGTTACAGTAACTTAAATTTCAGTAATTGGCCAATACCTGATTTAGATTTTACTCACATTAAACTAATTACTGAAGAAGTAAAATCTACTGATTTAAAAGTTGAAGAAGGAACAAACGTTTTATACGCTCAAGAAGGTAAAATTGCCAAATTGAAAGTTCGTTTCAGCACCAATCCTAACCCAAAAGACATCAAGGACTTGAAATTCTTTAGAATTATTTTGATGGCTGTAAATGGTAGTAATGGTGAAGAAATTACAGTTTTAAGAAAAGTTAAAAACTCAAACTCTAACAGACCATATAGAGATGTTACATTAGAACTTAATCCTAATATTATAGAAGAAGGTTCTTATTTTCTTAAAGTTCTAGCTGAGGACGAGCACGGAAATATGCTTAATGCAGACGACGAGTTTAGAGATGTTAAAATTCAAAAAGCTTGGGAAGAAGCTAAAAAAAATGATCCTGACACTCAAAAAAATGCCTTTCCTTATAAATTGACCTGTGATTCAGATGATTTTGATTATGTGATTGAAGATGTAATTGATAGAGACGAAAATCAAAGAAAAGACAAACTTAATAACGTCTTACAAGCATTTTTAAAATATCGAATTGAAGCATTAAAGAATGATGAAGAGAATCATATCCCTGAACCTTCAGAAACTTCAAATCTTTGGATAAATGATGGGAAGGAGAAGCACTCTTCTACCTTTCATATTAATTATTCAGATAGACATAATTATCAAATTAATATCTCTACAAAACTTAGGCAAATAGAAAATAAATTTTTACAAAACTCTGATAGTCTGGGTTATGTCAAATCTCAATTAAAGAGTAATAAATTAGCCATAGGATTCGAAATGCTTGAATTCGTAAAAAGTGAAGTTAATGAGATAGCTCCCAAGTCATTGTTGAAACATAGAAAAGAAGTTTTTGATGCTATCATAAATTCTAATGAAAATGGAGATGGGATATTAGAAACGTCAAACATATTTGTTTTTAAGGAAGAAATTAAAAAATACGTTGATAGCTACACAAAATGGACGACTAAGTTAAAAATACAACTAGAATCTAATGAAATTGACCTAGAGGAAAAGACTAAGCTAAAAGAGTTTTTGATAGACCTTCAAATGATTGATGTAGCTAGGGTTAAAAGCAAATTGCCTGATGGCAGTAAAGTTGAAGCCTTATTAATATCGCCATTGCATCCGCTTAGACTTGCTTGGACAATTCAGCTTATTGAAGTATTTGAAAGCTGGGAAAGACAAACCAAAGAATTTTCAGGTCATAAAGAAGCTTGGTCACAACATCTTGAAGATTTATTTGTAGGTAATCTATCTCCAGAAAATAATCAATTAGTATTAATTGAGCCAAATTTGCAAAAAGCATATAATTATAGCGGTGAATTATCATTCGGTTGGGGACTTTATTTGAGCACGATTTCTCAGGAATCAAAAAATGGAATGACCTCTATATCTAGACAATTACAGCACTATTTAAGGTTATTATTTAATATTACCAAAGACAACTATGTTGAAACTGATTTAAGCCTAAAGTTAGTCATTCGTCACATAAAAAATTATTTAGCACAACACCCATATATAGATAAGCTAGTTGTAAATTTATTTAATGCAGGTGATGCTGAAGTGTTCTCCAATGCTTTTGTCGAATTAGAAAAAGAAAAGGCATTTGAAGATATAAATTATGAAGTCCGAATATTTAAAGGAAATGATAAGATTATTGAACACGGAGAGTCGTTAAAAGCACTCATTAACCCAGAGTCCAATATTTCTGAGGAAGCTGAGGCATTTTCTCAACCATCTAGAAATAGATTGTTTCCTAAACTTCGCTTTTCAATTAATAATATAACTGATTTTCTCAGAGACCCTTCAAGCTATACCTCTCACTTGAGCTTTTTAATAAGCCCATTCCCTATCTCTATTGAACTTATAAAACCTTCAGTAGAAGATCGAAACTTTTATCTAAACGGATTAATAACGGATTCTTCGGTCTTAGTTGATGAAAATGGATCGCAAATAAAATGGAACAGATTTATTCAAGGCAACAAATTGCCAATTAAATATGATACCACAGGAGCAAATGGCATTAAACTTTTTGAAAATATTCAAAGCTTTGTTAGTAGCGCGCTAGTCTCAAAATTCACTGCTTCGATTCCTTCTACTCAGCTAAGATTAAATGATAGAGACAAAGTCCTTTTAACACACCTTCACGATTATTCAGATTGGGTAGTCACTTTTGACAAAAACTTAGGTCCTCAAATTTTTGACCAGCCATCAAAAGATGGTAAAATCCCGTTTTTATTAGACTATGTTCCAGGCGAAGAAATTCTTGGAATATCATCTTTTCTGACTACTCGACCTACATCAGAAGTTTTAGGCTTACTAGGACCTCACTTTGAAGAATTTAATTTAGACATCCATAATGAGGAGGATGAACATAAAATAAAAATTCTATTAGAGGATCTTAGAGCTGTGAGTAGTTCTTTGGTATTACAGCTTAATTCAACAAAAAATAAGGCTTTTGAAGTTATTGGTTCTGCATTTACTAAACGTGTTCTAGAGAAAAAAGAAATGCTGGAAGACGCTTTCCTTATCCCAATTGATCTTCATCAAAATTTATTCGAAAATCTACCTTCAGGTAGTAAATCTAGAGCAGATAATCTTTTGATCTCAATGAATCCAACTAAAAAAGAAATTTCTATTTCTGTTATAGAAATAAAATGTAGGAAATCGTTGGGCGAAACAGAAAAAGACGCGTTAAGATTAAAGATGTTAGATCAAATAGAAAACACTATTGAAGCTTTACGCAACCATTTTGATCCAGAATATAATAATTCTTTTGACAGACTAGATAGAGAGATTAAGAATAAGGAATTAAAGTCATTACTTACTTTCTATTTGGAACGAGCAAATAGATATGAATACCTATCTAACAATGCATACAACCAGTATCTTGCATTTATGCAAAATCTTGATGCAGGATTTTCTTTAAAGTTTAAAAGATTAGGATTAATATTTGATTTTGCTGCTAAAGAAAGACATAAGAAAACAGTTTTAGATAATGACTCTATATTCTTCACTTTTGGTGGTAAATTGATTGATGATATTTTAGATCCTGATTCTGATTTAAATACAAAAAGACTCGAAGAAAGTGATTTTGATAAAGATATTAGTAACGCATTCGGCAATAAAAATGAGCTAAAACCATTTATGCAAAAATTTAAATCTAAGCTTGAAGATCAATTAGATACCGAAGAAGGTTTAGATTCTACAGAAACAGATAATGAAATAGAGCTTGAAAATGCAGATTCTACAATTAAAGAAAACCTTGACTCCAAAGACAGTGAAACCGAAAATTTAGCTACTGAGGATATAAATTCAAATTTAGTGGATGCTTCTATTGCAGAAAAATCTTCTAAAGATCACATTATCCCCAAGTATGATATATTAATTGGAAAAACTTCAGCAAGTAACCAATTTGGTATTCTTGGTGAGAGTATTCTCCAAAAGAAAATTGCAATTGACTTAAGTGAAACAAATACTATAAGTCTGTTTGGTGTTCAGGGTGGTGGGAAAAGTTACACCATTGGAACAATTTCAGAAATGGTTTTAAAGCAGTTAAGCAATATAAATCAATTACCCTCTCCATTAGCAGGAGTTATTTTTCACTACAGTGAAAGTATGGATTATGAGCCTGAGTTCACTTCGATGATTTTACCAAATGATAAAGAGAATGAACTCGTAAAGCTAAAAGCTAGATACGGGGCTGATCCAGATAATATTGAAGATGTTATCATATTAACTCCAAAAGATAAAATTGAGGAAAGAAAAGCTGAATATCCATCAATCAAAGTTTTACCCATTGCTTTCAATTCTAAAGAACTTAATGTTCAAGATTGGCTATTTATTTTAGGAGCAATAGGTAACGATTCTACTTACATAAGGCAACTCAAAGCAATTATGAAAGAGCATCGATCTAATATTACTATAGAAGCTCTGTCTGAGAGTGTAGAAGCATCAGAGCTATTAAGTAATTCTCAAAAAGCTTTGGCTAGGCAAAAATTAAGTTTTGCTCGTGAGTATGTTGATGATAGTTTTATGATGAGGGATGTTTTAAAGCCTGGTAGACTAATTGTAGTTGATTTAAGAGATGAGTTTATTGTCAAAGATGAAGCGCTAGGTCTATTTGTTATAATGCTAAATATTTTTTCAGCCGTTAAAAAAAATAACGGCCTTCACTTTAATAAGTTTATTGTTTTTGATGAAGCTCATAAATATATGGACAATAAAGATTTGACTGGAAATATAGTAACTGCTATAAGAGAAATGAGGCACAAAGGTGTTAGCATTATGATAGCTAGTCAAGATCCACCAAGTCTTCCAAATGAAATAATTGAATTAAGTTCAGTTGTTTTACTTCATAAATTTAATAGTCCACAATGGTTAAAACATATTCAAAAATCAATTACTCAATTATCGACATTAACACCAGCAGATATGAGCGCTCTAACACCTGGGGAAGGGTTTTTATGGGCGACTAAAGCTACAGAAAAAAGTATCTCTGCTAAACCGGTAAAGGTATCAACAAGACCTAGAGTAACAAAACACGGAGGAGGTACAATACAAGCTACAGGTAATAAATGAAGTCAATAACGTTAACACATAAAGGAAAAAGGAAAATCAATCAAGATGTTGTTTTAGTAAAAAACATTAATCCTGACACATATTTATATGTGGTAGCTGATGGTATGGGAGGCTATGACAACGGAGAAATAGCGGCACAAATCACAACTGAAAGTTTACTCACTTTTTTGTCAAATACTGATGTAATAGATAAAGAGAGTATTCAAAAAGCTATAAATAAAGCCAATCTTGCAATTCGTCAATTTCAAGAACAAAACCATTCAAAACTCGGAGCAACACTTGGTGCGATTATATTATCGAAAGGTCTTGCAAAATGCTTTTGGGTGGGAGACATTAAAATCCTTCATTACTCTGATAAAAAACTCGCATTTGAGAGTAAGTCACATAATTTGATAAATGAACTTATAGGTAATGAATTATCAAATGAAACCTTAAAGTCCTCTAAATATTCTCATATAGTAACTCGTTCCATACAAGGAGACGTGAAGAAATCAGTTGTTTCATACCAAGAATTAAATATTAAAGAGAAAGACGAATTGATTATTTGCTCAGATGGAGTTCATAGTATAATAGATAGCCAAAACATATTGTTCCTAATGAATAATACAGAAACTTCAGCTTTTTTTATAGATGAATTAAATTGTCGTTTGGTGAATGAGGCTAATGATAATGCTAGTTTAATATATGTTACACATTTTAAATAATAGGAATTCTTAAACAGAAATTCAAATGTTCAAAGGAAAAGAAATACTCAAATATGAAAAAATAGGTTACATCGAATTCGATGTAAATATGAGAATTTCTTATATGGCTGAGAAATATCCTAATTTCATTATTAAGCGAAAAAGTAAACTTTGAGGTAATTAAAAAACATATAACTGGTTTTAAAGAAACTTTTGATTGTACTATTATTTTTTTAACGTGAATTACTTAAAAATAGAGCTAACTTCATTATAAACTCGATTAAAATTATCCTCCAAATCAGCCTTAGAAAATTGTTTGGGTTCACTGGGAAGCTCTCTTTGAATGTCGTCTAATTTAAATCGAATTTTTTTATCTTTTCCATCTGCATACGTGATAAATTCGCCTTGCTTTAATCTAAAAAACACATCGGCTCTAATTTTTGGGATTTCTTTCTCTCCAGTAGTGATACGTGTATCAAAATCCAGATTATGCCCACGACTTATACTCTTGGTTGGGTCTTTAATGATTTCAAAAAAGCGTTCATAATATTTTGCGGTGTCTGGGTCATTGACTTTACCAAAAAACTGGTAGGACAGGTTGCTTAAAATGGCTTTGCTTGCCTTATCGCCATACATCATATCATTTTGAATCTTGTCTTGCATTACATAGATGGTAGAAATATCATAACTACGCAAGGTTGCTGGAATACGGTGCATATTTAGTAAACGAATGGTTGGCGCTTCTTCCATCAGCAAGAACGACGGTTTAGAATTCCGAACGCTCATTTGCTTCGTAATGGTGTGTATAATTGTTGCAATTACTGGTGAATAGGATGTTTCAAATTTTGGATTATTTACTATCGAAATCACAGCAGGATTATCTTCGCTATTGATATTTAATGGTACTTCATCTGCGGATAGTGCCATAAAAATCCGTTGTGTACTAATTCGTTTCAGCGCGTTGGCTAAAGTGCTTTTTACACCAGCTGTTTGTCTTTCAGAATCCTTGCCACTTATAAATGCATCTGCCATTGCCCGTGACGTTGTATTAGTTTCCAAAAACTGGATAAGGCTTTTTGTATCAAGAAACTGGTAAACAGCTATCAGATGAGGCAACGTACAGTATTCTGGATATTCCGTTTTCAGCTTCCAAATCAATCCGCCTATCAAACCTTCAGCAGCATCGTTGAAGAATTTTGTTGTGCCAGTTGCTCCTGAGTCCCGTTGCTCCAATAGGTTTTCAATTAGCACCCTAGATACTTCGTTTACGCTTTCCTCGTTCTCTAAATAACGAGGTGCAATAGGATTTACCCTGTGGATGATTTTATCAAAGGAAATGACCTTAAACGGGATATCGCTATCCTTAAAAAGTGGATATGCCATTTCGGTAAGCTCAAAATCCTTGTAGTCGTGAATGATTCCGCAAAAGTTCTCTTTCCGGAAATGCTTCAGAAATCCATAGACTACACTTTCGGTCTTACCACTTCCTGCAGACCCAATAATCGATGCGCCACGTTTAATATTATCAATCTGAAATTTCCCTGATTTTATTTTAAATCGTACTTGATATTTTTCATCTTTATTAATGTCTTTTTTGTTATTTGAAAAAGCATAAATAATTATACCTATGGATAATGTAGGCACTACGATATAAAGTAATATTTCAGCAATTGTATCTAGCATTAGAAAAGCTTTAATTGTTTTCTGTAACCATTAAGCCTTTTTTTTGCGGCTTCAACATATACTTTATTTATATCCATACCTACTAAATCATATTTCATATTCCAACAAGCCATTGCGATACTACCGCTACCTAAATGTGTATCGATAATTTTGTCGCCCTTTTTGGCATACTTCATCAATAACCACTCGTATAAAGCTTTTGGCTTTTCAGTAGGATGTATTCTTATCTGTTTATCTTTCATATTCTGCTGAAGCATTCCATTCCAAAGCCATCTAAAGCAACGCACAGGTTTGTCAAAGGAAGTCCAAGCCAATTCCCCATCGGCAAAATCCGTATTGTATTTTGGGTCGGTTCTTTTATCCCAAAAAATCCAACCTCTGGACGAAGGCAAAGGAAAAAAATTGCCTCCCCAAATTATCTGATTCTTGGATACTCGCATCAACTCCTTCCAATACTCAGGTTTTGGAATTTCCTTATCCCAATCTCCGGTTTTACTGTAATCTTTTCTTTTGGCAAGACCAGCCTTCAAACTCCTCGTAAAATTCATTTTATGAATCCCTATTCCATAAGGTGGGTCTACTATTGCCAAATCAAATTTATTGTCGATACACGTTTTTAGGTAAACCATACAATTTATGTTAAGCAGTTCAATTCTGGGTTCGCACAATACATTTTGCTCATTATGTTTTGTTTCTTTCTTTTTAGTTTCCATAACTGTGCTTTATTAAATACCTATTGAACTTGATTTGATGGCCACTTCTGCGCCACGTCTTAGCCGTTTAAAAACTCGAAGTGCGATTTGTGCCTGGCTAACCGGAATACTGGAAA
>TARA_R110002124_G_scaffold114535_41_pt1 | contig 26153 bp, 25 predicted proteins | sample TARA_R110002124 | Tara Oceans TARA_R110002124 (sample SAMEA4397445) | marine metagenome | biome: Polar Biome; feature: [SRF] surface water layer (ENVO:00010504); material: water (ENVO:00002006), including particulate matter (ENVO:01000060) such as... | depth 5 m
CTGAACGGCACCGGGCCGGGGGCGGGCGAACGGCCCTATACCGATTACTCGACGGCCGAGCATGCCGATCGCCGCGCTGCCTATCTCAAGGCGGCGTCGAGCCTGCTGGTGGCCGATCTCGAAGAGATGGTGGCCAACTGGACCGCCGATGGCGCCGCCCGTGCGGCGCTGCCCGAGCTCGGCATTTCGGCAATCCTGACCGGCATGGGCTCACTGAGCTTTGGCGAAGTGGCCGGCGAGCGCATGAAGCTGGGCCTGCTGCTGCATGACCCCGAGGAAGAGCATGACTGCTTCTCGGACAATACCCATGTGTCCCATCTCAATGATGCGGTGGGCATCCAGAACGTCTATCTGGGCAAATATACCCGCGTGGACGGCACGGTGATCGAGGGGCCATCGCTGGCCCAGGTCATCGCCGACAAGGATGCCGCGCTGGACGGGGAAATCCAGGCGCTGCTGGCCGACACCGTCGCCAAGATGGAAGTCATGGCTGAGCGGGCCGAAGGCGGCGAGGCCTATGACCAGCAGATCGGCGAAGGCAATACCGAGGGCAATGCCGTGGTGCAGGCGGCCATCGACGGGCTGATCGCCCAGACGCGCGGGATCGAGCGGGCGGTGGCACTGCTCAATCTGGGCGATGCGGTGACCATCGAGGATAGCGATAGCCTGAGCAATCCGGACGCTGTATTCCAGTAAGCTGCCAGGGGCAGCGTCGCCCCGGCCAAGGCCGGGGCGGGCGGTCCGTGGGCGATGGCTTTGGGTGGGTTCGGTTTGCGCCGGAATCCCATCGCGATGGTGGATCAGGCGCAAGGGCGATAGAGCAGCATCATGAAAACCAGCCTTGCCGTTGCTCTTGTCGCCCTGCTCGGCGCCGGTCTTGCCATGGGGCAGGAAGGCGCGGTGCGGGGTGACCTGACGCCCGAGGATCTGGCGCGGGTGGCCCGGGTCACTGCACCGACGACCGATTTTTCCAGGCCCGAGGCGTCGGAGAACCGGCCGGCGGGCAAGGGCACCACGACATTTGCGCCCAATGCCGACTCCTTCAGCCATTTCCTTTCCAATCTCAGCTTTGAGCAGGAAGAGCAGTTCAAGCTGGGCAATGCCCTGTTCCGCAAGATCTGGGTGAGTTCGCCCAGTTCGACCCAGGCTTCGGACGGGCTGGGGCCGCTGTTCAATGCGCGCGGCTGCCAGAGCTGCCATCTCAAGGATGGCCGCGGCCATCCGCCCTTTGAGGGACAGGCGGAGAATGTGTCGATGTTTCTGCGGCTCTCGGTGCCGCCGGGGGAGCATGATACGCGTGTCACCATTGACGGGGTGACCGACCAGGAGGTGGTGGGCGACCCCACCTATGGCGGCCAGCTGCAGGATTTTGCCGTGCCGGGACTGCCGGCGGAAGGCCGGATGGTGATCGACTATACGGATCTGCCGGTGACTCTGGGCGACGGCACGGTCGTGACACTGCGCGCCCCGGCCTATTCGGTGGCCGATCTCAACTACGGGCCGATGGCGGACGATGTGATGCTGTCGCCCCGGCTGGCCAATCCGATGATCGGGCTGGGGCTGATTGAGGCAGTGCCGGCCGAGGACATTCTCGCCCATGCCGACCCTGAAGACGCCGATGGCGACGGCATTTCGGGCCGCGCCAACTGGACGATAGAGCCGGTCAGCCAGTCGGTGATGCTGGGGCGGTTCGGCTGGAAGGCTGGCAAGGCGAGCATTGCCAGCCAGTCGGCAGCAGCCTTTGCCGGCGATATCGGCATCAGCACCCCCATGGTGAACGCGCCGCATGGCGATTGCACGCCCAACCAGCCGTCATGCCTGGCGATGCCCACGGGCGAACAGGCGCGGCTGGGCCCCTCCGAGGCGCCCGATCCGGTGATGGACCTGGTGACGTTTTACGCCCAGACGCTGGGCGTGCCGGCGCGCCGCGACGTGGACGCGCCAGCCGTGCTGCGCGGCAAGCAGGCCTTCTACCAGGCCGGCTGCGCCAGTTGCCACACGCCCAAATTCGTCACCAGCCGGGATGCGGAAAACCCGGCGCTGCAGTTCCAGCTGATCTGGCCCTATGGCGACTTCCTGCTGCACGACATGGGCCCGGGGCTGGCCGATCACCGGCCCGAGGGGCTGGCGGACGGCTATGAGTGGCGCACGGCGCCGCTATGGGGAATTGGCCTGACCGAGACGGTTTCGGGACACAGTTTTTTCCTCCATGATGGCCGCGCACGCAACCTGACCGAGGCCATTTTGTGGCATGGCGGGGAAGCCCAGGCGGCGCGTGACAATTTTGCCGGGCTATCGCAGGCCAGCCGTGATGATCTGCTCAGTTTCTTGGGATCCCTGTAATGCGTGCAATACTGATTGCGGTGATGCTGTCGGCCGGTGCCGTGTCGGCGCAAGCCCAGCCCGCCGCGCCACAGGCGGTGCTGCATGCGGCAGTAGCCAATGTGATCCGGCCCAATGTGCTGCAGTTCGACGCCGATGCCCGCGGGCTACAGAGCGCCATGACAGCGCTGTGCGCCGCGCCCTCGGCAGAAGCGGTGGAAATCGCAGACCAGCAGTTCGCGCTGGTGGTTGCCGCCTATGGCAGGATCGAGTTTCTGCGCCTGGGACCGGTGATGGAGGATAACCGCGCCGACCGGATGCTGTTCTGGCCGGACCGGCGCAGCATCGGGCTCAAGCAGGTGCAGGCGATCCTGACCGAAGAGGACCCGCTGGCCACCGATCCGACCAGCCTTGAGAGCAAGAGCGTGGCCGTGCAGGGGCTGGGTGCGCTCGAATATGTGCTGTTCGGCACCGGGGCCGAGAGCCTGAGTACGGCGGATGGCGCTTTCCGCTGCGCCTATGGCCAGGCCATCGCGGCCAATATTGCGGCGATGGCGCAGGATCTGGTGATTGGCTGGTATCTGCCCGGCGGGATAGCCGACCATCTGCAGGACCCGCAGCCGGCCAATACCGACTATCGCACCGGCACCGAGACGATGGAGGAGTTGGTGGGCCTGGTGTCGCACGGGCTGGAGGCCCTGCGCGACAAGCACCTCAAGCCTTTCATGGCCAGCGAGACGGCAGCGGCCAAGCCCAAGCTGGCCGTGTTCTGGCGCTCGGACCTGACCATGACCTTCGTGCGCGCCAATATCGAGGGCATGGCCGAGCTGATCGAACAGTCCGGCGTGGCGCATGAGGTGGACCCGCAATATCAGGGCCTTGCGAACACGATCGACTTCGAATTCCGCAATGCGACCCGGGCGCTCGATCTGATCACCCTGCCGGTCGCCGAGGCGGTGGAGGACGACAAGCAGGCTGCTGCCCTGGGGTACCTGGTGCTGGTGACGGGGTCGCTGCAGTCCATTATCGGCGAGCAATTGTCGGCGGCGCTGGGGCTCAGCGTCGGGTTTTCGGCACTGGATGGGGACTGACCATGTGGCAGCGGCGCGCATTCCTGCAGGCCGCGGGCGCGGGATTTGCCGCCAGCCTGCTGCCGCGCCAGGCATTGGCCCTGGAGCGCAGCGAACTGGTGTTTGCCAGCGCGGTGCAGACGGCCAGCGGCGGCTATGGTGCGGTGCTGCTGGGAGAGGCGGGGGAGCTGATCGCCAGCATTGCTCTGCCCGATCGCGGCCATGACGTCACGATCAGCCGGGAGGCCGGGCGCGGGGTGGTCTTTGCCCGCCAGCCGGGAACCTTCGCGGTGGTATTTGATCCTGCGGGACGCGCTGCGCCGGTGACGCTGACCAGCGTGACGGGGCGGCATTTCTTCGGTCATGGCGTGTTCTCGCCGGACGGCAGGCTGCTCTATGCCACCGAGAGCGATTTCGAGGCGGCGCAGGGCGTTGTCGGGGTGTACGACGCCAGCGACGGCTATCGGCGGATCGGCGAGTTTCCGACCTATGGGACGGGTCCGCACGAAATGCTGCTGATGCCTGACGGGGTGACGCTGGTGGTGGCCAATGGCGGGATTGAAACGCACCCCGATTATGGCCGCGCCGAGCTCAATATCGACACCATGGATCCCTCGGTGGTGTTCATCGACCGGCGCGACGGATCGCTGGCAGGGCAGTTGCGGCTCGACGCCGGGCTGCACCAGCTCTCGATCCGGCACATGGCGATCGACGGGCGCAGCCGGGTGTGGTTCGGCTGCCAGTTCAAGGGCGCGCCGAGCGACACTCCGCAACTGGTGGGCTATGCGAGCCTGGACGGGGCCATCGAACTGATCGAACTGCCGGCCGATACGCTGCTCGATCTGCGCAATTATGTGGGCTCGGTCGCCGCCTCGGCCGATGGCGACAGCATCGCGGTTTCCTCGCCGGAGGGCAATCTGCTGGTGACAATCGACGTCGCCGCGCGGCGGCCCAGCCTGGTGCAGACGCTGCGCAGCGGCTGCGGGCTGGCGGCCGATGGCACCGGCTTCGTGGCCAGCAGTGGACTGGGCGAGATGATCGGCATTGCCGGCAATGAGCGGCCCGCGCAGCACTATGATTTCCAGTTCGACAATCACCTGCTGCGGGTGAGCTGACGTCTCATTGTGGCGCGGGGCCGGTGCTTTCGCGCAGGACCAGGTCGACCGGCCAGATTTCGTGGATGTCGGCGGCCGGCTTGCCGGCCTGAATCTGCAGGATCAGTTCGGCGATGCGCACACCCGCCAGGCTGATCGAGGAGCGCGTGGTGGACATGGAGGGGCGCATGTTGTCGGCGTTCAGATAGGGGAAGACGTCGTCATGGGCGATCATGGACACATCCTTGCCCAGCACCAGACCGGCCTGGCGAATGGCCCGGAAGACGCCGAGCGCGGTCATCATCGAACCCGCCAGAAAGGCGGTGGGAGCGGGGGTGAGTTCGAGCATGTCATGGGCGATGCGGAAGGCGATTTCGTCGCTGAAGACGCTGTTTCCCTGCAGCGCCGGATCATAGGCTATGCCGCGGGCGGCAAGCGCCTTGCGATAGCCGTTCTCGCGATGCACGGCAAAGGTGCGGTCGGTAACGCCATTGAGCAGTGCAATGCGGCGATGGCCCAGATCGAGCAAATGGCTGGTGGCGCGCTCCATGGCGCCGGCATTGTCGATGTCGAGCCAGGCATGGGGGGCGCCAATATCGGTGCGCCCATGCAGGACGAAGGGGATGTCGAGCTCCATCAGCAGTTTGGCGCGCTGGTCATGCAGGGTGGGCGAATGCAGGATGATGGCATCCACCTTCTGGCTGGCGGCGAGCCGGCGATAGGCCGACACCTCTTCCTGATAGGTCTGGACGGTGGTGACGATGATGTCGATTTCTTCTTCGGCCAGCCTGCCGCCCACGCCACTGAGGAACTCGCTGGTATGGGGCCCGAACTCGGACGAACCGCGCAGGACCATGCCGATGGCGCCGGCGCGACCGGTGGCCAGGCGCAGCGCATTGGCATTGGGCCGGTAGCCAAGGCGGGCCGCCGTCTCGGCCACACGCAGGCGCGTTTTTTCATTGACCTCGGGATAGCCGTTGAGGGCCCGGCTGACCGTGGTTTGCGACAGGCCGAGATGTTGCGCCAGGTCTTTCAGTCTCATAAGCGTTTGTGGCCCCTGCAGCGCGGCGTGGCGACGGGCACCCTGGCGGGGCGCCCGGTTTGCTCAGCTGACGTAAAGGGCAGCAGGCCCGCATGTTGCACGGTGTCTGCATCCTCCTCCGCCGCGCATTCAAAGCGATTTCAAATTCTGACGCAAGGCCGCTTTTGCCGTCGATGGTTTCGACGCATGGTGGGGCCATGCGCACCAGCGCCGCGTCCGGCGCTCGGTTCAAGGCCAAGCGATAAAGTGATAAAACAATCTGGTTATATCGATTGCACTGGCCGTTCTCTGACGCTAGAACCGGCTCGCGCTTGACACGGGTCAGGTGCTCTGATTGTTTTTCGCCTCAAAGCGCTTTGAAATTTGTTGCCAGTTCTGGCCGGCACATTGGCGCTTGTCGGGAGAACACACCTTCGAACCGACACGCATGCGTCGGCCGGAAGGGCGGTGTATCCCACTATGGCTTCACCTGGGAGGAAATCTTATGAAATTCAATACTATGGCAACGGCGATGCTGCTCGGCGTCTCGTTGGCGGCAACCAATGTGCATGCCGCGGAGCTGATGTTCCCTAAGGGCGAAGGCGCCTTCAGCTGGGACGCACTTGAAGAATTCGCCGCAGCGCATGCCGATCTTTCGGGCCAGACCCTGACGATCTGGGGTCCCTGGCGTGAAGGCGGCGACCAGGAAATGTTCACCTCGGTGCTGGCCTATTTCGAAGATGCCACCGGCGTGACGGTGAGGTACGCCTCATCGGAGAACTACGAGCAGCAGGCCCAGATCGATGCCGCCGCCGGTTCGTCGGCCAATATCACCATTCTGCCCCAGCCGGGCCTGTTGGCCGACATGGCCTCCAAGGGCTACCTCGTGCCGCTGTCCGATGAGGTCAAGGCTGCCGTCGAGTCGGGCAATGCCGCCGGTTCCTCCTTCGTCTCGCTGGGCACCTACAAGGACGCTTCGGGCAATCCCGAATTCTATGCCGTGCCCTACAAGTCGGACCTCAAGTCGCTGGTCTGGTACTCGCCGGACAATTTTGCCGATGCCGGCTATGAAGTTCCCCAGAGCTACGAGGACCTCAAGGCCCTGACCGAGCAGATGGTCGCCGATGGCAAGACCCCCTGGTGCATCGGTCTGGGTTCGGGCGGCGCCACCGGCTGGCCGGCCACCGACTGGATCGAAGACATCATGCTGCGCATCAACACGCCCGAGGATTATGATGCCTGGGTCAGCAATGAGCTCAAGTTCAACGATCCCAAGGTTGTCGCTGCGCTCGAGGAATTCGGCTGGTTCGCCAAGGATGACGCCAAGGTTGCCGGGGGCGTTGCTGCCGTGGGGACCACGGACTTCCGCGAAAGCCCGCTGGGTCTGTTCTCGGTGCCGGCCGATTGCTACATGCACCATCAGGCTTCGTTCATTCCGTCCTTCTTCCCGGAAGGCACTGAACTGGGCATCGATGCGGACTTCTTCTACTTCCCCGCCTCGACCGAGCATGATCTGGGCAAGCCCGTTCTCGGCGCCGGCACCCTTGCCGTGGTGACCAAGGATTCGCCGGCTGCCCAGGCCTTCATCGACTTCCTGATGAACCCAATCTCCAACGAGGTCTGGATGGCGCAGTCGGGCTTCCTGTCCACGCTCAAGGCCGCCAATGTCGAGACCTATGCCAATGAGACGCTCAAGGGTGAAGGTTCGATCCTGCTGAACGCCACCACGTTCCGCTTCGACGGTTCCGACCTGATGCCAGGCGCGATCGGCGCCGGCAGCTTCTGGACCGGCATGGTCGATTTTGTCGGCGGCAAGTCCGCCCAGCAGGTCGGCGATGAAATCCAGGCAAGCTGGGACGCCATCAAATAAGCCAGCTATAAGGCTGGCATGGGAACCGGCGCACGCGCCGGTTCCGTCCGTAGAAAAACACTTCGCATAGGGAGGGGCGGCAATTGGGCGACATCGTGCAACAATTGTTTGGCGCCGTTATCGCCATTGCCGTGGCGCTTGCCGCTTGTGTCGCCTATTTCTGGGGCAGCAACTGGCTACTCGACCGGTTCCTGAATTCGGACAAGGTGACAGGCGAGGCCATTACCCGGCGCGACCGTCTGCGTGACCGCGTGCGGCCCTGGCTGTTCCTGCTGCCGGCCCTGCTGTTCCTGTCGGTCTATCTGATCTACCCGGTATTCGAGACGCTGCGCCTGAGCCTGCTGGACAATTCGGGCCGCAACTTCGTCGGCTTTGCCAATTACGCCTGGGCGCTCTCGGACAGCAATTTCCAGCGCTCGATCCTGAACAACATCATGTGGCTTATCGTGGTGCCATCGCTGGCGACGGCGTTCGGCCTGGTGATCGCCGTGCTGGCGGACCGGCTGTGGTGGGGCAATATCGCCAAGTCGCTGGTGTTCATGCCCATGGCGATTTCCTTCGTCGGCGCCTCGGTGATCTGGCGCTTCGTCTATGACTATCGCGGCGAGGGCAGCGTGCAGATCGGCCTGCTCAATGCCATCGTCACCGGCTTTGGCCTGCCGCCACAGGCCTGGATCACCATTCCGTTCTGGAACTCGCTGTTCCTGATGATCATCCTGGTCTGGATCCAGACCGGCTTTGCCATGGTGATCCTGTCGGCAGCGTTGCGCGGCATTCCCGAGGAAACGCTCGAGGCGGCCCGGATCGACGGCGCCAGCGATATCCGGATCTTTTTCGACATCATGATCCCGCAGATCATGGGCACGGTCGTGGTGGTGTGGACCACCATCACCATCGTGGTGCTCAAAGTGTTCGATATCATCTTCGCCATGACCAATGGCCAGTGGGACACCGAAGTGCTGGCCAATTTCATGTTCAAATGGATGTTCGTCAACTTTGACTATGGCCGGGGCTCGGCCATTGCCGTGGTGATCATGCTGGCGGTGCTGCCCATCATGATCTGGAACATCCGTCGCGCCAATGCCGAGGAGGGGACACGCTGATGACTGCTGTCACCGAAGATGCCGGCGTGGCTACTGCCCCCGTCGTTCGCCGCAAGAACTGGTTCCAGCGCCTGCGCCCGAGCCGGGTAATCACCCATGTCGTCCTGCTGCTGCTGGTGGCGCTGTGGACCCTGCCCACGGTGGGCCTGCTGGTGTCGTCGCTGCGCGACAAGGATCAGCTGGCCGTGTCGGGCTGGTGGACGGCGCTGAGCACGTCTGAAACGCTGGGCGTCAGCCGCATCGGCACTGCTGCCGACCAGGCGGCGGAAGACGGACATTACGTGATCCGCGGCAATGTGTTCGGCAGCGACACCAACAAGCACCTGGGCGGGTTCGGGCTGAGCAATGGCGAGCCGGCGGCCGAGCCGCCCGGCGGCAGCCTGGCCATGCGCGAGGGTGGCACCATTACCGTGGCCGAGGACGGCACGTTTGAATGGGTGTCGGACACCGAATTCACCCATACCCGCGGCCCGCGGATATTCTACGAAGCCCGCATCGCGCCACGCTTCACGCTGGACAATTACTATGAGGTGCTGACCTCGAACGGGGTGGCGCGCAGCTTCATCAATTCGTTCACCGTCACCATTCCGGCGACCATCATTCCCATCCTGATTGCCGCCTTTGCCGCCTATGCACTGGCCTGGATGCGGTTCCCGTTCCGCGGGCTGATCGTGGCGCTGGTGGTGGGCCTGCTGGTGGTGCCGCTGCAGATGTCGCTGATCCCGCTGCTGACGCTGTACAATCAGCTGGCGCAGCTGTTCGGCGCCGAGGATGGCAAGACCTATCTCGGCATCTGGCTGGCCCATACCGCCTTCGGCCTGCCGCTGGCGATCTATCTGCTGCGCAACTACATGGTGGGCCTGCCCAAGGAAATCATGGAATCCGCACGCATCGACGGTGCCTCGCATTTCAAGATCTTCACCGGCATGGTGCTGCCGCTGAGCTTTCCGGCGCTGGCCTCGTTCTCGATCTTCCAGTTCCTGTGGGTGTGGAACGATCTGCTGGTGGCCATGGTGTTCCTGGGTGCGCAGCAGGATCGGCTGGTGCTGACGGGCAAGCTGGTGAGCCTGCTCGGTTCGCGCGGCAATAACTGGGAAATCCTCACGGCCGGGGCGTTCATCACCATTGTGGTGCCGCTCATCGTGTTCTTTGCGCTGCAGCGCTATTTCGTCCGCGGGTTGCTGGCGGGTTCAGTCAAGTAAGTCGGGCAAACGGCCTGCATCCGTCCTGGTGCGGATCAATTGAAGAAAGAAGAGCGGATCGTGACCAATCTCAAGCTCACTGACCTCAGCAAGCGCTACGGCCAAGTCGAGGTGCTCAAGCACATCAATCTCAATATCCGTTCGGGCGAGTTCATGGTGTTTGTCGGGCCGTCGGGCTGTGGCAAGTCGACCCTGCTGCGCTGCATCGCGGGGCTGGAGGAGATCTCCGACGGGACACTCGAGATCGATGGCGAGGTGGTCAATGATCGCGCGCCGTCCAAGCGCGGCATCGCCATGGTGTTCCAGAGCTATGCGCTCTATCCGCATATGAGCGTATTCGACAACATGGCCTATGCGCTCAAGATCGCCGATGCGCCCAAGCAGGAGATCGAGGCCAAGGTTGCCGCCGCTGCCGAACAGCTGCAGCTCACGCCCTACCTCAAGCGTCTGCCGGGGCAGTTGTCGGGCGGCCAGCGCCAGCGCGTGGCCATCGGCCGGGCCATTGTGCGTGACCCCAAGGTGTTCCTGTTTGACGAGCCGCTCTCGAACCTGGATGCCGCGCTGCGGGTTGCCACCCGCATCCAGATCGCCAAGCTGCACGAGACCATGACCAAGACGACCATGATCTATGTGACGCATGATCAGGTCGAGGCCATGACACTGGCGGACCGGATCGTGGTGCTGCGCGATGGCCAGATCGAACAGGTCGGGACGCCCCTCGAGCTCTATGAATCGCCGCAATCGCTGTTTGTGGCGAGCTTTATCGGTTCGCCCAAGATGAACCTTATCGAAGGCGACAAGGCCAAGCCCTTCAACGCCCATACCGTGGGCATTCGCAGCGAGCACATGACCGTCTCGGCTGACAGCGGCACCTGGAGCGGCACGGTCATTCACACCGAAAATCTGGGCTCGGACAGCTATGTCTATATCGACATGGGCCAGGAAGATCCGGTGGTGGTGCGCGTGGACGGCTCCACCAAATATCGCAGCGGCGACGCCATCAAGTTCTCCCCGATTGACGACAAGATTCACCGCTTCGACACCAATGGCAAACCCGTCGCCGCCTGAGCGAGCGGCGAGAAGCCGGTACCGACTGGCCTGAGGCGCGCCACAACCCGCCCCGGCATAGACTTTGCACGCCTTGCCCGGTGCCCGCAGGCTTGCGTCTCATGCGGCGGGCGGCCACTCGACGCATCGTCATTCCCGGCCTGGCAGGCGTTTCTGGTTTTGCTGGCGCTGCTGGTGCAGAACCGGCAAAAGCGCCCTGCGCGACAGGCTTCCAAAGCGGTTTCAAATTGAACGCCGTCCTCGGCGCGCGGTGGAGCGGTTTTGAGGTGCGTACATCACTCCCACTACGCCTGCACAGCAGCGCAAATTTTGTTGCCCTATCTAACTATTTGTAAACGCACGGATTAATAGCCCTGCCTGGATATCCGGCCGGCAATGCCCGTCATGAGCGCTTGACAGAATTTGGGCGCTCTGGTTCCTTTTGATCCAAAGCGCTTTGGAAAAAGCCGGCGAAACAGTCGGCGCCAGGCACTTTTGCGGGAGGAGCAGGGGGCGATCAGCATTGCGGCTGATAGCGCCGTCGCGCCTTTCCGAAATCTGCTTCATTCGGGAGGATAATATATGACAATCAACAAGCTGCTCGTGGGATTGCTGACCAGCGTCACGCTGGTGATGGGGTCGGCGCAGGCCGCCGAGCTGTCCATCGTGTCGGGCGATACCGGCACCGGCCTGGCCTTCCTGCGCACCCAGCTCGACCGGTTCGAAGCCGAGACCGGCAACACCGTCACGGTGGTGCCGATGCCATCGTCGACTTCCGACCAGTTCGGCCAATACCGGCTGTGGCTGGCTGCCGGCAATGCCGATATCGATGTGTACCAGACCGACGTGATCTGGGCGCCGCAGCTGGCCGATCAGTTCCTTGACCTGACCGAAGCGGCCAAGGACGTGGTGGGCCAGCACTTCCCCTCGATCATCGAGTCCCAGACCGTGGATGGCAAGCTGGTGGCCCTGCCGGCCTTTACCGATGCGCCGGCGCTGTTCTACCGCACCGACCTGCTGGAAAAATACAACAAGCCAGTGCCCCAGACCTGGGACGAAATGGCTGCCACGGCCAAGGAAATCATGGATGCCGAGCGGGCCGAGGGGCAGGCGGATCTTTATGGCTTCGTGTTCCAGGGCAATGCCTATGAAGGCCTGACCTGCGATGCGCTCGAATGGGTCAAGTCCAATGGCGGCGGTCAGATCGTGGAGGCCGATGGTTCCATCTCGATCAATAACGAACAGGCGGCTGCCGCAATCGACCGCGCTGCCGGCTGGATCGGGACGATCTCGCCCGAAGGCAATCTTGCCTATCAGGAAGAAGAAAGCCGCGGTGTGTGGCAGCTGGGCAATGCGGTGTTCATGCGCAACTGGCCCTATGCCTACGCGCTGGGCAATGGCGACGACTCGGCGGTAAAGGGCAAGTTCGACGTGGCCCCGCTGCCGGCCGGCGCCGGCCCGGACGCCCGCTCTGCAGCCACCCTGGGCGGCTGGAACGTGGCGGTATCGAAGTACTCGCCTGACCCGGAAGAGGCCATCAAGCTGGCGCTGTTCCTGTCATCTGCAGAAGTGCAGAAGGAGCGGGCCATCAAGCAATCCAACCTGCCCACCATCGAAGCCCTCTATGACGATGCCGATGTGCTGGCCGCGTCGCCCTTCATGGCCAACTGGAAAACCATCTTCCAGAATGCCGTGCCGCGGCCATCGGCCCCGACCAAGGTCAAGTACAACGAGGTCTCTTCGATGTTCTGGAGCGCGGTGCATGACACGCTGTCGGGCAATGGCTCTGCCGCCGAGAATCTCGAAATTCTCGAAGCCGATCTGACCGAGCTCAAGGGCGACGGCTGGTAAGTCCTCCCAGGACACCACGGGGCGGACGGTCGGCTATCGGCTGCCCGCCCCGGCTCATCCAGTGTACAGGGAGACTGATAATGGCGATTGATATGGCGGCGCCCCGCCCGGTGGTCGTGGTGCGCGGGCGGACCGAGCTGAGCCGGCAGCGCCTTGCTGCGGCGCGCTGGTTCCTGCTGCCGATGCTGGCGGCGCTATGCGTGGTGGCCGGATGGCCCCTGCTGCGCTCGATCTATTTTTCCTTCACCGATGCGTCGCTGACCGATCTCTACGGCGCCGAGTTTATCGGGTTCGGCAATTACCTGCGCTGGACGACGCTGGCCAGTGGCAAGACCATCTATCGTGGGCTGCTGGTGGATGGCGACTGGTGGAACGCGGTGTGGAACACGCTGCGCTTTGCCTTCTGGTCGGTGAGCTTTGAGGCCGTGCTGGGCATGATCGTGGCCCTGGTCCTCAATGCCGAGTTCAGGGGGAGGGGGCTGGTGCGCGCGGCGATCCTGATCCCCTGGGCGATCCCGACGATCGTCTCGGCCAAGATGTGGGCCTGGATGCTCAATGACCAGTTCGGCATTCTCAACGATCTGGGCATGCGGCTGGGCCTGCTGAGCCAGAAAGTGGCCTGGACGGCCAGCGCCGACACGGCGATGCAGGCGGTGCTGCTGGTCGACATCTGGAAGACCACGCCCTTCATGGCGCTGCTGATCCTGGCCGGCCTGCAGATGATCCCCAAGGATATCTATGAGGCGGCCGAACTGGACGGGGTCCACCCGGTCAAGCAGTTCTTCGCCATCACCCTGCCGCTGGTGCGTCCGGCGCTGATGGTGGCGATCATCTTCCGGCTGCTCGATGCGCTGCGCATTTTCGACCTGATCTATGTGCTCACGCCCAACAGTTCGGCGACCAAGACGATGAGTGTGCTGGCGCGGGAGAACCTGTTCGACTTCGACAAGTTTGCCTACGGCTCGGCGCAATCGACGCTGCTGTTCCTGATCATCGCGGTGTTGACGGTGCTCTATATCTGGCTGGGCAAGGTGCGTTTTGATGGGGGAGACCGCTGATGGGCGCGACGTTCGATCTGTGGAAATTCACCAAGGGCGTGCTGTTCTATGCGCTGGTGGTGGTGATCGTGGTGGTCTCGGTGTTCCCGTTCTACTACGCCATCCTGACCAGCTTCAAATCGGGCACCGACCTGTTTCGGGTGACCTACTGGCCGGTGTCGTTCTCATGGGAGAACTACACCGCCGTGCTCAACCAGGGCAGTTTCCCGCGCAATCTGCTCAATTCGATCTTCGTGGCCACGGTGACGGTGATGCTGGCGCTGTTCCTGGCGGTGACGGCGGCCTTCGCGCTCAGCCGGGTGCGGTTCCAGGGGCGCGGCTTCCTGCTGATGGTGATCCTGGCGGTGTCGATGTTCCCGCAGATCGCGGTACTGGCCGGGCTGTTCGAGGTGATCCGGGCGCTGGGCATCTACAACACGCCCTGGGCGCTGATCTTCAGCTACACCATCTTTACCCTGCCTTTCACGGTGTGGGTGCTGACCACCTTCATGCGCGACCTGCCCGTCGAGATTGAGGAGGCGGCCATTGTCGATGGCGCCAGTCCCTGGGTGATCATCACGCGGGTCTTCATGCCGCTGATGTGGCCGGCATTGGTGACCACGGGCCTGCTGGCCTTTATCGGCGCCTGGAACGAGTTCCTGTTCGCGCTGACGTTCACCTCGTCCAACGACACGCGCACCGTGCCGGTGGCCATCGCGCTGCTGTCGGGCGGGTCACAATATGAAACGCCCTGGGGCCTGATCATGGCGGCGTCGGTGATCGTCACCGTGCCGCTGGTGTTCCTGGTGCTGGTGTTCCAGCGCAAGATTGTCAGCGGGCTGACCGCCGGCGGCGTCAAAGGTTAAGGAGCTGAAAGATGGCAAGTATCGAGCTGCGTAATATCCGCAAGGCCTTCGGCGTCGTCGAGGTGATCAAGGGCGTGGACCTGGAAGTCCGCAAGGGCGAGTTCATGGTGTTCGTGGGCCCTTCGGGCTGCGGAAAATCCACCCTGCTGCGGCTGATCTCGGGGCTGGAGGACATCACTTCGGGCGAGATGCTGTTCGACGGCAAGGTGGTCAATGCGCTGGCGCCGTCCAAGCGCGGCATCGCCATGGTGTTCCAGAGCTACGCGCTTTATCCGCATATGAGCGTCTACGACAACATGGCGTTCGGACTGACCCTGGAAAAGGGCCATGGCAAGGAGGAGATCCGCCGGCGCGTCGAGAAGGCTGCCGAGATGCTGCAGATCACGCCTTACCTGGATCGCCTGCCCAAGCAATTGTCGGGTGGCCAGCGCCAGCGCGTGGCCATCGGCCGGGCGATCACGCGCGATCCCAAGGTGTTCCTGTTCGACGAGCCGCTGAGCAATCTGGACGCGGCGCTGCGTGTCGCGACCCGCATCGAGATCGCCAAGCTGCACGAGGAAATGGACAATGTCACCATGATCTATGTGACGCATGACCAGGTGGAGGCGATGACGCTTGCCGACCGGATCTGCGTGCTGCGCGACGGGCTTATCGAACAGGTCGGCACGCCCATGGAGCTCTACGAAAAGCCCAATTCGGTGTTCGTGGCGGGCTTTATCGGTTCGCCCAAGATGAACTTCATCACCGGCGAGCGGGCTGACGCGCTTGGCGCCCACACGGTGGGCATTCGCGGCGAGCATTTGACCATCGTGCCGGAAAATGGCACGTGGTCGGGCAAGGTCATCCATCGTGAAAATCTGGGCGCGGACAGCTATGTCTATCTGGAGATGGGTACCGAAGAGCCCGTCGTGGTGCGCCTTGATGGGGCCAATGAGTATAAGAGCGGCGACGTTGTGCACATCACGCCGATGCCTGAGCGCATTCACCGTTTCGACGCTGCGGGCAAGCCGATCGCCTGAATCGACGCGGCCGGCAGGATTGTCAAACTCCTGCCACCTGCGTCATGCACTGCGTCACCACGCGCCTGTTCCAGCGCCCTGGCCGGGGTGGATTGGGTCCTCTTAACGTGCCAATTTACTGCTGTGCTGCGCCTCCCCCTGCGGCACTTCCAAAGGAGACTTCCATGCCAATTCGTACCCTGGTCTGGGGCGAAAATGTTCACGAGCAAAAGAACAAGATCGTTGCCGACAACTATCCCGAGGGGATGCACAACCAGATCGCCAAGCTGCTGGCCAGCGACAGCAATATCGTGGCCAAGACCACGACGCTGCAGGAGCCCGAGCATGGCTGCACCGTCGAGGCACTGGCGGAAACCGATGTGCTGATCTGGTGGGGCCATGCCGCGCATGGCGATGTCGCCGATGAGATCGTCGAGCGGATCGCGCAGCGCGTATGGCAGGGAATGGGCCTGATCGTGCTGCATTCGGGGCATTTCTCCAAGATTTTCAAGCGTCTGATGGGCTCGCCCTGCGCGCTGCACTGGCGCGAGGCCGGCGAGCGGGAACGGCTCTGGGTCACCAGTCCCGGCCACCCGATCGCCAAGGGCCTGCCGGCCTTTTTCGAGCTGGAAATGGAAGAGATGTATGGCGAGCCGTTCAGCGTGCCCGAGCCGCTCGAAACCGTGTTCGTCAGCTGGTTCCAGGGCGGGGAAGTGTTCCGCAGTGGCCTGACCTATCGGCGTGGCGCGGGCAATATCTTCTATTTCCGTCCCGGCCACGAAACCTACCCGACCTATCACGACGATACGGTGGGGCTGGTGCTGCGCAATGCGGTGAACTGGGCCTATAATGCCAGCCAGCACCCTGAACTGCTCGATGCCCCCAATACGCCGGTGGACGAAGCGCTCGAGCCCATTGAAGAACGCGGGCCCAAGCTGCATCACGGTAGGCAAGAAGGCTTCAAGTAACAGGTCGTCTTCCTCTTCCCATCACGGCGTTACCCTGGCGCAGGCCGGGTAACGCCGTAATGGCGCAATGGACATCTATGGCGGGGTGGAGTGCGGCCGGCGCCGCGACGACATCGCGTGCTTTCAAACATCGCGGCCCCTCGGCGCCGCTCAGGGAACTATGATTATGCGTCTGCTCATTCTGGGTACCGGTGGCATGGCCAATACCCATGCCAAGCATTTTGCTGCCATCGAGGGGGTGACTTTGGTTGGCGGGGTGGATGTCGATCCGATGCGGGTCGAGGCGTTCAACAAGGTGCACAATATCGAGCGCGGCTTCGGTTCGCTCGATGCGGCGCTGGCCTGGGGCGCGTTCGACGCCGTGGCCAATGTGACGCCCGATTCCATCCACCATCCCACCACGATGGCGGCGCTGCGGGCGGGCAAGCACGTGTTCTGCGAAAAGCCGCTGGCCACCGACCATACCAAGGCCATGGAAATGACCGAGCTGGCCGAGCAGATGGGGCTGATCAACATGGTCAATCTCACCTATCGCAATGTCAGCCAGCTGCAGAAGGCCCGCGAGATCGTGCAGTCGGGCGCCGTGGGGACGGTCAAGCATTTCGAGGCAAGCTATCTGCAGAGCTGGCTGGTTTCCAAGGCCTGGGGCGACTGGCGCACCGAAAGCCAGTGGCTGTGGCGGCTGAGCAAGAAGCACGGCTCCAATGGCGTGCTCGGCGATATCGGCGTGCATATTCTCGATTTTGCCGCCTATGGCGCGGGCAGCGACTTCTCCAAGGTGTTCTGCCGGCTGGAAACCTTCGACAAGGCCGAGAACAACCAGATCGGCGAATATGACCTGGACGCCAATGACAGCTTCGCCATGACGGCCCAGCTCGAAAATGGTGCGCTGGGCGTGATCCATGCCACGCGCTGGGCGACCGGGCATTTCAACGAATTGCGGCTGCGGGTCTATGGCGAGCTGGGCTCGGTGGAAGTCCAGCACCGGCATGACTGGAGCAAGCTGCTGACCTGCCTGGGCGACGATGCGGAGACCGGCACTTGGACCGAGGTGGACGTGGATCCGGTCCCCACCAATTACATGCGCTTTGTCGAGGCCGTGCGGGCAGGCAAGAATCTGGAGCCCAGCTTCCGCCATGCTACCAATATCCAGACCGTGCTGGATCTGGCGACAGCTTCCGACAGGGACCGCTACGAACTGAAGGTGCCCTGAGCGCGCGCCCATGCCAATTGCCAGCGAAATGCCGAAGGCCCTGACCGCTGGTCGGGGCCTTTTCATGCAGGCTCAGGCGGCCTCTTCCGAGCGCAGCCGATAGGCGTCGACATTGTCTTCGGCGCGGCACCGCGGCGCTACGACATCGACGTCGTCATCGTCATGGGGATGATGATGGCCGCTATTGTGGCTGATGTCGGTTGCGCTATCGCAACGGCGCGCGGCAAGCGTGCTGGTTGCCATGACCGTGGCGAGCGTTGTTGCGAGAACGGTGGGATTCATTGTGCTTTCCTCAAGCCGATTGCCCCGTTTGTCAGCCCAGTAACGGGTGTGTCCCACGCCGGTTGCAGGCCGGCCGATCACAAAAACGACAGGCAGCACTGCAACCCGAGGCCATGGTGCGGAATTATCCCCGCAACACATCTGACAGGAGCGTCAACTTCATGGGTATCATCTGGGCCATCATCATCGGCTTTCTGGCCGGCCTGATCGCGAAATGGATCACGCCAGGCGACAACAAGCCGAGCGGGTTCATCCTCACCACGGTGCTGGGCATTATCGGTTCGGTGCTGGCCACGGTGCTTGGCCAGGCCATCGGGCTTTATGGCCCCGGTGACGGGGCCGGCTTCATCGCCTCGATCATCGGGGCCATCATCGTGCTGCTGATCTGGGGCCAGCTGGCCCGTCGTCGCTAGTCGCGCCTGCAGCGCTTGAGAAAAAATGGGTGCCGCCTGGCACCCATTTTTTTGTGGACGGCGCTAGAGGTAGCGCTGCGCCACCGTGCCATGCTGGGTGCCGGCAAAGAGCCTGGCGCGCGCATCGTCATAGTGCAGCCACAGGCTTTCGTCCTGCAGTGAGGGCAGGGTTACCTGTTCGCCGCGATCCATCCCGGCCAGACCGGCATCGACCAGTTGCTCGGCCGTGATGAACAGTGACTTGTCGAAATTGTCGATCGAGACGCCGGCGGTTTCATAGAAATCGGTGACGGTGCCGGCCGGCAGAACGGCCTGCACCAGCACGCCGTCTTCCCTGGCTTCGTCGGCCACGCCCCGGCTGAAGGTCAGGACGAAGGCCTTGGTGGCGCTGTAGAGCGCGCTCATCGGCGAGGGGAAAAAGGCCATTACCGAGCCGACATTGACCACCGTGCCGGCGTTGCGGGCCCGCATGCCGGGCAGGGCGGCGCGGGTGAGGCGCATCAGCGCGGTGACGTTGAGGGTCAGGGTAGCGGCGGCATCGGCGTCGGACATGTCGGCGGTGGTGGCGAAGGGGCCCATGCCGGCATTGTTGACCAGCAGCGCGATGCTCTCGTCGCGCAGTACCTGCTCAACGCTGGCGATGCCGGCTTCGGCGGTCAGGTCGGCGGCCAGGCTGCGCACGGCAACGCCATGGGCCTGCTCAAGGTCGGCGGCAAGGGTGGAGAGCTTTTCGGCACGGCGCGCGACGAGGACGAGATCATAGCCGCGGGCGGCAAGGCGGCTGGCATAGATGGCGCCGATGCCGGAGGATGCGCCGGTGATGAGGGCGGTCTTGGTTGAGGACATGGTCCACTCCTTTAGTTGAGTGCTCAACTAATTGGCGCGACGCCTCGCCCTTGTCAATGGTGATGTACTCAACTATTTTTCGATAGGAGATTATGCAATGCCCAGACAAGTGCCGCCCGACGTCGACAGCGTTGAGCCTTTCGACCTGATGAACTGCACGCACACGGCCATGCGACAGGCCGCGCGGCAGCTCACCCAGGTTTATGACGAGGCGATAGCGCCGTCGGGACTGACCTCGGCGCAGGCCATGCTGGTCGCCCGGCTCGATGAACTGGGCGGCGCGCCCGGTGGCACGGGCCCTTCACTGCAGGCCCTGGCCAAGCGCCTGTCCATCCAGATTTCGGCCCTGACGCATGCCTTGCGCCCATTGGTGCGCGATGGAGTGCTCGAACTGCATGCCGACGGCAAGGATGGCCGTATCAAGCGGGCGGTCCTCACCGAGCAGGGCATGAAGCAGACGCGGCAGATGTATGAACTCTGGGTGGGGGTGACCCAGCGCATGGATAACGCATTGGGCGAAGGCGCGGGCGCGCAATTGCGGGCATTGGCGACGACGATCGCATCGCCCGAATTCCTGGCGGCGATGAAGGGCGACTAGACCGCGGGCCTTGCCCCCGGATTTTCCTGCTCACCGGGGCCGGCCAGCGCCTCGCTTGCCCAGACAGGCGCCAGGCTGCCCGAGCTGTGGCCGATCTGTGGCGCAGGGAAGCAATCACAGAAAAGCCAAGGGCGCCCGATGGGGCGCCCTTGCTCATTCTTAGATGGGCAGCACCTAATTGACGATGGTGATGCGGCCATCGGTCGTGGGGGTGTATTCGCCGCCCTGCTTGGCGATGTAGTCGGCCAGGACCTGCTCCAGCGGCGGGCCAAAGTCATAGGGGTTGTCGCCCGAAGCGAAGGTCTCGTAGCCGTCGCCGCCGCCACGCATGTAGTTGTTGGTGACGATGGTGTAGGTGGCGGCTTCATCGATCGGCGCGAAGCTGTCGCCCGAGCCGACCATGACGTCGCTGACCCGGCTGCCGGCAGGCTTGCTGAGCGTGGCGGTGTATTTCAGGCCGGCAACCTGTGGGAAGCGGCCAGCGCCATTCTCGACGTCGCTGACGCCGTTTTCGAGGGCTTCGATAACATCGGCACCGCTGATCTGGACGGTGGCGAGCGTGTTGGAGAAGGGCAGCACGGTAACGACTTCACCCATGGTGATGTCGCCCGCGTCGATGGACGCCCGCAGGCCGCCGCCGTTCTGGATGGCAATGGTAGCGCCCTGGCCAGCAGCCCGGTCGAGCATGGCTTCGGCAACCAGATTGCCCATTTCACATTCAGTGGTGCGGCAGACTTCACGCGAGCCTTCGATCGGGCCGGTGGCGGTGCCGATCACCACATTCATGGCTTCGGCCAGCGGAGCGGCAAGAGCGGCCAGCTGCGTCTTGAAATCGTCATTGCCGGTGACCGATGCGTCGATCAGGAAGGGCGCGCCTTCGGCTTTGGTGACAACGCCGTTATCGTCCCAGGTAATGGCGATGTCGCCCAGATGCTTGCCGTACTGGTTGGCCTGAACCACGGGGACTTCGACGCCCTCGGGGTTCTTGACCATGGTGGGGTAGGGGCCAATGGCGGCTTCGTCGGTGTTGGAGAGCAGGGTGTGGCTGTGGCCACCCACGATCACGTCGACGAGCGGCAAGGCTGCGGCCAGGTCCATGTCGACCGTGTAGCCGATATGGCTGAGCACGATGATCTTGTTGATGCCAGCGGCGTCGAGCGCCTCGGAAGCGCCGCGGACATACTGGACGATATCGGTGAATTCGACATCATCGCCGGGCGAGGAAATATCGGGGGTGTCTTCGGTGGTCGCGCCGATGATGCCGATCTTTTCGCCACCGACTTCAACGACGATCGAGCCCTTGATCTTGCCGGCCAGATGTTCGTCGCGGGTGACGTCGAAATTGCCGCCGATGATGGGGAATTTCGCGGCTTCGATGAATTTGACGAACTCGGCCGGGCCATCGTCGAATTCGTGGTTGCCGGTGGCCACCACGTCAAAGCCCATCTGGTTGAAGAAGTCGGACACGACCTTGGACTTGTAGGTGGTGTAGTAGAGCGAGCCCTGGAAATTGTCGCCGGCCGACAGCAGCAGGGAATTGCCGCCATCGGTCTCAATCCCGGCGCGGGTCTCGTCGATGATGGTCTTGAGGCGGGCAATGCCGCCAAAGCACTTGCCGGCGGCGTCATCCTCGGCATTGCAATCGGAATCGCTGCCCGTGATGGGGTCAAAGCGGGAATGGAAGTCGTTGATGTGAAGGATGTTGAGCGTGAAATCGGCATAGGCCACGCTGGAAAACCCAGCGCAGAGGGTGAGCGCCGTGGCGCCGAGAAGTAATTTTTTCATCCCTGTGTATCCTTGGTTTGTTTGACGACCGTTTCTCCCGCAGTGCCGATCTGCCGTGCCCGAGCGCAATACGCTGCCGGCGCGGCGTGGACCCTGCACGTCGAGCAATGAGTTAACCAGTCTTTTGTGACAGTGAAAAGTGGACCTTTTGGTCAAACTACGCCGGAGGGGTTTGGCAGCAGGTGGCGCCCATGCTGCGCAATGGGGGAAGCGTCATCGGCTGGCGAGCCTGCCGCGGCAGAATGGGCCGCAGAAATTGAGTTTCCGACCCGATCAACCGGGCCCATGAGGGCTACCCTGCGCGTCGGGCGCATAGCGGGGTTTCAAAGCGGGCGCTGTCAGGTATTCTCCGCGGCAGTTGATTTGCGGAGTATGCGGCATGAAGAGTGCTTTGATTGTCTATGGTGGCTGGTCGGGACATGACCCGGAAGAATGCGCCGCCATCTATCGTCGTTGGCTGCACGAGGACGGATACTCAGTGCGCATGGCGACCGAAACCAGCGCCTTTGCTGATCCTTCCATCCATGAACTATCCCTGATCGTGCCGATCTTCACCATGAGCAAGATCGAAAAGGAAGAGGCCCAGAACCTCACCAAGGCCGTCGAGGGCGGCGTCGGCCTGGCAGGCCATCATGGCGGCATGAGCGATGCGTTCCGCGAATCGGTGGACTATCAGTTCATGGTCGGCGGGCAGTGGGTGGCCCATCCGGGCAATATCATCGACTACACCGTCGACGTGGCCGACCCCGGCGACCCGGTGATGGAGGGGATCAAGTCATTCCCCTACAATTCCGAGCAGTATTACATGCATGTGGATCCATCCAACCACGTGCTGGCAACCACCACCTTCAGCGGTGAACATGCGCCCTGGATCAAGGGCGTGGTGATGCCGGTGGTCTGGAAGCGCCTGCATGGCAAGGGGCGGGTGTTTCACTCGACGCTGGGTCACCGCGCCGAGGAGTTCGACAACCAGGAAATGGCGACCATCATGCGGCGCGGCATGAACTGGGCGGCGCGCGAAGACTAGGCTTGCCGACGTTGCTCGCCTGTCAAAGGGCGAGCAACGGCCCTACCAGCGCAGGGTGAACCGGCCGAGCAGGGCGCCCAGGCCCGCCACGACGGCGATGCCGAAGGTGTACCAGAGCGCCAGGAACATCATGCCGTTCTCGCCGCAGGCAAAGGAATAGATCCAGGCCCCGGTGCCCCCAGCAAACAGGCCCGCCGCCAGTCCCGCCAGCGTCGGATCGGCTGGCGCCAGGCGGCGCAGGGCCACCAGCAATCCGGCCAGCATGGGCAGGGACAGCGCCACGATGCGCCACGGGCAGACCAGCGACGTGCCACCGATGACCAGCGACATCATTGCCTCGGGCTCGGCATAGGCAAGCTGGAAGACGGCGCCGACCAGCAGCAGCACCAGCAGGGCAAAGGCGGCTATCCAGGGCCAGCGGGTGCGGCCATCAGGGCGCGCCAGCACGAGCGTGGCGGCGCCGCCGAGCAGCGCCAGCGCCAGGGTATAGGCGAACTTGGTCCAGAACATCATGGTGCCGGGGGCGGTGGCGATGTCCGCGCGTGTACCCAGCCACATCAGCATGGCGATGGCGGCCACCACGCCGCTGGCCAGGACCGTGCCCACGATCAGCCGCTGCAGCGCATTGCGGCGAACCGGCTTGAGATCGGTCGAGAGGCGGGCGATCAGATCGTCGGTCATTTGCCGCTCCCCGAAAACCGTGCAACCAGCGATCTGAGCCCGCGATGGATCGAGACCTTGGCAGCAGTCTCGGTCATGCCATGGACCCGGGCGGCTTCTGCAATGGTGGCGCCTTCGACATGGGTGCGGCGAATGAGGTCGCCGGTGCGCTCGGGAACGGTGTCCAGCACCACGCCCAGATCGCGCCTGGCAGCGGCATCGGCATGGTCGTCACGCGCAAAAATGGGGGCATCGTCGTCGAGCGGCACGGTCAGGCGGATCGATTGACGGCGCACATGGTCGACGAATTTGTGGTGTGCCACGGCATGCAGCCAGGCGGTAAACGGACGGCTGCGGTCATAGGTCATGCGGCGGGTATGGATGGCGAGCAACGTTTCTTGCACGAGATCCTCCGCGTGCGAGGCAAAGGCAGGTGTCAGCCGCCGGGTGAAATAGGGACGCAGATGGCGACCAAGTTCGGCCAGCAACAGGCGATAGGCCGCGGCATCGCCGTCGAGCGAAGCGAGCATCAGTTCCCGCAAACGCGTCTCGGTCGGATCAGTCTGCATCGTTCACTCATTCGTCTCGTGCCGCGTCATGGTTACATGGCGCCTGCCAATATTGAAACGTCCTATTGGCGATCACGAGAGCGTGATCAGGTAACCCTGTGCTGCAGGGCTCCGAATGGCAGGGCATCACCGCGCCGATGGGGCGTGGCCAAATACCTGGGAGACAAATCATGACCTTTGCCCTGCGTACTCTTTCGCTTGCCACCCTGACCGCCCTCGGCCTCAGCCTGGCCTTTGCCCCTGCGGGCTTTGCCGAAGACGCTATGGCCCCCGCGCCCATGGCCAGCGACGCGATGGCGCCCGCCCCCATGGCCTCTGACGCAATGGCCAGCGACGCCATGGCGCCGATGAGCGACGAGGAGCTCAAGGCCTGCCTGGACAAGGCAGCCATGGCTGCCGATGCCGACGCAATGAAGACGGCGGAAGCCGAATGCCACGACATGCACAACGGCATGATGGAACAGGACGCGATGGCGCCCGATGCCATGGCGCCCGACGCGATGGCCACTGATGCGATGGCACCAGCCAAGAAGTAACTTATCCGTGTTACACGTCATTTGCTCCGCGCCGACCCGTTACTAAGGGTGCGGAGCAAATGGTCCATGACCGATCGGGGGACAGATGAGCCAAGCGACACCAGCAGTGCCGGCCGAAAAGGGGCCGCTGATCTATCGTCAATCGATCTGGACCCGGGTGACCCACTGGATCTGGGCGATCTGCCTGTTTTTCCTGCTGCTGACGGGCCTGCAGATCTTCAACGCCCATCCCGCGCTCTATATCGGGCAGCAGTCCGGTTTTGAGTTCGACAATGCGGTGCTTGAGATCGGCGCGTTCAATACGCCGGACGGCCCGGTTGGCCGCACCACGATCCTTGGCAAGCAGTTCGACACCACCGGCGTGCTGGGGATGAGCGGGTCGGCGGAGCGCCCCAGCTTCGTGGCGTTTCCTGCCGCCGTGACCATCCCCTCGTTCCGTGACCTGGGTACGGGCAGGGTGATCCACTTCTTTTTTGCCTGGCTGTTCGTGGCGACCATGTTCGTCTGGTTTCTGGCCAGCTTCATCAATGGCCACATCCGGCGCGACATTCTGGTACGGCCCGTCGACGTCAGGGGCGTACCGCGTGACTTGGTCGATCACGCCACCTTCAAGTTCAAGCACGGACGCACCTACGGGCCGCTGCAGCGGATCTCCTATTTCGGGGTGTTCTTCATCCTGTTCCCGCTCATCGTGCTGACCGGGCTGACCATGAGCCCGGGCATGGATGCAGCCTGGCCGTGGCTGCTGGACCTGTTTGGCGGCCGGCAGACGGCGCGTACCATTCATTTCGGGGTCATGCTGCTGCTGGTGACGTTCTTTATCATCCATATCGTCATGGTGGTTGCCGCCGGCCCGATCAACGAGCTGCGCTCGATGATTACCGGCTGGTATCGGGCCAGCCCTGGCACGGCGACGAGCGAAGGAGACAAGCCATGAGCGGCATCATCACGCGACGCAATTTTCTGCGTGGTACGGCGCTGGCCGGGTCAAGCCTGGTGCTGGCCGGCTGCGACCAGTTCGACTTTCTGGGCTCGCGGGACAATCAGGTGCGCCAGGTGATGGAGCGGGCCAATGTGCTGACCTACACGGTGCAGCGCGCGCTGATCGGCGACCAGACGCTGGCGCGCGAATATGCGGCCAGCGAAATCCGCCAGGGGCAGCGTCCCAATGGCTCGACCGATCCGACCACGCCCGAATATCTGGCCCTTAAGGGGCAGGACTTTGCCGGCTACAGGCTCAGGATCACCGGCATGGTGGAGCAGCCGCTCGAGTTCACGCTGAACGAATTGCGCAACATGCCGTCGCGCAGCCAGATCACCCGGCATGACTGCGTGGAGGGCTGGAGCTGCATTGCCAAATGGACCGGCACGCAACTGGGGCCGCTGCTGGACATGGCCCGGGTCAAGTCCGGCGCGCGCTACTGCGTGTATCACTGCTTTGACAATATCCAGCGCACGCTGACCGGGGACATCCTTTATTACGAAAGTTCGGACCTGGTGGACGCCTATCATCCGCAGACCCTGCTGAGCTATGGGCTCAATGACCAGGTGCTGCCCGTCAGCAATGGCGCGCCGGTGCGCCTGCGGATCGAGCGGGCGCTGGGCTACAAGCAGCCCAAATATCTGCACACGATCGAGCTGGTGGATGATCTGTCGCCCTTCGGCAAGGGCAAGGGCGGCTATTGGCCCGACCTTGGCTATGACTGGTATGGCGGGATCTAGAACGCTGGGTCTGATGACTGCCCATCACCCCTCCCGACCTCCCCTTGATGGGG
>TARA_R110002124_G_scaffold109676_26_pt1 | contig 26094 bp, 27 predicted proteins | sample TARA_R110002124 | Tara Oceans TARA_R110002124 (sample SAMEA4397445) | marine metagenome | biome: Polar Biome; feature: [SRF] surface water layer (ENVO:00010504); material: water (ENVO:00002006), including particulate matter (ENVO:01000060) such as... | depth 5 m
CTGATCGCCGGTACCACCGGCTCGGGCAAGTCGGTGGGTATCAATACCTTCATTCTCAGCCTGCTCTATCAGATGACCCCGGCCCAGTGCCGCATGATCATGATCGATCCCAAAATGCTCGAACTGAGCATTTATGACGGCATTCCCCATCTGCTGACGCCCGTCGTGACCGACCCGCAAAAGGCCGTCGTGGCGCTCAAATGGGCCGTGCGCGAGATGGAAGACCGCTATCGCAAGATGAGCAAGATCGGCGTGCGCAATATCGACGGCTTCAACCAGCGCGTCTCGGAGGCCGCCAGCGAAGGCAAGACCATCAGCCGCACCGTGCAGACCGGCTTTGACCGCGAAACCGGCGAAGCGATCTTTGAGACCGAGGAATTCCAGCTCGAAGTGCTGCCCTATATCGTGGTCGTGGTCGACGAAATGGCCGATCTGATGATGGTGGCCGGCAAGGATATCGAGGGCGCCATCCAGCGTCTGGCGCAGATGGCGCGTGCCGCCGGCATCCATATCATCACCGCCACCCAGCGCCCCTCGGTGGACGTCATCACCGGCACCATCAAGGCCAACTTCCCCACCCGCATCTCGTTCATGGTCACGTCCAAGATCGATTCGCGCACCATTCTGGGCGAGCAGGGCGCCGAACAGCTGCTGGGCAATGGCGACATGCTCTATATGGCCTCTGGCGGCCGCACCAAGCGCCTGCACGGCCCCTTCGTCTCTGATGCCGAGGTCGAGGCCGTGGTGGCCCATCTCAAGAGCCAGGGCGCACCCGACTACCTCGATTCAGTCACCGCCGAGGACGATGAGGGCGAGATGGGCGAAAGCGGTGGCGCCGGCGATGACTATGCCGGCTCGGGCGACGAGCTCTACGACAAGGCCGTCCACATCGTGCTCTCGGACAAGAAGGCCTCCACCTCCTATGTGCAGCGCCGTCTGGCCATTGGCTACAACAAGGCGGCCACGCTCATCGAGCGCATGGAACGCGAAGGCGTCATCAGCCCGGCCAACCATGCCGGCAAGCGTGAGATCCTGGTGGGTTCGGACTGATATAGTCCGCCCACCGGGGACGGGCATTGCCGGGTGGGCTGCAGCGGGACCGCGGAACGGAACCAGCTGTTGCCGCAATTGGTTTGTAGGGTAGTTTCAGATCAGCTTACCCAGCCTTAGGACCAGTTTCATGATTCGCCGCGATGCCCTGCTGCTTGGCCTTGCCGCCGCCTTCACCTTGAGCACGTCCGCCTTTGCCCTGGACCGTGCCCTGACGGCCGAAGAGCAGCAGATGATTAACGATATCGGCGCGCATAATTCGGCGATCCGGACCATGGTGGGACGCTTCCTGCAGATTGACACCAATGGCGGGCGCACCGAAGGCACGTTCTTTCTCGAACGCCCCAACAAGATCGCCTTCCGCTATGCCCCGCCCAGTCGCGAGGAGATCGTCTCGGTCGGCAATGGTTTTTACGTGCTCAACCGGCGCGAGGAGACCTATTACGCCTATCCGCAGGATTCCATTCCGCTGCGGCAGTTCCTGGGCGACACCATCAACCTGATGGACGCCAATGTGATCGATGTGACCACCTCGGACGGCTATCTGACGGTGACCGTGATCGACGAGACCGTTGCCGGCACGGTCCAGGTTTCCCTGGTGTTCGGTACCGATACGCTGGACCTGGTGCAGTGGAGCCTGGTCGAGCCCAGCGGCGCCGAGCTGACCTTTTCGCTCTATGACGTGGAGAAGGACCAGCAGATCCCCAAGGCCTTTTTCTCCATCCCGGCCAATTTCAAGCCGCTCAAGCAGGGCTGAGCTAGGCCTGGCCCATCATCAGCAGGGCCACGATGCCCGCGCCGCCCACCACGATGCGCCACCAGGCGAAGGGGGCGAAGCCGTAATTGGACACAAAGTTCAGCAGGTAACGCACAACGATCGCGCCTACCACGAAGGCGGCGGCAAAGCCCACCGCAACGTTGAGCGCGATGGTGGCGTCGATCAGGTCGCGGCTCTTGTAGAGGTCGTAGCCAAAGGCGCCCGTCATGATGGGCAGGGCGATAAAGAAGGTGAATTCGGCCGCGCTGCGCTTGCTGGCGCCAAACAGCATGGCGCCCACCACGGTGGAGCCCGAGCGCGAGACCCCTGGAATAAGGCTAAGCACCTGAAACAGGCCGATGATCAGCGCCAGGTGCCAGGGATACTGGTAGATGTCGTCATAGGCCTCGCGCTTGGGCATGCGGTCGACAAACAGCAGGATGATGCCGCCCACCAGCAGCGATATGCAGATGGTCATCGGCGATTCCCAGAGCGCGCCCTGGATGAAGTCCCGCAGCAGCACGCCGACGATGATGGCCGGCACGCAGGCCAGAATGACCGACAGCGCAAACCGCCACGCATAGGCCTTGCCGGTGAGCGCATCGCGGATCAACAGCGCCAATTTGGCGAAATAGATGGTAACAATGGCCAGAATGGCGCCAAGCTGGATCAGCACGATAAAGGTCTTGGGCTGGGTCAGCCCAAAGAAATGTTCCGCCAACAGGAGATGGCCGGTCGAGCTGACCGGTAAGAATTCGGTAAACCCTTCGAGAATTCCCAGAATCAATGGCACAAAAAGACCTTGATCGGCGTTCATCTGATCCCCTAACTCTGTCCAATTGCCTGGCGCGGCCGCAAAGCATTAGCCTGCTTCGACAGGAGCGCCAAGCCGCCTCACATCGTGGCCCAACAATGAGATGAGCCTTCAATGCCGAGCTTGCTGCATCATCCTCTCGACCCCGCCTCGCGCCTCATCCGCTTGATGTGCGCCGAGTACGGTGTGCCGCTCGACATCGAGGAGATCAAGCCCTGGCTGCGCACAGCTGAATTGCTTGAAATCAACCCGGCCGCCACCCTGCCCATCCTGATCGATGACAATGACCAGCCCATTATCGGGCTGCTGGCCAATATCCACCTGATTGAGGACCTCTATACCCCCAGCGCGGTGGCCGGCCTGGTGCCGCCCGATCCCGTCGCACGGGCCGAGATGTGGCGGCTTATCGAGTGGGTCATCGTCAAGCTCAATGACGAGGTCACCCGCTATGTGCTCGAGGAAAAGATCGTCAAGCGCGACCACCGGGGCGCCACGCCTGACCCCGCCGTCTTGCGGGTGGCCAAGACCAATCTCAACGAGCACATGCTCTATTTCAACTGGCTGTTCGCCAACCGCTCCTGGCTGACCGGCGATGACCTGACCCTGGCCGATTTTGCGCTGGCGGCGCATTTGTCCACCCTGGACTATCTGGGCGATATCGACTGGGGCAAGGCCGGGGAAACCCGTGACTGGTATTCGCGCATCAAGTCGCGCCCCGCCTTCCGCACCCTGCTCAATGACCGGGTGCTCGCCATGCCGCCGCACCGGGGCTATGCCGACCTCGATTTTTGATCTTTTGGCACTTTGGCCGATAATGCAGTAGACCTCATCCTGAGCACGTCCAAGGACGAGGTCGTGGCGAGATCGGCCTGCCCGACCTCGTGGATCGACAGGCTCGCCATGAGGTCCCATTGGTTGCCATAGCCACATTGCCGCAAGACAGGCTCGTTGCCGAACTGCGCGCCCGCGCCGCGGCGCTCGGCTTTGAGAGCTTTGGCATCACCGCTGCCGATGCGCGGCCCGACCTGCCCGAAAAGCTGCGCTCGGCCCTGGCAGCCGGCTGGCATGGCGACATGGACTGGATGGCCGACACCGCCTCGCGGCGCGGCAGTCCCACCATGCTCTGGCCCGAGGCCAAATCGGTTATCCTGCTCGGCATCAATTACGGCCCGCAATCGGACCCGCTGGCGCTGCTGGGCGAGCCCAGCCTGGGCGCCATTTCCGTCTATGCCCGCAACCGCGACTATCACGAGATCATCAAGGGCAAGCTCAAGGAGCTGGCCGGGCTGCTGGCGCGGCGTTCGGGTGCGGCGGTCAAGGTCTTCGTCGACACGGCGCCATTGATGGAAAAGCCGCTGGCCGAGGCAGCCGGGCTGGGCTGGCAAGGCAAGCATACCGTTCTGGTCAGTCGTGCATTCGGCTCCTGGCTGTTTCTGGGCGCCATTCTAACCGATGCCGAACTGCCCGGGGATAAACCCCATGCGCCCAGCTGCGGCTCGTGTACGCGCTGCCTTGACGTCTGCCCCACCAATGCCTTCCCGGCGCCCTACCAGCTCGATTCCCGGCGCTGCCTGGCCTATCTGTCGGTGGAGCATAAGGGTCAGATTCCATTGGAGTTTCGCGTGCCGATGGGCAATCGCATCTATGGCTGCGACGATTGCCTGGCGGTCTGCCCCTGGAACAAGTTCGCCTCGCTCAGCCGCGAGGCCAGGTTGCAGGCGCGCGCGGACCTGGAGCGCCCGGCGCTGGCCGAGCTGGTGCAGCTCGACGATGCCGGGTTCCGCGCCCTGTTTGCCGGCTCCCCGGTCAAGCGCATCGGGCTGGGTCGCTTTCTGCGCAATGTCTTGATCGGCATTGGCAATTCGGGCGATCCTGGCCTGGTGCCGCTGGTTGAGGCGCGCCTTGCCGACGATGACGGGCTGGTGCGGGGCGCCGCGATCTGGGCGCTGCGGCGGCTCGATCCGGCCCGGGCCGAAGCCCTGCGCACCGCCTGCGCCGAGCGGGAAACCGACCCTGACGTCGCCAGCGAATGGACCATGGATATCGCATGAACGCTTTCTTTTTCGGCCTTGGATTTTCAGCAACAGCAGCTTCGATGCGATGTCTCGCTTCCGCCCGATATGCTAACGTCGGGGGCACCGTGCGCAGCGCAGAAAAGGCCGCGCTGCTAAACGCCAAGGGACTGCACGCGCACGTCTTTGACGGCACCGCGCCGGGCGCCACGCTGGGCCCCGACCTGCGGGCGGCCAGCCATGTGATCTTTTCGATTGCCCCCGGCGCCGGCGGTGACCCGGCCTTGCTGCAGCACCGCGCCGATCTGGACGCTGCGGTGGACCTCGAGTGGCTGTGCTATTATTCCACGGTCGGGGTCTACGGGGATTTCGGTGGCGCCTGGATCGATGAAACCGCGCCGCTGGTGCCGCGCAATGAGCGCTCGGACCGCCGCGTCGCGGCCGAACAGGCCTGGCGCGACTACGCCGTCGCGCGCGGCGTGCCGCTGACCATCCTGCGCCTGGCCGGCATCTATGGCCCCGGCCGCTCCACCTTCGACAAGCTCGAAGACGGCAAGTCCCGCCGTATCGTCAAGCCCGGCCAGGTGTTCAACCGCATCCATGTCGATGACATCGCCCGGATAACCGAGCTTGCTGCCGCCGCCCGGCTCGATGGCACGTTCAATCTCAGCGATGACGAACCGGCGCCGCCCCAGGATGTGATCGCCCATGCGGCGGCCATGCTGGATATCGAACCACCCCCCGCCATTGCCATCCAGGATGCCGAAATGACGCCGATGCAGGCCAGCTTTTATGCCGACAACAAGCGCTGTTCCAACGCCGCGATCAAGCAGGCGCTGGGCATCGAACTGCTCTATCCGACCTATCGCGAGGGCCTGGCGCAGATCCTGCAGGCCCGCTCATGAGCGCGCCGCAGCCGGCCAGGTCGGCACCCGAACGCCTGGTGCTGGAGGGCCGCTTCGTGCGGCTTGAGCCCCTTGAGCCACGCCACGCCGCAGGCCTGTTTGCCGTGTCGACCCTGCCGGGCGGTCCCGAGCGCTATCGCTGGCTGTTCAGCCACGCCCCGACCAGCCTGGCCGAGACGCAGGCGGCCATCGCCGCCCACAATGCCGGCCCGGACCGCTACGTCGCCATTATCGACCAGCGCGACGGCAGCGTCGTCGGGCAACAGGCCTGGATGCGCATTTTTCCCGAACATGCCTCCATCGAGATCGGCGGCGTCTATTGGGGCCTGCCCATGGCGCGCACGCCGCTGGCCACCGAGGCGCTGTTCCTGTTCGCCCGCCACGCCTTCGACGAGCTGGGCTATCGGCGTTTTGAATGGAAGTGCCACAACCGCAACGAACCCTCCAAGGCGGCAGCGACGCGCTTCGGCTTCCAGTATGAAGGCCTGTTTCGCCAGGACCGCATCACCAAGGGCGAGAGCCGCGACACCGCCTGGTTTTCGATTCTGGACAGCGAATGGCCGGCGCTGCGCGCCGAATATGAGCGCTGGCTGAGCCCGGACAATTTTGACGTCGACGGGCAGCAGAAGAGCAGGCTGGCGACGCGGTGATGCGCTGCTGGAGCAAAAAATCCCTCGGCAGCCTCATGCTGAGCCTGTCGAACCATGCGGCGTGACGGGGAGCGGTGGGGCACGACCGCATCCTTCGACGGGCTCAGGATGAGGTCTACTGCAGCAATGGATTTGCCAGCGGTTTACCCCGCCGTGCCGGTGGCCTTGAGCAATTCGGGCTCGGCATAGAACAGGGCGCTGACCGACTCGCCGCTATTGATGCGCCGGATGGCTTCGGCAAAGGCCGGCGCCACCGACAGCACCGTCAGCTTGGGCACAAGCTTGCTGGCGGCAATGGGCACGGTGCTGGTGCACACGATTTCCACGATCTCGGTTTCGCGCGCCAGTTTCTCGATACTGGCGCCGGCAAACACGCCATGTGTCGTGGCCACCCGCACCGAGCGCGCGCCATGGGCCCGCAGATGCGCCAACAGTTCCAGGATCGAGCCGCCGCTGGCAATTTCATCGTCCAAGACGATGACGTCGCGGTTGCGCACCTCCCCGATCAGGGTCGAGATGCGCACCGTGGTATCGTCGAGCCGTTCCTTGGCCGCCGCGGCCACCGGCAGGCCCAGCCGCTTGGCAAAGGCGGCGGCGTTCTTGGCATTGCCCAGATCGGGCGAGACCACCACGGCATTGCCCAGTTCATAGGCCTGGAAATGGGCGGCCAACTCGTCAAGCGCATGCAGCTGGTCCACCGGCACGCTGAAAAACCCATGCACCTGGGGCGAATGCAGCGCCATGGTGAGCACGCGATTGGCGCCGGCAGTTGCCAAAAGGTCCGCCACCAGCCGCCCGCCCAGCGAGATGCGCGGGGCGTCCTTCTTGTCGGAGCGGGCATAGGAGAAATAGGGGATCACCGCGGTGATGCGCGCGGCCGACGCGCCGCGGGCGGCGTCGAGCATGAGCAGCAGTTCCATAAGATTGTCCTGCACCGGCGCGCTCAGCGGCTGGATGATGAACACGTCCTGCTCGCGGCAATTGGCCTGCAATTGCACTTCCAGGCAATCATTGGAAAAGCGCTTGAGCCGGGTGGGGCGCAGCGGCACCCCCAGATGGCTGCAGATCTGCCGGGCAAGTTCGGGATGGGCACTGCCGCTGAAAACCGCTAGTTCGCTCATGCCACGACCCCTGTTCCCGATAGCGGGCGATTAGGGCATTTGGCCGTTACAATCAACTGTCATGCCGCCCGTCGGGCCATTTGCTCTCGCTCACCTCTTCCTGGTGGGGCGCGGTGAAGGCGGTCGAGGGGCAGAAGGCGATGCTATTTCGCCTCGACCAGCCCGATCACCGCCTCGCGCAGCCGCGCCAGGTCCTGTGGGCGGCTCAGGCGGTGGTCGCCATCGGGGATCAGCGTCAGCGTCACCGGATCATGCAGCAGATGGGTGACCAGCTTGATGGCATGGGACTGCGGCACGTCCGGGTCCTGTCCGCCCTGCAGGATGGTGACCGGGCAGCCGGTCTCGATAACGCTGCCAAACAGCAGGTGCTGTTCGCCATCATCGATCAGCGCCTTGGTGATGCGGTAGGGTTCCTGCGCGTATTGGCTGGGCTGCTCGACAAAGCCATTGGCCTGCATCGCCTGATGCTCTTCCAGCGTGAAGCCGGGCGCCATCAGTTCGTGCGTCATGTCGGGGGCCGGCGCAACCAGCACCAGGCCCAGCGCCGGCGTCCCGGCCTTGAGCAGGGCCCGCGCCAGCAGCAGCGCAATCCAGCCGCCCATCGAGGAGCCGACGATGATCTGTGGTCCCTGCGTGCCGGCATAGACCGCCTGCGCCTCTTCCAGCCAGCGGCTGATGGTGCCCTGGTTGAAGTCGCCGCCCGAAATGCCGTGCCCGGAATAGTCGAACCGCGTCACCGCCAGTCCGCGCTCGGCCCCCAGCGCATCGAGCGCCATCGCCTTGCTGCCGGCCATGTCCGAGCGAAAGCCACCCAGCCAGAACAGGCCGGGAGCCGCCCCGCTGCGGCTTTCGATGGCAATCTCGCGGGCGGCGGCGCCGCTTCCGACAATCAGGCGGGTGCTTTGGGGGGCAGGCATGCGATGAGCTTCCTCGGGGAACCAATAGGGTGTAAGGTCGGTTGAGTCACCCTATAGCTCAAATCGTGCCGCCAGAGCGACAATGGGCCCTAGATTCAGCCGTTTTGGCAGTTGACTTATGGGCCCGGTAACACGATTTTATGCCCGAATTCACCGCTTGGCTTAATAACACAAGGATCATTTGCCATTCGCCGTCCAATGAGACCAGTTACGCCCCAGAAAGATGGGCCGCCGTCCAACGAAGATATCACCAGCGCTGATGTTCAGCTCATCGACGCTGAAGGTGAGAACCGCGGGATCGTGAACACCCGCGAGGCACTCGCAGAAGCCCAGGAACAGGGCCTCGACCTTGTCTTGATCTCTCCCAATGCCAACCCGCCGGTCGCCAAGATGCTCGACCTGGGGCGCTTCAAATATGCCGCGCAGAAAAAAGCTGCCGAGGCCCGCAAGAAGCAGAAGGTGATCGAGGTCAAGGAAGTCCAGATGCGTCCCAATATCGACACGCATGACTACGAGACCAAGATGAAGGCCGTGCAGCGCTTTCTCGATGATGGCGACCGCGTCAAGGTGACCATGCGCTTCCGTGGCCGCGAAATGGCCCACCAGGACCTGGGCATGCAATTGCTGCTCAAGGTGCGCGAGCAGACCGAAGAAGTGGCCAAGGTCGAAAGCCAGCCGCGCTCGGAAGGCCGCCAGATGGTAATGGTGCTGGCTCCCAAATAAGGGTTGCCGACACAGAAATTTGCAAAGGGCAGGTCCGGCGGGCCTGCCCTTTTTGTTTTGCCGGGGGTTGTCTGGTCAGCGGGGCAAGGCGCTCCCCTTGGCATCGAAAAGCACCACCTTCTCGATGTCGGGGGCGAGATGCAGCGTGTCGCCCACGGCGACCCTGAAGTCGCCCCCCAGCCCGACAACGACGGCTTTGCCGGACGCCAGGCGCATATTGACGATTGTCTCATTGCCCAGATGCTCGACCAGGATCACCGTTCCGGTGATGGCGCCCTGCTCTGCCGGGAGCAGGTGGTGGGCGCGGGTGCCCAGCGTCAGCGGACTGCCGATTTCCAGGCCCGCGGTTGCGACCGGCACCGAGATGGCGCTGATGTCCGGGCCCGCAACCGTCACGGTGCCGGCACCGATTTCGCTTACCGTCACCTCGATGAAGTTCATCTTGGGCGAGCCGATGAACCCCGCGACGAACAGATTTGCCGGGTGATGATAGAGATCGAGCGGCGAGCCGACCTGCTGCACGACGCCGGCATTGAGGACGACGATCTTGTCGGCCAGCGTCATCGCCTCGACCTGATCATGCGTCACATAGATCATGGTGGCGCCCAGATCCTGGTGCAGTTTGGATATCTCCATGCGCATGTCCATGCGCAGCGACGCATCCAGATTGCTCAGCGGTTCGTCGAACAGGAACACTTCGGGCTCGCGCACGATGGCGCGGCCGATGGCGACGCGCTGGCGCTGGCCGCCCGAGAGCTGGGCGGGCTTGCGATCGAGCAGGTGCTCCATCTGCAGGATCCGCGCGGCTTCGCGGATCTTGGCATCGCGCTCGTCCCTGGGGGTCTTCTTGATGCGAAGGCCGAAGCCGACATTGTCATAGACGCTCATATGCGGGTAAAGCGCATAGGACTGGAACACCATGGCCACGCCGCGATCTCGCGGCTGCACGGTATTGACCACCTGGCCGCCAATGCTCAATTGACCGCCGGTGATGTCCTCGAGCCCGGCAATCATGCGGAGCAGGGTGGATTTGCCGCAGCCGGACGGGCCGACGAAGACGACGAACTCGCCATGCTCGATTTCGAGGTTGACGCCCTTGATGACCTCGACTTCGCCATAGGTCTTCTGCAGGTTTTGCAGGCTCAGTCCAGCCATGATGTTGTCTCCGTTTTCCGTTCAGACCTTGGCGCCGGGGGGGAGCTTGTCCAGTTCGGTGTGCAACAGGCCATCGGCATCGACCCGCACCGGGATGGGGTCGGACACCTGACCGATGAACGAGCCATCGGCGGCGTCGTGCAGGAAGCCCATATAGACCAGGCCAGAATCGGTCTTGACGATCTTGCCGGCATAGCGGCTGCCCTGGGCGCCATCGAAGAACGGGCCGGGTGCGACTTCCCATGGTCCCAGCGGATCATCGGCCATGAGATAATGCGAGCCGCGAACGGGCTTTTCCGGGTTGAGCTTCTTGTAGGCCTCGGACCAGTGCGAGCCATCGGTGCAGAACAACATGTACCATTTGCCGTTCACCTCGAAGACCTGCGGCACCTCCATCTGGCCGAACATGCCGCCCTTATAGACGGGGGGCTGGAGCGTCCAGGTGTTGAGATCGGGCGAGGTCGCCAGGCCCACCGTGCCGCCGGCATTGGGCTCGGCGGTGCCGGGCCGGCGCGCGACCATATACATCAGCCAGCCATCGCCCCTGGGGTTCTTCATCACCCACGGATCGCGGAAGGCGCGGTCGTGCCAGTGACCGGGGGTATATTCTTCATAATCGGGGCCCGAGATGTCGAGCGCCAGACCATTGCCCACGCGGGTCCAGTTGTGGCCATCGGTCGAGGTGGCGTGGCCGATGCGCTGCTTCATGCCGTCCTCGGCGTGCTCGGTACCGGTATAGAACAGGTGCCACAGGCCGGTGTCGTCGCGCAGGGTCGAGCCGGTCCAGGTGGTCCAGTCGTCCCAGGCGGTGGGGGCGGCCGGCCCGAAGGTCGTGCCCAGATGGGTCCAGTTGATCAGGTCTTTGGAGACCGCATGGCCCTGGGTGACATTGCGGTGGCGCATGTCGGGATGGGCCAGGGTGTTGTCGGCCTGGAGGAAATAGATGTGGTAATCATCGCCATCGCGATAGGTCCAGAAGTCCCAAATCCATTTGTCTTTAAGTGCGAGAACCAATGTCTGGCCTTTCTAAATAGAAGCGTCAGCCCTTGATGCCGGTCGAAGCGATCGAGGTGATGAAGGCGCGCTGGAGGAAGAGGTAGAAGGCAAGCACCGGCAGGGTGATCATGGAGAGGTAGGCCATGACCTCGCCCCAGGCGGTGTTGAGCTGGAAGAAATATTGCAGGCCGACCATGACCGGCCGGAACTGCTCGGACTGGGTCACCATGAGCGGCCAGAGATACTGGTTGTACATGGCAAGGAATTTAAGGATCGCGGCGGTCGCGAAGACCGGGCCGGCGATCGGCACGATGACCATGGAATAGACCTGGAACCAGCTCGCGCCGTCCAGCCGTGCCGCCTCAATGAGTTCCTTGGGCAAGTCGCGAAAGAACTGTACGAACAAGAAGATGGTCAGCGCGTCGGCCAGGAACGGCACGATCTGCACGTGATAGGTGTTCAGCCACCCCCAGGTGATGCCGCTGCCGCCGATCCAGGGCAGGGAATTGACCACCATCAGCATCGGCACCGCGATGGTTTCGAAGGGGACGATCAGCGTGGCGATGATGATCGAGAGCACGATCTGCTTGCCGCGGAAGTCGAGGAAGACGAAGGCAAAGGCGGCCATCGAGCACAAAAAGAGCGAGCCGATCACCGTCAGCGTGGTGACAAGGATCGAGTTGAACACGAAGAGCCCCACCGGCACCCGGCGGAAGGCGGCGAAGTAATTGTCGAGCGAAATCTCGCCGACCGGCAGGAAGGCGCGGAACGAGGACGTGTCGCGCAGCAATTGCAGGTCGGGCTTGAACGAACTCACCACCATGAAGACGATGGGGAAGACGAAAATCACCGCAACAAGGAGCAGCAGCAGATATTTGAGGCTGACCTTGAGGCGTTGATTGGGCGAGGTGACAGCGGCCATTTCTTAGCGCTCCCGGGTGAGGTAGCGCTGGACCAGCGAGATGGTGAGCACCATGAGGAACAGCAGCACCGAGATGGCCGAGCCACCGGCGATATTCTGTTGCTCATAGCCGCGCTGCACCGCCTGGAAGACCAGCGTCTGGGTTGAATCGAGCGGCCCGCCATTGGTCATGACGTCGATCTGTGAAAACAGCGCAAAGGCCTGCATGGTGATGACCACAAGGATCAGGACAGCGGTGTTGCGCAGGCCGGGCCAGGTGACGAAGCGGAATTTCTGCCAGTTCGAGGCGCCTTCGATATCGGCCGCTTCATAGAGCGTGAGCGGAATGTTCTGCAGCCCCGCCAGCCAGATGACCATGTGGAAGCCGACCGCCTGCCAGATCGACATGACGATGATGGCCCACATGGCCGTATCGGGGTTGCCGAGCCAGTCGACGGGCTGGAAGTGGCCGAACGAGAGGAACTGCAGGAGGTTGTTGAGCAGCCCGCTGCGCCCGTCATAGATGAAGCGCCAGAGCAGGGACACCACGACGATGGAAACCACCACCGGCATGAAATAGATGGTGCGGAAGACGTTTATGCCGCGCAGCTTCTGGTTGATCATCAGCGCCAGGAGCAGCGCGATCAGCGACTGCAGCGGCGCCACGACGGCAACGAAAAAGAGCGTATTGGTCAGCGCCTTCATGAAGACCAGGTCGCGCGCCAGCACCAGCACCTTGGCATTGCCCCAGTCCCAGCCGAACCATTCGCGCATGCCGTTGAGGTGCTGGAAGTCGGGATTGTTGCGGGTGAATTCGCGCACGCGCGGATAGCTCAGCTCGCCGCTGTCGCTGACGACGAGCCCGCCGTCCGCTGTCGTTTCGGGCTCCAGCACCAAGGCGCCAACGCCCAGCAATTGCTCGAAATTGGAGGTGCCGACGAACTGGGTCGGGTTGGGCGAAATCAGCCGCTGATTGGTGAAGGAAAACCAAAAGGCCAGCAGAAACGGTACGATCAGGAACAGGGTGATCAGCAGCAGGGCGGGGCCGCTCATCAGCCAGCCGGCGAGCGTATTGGACTGCAGCGATTTGGATCGGTTGGGGCGCATGTGCGACTGCCTTGAAGACGTGCCGGGAGGCCGGCCCAGAAAATCCGGGCCGGCCGGGCTCGGGAGGGAGGCGTTAGCGCGCGACGGCGTAGTTGTTGTTGCGCGCGATATCGGCGTTGATGGCGTCGGTTGCCGCGTCGAGGGCATCGACCACGTCGGCGCCATTGGCGATGTCGGACAGCGCCTTGCGGAACTCGAGAGCCTCGAACACATAGCCCGGGGTTACCGGGCGCAGCATGGCCTGCTGCTCGGAGAGGGCGTAAAAGCTCTCGAGCGCGCCGCCGGGGGCATAGTTCTTGGTCAGGGCCGCCGCTTCAGCGGTTGCCGGGATCAGGCCGATGCCATCGGAGAAGGCGGCGAGATATTTTGGCTGCAGGGCGAATTCGATGAAGGCGCTGGCGCCATCGGGATGCTCGGAAGTCGCCGCAACGCCGAACTGCCAGGATGCGCCGCCGATCTTGGGACCATTGCCGAAATCAGGCGCGGGCAGGAACAGCACGTCATCGCCAAGGGCGTCGAGCGTCTTTACCGCGACCCAGTTGCCGTTCCACTGCAGGGCATAGTCGCCATCGATGAAGCCGGTTTCGTGATCAGCCATGTCCTGGCTGGTGCCGGGGACATAGTCATTGGTGAAAAGGCTCTGCCACCATTCGCCGAATTCGACCGCTGGCTCGCCATTGAGGGCGCCTTCGGCGGTTTCATAGCTCGTGCGATCGACCAGATCGCCGCCAAAGCTCCACAGGAAGGGCGCGAAGGCATAGGGATACCATTCGCCCTGGTCGGCCATGCCAAGGTTGAGCGGATATTCGAATTCGCCCGAGGCCTTGAGCGTCTCAAGGATGCCGTCGAACTCTTCGCGCGTCCATGGCTCCTCCAGCGTGGGCACGCGGATGTCGAACTTTTCAAGGGTCGACTTGCGGGCATACATGGCAACCGCAGCGTCCCACAGGCCGACCGAATAGACCTTGCCGTCATATTTGCCGATGGCGCCGGGCAGGAAGCCATCGAGCGCGCCTTCGGAGAGCTGGAGCGGCTGCATATAGCCGGCCCAGGCCCAGTTCGGCATCACCGGGCCATCGACGTCGATGATATCGGGCAGGTTGCCGGCAACGGCGGCGGCGACCACGGAGTCGTTGTAGGCGGCCTGCGGGAATTCCTGCAGCGAGACTTTCCAGTCGGTCTGCGAATCGTTGAAGTCGGTGATGATGCCATTGATCAAATCGCGCTCAACCGTGCTGCCGGCGCCATGGTACCACATGGTCAGGTTGGTCTGGGCAAGGGCGGCGCCGCCAAGAGCGGTGCTGAAGGCCAGCGTTGCGGCCAGAATGCTTAGGGATTTCACGTGTCGTTCCTCCTGGTAGATAGGTGCGTGATGTTGGTTTCGCGCGGCTGGACGCTGTCGCGCCAGGCGACGGGTCCGGAAACCAGTTCGTGCGCCGGTTCGTCCGGGCGTTGCGTGCCGGTGATGAGGCGCAGAAGCTTGTCGGCTGCCCGCGCGCCCATGGCCCCATAGGGCAATTGGGCGCTGGTGAGGCCGGGATGCAGGTGTTCGGCAATCATGCGGTAGTCGTCGTAACCGGCGACGGAAATGTCGCGCGGAATGGCCATGCCGCGCTCGCGCAGCAGGCCATAGACGCGCATCGCCATCTTGTCATTGGCGCAGCAGATGACGCTGGGTTCAGCGCGCAGGACGCGATCGAGCGCATCCCAGAGCAGGTCGAATTCGTGGGTGGCGCTGGCAAGCGCCCCAACCTGGATCAACCGGTCGTCGCTTTCGATGCCGTTTGCCGCATGGGCGCGGCGATAGCCGGCAACACGCAGCGGGCAGGCGGCATAGGTGTCGGGCAGCGTTAGATAGCCAATGCGTGTGTGACCACGACGGATCAGACCATCGACCAGCGCGAACTGGGCGCCTTCGTCATCGGGCAGGACAGAGGGCGTGCCATCGGCATCGAAACAATTGGCCAGCACGATACGGCCATCGCGCAGGGTTTCGGGCAGGCTGACTTCCTGATGGTACTCGGCGACATAGAGCACGCCTTCGACGCGGTGCTCGCGGAAGGTCTGCAGCAGCGCGGGAATGCGATCGGCCCGGCCGTCGCTATCGGCAATCAGCAGGGTGCGATTACTCTGCGCGAAAACGCGCTGGGCGCCCTGCACGAGATAGATTTCGGGCAGGCCGGCATCTTCGAACTGCTGGGTGGAACTGATGGCGCCGGTGATCATGCCGATCAGGCCCGAGCGCTGCGAGCGCATGGTGCGAGCGGCGCTGGAGGGCACATAGTTGAGAGAAACCATGGCCGCTTCGACGGCTTCGCGCGTCTTCTCATTGACCGGGGCATCCCCGTTCATGACCCGGCTGACCGTCTTGGGCGATACCCCGGCAACTCTTGCGACGTCGTAAATTGTAGCCACGCCATCCTCCTTCGGCCCGACCTTCGCACACGCCGCGCCGCCCGCGTCTGTGTGGTCCGATCCGCCGCAATGTCTCCCCGGCGCTAATGACACCGATGTCATGACATCGGTGTCATTTATGCATTGGCTGCTTATTTAGTCAATCTCGTATGGTGAGGCGGCCCGTTGCAGGAATTGCGGCCTTATCGGTTTCCTGACGCTTCCCACCCCGTTGCGGCCGCGCGCAAGCCCACCGCATCTTCCGAAAGCTCACACTCGGCCCTATCGTACAGTGAATCCGATCGGGGTGGCCGCTGATGATCGTCGCGCAGGTTTCAGATATTCACGCCGCGCCGAGCAATGACAACATGCCGCGGCTCGCCAGCGCCTTGTCATGGCTCGCCGACCTTCGACCTGATGCGCTTGTGGTGTCAGGAGATCTTGTCGATGACGGGTGGATGGCGGGTTACGCCGAGACAGCCGCGCGCCTCAACACGCTAGGCTGCCCCCTGCTGATCTTGCCGGGAAACGCCGACAATATTCGCGCAATGCGAGCGATTTTTACGACACGTCACGGCGCGGTCGATGACAGCGATGCCATGCATTTCAAAGCCCGGATCGGCGCGCTTGGGTTGGTAGGTATTGACACCTGCCTGCCCCACTCTTCGGCCGGCGACGTCGCCCCACACCTCGATTGGCTGCGGCAAGCGCTGGACGTTCCGGACCCGGCACCCACGCTCCTGTTTTCACACCACCACTTTGTACCCAGCGGCATTGCACCAATGGATGAGGTGATCGCGCAAGGCGGAGCAGAGTTGGGCAGCGTGCTGACCCGGCTCTCCTCCAGGCCGCTCGCCATCTCGTCCGGCCATGTCCATCGCCCCATGAGCGCCATGCTGGGGGGAGTTCCCGCCCATATCTGCGGCTCGATCTGCCCCGCCAACCCGCTTTGGTTCGGAGGCCCTGCTATTCCCGCCACGAATGAACCACCCATGATTATTGTCCATCGTTTCACCGGCGATGGACTGGTCAGCAGCCACGTCGCCGTCTGAAAGGCAAATTACCGCAGCTTTTGTCCAGAACCCGCAAGGCCGCTTCCCGCCCCGAACGAGCCCGACGCCACGACACGCGCTGGGGCGACCCAAGAGACCTCAGGCCAATGCGCGCACATTGCCGTTCATGAAATAGCGCTCGAAGAGCGGGCTGGCCGCGGCGCCGATGGCCCGGGCATTACCTCCCACGACCCCGGCTTCGATCCGCGGCGCAATGAGGCCGCGCATGTCCTGATTAACGAGATAGCGTCGCGTTCGCTCTACCAGCGCCTGCTTGATCGCGTTTGGAAACGCGCCGTCGATGAGAATGGCTTCAAAGTCGATGACCGAGCACACCGACAGGCTGGCCTTAGCCAGTTCCTGGGCCGTCTGGCCCAGCCAGGGATCGACGAAACGCGAAAACCGGCTCCAGTCTTGCGGCTCGCTGTAGAGCTCATGCGGCTCGATGCCAAGCTCGGCCAGCCTCGCCTCGAGGAGGTGGATGGAAGCGGTATCAATGAGCTGCTGGCTTTCGCCATGCGGGCCGAAGCTGCGCAGCGAACCCAGGGCACCGGCATTGCCTTGGTGCCCCTGATAGACCGAATGGTTGAGCACCACGCCCCCGCCGATGAAGGCGCCAATGAAGAAATACGCGTAGTCCCGAAATTCCTTGCCGCGGCCATAAATATGCTCGGCCTGGCAGCCTGCCGTGGCGTCGTTGACCAGGCTGACCGGCAAAGCCGTGAAACGCGCCAGCTCGGCGCGGAAATCGACGTTTTTCCAGACGGAAAATTCTTCGCTCGGCGCGTCGACCAGCTCGTTCCACTTCCACAATTCAAATGGCGAGGCGATGCCGACACCGCAGATGCGGTCCCGCTCGGCGGGGCTGCACCGACTGGTGATCTGGTCCATCCCCTCCTGCAGGAAGCGGAAAATCGGCAATGGCATGGGGTAGCTGTAGCTGAGCTTTAGCTGGTGGCGGACTGTTCCGCAAAAGTCGGTCAACAGCAGCACCGCACTGCGCCGTCCGATCTTGCAGCCAAAGGACAAGACGCCGCCTTCGGCCAGCCGCATCGGAACCGATGGCTTGCCTACCTTGCCCTTGACTGGTGCGCCGCGGGACAGGAGGCCTTCGCCTTCCATCTGGCGCAAAATGATCGAAACGGTCTGGGGCGACAGGTTCGCCAACCTTGCCAGGTCGCTTCCCGGGGTCGGGCCATTGCGCTGCAGGAGCGTCAGCAGCAGCCGCTCGTTATAGTCGCGTACGCCGCTCTGGTTGACGCCGCTGCTCAATCTTCGAATGACCGGTTGGTTCATGCTCGCCACCTTAGTGATTGCCTCGGGCGGGAGGAAGATAGCTCCGATCGAATAAATAAATAAAATAGATTTATATATTGACGCGGAGTTTTGAACTGGCCACGATGCAGGCGTCCAATCAGCGATAAGCCAGCAGGAACGGGGAGGAGCCCGGACCTGCAAAGGCTAGGGAGAAAACATGAACAAGCTGCTTTTGAGCACAGCATTGTGCTTTGCCGTCCTGTCGGCGCCCACCATGGCGCAGGACGCCATTTCGGCCTGCCTGATCACCAAGACCGACACCAATCCGTTCTTCGTCAAGATGAAGGAAGGTGCAGAGGCCAAGGCTGCCGAACTCGGTATTACCCTGAAGTCCTATGCCGGGCGTGTTGATGGTGACCATGAAACCCAGGTCGCCGCCATCGAGACCTGCATTGCCGACGGTGCCAAGGGCATTCTCATCACCGCCTCTGACACCTCCGCCATCGTGCAGTCTGTGCAACAGGCCCGCGATGCCGGCCTGTTGGTCATTGCCCTCGATACCCCACTGACCCCGACCGACGCCGCCGACGCAACCTTTGCCACCGACAATTTTCTGGCAGGCGAACTGATCGGCAAATGGGCCGCCGGCAAGCTCGGAGCCGAAGCGGCCAATGCCAGGATTGCCCTGCTCAATCTCGGTATCAGCCAGCCTTCGGTGGACGTGCTGCGCAACCAGGGTTTCCTGCAGGGTTTTGGAATCGAGCTGGGCGATCCCAACAAATGGGGCGATGAAACCGATCCGCGCATCGTCGGTCACGATGTGACCGCGGGCAATGAAGAGGGCGGGCGCAAGGCCATGGAGAACCTTCTCATCAAGGACCCCAAAATCAACGTCGTTCACACCATCAACGAGCCGGCGGCGGCCGGCGCCTATGAAGCGCTCAAGTCTTTTGGCCGCGAGAACGATGTCATCATCGTCTCGGTCGATGGTGGCTGCCCGGGCGTCGCCAATGTGCGCGATGGGGTCATCGGCGCCACCTCCCAGCAATATCCGCTGCAGATGGCTGCATTGGGCGTCGAGGCGATCAAGGCCTGGGCCGATACCGGTGCCAAGCCCGCACCGACCGATGGCAAGGACTTCTTTGACACCGGGGTCGTTCTGGTGACCGACGAGCCCGTCGAGGGCGTCGAGTCGATCGATACGACCGAAGGCGAAGCGCTCTGCTGGGGCTGATGCCCGTTTGAAATGCCAAAATGGCCGGGGCGTGAGCCGTCCCGGCCATCGGTGGGATTTGAGGAGAAATGCCCATGTCGAACCAATCCGAGACCGAGCCGGGTCCGGCCCATCGTGTCGAAGCGATCGCAAGTTTTGATCACCAGATGACGGCACTGTCACGCGTGCAGCATATGCTGCACTCCAATCCGGCCCTGGTCCCGCTGATTGTCCTGGTCATGTCGCTGGTTGTCTTTGGCGCACTTTTGGGCACCAAGTTCTTTTCCACCTTCGCGCTGACCCTGATCCTGCAGCAGGTCGCCATTGTCGGCATTGTGGGCGCGGCGCAATCACTGGTTATCCTGACAGCGGGCATCGACCTGTCGGTCGGCGCCATCATGGTGCTGAGCTCGGTCGTCATGGGGCAGCTCAGCTTCAAGCTCGGAATCCCGCCGGCGCTCGCCATCGCCTGTGGCCTGTTCGTCGGCACCTTTATCGGCTTCGTCAATGGCTGGCTCATCGCCCGCATCAAGCTGCCGCCCTTCATCGTGACCCTGGGCATCTGGCAGATCGCGCTGGCAACCAATTTCCTCTATTCGGGCAACGAAACCATCCGAGCCCAGGACATTGAAGCCCAGGCGCCGCTGCTACAGTTTTTCGGCCAGTCATTTTCATTTGGCGGCGCAGTCTTCACCTATGGCGTCATCTTCTTCATCGTCCTCGTGCTGGTGCTGGCCTATGTGCTGCGCCACACCGCCTGGGGCCGTCATGTCTATGCCGTGGGTGACGATTCAGATGCCGCTGAACTATCGGGTGTCGACACCAGGAAAATACTGATCTCGGTCTATATGCTGTCCGGCCTCATCTGTGCCTTTGCCGGCTGGGTACTGATCGGTCGCATCGGCTCGGTGTCGCCCACTTCAGGGCAATCAGCCAATATCGAATCCATCACCGCCGTGGTGATCGGCGGCATCTCGCTTTTCGGCGGGCGCGGCTCGATCCTGGGCATGTTCTTTGGCGCCCTCATCGTCGGCGTCTTTTCGCTTGGTCTACGCCTGCTCGGAGCGGATGCACAGTGGACCTATCTGCTCATCGGCGCCCTGATCATCGGCGCGGTGGCGATCGATCAATGGATCAGAAAGGTATCTGCCTGATGGAACCGATTCTCTCGGCCCGCGGCCTCAACAAGCGCTATGGCAAGGTCACCGCGCTCGACAATTGCGACTTCGAACTCTTCCCCGGAGAAATCCTGGCGGTCATCGGCGACAATGGCGCGGGCAAGTCCTCGCTGATCAAGGCGCTGTCCGGCGCGATCACGCCGGACAGCGGCGACATCTTTCTCGACGGCAACAAGATCAATTTCGCTTCGCCCATCGAGGCTCGCAATGCGGGGGTCGAAACCGTCTACCAGACCCTGGCCATGTCGCCGGCACTCTCGATTGCCGATAACATGTTCATGGGCCGCGAACTGCGCAAGCCGGGCTTTATGGGCACGGTGCTGCGTCAGCTTGATCGACCGGCCATGGAACGCATCGCCCGACAGAAGCTGAGCGATCTGGGTCTGATGACCATCCAGAACATCAACCAGGCGGTCGAGACGCTCTCGGGCGGGCAGCGCCAGGGCGTCGCTGTGGCCCGCGCCGCGGCCTTTGGCAGCAAGGTCATCATTCTCGATGAACCGACCGCCGCGCTCGGCGTCAAGGAATCGCGCCGCGTTCTCGAACTCATCCAGGATGTGCGGGCGCGGGGCATCCCGATCATTCTCATCAGCCACAACATGCCCCATGTCTTTGAAGTCGCCGATCGAATCCACGTCCATCGCCTGGGCCAGCGACTCTGCGTCATCGACCCCAAGGATTATACCATGTCCGACGCGGTCGCCTTCATGACCGGCGCCAAGGTGCCTTCAGTTCATGCCCACTGACGGCCCCGGCAGCGAGGCTTGGTAGGCGGCCTGCATCCTTGCTAGGGGGGAGGACGCTGGTGCTGGTGATCCCAGGTGGATATGGCGCAGTTCGTCCATGAACTCAGCCCAGAGCGCCGGACCACCGCTTTCGAGAACCTGCGCGCGCGCTGACAACGCAATGGATGCTGGTGTGTGTCGCACCCCCCAGCTCCCCATCAGGGCCATCAAGGGAACAAGCTCGATGGCGCTCTCGGTAAGGCTGTAGATAACTCTTTGCTTGTGGCCGGGGTCCGCAGCACGCGCAAGCAGCGCGCTGGCGGTCAGTCGGTGCAGGCGGTCGGCGAGTATGTTGGAGGCAATGCCCTCAAGGTTTTCTGTCAGGAAGGATCGAAAGCTGCGAGGGCGCCCGCCAAACATCGCGTCTCGCAGGATGATCAGGCTCCACCGATCGCCAAGAGTTTCGAGGGTGAGGTTGATGGGGCATCCTGAGCGTCTAACTCTCATCGGGTAATCCAACCGGTTGCAAAATTGAGGTGGTTTTGCCGTTGGCGTGACTGCTACCACAGTCTTGGGAACAACTGAACCTGGCGTGACGCCACGTCGGCCAATGGTGGGAGAACAGGATGGCCAGGCTTTTCTTTGGAATGAACCAGTCGCTGGACGGCTATGTTGACCATGATCGGATGAGACCGCCCAGCCCAAAGCTCTTTCGTCATTTTGTGGCCCAGACGGACGCCCTTGCCGGCAGTCTTTACGGGCGCCATCTTTATGGGCTCATGCGCTACTGGGACCAGGACCAGCCCGGCTGGGACGCTGACCATCACGCCTTTGCCGTAGCCTGGCGCAAGGCGCCAAAATGGGTGGTGTCGAGCACGTTGAAAAGCGTCGGGCCCAATGCCACGATTGTCGGCCCCGATCTCGATGCGGCAGTGCGCCGGCTGAAGGCCGAAGTGCATGGCGAAATCGAAGTGGGCGGACCCAAGCTCGCGCAACGCCTTACCGAACTGGGCCTGATTGACGAGTACCGCATTTACCTGCACCCGGAGGTCCTTGGCCACGGCACCCCGTTCTTCGCTGCTGCCCGTCAGCCCTTGCGACTGGCCGGCAGTGAACTCATCGATGATAACGTGATCCGGCTGAGCTACGTCCCCTGATGTCTGGTTTCATGACCCAGCCGCCACACCGGACCGTCGTCATCTGAGCTCGCAGCGGCCGCACCGAACCTGTTTCCGCCGGTCGAAAACCGAGCCTGGTGCGGTCGTTCATGCTCTGAGCGAGCGTTCCTGAAAGTTGTCATTCCCCCTTGGCTGGCCAAATTTCAAAAACCGGGCTGGTGCCAGCCGGTCTGGGCTTGGCAAGTGCCGCCCCACCAGGTCAGAACTACCGGGACGCATCGATGCACCACCCAAAGTCATTGGCATTGAACCAGGGCCCGTATTGCTGGAAGAGGGCGTCAGCCGCGCAGGCATGCACGTCGAGAATAAAGGCGTCTTCGTTCAGAAGCCACTCGCCTGCCAGCAGGACGAGAAAGCCGGATGCCACACCAAACATGGCAACGGGCATCATTCGTTGTGCAGTGAATTTTGCTGGCAATCGCGAAGCAGCTTTCAGGCAAAGCGCTGCCATGGCGGTTACAACTGACACGCCCAGCAGGCAGAGCGTTACTTTAATCATCAGGCTGAAAGCATACTCTATTCCCCGCTCGTTTTCGAGCGAGCCAACTGCCCACCACAGATAGAAAAATGCGAGCGCTGCGCCGGCACACAGGATGAGTTTGATGCTCCAGCCTGCGGCGCTTCGCGACGCCAGCCCGACGGCCGCGCCGGTGGCTGCCATGGCAAAGCTGAAAGACGTGAAAGCAACGACCAAAACCAGAACCATCAGGCCCATGACAAGGGGGAGAATGATGATCATCCGGCTGGCTCCAGGTGCTTGGTCTTCAATGGCTTATCGGGAATTTCAATAAGCTATTGCAACGCTCTGGGTCGCACAATGCCGAGGTGCAATCATGAGTACCAGAAAGTTCAGTTGGCCGCCCCATTGCAACTCTGAAGGACCACAATGGGGACGTGTGTCGATCGGCCATTTTGGGGCGCGTTGCCGTCCGGCCGCCTGCCACCCCACCGTTGCCGGTCAGGAACCGACCCCATTGTTGCCCTTCCGGCATCGATCATGGCCTCCAAAACCTGCCGGTCATGCAGAGACAGGATGAACTGAAACCAAGTTCCTATGCGATGGGGTCAGAGTTTTCGCGTGGCTCGGCGAGCAATGCCGCCATTGCGTTTAGGCCGAAGTCATAGACGTTTGTACGGTCCAGCGTACCACCGCAGGCGGGATAGAATGCATTGGCTTCGGCATTGCCATTGTAGGTCTTGACCGTCAGAAAGCGATAGCCGCGTTCTTGTGCAACACCGGCCATGGTTCGCAGAAGTGCTCGCGCTAGCCCATTGCGACGGAAATCGGGACGCACGTAAAGGTCCACGACTTCCAGCAACGGCTTTCCGTACTGCATGGTGTAGCCAACAGTCCATAATGCATAGCCCGCAGGCACGTCGCCAATACGAGCAATCTTTCCGAAGACAAGCGGATGGGACGAGAACATCACCTCGGCCAAGCCATCAATGGTCAGGTCCGGTGGGGGCTCGCCTTCGTGCAAGCTTAGTTTGATTCCCATAGCGACAATATCGTGGAGGTCGGCAGGTGTGATGGATGCTATCGACAGGGTCATCGCGTCCTCCGATTTCATGTCAGATTTTCACTGCCAGTGCTGTCATGGCCCTTGCACCTTCGGGATTGCAATGAAGTGACGGCATTGTCGGGGGTCTCACTTCAATCGCTGCAGCTTCCCGTGCGTCCGCTTAGTCCAAATATGGCGCAACAACAGACGGGCCCCTTCCGACCCCATTGCGGTCGTTCGATTGCAGTTTTCGGTTGCCCGAAAGCAGACATGGATCGACAGCTGCCTCGAAATCATCGAACTGTTAGTTAGCATCACACTTGCTAAACGGTAATACCGCCAAGGGTGTGCTGACGCTGTTGAAAGAATGTCAAAGTGTGATGTCTAGGAGGTCAGACGCGCCGCGCTCGGCCTGGCGACTCATGCGGGCGCCGTCCAACCGTCCAGATGGTCGTAAATCCGATCGCGGAGGCGCCTGACTCCTTCGTTCACCTTGGCCATGCTTTCGGCGGTCTCGCCCGTGCTTTCGAGCAGCGCATCTGCGAGGCACCCGCCTTTCATCTGCATGGCCTTGCCCTGGTCCGTCAACGCCACGATGACCTGTCGTTCGTTGTCGGGATTGCGCGTACGGCGGACCAGTTGGGCGACTTCCAGGCGCTTCAGCACTGGTGTCAGCGTGCTGGATTCGAGGGCAAGCTTTTCGGCAATGCCGCCAACGGACTGGCTATCCTCGTCCCAAAGGACGTTGAGGATCAGAAACTGAGGATAGGTCAGGCCAAGTTCGTCGAGCAACGGCTTGTAAAGCCGTTGGATGGCGATGCCGGCCGTATAGATTGCGTAACAAGGCTGATGCACTAGTGCGACGGGCGGATTGGCGCTCATAACAAATCTCCAACGTTCTCCCATCAACCGGGAACCTAATGTATATCGCGATAAATTATTGAATTTCAAGTGTCTGAATGGATGTGGCGAGGGTTCCTAGAAAGCCCCCGCCGCTAGCTTCCAGTCGCGAACAATGAGGTCTTGAGCTGGCTTTATAAGTTTGGCTCAACGGCAATATCGAGTTCGCCGCCGACCTGCACGGCTTTGGTCTGCTTATCGAAGACGCAGACAATGGCGGCCGGGTGCCCCGTGCCGACTTCGCCGCTGACGATGGCGAGGCCATAGCTTTCGCTGCCGAATGGATCGACGGTGGCCCGAGCATTTTCCAGCATGCCGCTCGTCGCCTCAAGGCAGCTTTGTTCGACTTCCGCGGCAAACTCTGCCCAGGCGTCGTCAGAAGAGGCAAAGGCCGGCAGGGCGGGCAGAAAGGCGAGAGAGACGAGAACGAGGCGCTTGAGCATGCATCGATTCCTTTGAAGAGATCGATCGCCCATTGAACAGCTTATCTTGGCAGCTTGAGGGCGCTTCCGGGAGACGGGATGGGCACAGGCGGGCTGGCCCATCCCGGCTTGGGTGCTCACTGGGCGGCCGCCATGGCGGTCTGGGCTGCAGTGTTGATGGTATCCGCCACAACCTCGGGCTGGGTCATGAACAGAGCATGGCTGGCGGAGACTTCGGTGACGGTCGCGCCGATGCGCTCAGCCATATGGCGCAGCATGGCCAGGTCGAAGGCGTGATCTTCCGTTGCGATCACTGCCCAGCTGGGCTTAGTACGCCAGGCGGCGTTTTCCAGCACCGTGCCGAAGACCGACATGTTGATCGGCACCTGCGAGTCGCGCATGAAGGCGGCATCGGCGTCGCTGGTGTCATGCGCAAAGCCGGCCTTGAACTTGTCGGCATTGATATAGCCAAAGCCGTCCGGGCCGACATCGATGACGAAATCCGGCGTCGGGGCGAAGCCTTCATACTGCTGCGCCGTGGTCTCGCCAGCATCGGGCGACAGGGCCGACACATAGACCAGGCCGGTGACATTGGGGTGAATTCCGGCTTCGGTGATCACCGACCCGCCCCAGGAGTGACCAACCAGAATTGTGGGGCCGGTCTGCAGATCGAGCACGCGGCGGGTTGCGGCCACATCGTCGGCCAGGGACGTCAGCGGGTTCTGGACGATCGTGACCTTGTAGCCACGCGCGGTCAGGTTGTCGTAGACACCGCGCCATCCCGAGCCGTCGGCGAAGGCGCCGTGCACCAGCACCACGTTGCGAATGGCTTGGTCTGAGGAAATATGGTCCTGCGCATAGACGGCCGCCGGCATGGAGATTGCCGCGGCGGCGGTAGCGGCGAGCAGGGTCTTGGTGATCGAGGTCATTTGTGTCTCCTGTTTGATATTTGATATCGCGCTAATTGTTATCGCGATATATGATATTTGGCATAGGTATTTTGACCTGTCCAGCACTTTCTTTATCGCGATATATGTTTTTGCAATCTGAGGTCGCTCGGGTTTGCTTTTGACCCGTCGTGCAGACCGGTGCGCGACCGTGTCAGGCGGTGGGGATGGTGCCGCCGTCGATCACATGCTCGGTCCCGGTGATGGATGACGCCCGA
>TARA_R110002124_G_scaffold267777_1_pt1 | contig 26046 bp, 26 predicted proteins | sample TARA_R110002124 | Tara Oceans TARA_R110002124 (sample SAMEA4397445) | marine metagenome | biome: Polar Biome; feature: [SRF] surface water layer (ENVO:00010504); material: water (ENVO:00002006), including particulate matter (ENVO:01000060) such as... | depth 5 m
TGAATTTTAGACGCACGGAGTCTCGCAGTTAAGTGCAGTACGACACCCATGGTCGTTGGTCTGATCGCGCGTCGTTTTAATCGGCCCTATGTGATGCTCACCATTGGCCACGTTTTGGCGGGTTCAGCATTGCTGCTGCTAACGGCCGGGGCCAATGGCAGCGTCGTGGCTTCGATGTTTGGCGTCGCAGACTTGCCCGCACTTTATGATGTGTTGCTCATCGCTGCGTTTGGCGCGCTGATCTCCGTTCAGCCACTGCTGTTCAGCCTGGGGCGTGCTGCGGTGAGTACACAACATGCAGGCAAAGCCCTGGCCGCGGTGAACCTGGCCTTTTTTGCTGGAGCGGCAGTTATACAGGCCATGTCTGCTCCTGTGAACGCAACCTTTGGGGTGTCCGGAGTTCTGGTTTTTTTGGGTCTGATCAGTATTCTCGGAGCCTTGGCATTCTGGGCATTGCGGAGGCCGGTGTGAGCGATCTGCACGCGACACTGACGCTTCCCGCCTTGGGGAACGCAGCTGGGATGCGGGTGACCGAAACATTCGCCGTCCCTTTGAGACTTCGCGAACCCTACCGAAAGGTTGGCCTGCCCATAGGCTGATAACCCTGGTGCAGCCCCTTGGCCATTGCCGCGCTGCATCAGGAAAAACCACCCACAAAATCCAAGAACTGCACCGAGGGGTGTGAGGCGTCGCGCAATCGCGCGTTGTCGCACCACCTCATCTCGATGGAATGAAAAAATGACATTCAAGTACAGCGTTACGCTGCCGATAACTGGAAGCCACAAAGTTCAACGCTTCACCGCATGGGCGCAAAAACACGCCCCGGGCCTGGAATTTAACTTACCACCACAAACGCCGATCAAAACCGAGACGATGACAGTGCGGCTTAAGTCGCTGGAGGATCGCCAAACGATCCTGGAAAGGCTTGCTGAGGTACGGCTGTAACCCAGACCAGCGGGCCTGTCGGCCATCCTGGTCAGGTTGCGATCAGAGTCTGACGGGCCCGCTAATGGCATTCAACATGAATAATTCAAAACGTATGCATCACCGTTGATGTGCCGCTTGGGTGGAAATGTTTGGCACGGAAAAAGCTTCCCACTTCTCGCCTGCAATCAGAAACGGACCACGACCATTCCGGCCAACACTGCGGTCCAATGCGTCGCTGATGCGGCGACCACATGTGCCAGATATTGGATGCATATATTTTTCTGGTAATGACTTCCGGCGAACGCAGCGTTGGTCGCAGGGCTCTACCCTGTTGCAGTTAGTTTGGACGCCATTATGAACGACGAAACAACGATAAAAAAGAACATCTTCGTTTTGGCTATGGCCCAGACTTTGGGCGCGTCGAGCGGTCCAATAGTGATCTCACTCGGTGGTCTGGTGGGCATGCAGCTGTCAACCAATTCCGCGTTGGTTACCCTGCCGGTGAGCGTCTACAATCTTGGCCTCGCACTGGGCACATTGCCTGCTGCAGCCATCATGAGGCGATTTGGCCGTCGCAGGGGTTATTTGATTGGGGCGGCTACAGGTCTGACCGCGGCTCTAGTCGCTGCTTTGGGCGTGTACTTAGCCTCATTCTGGATCTTCTGCCTGGGCACTTTTGTTACCGGCTTTTATGCCTCGTATGTACAAAGCTATCGTTTTGCTGCAGCCGACGGCTTGTCTGGGGATCTGAAGGGCAAGGCGATTTCCGCTGTTATGGTGGGTGGCTTGGCTGCAGCGATCCTTGGCCCTCAGCTCGTTATCTGGACCAAGGACAGCATTCCGGATCTGCCATTTGCGGGGGCATTTTTGAGCCAGGCGGCTCTTGCCTTGTTCGCGATTCCGGTGATCCTGTTGCTTCGCAAACCAGCCCCGGTTGTTAGCCAGGTGCAGCATGGCGGGCGGCCGCTGTCAGAAATTCTGAAGTCGCCTCGATACCTGCTGGCGGTGGCAGCTGGTGTGGTTTCCTATGGTTTAATGACCTTTGTCATGACGGCCGCACCGGTGGCGATGGTGCATATGGGGCATTCTGTGAGTGATGCAGCGCTAGGTATTCAATGGCACGTACTGGCAATGTTTGGCCCCAGCTTCTTCACCGGGCGTCTTATGGCTCGGTTTGGCAAGGAACGAGTGACCGCAGTCGGAATGGCCATCATAGCCGTATCCGCGATGGTCGCGCTGTCCGGAATTGACGTGGGCCATTTCTGGATATCTCTGACATTGCTAGGGATCGGATGGAACTTCGGCTTCCTTGGCGCCACCGCGATGGTCACCGACTGTCATTCGCCGGAGGAACGCTCCAAGGTTCAAGGCGCGAACGACTTCATCGTCTTCGGCACTGTGGCAATAGCCTCATTCTCATCGGGCGCATTGCTCAATGCATCTGGCTGGTTGGCTCTAAACTGGATTGTGCTGCCTGCCATAGCCCTCATCCTTGTACCATTGGTTTGGAGCATACGGCCTAGCCGCGACATGATGCCCTCGTAATCCTTCTTTTGCCGGTTCTATGCGCATTTTGTCCGCTCATTGAATTGTGGAAAGCGGGCGCCTTCGCTCAACTGCAGCAGGCAGCCGCGATTGTGCGTTAAATTTGGGCAAGGCGCTTCTTTTGTGTTCAAAAAGCGGGGTTATCGCTGTAGTAAGTTGAATGAAAATTGAGCGCTTACATTCACTTAAGGACCGGCAATGATCGACGAAAAGCTCCAGCCAATTCTCGATCAGGTTTTGACGCGCAATCCCAATGAGCCTGAGTTCCATCAGGCGGTGCGTGAGGTGCTTGAAAGTTTGGGACGCGTCGTTGCCAAGCATCCACACTATCTTGAGCAGGCGCTGATCGAGCGGATCTGCGAGCCCGAGCGCCAGATCATCTTTCGGGTGCCTTGGGTCGACGACAAGGGCCAAGTGCAGATCAATCGCGGCTTCCGGGTGCAATTCAACTCAGCGTTGGGGCCATATAAGGGCGGCATTCGCTTCCACCCGTCCGTCAATGTCGGAATCATCAAGTTCCTCGGCTTCGAGCAGACCTTCAAAAATGCTCTGACCGGTATGCCCATCGGTGGCGGGAAAGGCGGATCGGACTTTGATCCACGCGGCAAGTCGGACGGCGAGGTAATGCGCTTTTGTCAGTCGTTCATGACTGAAATGCACCGTCATATCGGCGAGTACACTGACGTCCCGGCTGGAGATATCGGTGTGGGCGGTCGTGAGATCGGCTATATGTTTGGCCAGTATAAGCGCCTGACCAACCGCTACGAAGCCGGCGTATTGACCGGCAAGGCGTTGTTTTACGGCGGGTCACGTGCCCGCACTGAAGCAACCGGCTACGGCAATACTTATTTTATCCAGTCTATGCTCGCCACCAAAGGTCAGAGCTTCGACGGCAAGCGGGTCGTCGTTTCGGGCTCTGGCAACGTGGCCATCTACAGCGTCGCCAAGGTGCAGTCATTCGGCGGCAAGGTCGTGGCTGTATCTGACAGCTCGGGCCATATCGTTGACGAGAAAGGTATCGACCTTGAGCTGCTGAAGCAGCTAAAGGAAGTCAAACGCGGTCGCATCTCTGAATACGTTGCGCTTCGGGGAGAAGAGCGCGGTGCCTATTTCGTCAAGGCTGACCAAGGCTCCATCTGGGAGGTTCCCTGCGATGTAGCCATGCCGTCGGCGACGCAGAATGAATTGACCGGCAAAGACGCGACCGCTCTGGTGTCCAACGGCGTCATCGCGGTCGGTGAAGGCGCCAACATGCCATCGACGCCTGATGCGATTCAAATCTTTCGAGACAACGGCGTGATGTTCGCCCCCGGTAAAGCGGCCAATGCTGGCGGGGTTGCTACCTCCGCTCTGGAAATGCAACAGAACGCCTCACGCGACAGCTGGACATTCGAAAAGACCGAGTCCCGACTGGCCGAGATCATGCATGCCATTCACGATACCTGCGCCGGTACCGCTGAAGAGTATGGCGCCCCGGGCGACTATGTCCTCGGCGCTAACATATCAGGCTTCGTTCGCGTCGCAGAATCAATGCGCGCGCTTGGCGTGATTTGATTACATGTCCGATACTTGGATTTTGCCCGGCTACAGGCTACGACATCGCTGAATCTAGCGCGAGAGTGAGCTGGATCGGTCGCGGCAGTCAGTCTGTCTTCTTGGCCCGAAGTATCCTCCATGGGTACGACAGCGCGACAGCGTCGTTATGAATGCGGCGCTGTCGTCCGCCTGGCCAGCAAGCTGCTCCATGGTGATACGGCTTACGGCGCCTAGGAACTGTAAGCGCGTAGCCTGGGCCGTTACTGGCTGAAGTTCCAGGGCATGAGGTCGGCGATTTGGCTATTAGGCCAGCCGCCGGCAATGCGCTCGAGGGTCTGTGTCAGCCAGGCATTCGGGTCGACGCCGTTCATTTTGGCCGTGGTGAGCAGCGTGGCAATCGTCGCCCAAGCCCTGCCACCACCATCGGAGCCGGCGAACAGTGCATTCTTGCGCGTAATGGTCTGCGGACGGATTGCCCGTTCGACGATATTGGAGTCGATCTCGATACGGCCATCGGCAAGGAAGCGCTCGAGCGCGGCGGGTGAGGGTGTAGCGGATCGCCTCGGCCAGTTTGGCTTTGCCCGATAGGCGCGGCAGCTCCTTTTCGAACATGGCGAACAGGTCGGCCACGATGGGGTGGGAGCGTTCTGCCCGGATGCTGGCGCGCAGTTCGGCATCATGGCCGCGGATATCCTCATCGACCGCCCAGAGGGGCACCATGGCCTTGAGCACCGCAGCGGCGAAGGGTGAACCATCGGCCGCATGCCGGTCGAAGAACTTGCGGCGCGCGTGGGCCCAGCAGCCAGCCAGGCTGATTGCGTCATTGTCGCCACGCTGCTTGCTTAGCCAAGTGTAGGCGGCATAGCCATCGACCTGCAGGATGCCGCGATAACCGTCCAGGTGCCGGGCGACACAGTCGCCCGATCTACTGTCCTCGAACCGATAGGCCACCATGGGTGGTCCTGATCCGCCGAACGGTCGATCGTCCCGGGCATAAGCCCAGAGCCAAGCAGTTTTCACCTTGCCCGAGCCCGGCGACAGAGTCGGCAGTCGGGTTTTGTCGGCAAAGACGCGCTCGCTTTGTTTGACGGTATGCAGCACATATTGGGCCAGCGGCTCCAGCTCGAAGCCGAGCCGGTCCATCCACTGGGCCATCAGCGAGCGGTCCAGTTCCACGCCGTCGCGGGCATAGATCTGTTCCTGCCGGTACAGCGGCAACCCATCGGCATATTTGCTGACTGCCACCTGAGCCAGCAGTGCCTCAGTGGGGATGCCGCCAGCAATCAAGTGATCGGGTGCCGGCGCCAGTACGATGCGGTCTTCGCCATTGGCCAGGCGATAGGCGTATTTGGGCGGCGGGTGACAATGACGCGAAGCCTGGCCGGGGTCACGTCGAGGCGCTCGGAGATGTCCTCGCCGATCCGGACCGCGTCGAGGCCCAAGCAGTTTGCCGGCACCTCTGGCTCGATCACCTGCTCGACGCGCTCCAGGTGCGGCGCAAAGCCTTTGCGGGGACGTGAAGCATGCGGTGCGGCTGCTTGTCTGTCGCGCGTCGCCAGCCCAGCCTCGATCTCGCCAATGCCGGTCTCGAGTTCGTCGAACGCGAAGGCCATCTGCTCGGCATCGAGCGGGTCGATCCGCAGCTTTTCCGAGCGCGTCCCGTAACCAACTGCAGAATGGTTGCCCTGACACGCTTGCTAAGCTGCTGAGCTTGTTGTGGAGCTCGACCGCTAGGACCCTATCTTCGTATGAATACATGAACTACCTCCTCGGTAGTCCAAGTTTTCGTCCGCATCCCCGGGTCAGTTCCAAGCGACAATCAACTCTAAGCTGGTTGCCGGTGGATGACCCTGGCACCAGCAACCTGGCGTTGGACTATTGCTGTAGTCGCCAAGCCGAGAGGCCTTACGGATGGGATAAAGAAAGGAGTCGGGGACACGGGGTGAGGGGCAAGGACGAGAGCATCGACTCTCCCCCGTCCGGCGCGCGCACCTGTCGTTCCTGGCCCTAAATGTCTGGACCGTCGTCATGCCAGCACGCAGGAATGACGGATCACCGGTCGGACTCGTCGCTCCATCCTTTTGCCCACATCAGGCCGATGATGGCCCCCTTGGACGAAGGCAATATCGCCAATGGAACGATGATCGACAGCGGAACGAGCACATATAGGTAAACCAGTGGGCTGCCGTGGCCGCTCAATTCCATCTCCAGCATGACGAAGCCGATGATGTGAACCATCAGCGTGATGACTATGAGGGGCAGGAAAAGGCCGACCTTGTAATATGCCAGGGGCTCCCCGCAAAGTTGGCACTTCTCCACCTGCTCGATGTAGTGATGGAAGAGCCTTCCTTGGCCGCAGCGGGGGCAGCGGCATTTGATCCCCTTCCAGATCGCCGGCCAAGTTCGCTTTTCACCTTCGTTGATCATCGGCAGATCTCCTCCATCGGATACAGGGTCGACTTCTTAGTGCCAGGGTCGATATCGAACAGTCCAGCCAAGCAACCGGTGAGTTGGAACCGGCAATCTCGACCAATGGCAGGCAACGACTTCATCTCTCGGTCTGGATGGCCGGAGGGCATCCGGCACCACATGGTATCAGAAGAGAGAAGGACGTCTCCTGGTCGTCGGAACGGACCACGATCCGGCCGCTGTGCGCTTCGGCGATTTGCGCGGCGATGTAGAGCCCCAAGCCAAGCCCACCCGAATTGTGATGCACTTCCCCCCGGTGGAATGGTTTGAAGAGTCGTTCCATCATATCTGGCGGAATTTGGTCCCCGGAGTTTCCCACCGTGATTTCCAAGATGCCGTCCAATACTCGACATTGGCTGTGTACCGACCCTTCCGCGGCACCGTGCTTAAGGGCGTTCCCCAACAGGTTAGAATATGCCTGTGCGATTCGAAGGTGATCGACAGAGACTATGCCATCGACCTCGATGCGTTCGTGAATCGTCCTGTCGGGATGAGCTGTCTTAATCTCGTCGACCACTTCCTGAAGTGTCGGGGCAAGTGGCCGACCCGGCTCCAGGTTCAAATCGATCCCTCCTCCCAGTCTGAAACGCGTGAGGTCCAGCACGTTGTTGATCAGCCCATTCATGCGAACGACACTGTTGCGCATGAGGTTGAGGATCAGAGGGGCACGCTCCGTCCAGCCTTCGCGAAGAAGAATGGTTGCGCCAGAATCGATCGCGGCCACAGGATTTCTTAGGTCATGACCCAGCACCGCAATGAAGTGCTCCTGCAGCTCTGAGTATTCACGCACCTCGGTTTCCTCAGCGACCGTGTCTTCGATCTGGTGCTCCAGTGCGGCAATCCTCTGCTCCAGCCGGCGAACAATGTGGCGCTCCATTTCGAGGGCCTGGGCCAGGGTAGCCACCGACCCATGCCCCTCACGGACGCGAAAGAGGACGACCTCGGTACGCGAACCTTCACAATCGTGATCGTGGGAAGCGGTGGAGTTGGCCACCACGGAAAGTTTTTCCCCGGCCGACGTGAGAAGGTCCAGAATTTCTCCGTCGAATGCGGCCCTCGGTCGAATGCTTGAACCGTAAGACGTTTGGGCAATGCTCGCGCAGGGGGAAGCAACGAAGTCGAACAAGGATTTTCCAATAGCGCCTTTCGGGCTGCTGCCTGACCACGTGCAGAACGTTTCATTCACGCGGACGATCCTGTCGTTGGCGTCCAGTAAGAGAAGCGCACAGAAGGCGCCCGATCGAACCTGCTCCGCGGTTAACGGGAAGGCTTCGTTGTGCGGGTTCGTGTCAAGCATTGCCATCAGTGACCTTAACAAGACCGCTCTTCTGACTGGCAGATTCACTGCGCGCGATCGAACGCAGGCTGTCGTGAACTCCAACACCATCGGCCAACTATTACTCGAAGACAACGGCACCTTGGACTAGCATCTTGAGGGGGCAGAGTTTCGGGTTTCAATCTGATCATGCACGTCGGCCAGGAACCAGTTTGGGTCGGGCGAGCGCAGATCGCGCTCGAAGACCCAGGTCTGGGTTGCGGTTTGAACGCGCTGGCGTGCTTCGACCCAATCCTTCGGTTCCTTCCAGACACTTTGCTGAGGATTGGGCCTGCCGAACTGTACGGACACGAACGCGCGATGACCGAGTTTTCGAGCGTCGACAATCTCTGCAAAGCTGACCATCTCGCTCGAGTAGATTCCCTCGTAATCTCGAATGCGACTGCGGGCGCTTTCAGATGCAAGACCGGCATCGTCCTCAAGGTCCCCCATGAGTGCGGATTTCGTCAGGCGAAGGAACGCTTTCTCTGCGCCCAACAGAAACTCGGAGGCAGTTGTGTATCCGGAAGCGAGACATATCTTGAGCATCGCTTCACGGTGGCGCTCCCAGTCGGGCTGAACGGCATCAGGTGCAACCAATGGCATCCAAAATGCGCTGGCCAAATGGTGGTGCTCGTGAAAACCCTGCTTGTGAACAATCCAGATATACAGCCCGACAATCGGGATGAGCACGAGCAGATACAAAACTTCACTCATTTCCATGCCTATCTTATAACGAGCACCGGAATTCGTCCGTGCGTGATCACCTCTAACGTCTGGCTCCCAAGCAGGATCTTTGCCATCCCCCGTCGACCGTGCGAAGACATCACCACCAGATTGATGTCGTGCTCTTCCATTGCGGCCAAAATGCCTTCGGCGACATGACGATCACGCAGAAGAAGCAGCTCGACTTCCAGGCTCTGTTCCCTCGCTTGTCGCTCGACCGCCGCCAGTACCTCTCTTGCTTGTTTCTCCAAAGCGGCTGAGTAATCCCCAATGGCATCCAGGCCTCCGGTCTCACCGGCCAGCTCACCCAGCCCAACCCGCGACCAAGGCTCCGTCACGGTCAGCACGAAGGCCTTGGCACCAAGCGCTTTGGCGAGCGCCAAACCGTGGTTCACTCCACGGGCGGCTAAATCCGATCCGTCGGTTGGTATGAGAATCCGAGTATACATTCCGAGCTCCTTTCGAAGGAATTTCGCACTCGGTCGCAGCAGTGTCCAAGTAAAACCTTGGGCAAATAAAAGCACAAAAAGTGCTTTCGCCTCCGGACTTGAAACAGAGTCAAGACATTCATCCTTGCTGCCTCGCAGCGACAACAGCAGAAGGAAATTATCGCTTCGAGGCCCGGTCAGGCAGCGCCCTGGTTCCTGGGTCAACCAAGAGGTCGTCGCTCCAGATTCATTGGCCGGGGCGGTCTGGATAGACCACCAAACCATCGGAGATCCTCGCTCCAGACGTCAGGGACGCTTGTACAGGAGATCGCTCTCCCAAGATGTGGAACACCGTTTCTCCTTGCGCCAGCAAGTGATCTGCTATGATCCGACGGTGGCATCGCCACCATGTCGCCTCAGCGCACATCACCGCAGAGACAGATTCACGTCCCGATTCTGTCAGGTCCGCCAGGCCTGATCGAAACTCCGGCGTTCTGGCGTAATCCGCATAGTTCTGAAAGCTGCGGTTGCGCCAGAACCCTGTGGGGGTAGGCGTGAAGTCTTGCTGCTTGCCCCTAAGACCGCCAAGGCTGGCCAAGTGGTTATAGGAGATTTGGTAATCCTGGAGGCTCTCGCCCAAAACGTCCAGGTTGTATTGGGGATTGGTACGCGACCGTGGGATCGTTCGAACATCGACAAGCTGCGTTACTTGGGACGATTGCAGAAGCCGCACGAAGTTTTCGATCGTGAGAGTGGAATGTCCTATGGTGAAAAATGGATTGTTCAAGCTCGACCCTCAACCGTAGTACTCTTAGTACTAGACGCCAGATCGAAACGGACCGGCGCGAACATTTGTTCCTTTCTCGCACGGCGCCGAAACTCTAGCCGGTAGCGTACGGTCAGATGGCCGATCAATCGCCATGCGATCTCGGCACGCCTATGCTGCAAATCGGTTGATTCATGCGGTGGTCGATTGACTCTACGCGATCAGCTGCTCCGTTGCCCCAGACTGCTTAGCAGTCACCCGGCCAAAATCGGCGGCTTCCGCCTAAACGGCTAGTAAACATCGTCGACTCCAGGCGTACGTATGCCTGGCGTCGACGCTTAGCCCCTCGGCTGGTGTCATCCCTGAAAACTCCTGCCCCTGGTGCTCATCCAGTTCTCGAGCTCGCGCTTGATGTGCTCGATTCTGGTGACTTTCTCAGCGCTCGACAGATTAGAATAGACGCTCAGCCAACGATGGCACCCGAAGAGCATTGGCGACACGGTGGCCGATTGTTCGATGGTCGAGAGGCCACCCGCTTTTTCCACCTGCTCCCACCAGTGGAGTATGGCTCGAGCATGGTTGAAGGCTGGCATTGGTAAAACCGGGGTATCGCTGCACGTTGGTGGGTGCAGTCTACAGCAATTCTGGCAGTGCCGGGATGTTCGACATGCAAGCTCCTCATGATTTGTCTGGATCGGACCCCATGCCGCTCAGGTCGGGAGACTGCACGTGTCAGTCCTGAGCGATTGAGAGCTGCTGCATCACGCGTTCGGCCATGGAAACGCACCGAGCCCCGTCGAAAGGAAACAAGGAGGCAAAGCTCCCTCTTGCCTGCCGCTCGATGGACGTTCTCAGCAAGCGTCTCGCGCGGTGGAGGCGTGTGCGGACCGTTTCAGGTTTCAAATCGAGGTGGCGGGCGGTCTCTTTCACATCCAATCCTTGCACGTCGCGAAGGACAAAAATCGCACGGAAGAGCGGAGGGAGCTCATCCACCGCTCGCTCCAGAAGAGTTCGGATTTCACTGCGGGCCATCTCCGTCTCCGGATCTGCAACTGAGCCCATCGGAAATGGAATGATATCTCCTCCGGCTCGCGTCTGTTGCTTTTCGATATGTTCGATCCCCACACTTGGACGGTGGGCTCGTACCCGACCAAGGGCCTCGTTGAGGGCAATACGGGTCAACCAGGTGGAAAAAGCAGCGTCGCCCCGGAAGCCATCAAGATGGGTGAACGCGTTGACGTAGCTGGCCTGCACGACGTCCTCAGCCTCGCTGTCGCTGCGCAGGATCGAGCGTGCTGCGCGAAACAGTCGTTGGTTGTGCCGCTGGATCAACGTGCGGATGGACTGCTCGTCAAGATCACGCGCAAGGTCGACCAACATCTTGTCGGATAGGCTCGATTGGTCCTGGTGCCGACGGACTTGCTGCATACTCATATTAACACTCCACATCGCAGTTTTGATCTGGTCGCCGGCGGAGACCGACGACCAGACGGATCATGGCAGGACGACCAGTGTTCCGGTCATGCCCGGATGGAACTTGCAGATGAAGCTCCACTCGCCGGCGAGAGTCAGTGGCATGACCACCTCCTTCCCGGCGGGCAGGTCCACATCGAAGGACTGATCGTCAGAGGTGGCGGAGTGCCTGAAGATGTCATCGTTCCGCCAGGTGATGGTGTCTCCGACATGCAGCTCCGCGGGCAATTCGCCGAATGCCATCTTGTCCACCACCACAGTGTAGTCGGTCGCCATGGCCGGACCTGCAAGAGCGAGCACCAGCGTCAGTGCCGGCACTATGTTCAGGTGGGTGGTGCGCATGCTCATTGCGCCGCGGTCGAGAGGTGCTCAGCATGGGTCTGATGCTCAGTGAACAGCACGAGGCCCGTTTCGAGCAGCGCCTTGAGTTCAGCATCGTGGGCCGCAGGTATCAGCGTGGTCTTGAGCGCGTCGTTCACCGTCTGGTGGTACGCAACCTCGTTGGCGACATAAGCGGCGTCGAAGGCCGCTCCTTCGAGCGAGTCGAGCTCAGCCTGCTTGGCCTCGGCGGCCTCCGACAACGACTGGCTGGTGGGATTGTCCTCCGGGGTCACCCCCAGCTTCTCGACCAGTGCCAGTGCTTGGTCGTTCACCGCCTTGTGGTCTCGCACCATCTGCTCAGCGAACTCGATAACGGCGAGGTTGGTGCTCTTCGCCAACGCCTGCTCTGCCGCGACGATGTCGATCTGTCCGGCGGTATATGCGATGTGGGCCACCTGAGCGTCGGTCAAAGGCGAGTCATGCGCACCCGCGGCGCTGCTCATGCCCAGAGCCAGAAGAGCGGCCAATACGGTAATTCTGATCACTTGGATCTCCTGTGAAGAAGCGCGGATCGGCATGATGTCCTGATCCGTTGGCTTGCTCATTGGATGGCGAAGCGGCCGAAATGTTCCCGGGAAAGTGGACAGGCCCCTGAGGGCCGGCCGTTGGCTCAAGCTTTGGCAAGCGCCTGCTCGATATCGGCGATGATATCGTCGACATGTTCGATGCCTACCGAGATCCGCACCAAGTCCTCCGAGACGCCGGCGCGTGCCAGCTCTTCGCCATTGAGCTGGCGATGGGTAGTGGAGGCCGGGTGGCACGCAAGGGACTTTGCATCGCCGATATTGACCAGACGCAGGATCAGGTTCAGCGCGTCGATGAACCTGCCGCCAGCCTCCTGACCCCCCTTGATGCCGAAGCTGACAATCCCCGACGCCTGGCCCTTGGTGATGCGTTTGGCCACGGCGTTGTATTTGCTGTTGGGCAGGGAAGCATAGTTCACCCAGCTCACCTTGGGGTGGTTCTGGAGGTATTCGGCTACCTTGAGAGCGTTCTCGCAGTGCCGCTCCATCCGCAGGCCCAGAGTCTCGAGCCCCATCAGGAACAGGAAGGCATTGTGGGGGGACAGTGCCGCCCCCGTATTGCGCAGCGGTACGACGCGGCATCGGCCGATATAGGCGGCGGCGCCCAGCGCCTCGGTGTAGACCACGCCGTGATAGGACGGATCGGGTTCGTTCAGCACCGCGAAACGCGTCTTGTTCGCCACCCAGTCGAACTTGCCGCTATCGACGATGATGCCGCCGATCGAATTGCCGTGGCCACCGATGTATTTGGTCAGCGCATGGACGACAATGTCGGCGCCGAACTCGAATGGCTTGCAGAGATAAGGCGTGGCGACGGTGTTGTCGACGATGAGTGGCACGCCATGCTTGTGGGCAATCTCGGCGAGACGCTGAATATCGACGACATTGCCGGCGGGATTGCCGATGGATTCGCAGAACAGGGCCTTGGTGTTCTCGTCGATGAGCCGGTCAAAGGCCTCGAAATCGTCGCCTGCGGCCATCCGCACCTCGATGCCCTGCCGTGGGAAGGAGTGCATGAAGAGATTGTAGGTGCCGCCATAGAGCTGACTGGTGGAGACGATGTTGTCCCCGACGCCAGCAATGGCTTGGATGGCATAGGTGATTGCCGACATGCCCGAGGCGACGCAAAGCCCCGCGATGCCGCCCTCCATCTCGGCAACGCGCTGCTCGAGCACAGCCGTCGTGGGGTTCATGATGCGGGTATAGATGTTGCCGGGCACCGCGAGGTTGAACAGGTCGGCGCCGTGCTGGGTGTTGTCGAACGTGTAGGACGTCGTCTGGTAGATCGGCACCGCTGCCGCCTTGGTGGTGGCCTCGGACGTATAGCCGTGGTGCAGTGCTAGGGTTTCGAGCTTCATCGGACTTCCTTCTCATTGAATCGGTCTGAGGACCGAGTATCCGCATTCTGGAAACCGACCGATAGGTCGATTTAGTCGCAGGCCCGCCATCCGGACCCGTCCAATAGCCACAGCGTACCCTCCAGAATGTCGAACCAGGCGCCGTGCAGGTGCAATCGACCGGCTCGCTCTCGTTCTCTGACGAATGGGAAACTGCGCAGGTTGGAGAGGGAGTTTTCGACCGATAGCCGTTCGAGCATCGTGTTCTGATGCGGACCGGGTGCGCAGCCGTGCCGCACCTGCCTGGCCAGATCGGCGATCAAGGCAACCCAGTTGCCGATGAATGCGGTGTCCGATCGCGTCGAAGTCTGTGCGACCAGCGCCGCCTGAATGCCGCCGCACCCGGCATGGCCGAGCACCACGACGTCAGCGACATCGAGCACGTCCACTGCATACTCGATCGCGGCGGACGTGCCGTGCAAGTGAGTGTCGGGTTCGTAGGGCGGCACGATGTTCGCGACATTCCGGAGGACGAAAACCTCCCCGGGGCCACTGTTGAAGATCGCTTCAGGTGCTGACCGGCTGTCGCAGCAGGCGATGACCAGCGCCCCCGGTTGCTGGCCTTCGATCGCCAGCTTTCGATAGCGATCCTCCGACTGCGGGAAAGCGTCGCTGCGAAATTGACGGTAGCCCTCAGCCAGAAAATCCGGAAGCGACATGGGCGCCTCCGCTAGAGCTGCACTAGGCGTAAGTATGGGCGAAGGGTTTCGAAGCCCTGGGGATACTTCGCATGTGCTGCCTCGTCCGAGATGGCGGGTGAGATGACGACTCGATCGCCGGGCTGCCAGTTGACCGGTGTCGAGACCTTCTCGCTGTCGGTCAACTGCAGGCTGTCGATGGTGCGCAGCACTTCCAGGAAGTTTCGCCCCGCGCTGGGCGGATAGGTGAGTATCAGCCGGATCTTCTTGCTTGGATCGATGACGAAGACCGAGCGAACGGTTACAGTTGCATCCGCTTCGGGATGGATCATGTCGTAGAGCTTGGCGACGCGCGCATCGCTGTCGGCGATCATCGGGAAATTGAGCGCGTGGCCCTGCGTCTGGGCGATGTCGTCGGCCCAGTTGTGGTGAGCGTCAACCGAATCCACGGATAGACCGATGGTCTTGACGTGACGCCGGTCGAAGTCCGGCTTGAGTCGCGCCACTTCGCCGAGTTCGGTCGTGCAGACCGGCGTGAAGTTCTTGGGATGGCTGAAGAACAGACCCCAGCTGTCGCCCAGCCATTCATGGAAACGAATTTCGCCAGTCGTGCTGTTCTGGGTGAAATCGGGGGCGATCTGGCCGAGTTGAAGGCTCATGACTTTGTCCTGACATTGGGGTTGGTGGAATGCTGGAGCAGGTCGGTGCGAATAAGAAAGTCGCCGAAATGCTCGTCGGGAACGCGCTCGGCGGCATAGCGCCGAAAGAGCGGCCCGAGTGTTGCGAGGATCTGGGATTCGTTGGCATTCTCGAGATGAAGCGTGCCTAGGCGTTCTCCATGGAAGCCGCCCCCGAGATAGAGGTTGTACTTGCCCGGTGCTCTGCCGGTGAGAGCGATCTCAGCGATATAGGGGCGTGAGCAGCCATTTGGGCAGCCGCTCATCCGTAGGGTGATGGGTATCTCGGAAAGGCCATGCTCGGCCAACAGGATATCGAGCTTGCCGATCAGACCGGGCAGGTAGCGCTCGCTCTCTGCCATGGCGAGGCCGCAAGTGGGGAAGGCCACGCAAGCCATCGCGTTGCGCCGCAGCGCACTGGGGCCATCCGAGCCCGCAAGCCCATGCTGCCGGAGCAGCGCCTCGATGGCGGGGCGCGCCGCGTCCTCGATGTCGGCGATCATGACATTCTGGTTCGGCGTGATGCGGAAGTGGCCACGATGGATCTCGGCGATCGCACGCAACCCGTCCATCGCACCGTTGGTGGCGCCGGCGCCGAGGCGGCCGTTCTCCACGAACAGCGTGAAGTGCTGGCGCCCGTTCTCGCCGCGAACCCAGCCGAACATGTCGCCATTGCTCGTGAACCTTGCGTCACGCGCTGGCTCGAACGAGAAGCCCAGGTGGTGCTCGATCTGAGCGATGATCCAATCGAGACCCTTGTCGTCGATGGTGTACTTGAAGCGGGCGCGAGAGCGATCGACCCTGTTTCCGTAGACGCGCTGCACCGTCATGACCGCCGCGCTGACCTCGGGTACGGCGTCCTTGGGAACATAGCCAATGACGCTTGCAAGGCGCGGATAGGTGGTCGGCACCCGGTCGGTGCGGCCCATGCCACCGCCGATGGCAACGTTGAACCCAACCAGTTCGCCACTTTCCACAATGGCGATGAACCCCAGATCCTGCGCGTAGACGTCGATGTCGTTGTTGGGCGGCAGCACGAAGCCGATCTTGAACTTCCGGGGCATGTAGGTGCGACCGTAGAAGGGCTCCTCCGGTTCCGTCGTGGCCACCCGCTCCTTGCCCAGCCATATCTCGCCGTAGGCCGGCATCCTCGGGATGGCCGCGTCGGATGCTTGTTTGGCGATCGCCGCGAGTTCCGCGTGGATCGTGGACAGATGCGGATTGACCGAGCACATGACGCCACGGGCATCGTCGCCGCATGCCGCCACCGTATCGAGCATCACTTGGTGCAGGCCCTCAATGGTCGGCCGCAGACTATCCTTCAGGAGCCAGTGAAACTGGAAGGTCTGCCGCGTGGTGAGACGCAGCGTATTGCCGCCGTGCTGACGCGCCAGTTCGTCGATCCTCAGCCATTGCGCTGGAGTGCAGATGCCGCCGGGCAACCTTATTCGAGCCATGAATTGATATGCCGGCTCGAGCTTCTGTCTTCGCCGCTCGTCGCGGACGTCACGGTCATCCTGCTGGTAGATGCCCTGGAACTTGAGCAGCTTGGTATCGTCGGCGCCCACGGCACCCGTGATGCGGTCGAGTAGGCTCAGCGCGATCGTACCACGGAGTTGATCGCTGTTCGTCTTGAGGCTCTCATCCGGGCCGAGACGGTGCAGGGGCTGCGAGAGGTCGGCGCTGCGATCGATGGTGTCGCCAAGCATCAGTAGACATCCCTTTGATAGCGGCCCTGGCGTTGCAGTTCGCGGACATATTCTTCGGCCGACTCCGTGCTGCGGGAGCCGACGCTGGCGACGAGCTCCACCAGAGTGGCGTGCACGTCGGGGGCCATACCTTTGGCGTCGCCGCATACGTAGAAATGCGCGCCATCCTCCAGCCAGCCGTAGACCTGGTCGGCTGCCTCGCGCAGCCGCTGCTGGACATAGGCCCGGCCGTTGGCGTCGCGGGAGAAGGCGACATCCATGCAGGTCAGAGCGCCGGATTTGAGGTAGGCCTGCCATTCCGCCTGGTACAGGAAGTCGCTTCGGAAGTTGCGGTCCCCGAAGAAGAGGCGCGACTTTCCCTTGGCCTCACGGAACTCGCGCTCCTGCAGGAAGGCGCGGAACGGCGCTACGCCCGTGCCGGCTCCGACCATTATGATGGGGACGTCGTCTGCAGGCAGGCGGAAGTGCGGGTTGGGCTGGACGAAGACCGGAAGCTTCGCACCATCCTCAAGGCGTTCCAAGCGGCCGCTGACCACGCCGTGTCGCTCGCTGCCATGCAATTCGTAACGCACGGTGGAGACCGTCAGATGCACGTCGCCGTCCTGAGCCGCATGGCTGGAGGCAATGGAATAAAGACGGGGCCGCAAACGCCGCAGGCCGGTGAGCAGGTCCTCCGCCGCGATGCCCCTGAGCGGATACTGCCGGACGATGTCGATGACGTGGTTTGCTTCGAGGTAGGCCAGTCGTTCGCCGGCGCTCATCTCCACGAGGCTGCTCGCATCGCTCAACCTTGCCCATTGCTCCAGGAATCGCGGAGTGGCCCTGGTGATTTCGAAAGCGTTCGTAAGCGCGGCCTCGAGGTCTTGGGCGGCCCCATCAAGCGCAACGTGCGCTGCGCCATCCAGACCAAGTGCTTCCAACAAGGCGTGAACTACCGCCTCGTCGTTTCGTGCCAAGATGCCCAGGGCGTCTCCAGGTTCGTAGAAGAGGCCGGAGCCCGCGAGATCGAGCTCGATGTGGCGGGCCTGCTTGCTCGATCCCCGGCCGGTGATCACAACATTGTCCAACACCTCTGCGAGGTACGGAGCGCGCTCGTGGGATCCGGTCGCCACTTCAGGAGCCAGCGGCGCAGGCTGTGCCGTGGGTCCGGTATTCGAAGCGAAAGCGGCCAGGCGGTCGAGGACGGCGTCGGCCCAATTGAGACCTGCGGGCAATTGATCGACGTCGCAATCGATGCGATCGACAAGGCGTTCCGCGCCTAGGGCGGCAAAACGTTCATCGAGTCGTCTCCCGGCACCGCAGAAGAACTCATAGGTCGAGTCCCCCAAGGCCAGCACCGCATAGCGCACCCCGTCCAGGTTGGGGGCCTTGCGGCCATCGAGGAATTCGAAGAACCCCAGTGCGGGCTGCGGTGGCTCGCCCTCTCCATGAGTGCTGGAGATGACCAACAGGTCCTGCTCCTGCCTGAGCGAGGTCATTCTGTAGTCGGCCACGTCTGTGGCCTTGGCGGTCAAGCCCAAGGCGGTTGCCCGCTCGACGATCTGCCTGGCCATCGCGGCACCGGTGCCGGTCTCGCTGGCATACAGTACTGTTAGCGTGCGCGTCGCAGGGCGGGCCCCCTGGGACATCGCCGGCACGGCGGTCATCGCGGACCGGGCACCTTCGCCGAAGCCGGTGAAATAGCCCCCGACCCAAGTCGACTGATCTGGCGTCAAGGCGGTGGCCAGGGCCCGTAGACGATTCCACTGCTCGTCGTCGAGACCCGGACCCGGAAGTTCGAGCTTGGTCATTTTCTAATCGCGGCTGTGTCCCCGGATGGGGAGTTCGGGGCGAGTGTTGACAGTCTCGATAACTACGGTCAAATGAATGATATTGCCGTTTTAGCACAAAAGAAATGATGTAAGTCGCATGGACATCACTTTGGCAAAGACGTTCCTCGCAATCACGGAAACGGGGAGTTTTGTCACTGCCGCGGCGCGATTAAACGTAACGCAGACGGCAGTGAGTGCGCGGGTCCGTGCGCTGGAAGAGCAGCTCGGAAGGAGACTCTTCGTGCGCAACAAGTCCGGAGCTCGCCTCACCCCGGCCGGTGAGCGCTTTGTCAAGCATGCCATCAATCTCATTCAGGTATGGGACAGGGCTCGTCATCAGATCGGTTTGCCTGAGGGGCGCGTCGACATAGCAAGCGTCGGCGCCGAGTTGAGCCTGTGGAATCCGGTGCTGACCGACTGGCTGGTTTGGATGGCGCAGGAGGCTCCCGAGATGGCGCTGCGCGCCGAGGTTGACACCGCGACGAACCTGCTCGAGGGAGTCCGCAGCGGCAAGCTGGACATGGCCATAATCTACGATCCTCCCCAGACAGGAGGCCTCGTGGTGGAGCTGCTCGAGGAAGAACGGCTGATGATGGTGACCACGCAGGCCGATGGCACCCGAGGCCCGGCGGCCAGCTATGTGCATGTGGATTGGGGGCCTGCCGGCCAAGTCGGCGACTCGGCTCAGACGATAATTCCAGGGGTCTCCATCTCTCACGGACCTCTGGCCTTGCTCTATATTCTGAAGGCCGGTGGAACGGGCTATTTCCGACACGGGGCAGTCCAGCCTTTCCTTGCCGAGGGCAAGCTGCACCGCGTGACCGATGCCCCCGAATTCGGCTATTCTGCCCACCTGGTCTATTCGAATCAGGCGGAGCCAGCGCTCATAGAGAAGCTTCGGCTTGGCTTTCGTCGACGCTCGAGCGTCCATTAGGTTTGGGCAACGCAGCGACAACGAAACTGCCGAGCATGGCCAGAACCTGCCGCATGCGATTGTCCGGTAGGCGAGGCAGCAGTGTAGCGAGCGCATGTCGGACGAGCGTGTGACGCCGCGACAGCTCCAATGCAATATCGGACCGTGGCGGCAGGGCGAGGTTGTAGTCGATCCGAACCTGCGCCTCGGCGCAGAGTTGGTGCAGCAGCAGGATCCAGCCTGCTATGGGAGATGCTGCGGGTTGGAAAGGTGGGCGTGGGAGCTCGAAGTCGTCGGCCGTCGCAGCCAGGGTCAACCGCAAGATCTCGTGCATGTCGGCAGCGATGTCCAAGAGTGCGTCGGTGACGTCCTCCGGCTCGGCATGTCCCATGTAGTCGCCGCACAATTCACCGGCCATGCATACTGGAGAACTGGCGACTATAGGGGCTACGGGCAGCTTTGGTATCGCCTCGGCGGCCTGCTTCAGAAAATTCCCCAATCGTACGTCGGTCGATACGACCGACTCGATGGATCCCACCCCGGTGCCCGCATACAGCGCCATTGAAGCGTAGTCGCCTGTCATGGAGCGAAGCGGGGAATCGGTGCTGAACAGGTGGATCGGTCTGCCGTCCTCCTCGCCAATAACTTTGGATTCCGCGGCCTCGGCCCCGATCGTCGTGATGGCGCTGCGCAGTACCCGGACCGGAGCATTGGGCGGCCAGTTTATGTGGAAGCTCCCGGTCAGCACAGTATCCGCCGCGTCGGCTTCTACCAGACGCTCCTGGTGATAGGGATGAGCGTAGGCCTCGGAGGTTGCCATCAGTGCGGTGCCCAGGACCACTCCTTCGGCGCCCATGGCCATGGCCACCGCCATGTCCGTCCCCAGCGCCAGTCCCCCTGCCGCCAGAACCGGCACGCTGACGGCACCGACCACACCCGGCAGCAGGTTCCTCAAAGGCGTCAGACCACGCACATGTCCGCCTGCCTCCACGCCCTGCGCCACGATGATCTGCGCCCCGGCACGCTCCGCCGCAATCGCCTCCCCAATTGATCCGACCTGGTAGACCACGACGATACCCGCATCGCGCAGTCTGTCGATCACGTGGGTATCGATATCCCAGAAGAGCTCGACCACAGGCACCTGCAACGCGATGATGGCGTCGACCTGACTGTCGAGAAGCGCGCGGTCAGTGGCAGCGGGGATAATGTTGACACCGAAAGCTCGGTGACCCGAGGAGCGCACACGCGTCACCTCGCGCTCGATGAGAGCCACCGGCTCCCGCACCATCCCCAGAAACCCGAAGGCTCCAAAAGCGGTAACCGCGGAGACCAGTTCCGACCTCGCGACGCCGCCCATGCCCGCCAGAACAACCGGCACGGCGCAACCGAGCATTTCACAAACTGCTCTGCCGTTGAATGGGTAATCACGCATTCATTCGTCCTCGGCCATTGCGGTGATGAGCCAGCGGGACTCCCCGGCTGCGCTGGAGCGCTTGAGCGTCCATACCTCTGAGAGCATTCTCACCTGGACAGGATTTCCCGCCAATACCGTGCCATTGGCTCCGAGCAGGGCCACCACCATCCGCGACACGAAACGTACATCTTTCCAACCACCCAGGAGCCGGTCCTCGCTGTGGACTATTTCGGCACTCACGAACTCGACGAGACGGGAAGAAAGCACGTGATCGAGCCGATCTCGTTCCGCCACTTCGCCGAGGAGTCGATCGTGCAACGGGCGCGCAACGATGTCTCGAACGCCTTCCAATGATCCCTTGGAGTAGGCCTCGACCACGCGAGTGAACAGCGATTGCAGCTCCAGGGCTTCTCCGGAGCAGCGCGCAAGCTGCCCTTCATCGAGATTGCCGACCAGGTGGACCTGGAAGTGGTGTCCCTGATGGCGACTGGCTCCGATTGGAACGAGAGAGAGGTCGAATTTCATTCTGGGAGCTTACGGCCGGCTCAACGCAGTCGGCCAATGAATAATATTGCGTGTTATCAGCAAGACTATTGTTTTTAAGTTTAACGAGATCTCGAGTATGAACTTGAGAATAACGGTTGGCCGGATGCAATGTCAGGATAGAGGAGATGCGGCAATGGACCGACTTGGCGCCGTTCTTGATGCAGCTCGCAGCTGCAGGCTTTGCGAGCCGTATCTGCCATTGGGATCTCGGCCTATCCTGCAGGCGAATGCTTCGGCGAGGCTTCTAATAGTTGGTCAGGCGCCGGGGACCAAAGCTCATCACACTGGAATACCCTGGAACGACAACAGTGGTAGCCGACTTCGATCATGGCTCGGGATTGAGCCAGATGTCTTCTACGATGCGAACCGAATTGCAATAGTGCCCGCGGGTTTCTGTTATCCGGGGGCAGTTCCAAATGGCGGCGACAAACCGCCACGACCGGAATGCGCTCCGTTGTGGCACTCGCAGATACTACCGTTGCTCGGCAATGTCCGATTGACGGTCTTGGTCGGCGGGTACGCCCATAGGTTGTTCTTAGGCTCCGCCCGTTCAGCCACCTTGACCGATACAGTGGCCAATTTCGCCCGGCATCTTCCGGCCCATTTGCCGCTCCCTCACCCCAGTTGGAGATCCGTGGGATGGGAGAAGAAGAACCCGTGGTTCGCGTCGGAGGTCCTGAGCGCGGCCAGGCTTCTTGTGCAGGAGGTGCTAAGCCCATAACGGCTGCACGGTGACCCCAGCGCGAGGGCGACCGCGTGGATTCCGCACCCGCCTTTCGTGCTTGGCATCATTGGGCAGGAGCGGCACGGTACGCGCCGCGGCGCCGAGCCTCATTGTCATTCGACGACATCAATGCGTAGGTATGCCATGGACATCGAACTCGCGCGAACCTTTCTCGAGATCGTATCGACGGGCAGCTTCGTCAAAGCGTCGGAGAAATTGCATGTCGGGCAGACTACCGTCAGCGCCCGCATTCGAAACTTGGAACAGCAGTTGGGCCGGCAGCTGTTCATCCGCCACAAGGGTGGGGCGTCGCTCACGCCGGCCGGAGAGCAGTTCCTGCGCCACGCGCCGATGTTCGTCCAACTGTGGCAACGCACCCTTCACCAAGTAGCCGTCCCGCCGGGGCGACGAGCCGTTCTGACCGTCGGCAGCGAGGTCAGCCTGTGGCAGCCGTTGCTGCTCGATTGGGTGCTATGGATGCGACGGTCGTTGCCCGATATCTCCTTGCGCGTGCATGTCGACGTGCCGAAAGACCTGACCGAGCAGGTCGCATCCGGTCTGGTAGACGTGGCAATCATGTATGCGCCGCAGCATCTGCCAGGCCTCAAGATCGATTTGCTGCTGGAGGAGAAGCTGGTCCTCGTTTCCACGGAACCAGGAACGGCGTTCGATGGCAAAGGCTACGTCTACATGGACTGGGGGGCCGATTTCGAACTGAACCACGGGATGAACTTTCCCGACCTTGCTCCCGACGTCTTCATCGACCTGGGACCATTGGCATTGAACTATGTGCTTTCGGCGGGCGGTTCGGGCTACTTCAGGATGAGCGTGGTGCAGCCGCACCTGGATTCGGGGGACCTTCATGTCGTCGCCGACATGCCGCAGTTCTCCTATCCGATCTATGCCGTGCATCACGCTACCGCCGATGAATCTGTCGTCGGGCCGGCGCTTGCCGGGCTGCACGCAGTCGCGACGCACAAGGACGGCGGGTTTCTTCGATCGGCCAAGGCGTAGTGGATGGACTGGAAGACGAGCTTGCTATCCTCGATCCCGAAAATGCCCGCTCCTGACGTGGCGTCCAGATGAGAGGATCGACCTTCCCAAATCAGGAAGGCATATAGTCCGTGCACTTACTTAGACAGGAATTTGAAGCTTTCATCCGGTAGTTGTTCGACCATGCGTGCTGCGGAAAACTGGATGGCGTTGTGTCCGACAAAATCGCAGTTAGACGTGAGGAGTACCACGTCCTTCGAATAGTTGCGCCGGAGATTTTCCTCGGGCCCCCCTCCTCGCGAAGAAGCAAATGATCTTCGATTACTTCGCGCGGCGTCCGCATCTTTTCGTCCACGAGAGTTGACCGATCTCCTCATAGGAGCGTGCCAAGCTTCGGCGATGGAATTGCATTGCTCAATGAATGCAGAATTCTAGCCTCGACGACGGTTTACGCCTCCTCTTGCTATGCCTTTCCATGATGCAAAATTCTTGCATTCATTGGTTAATTAAATTCGGTGGGCTGCAGCGATCCACCCGCCCTAAGTTGATGAGCTCCAACCGGCCGACTGCATTGGCAGGCACCGTCTGGTGGTTCGATCTTGATGCATAGTGGGAGAAGTAGATGGACGTTGCCGCACCACATTCTGCGACAGGGGTCGGATTCGTGAAACGTTGGATCTATTCAACCAACCATAAAGATATCGGCACCCTCTACCTGCTGTTCTCGATCGCCGCGGGGCTCCTTGGCACCGGCTTGTCGTTCGCAATGCGTTTGGAGCTGCAACAGCCTGGGCTGCAGTTGTTCCACAACACCGACCTCTACAACGCGGTGGTTTCTGCCCACGGTCTGGTGATGATATTTTTCGTCCTTATGCCTGCCTTGATCGGAGGCTTCGGCAACTGGTTCGTCCCGATCCTCATCGGGGCGCCGGACATGGCTTTCCCCCGCCTGAACAACGTGTCGTTCTGGCTGTTGGTGGCTTCTCTCGTCTTGTTCCTCGTATCGCTCTTCGTCGAGGGTCCGTCGGGCTCGAACGGTCACAGCGGCGGTTGGACGCTCTACCCGCCGATGTCGACGACAGGACAGCCGGGGCCGGCCGTCGATTTCGTGATTCTTTCGATACATTTGTCCGGCGCTTCCTCGATCCTCGGCGCCATTAATCTCATCACGACGATATTTAACATGCGGGCTCCTGGCATGACCCTGCACAAGATGCCCCTCTTCGCATGGGCCATGCTGGTCACGGGATTCATGCTGTTGATGTCGCTCCCAGTGCTAGCGGCAGCGGTCACCATGCTGCTGACCGACCGCAACTTCGACACCGCATTCTTCGTGCCCGCGGCAGGGGGCGATCCCGTGCTCTATCAGCATCTGTTCTGGTTCTTCGGCCATCCGGAAGTGTACATAATGATCCTGCCTGCCTTCGGGATCATCAGTCACGTGGTGTCCACGTTTTCGAGAAAACCGATCTTCGGTTACATGGCCATGGTCTACGCCATGCTGGCGATCGGTCTGATCGGCTTCCTTGTGTGGGCGCATCACATGTTCACATCAGGATTGTCCCGGGACGTTCAAGCCTACTTCATGGCAGCGTCAATGGTGATCGCCGTGCCCACCGGAGTGAAGGTCTTTTCCTGGATCGCAACGATGTGGGGCGGCTCGGTGACCTTCCAGACTCCGATGCTATGGGCGATCGGCTTCGTTCTGCTGTTCACGATCGGCGGGGTGACAGGCGTACTGCTCGCCAGCGCCGGGGTGGACCACGCCTTGCACGACACCTACTACGTCATTGCCCACTTCCATTACGTCCTGTCGCTTGGGTCCGCATTCGCGATCTTCTCGGGATTTTTCTATTGGTTCCCCAAGATGAGCGGCTACCTCTACAACGAGCGTCTCGCCAATCTACAATTCTGGATGATGTTCATCGGCGTGAACATCGTGTTCTTCCCTCAGCATTTCCTTGGTCTGGCGGGCATGCCGCGCCGCTATGTCGACTATCCGGACGCCTTCGCGCTATGGAACCTGGTGTCGTCACTCGGCGCGTATCTGTCGACCGCATCCGTTGTCCTATTTCTCGTCGTCGTCACCGAGGCCTTCATGCGCAAACGGCCAGCGCCGGACAACCCATGGGGGATGGCGCGACAACTCTTGAATGGACGTTGTCGTCTCCCCCTCCGGTTCATCAGTTCAGTGTTCTGCCGCGGATCGAATAAGCTACTTTCAACGCTTTTTGAAGGGGAATGAGATGGGTCAGATGATATTGGACTACCTGATGGTCATCATCGCGATTGCCGTGTCATGGAGCTACGGGGACGAAGGTGGCGTGAGATCGTACTGCGGCAGTGCCGCCAGCTGGCAAGGACGCCCATAAGATTGATCCATGCCGCTTTTTCTTAACCCATCATGGGGCGGTCACAGCGCCGACCCCGACGAAGCGCGAACCCCGTGTGGCACCACCTTATGCCAAGCAGTAAAGCCTGACCTTATACACCCGCCGCTCGACGGCGCTCTTCCGAGTTCAGCAATGGCGCCTCCCGGCGGCAGATGACGCCGCGTGACCCTTGACACAAACCGCGATAGAGGAGCCGCCGGTCCGCATCCCCTTAGCTGGCCGAAACTGGCATAGCTTCGGCGCGCTCAGCAGCCGTGACCCCAATTCAGGCGTCAAGAGTCTAACTTAGTTTTGGGTGTCGCCAAACTGCGACGCGGCTATGCAAGACCATGTGAATTCTGTCCGGACCACTGAGGCGCTGCACATCCCGCTCTATTGCAGCTCAATCCCTGGTTCCCTGCCGGGTTCGGACGATCAACCCATAAAGGGTCCGCTATGCACACATGCGGCCGTGTCGGCTCTGCCGCCACGGTGATCGCACCCGGTCCGGAAACCTTTCGGGTCGCTGTCGAGCGGGGATGGTCCTCGCCCCAAGACAGGGATCCCCAACAATGTCACACAACATCACTCTTGCCCGCAAAGCCGCCTGGAACCTCTCCCGCACTCTGATGGTCCCGGTCGTTCTCTTCTGCATCGATGGTCAGTTCGGCGTCATGGAAGCCAGCGAATACGATGGCGCAGAGGACAGCGTCATTCATGAATTCGACCCCTATGCTCGATGACATTGACCGGCGGGAGCCC
>TARA_R110002124_G_scaffold46774_1_pt1 | contig 26037 bp, 35 predicted proteins | sample TARA_R110002124 | Tara Oceans TARA_R110002124 (sample SAMEA4397445) | marine metagenome | biome: Polar Biome; feature: [SRF] surface water layer (ENVO:00010504); material: water (ENVO:00002006), including particulate matter (ENVO:01000060) such as... | depth 5 m
ATCCTTTGATTCAGCTCTACCATATCTCTTTCTAAACGCTTATCGCTATAACTTCCTACCCTGCTCTTATATTGCATAGTAAAGCCAGCTTCTCGAAGACCTGTATCTGGAGTTCGACCACCTACTCTTGTATTTACACCCATCAACTTGGCTCTGTCGAATACTGGATTGGCATTTCTTATTGCCATTTTTTCTGCCGTATAGCCTTCAGGATCTTTAAGCAGAAATTCAGTTTCTCTCTTCCTGGCTTTATTTCTAGCTGTTGCTGCCGGTCCTGGTCCCATTCCCATAATTATGCTCCCAATGTTCCTGAAGGGCCTAATAAGCCCTGCGGCTGTGTATCTATTAATGAGCGCCTGGTTCGGTTACGTCTACCAGCTCTAGCTCGCATTTGTACTTGTTCCTGAGTCCTAGATTTGATCTCTTCCATCTGCCTAGCACCTAGCTCTTTCTCATCTGCTCTTTGGTTTAATGCAGCAATATCATTGTCTAATTTATTTTGATCATATCTAACTGAACTTGCTGGAGCACCTTTACCCGTAGCTGTTCGCCCAGGCCGTCCAATATCCATGCCCATCATCCTAGCTCTAGCAGTAAGGTTATCTACACCCAATGCTTCATGTTGTGCGGATAACCTAGAATTGTATGTATACTGAGTGCCTGAGCCAGCTCTACCTGTATATCTTATTTGATCCCCTGGGCTAACATATCCGCCACTTGGTCTTCTTGATCTTCCTGAAGTGTCACCTCTTGCCATGATTTATGCTCCTAATGTATCTAGTGGTTCAGCTGCGCTGGGGTTGTAAGGCTCTGTAATAAGAGAGCGTCCAGCTTTAGCGCCTTTAGCTGCTCGTACTTTAGCCTCTGCTAATTCAGATTTCTTAGTTCTTAACTCTTCTAGTTGGGCTGAACGTAATGCCAGCTCTTCAGCACTAGGCTTATACGGTTCTGGTTTGCTACCCATGTTTAATACTCCTGCTTGATCAGTGATTTCTTCTTAACCGTCTTTGCTGATTGACGGAATGATTTAGCTGTTGGCGCACCACTAGCACCAGGCTTACGCATCTTTTCGCCACTACCGGCTGCGATACGCTTACGTTTAGCATGAATATTATCGTATAGACCTTTTGGCATCTACATATCTCCTAAGTTGTTTTGGCGTTAGCACCCACCAGGCTTTAATACCTAGCAATGACTTAGTTTGCTCTACGCAACTGAACATGCCAAACGCATAACGCTTTTGCTCATAAGGTACATCAATCACAAACTTTTGCAATTCACCCTTGATATCCGCTGCCCATTTACTTCTTAACGGCAGTACATCAACCTGGGTATATGAAAAGCTGTGATTAATCTTTACCCAACTATTGCTTGTCCTAAGTAAGACTGTAACATGCCCAAACCATAACCAACCATCAGTATATATGAGATAACCGGTTAACCTTCTAGCTTTCTTCTGCTGTTCCGGTGTCTGCAATATCAGTCTTAGTGTCTTTTTTCGCATTAGCTTTTGCCTTCTTAACTGGCTTATTCAAATTAGCAGTCAAGGTCTTATCTTCAGTAGACAAGATCCATTCGTACTCAGGCATATCTCTAGCTAATGGCAATTGTATTAATCGCTGCATCTGTGTACCCGATATATTATTGCGTAAATCGAATACCACCTTGCCAGGTGTACACTCTTTAATTACTTTCGGTTGTGCCTGACGTGTGAACAAATCAAACACCAGGACTATCATCATATTGTGTGGCTCTATATCTTTTAGTCGAACACCTTTCTCTAAAATTCTCATACTTATCTCCGCTTAAATGGGTCAAACTGTTTAACTTTTTGTGGGGTTTGGAAGGTAGGCTTGCCATGTACTGCAGCTGATCCGCAACCTTGCCCCTGAAGTAGATACTCTGCAGCTTCTACAATGTGCGAGTATATACCTTTATCGGGCTTATCTGCATACTTTTCACCTGATACCTGCACTCGTTTGTAACAAAATCCACCCGCCATACCTTTACGCAACATCTTACACTTAGGGCTGACTATCAAAGCAGGCTTGCCATCCATACAATTGCGCAGTCCAAGAGAGCTGATAGAAGCTCTACGTATCAACGGGTCATTGCTCCTGGTAGGTCCTGCGAATATGCCATTAGCTCTTAGGATATCAAAGGGAGTTCTGTCTGTAGATTGATTACCATCGCCCCCAGCTGGATCTCCATAGCCATACTCGAACTTAAACTGCGAATACTCCTGGTCCAGATATCTCTTCAACTCAGGTGCAAAGCTCTCCGCACTCATGTTATCGCTAGTGAACTCATCAATGAATACCCATCTACCCATCGCATCCTTCTGCGCTATTGCACAAGCTGGAGTTCTACCAAAGTCAAAGCCAATGTAAATAGGACGTGATCTGTCTGGCTTGATGATATCTCGACTGGTATGGACCATATCGTTATACCAAGGGTGTACGGGTTTACCTTCCTTCACGAATCCATAGTTGTTAGCCAGGTTGACGTTGATCCAGTCATCCTTGTTGCCATGTATCTGGTTCTCGTAATAGCCGATAGGTAGGTTATGCGCATTCTCTGCATCTGGATTAACACTCCACTTACCTGTAGCTGCGTCCCTGAACACACCACCAGCCTGGGTTAAGAAGATCCAGCCTTCAGGCTTTACGTTCTCTGCCAGGTCATAGTACCAACTGTCTTCATCTGGGCTGTTAGTATCTCCAATCACACCATACCAATACTCAGGCACTTCGTTACGCTTAGGGTATCGACCGCAACGACCGAACAGCATACTTACAACCTCGTATGGAAGCTCCTTAGCCTCATTAAGCCATCCACCCGTTAACTGTAAGCCCCTTAGCTTCTTTACGTCCTGGGGCTTATCAAGAGCTAGGAATAGAAACTCAGACTTAACTCTAGTCCCATCCTCCAGGGTAAACGCTATGTTCTGCACCAGGTCCGTACCGTTCAGCTTGCCCAGCTCTTCAGGGCAGACTTCTATCCACTCCTTAACTGTTGTGTTCTTCAGCTCACTGTAAGTGTTTCGTACTGCGCACCACCTGGATCTACGCACCCCATTAGAATCAGCGGGCTGATTGACAATTAGGTCCATGATATCTACGCATACCGTAGTAGTCTTGGCAGATCCTAAAGGGCCACGGATGAACCTATGATGATAGTCCAGGGTTTTATGGAACTTAGCTAGAGTATCGCTTTGTGCCTGGTACTCCAGGGAATACTCAATCAACGCTCAACACCTTTAAGGTTACGCATGATAACCTCAGCGTTAATATCCAGGCTGCCTTCAATAGCTTTGAGCTTAGGCTCCGTATAGTTAGCAACCTTATCCCATCCATCAATAGCTGCCTTCAATGTTGCAGCATCACGCTCACCATCATCGTTGAACTTCTCAGCCTGTTCCTGAAGCAATACAGCATTCTCTGCCATCTTCATTATTGGATGAAAGTCATCTCCATACATAGCCTGCAGCCGATTCAATAGAAACGACTTGTTCTTGTTTGGTGATCCAGCTCTACTAGGCATACACTTTGTTACCAAATGGTTGATTTATATACTATTAAGAATCGTAATAAACAGTGATTGAGGCTTTTGTAGGGCCTTTGTTTAATCGACAAGTAATAGGACCAGCTATAATAGCTCGTGAGTTATTCTTATCTAAGATACCAGCGCCTTCAGACGTTCGTACTGCAGTCCATATTGATCCGTTATGTGATTGCTCTAATCCAAGATATTCGTTATTGCTTAAACTAGCATTAGCGTATACCTGGATTGTAGATCCTGCAGCAACGGTGATAGTCTCACTGTTGAAAGCAACTGTTTTATTTAAGATTGTAGTTACTGTTGTAGTCATTTTATTTACCTACTATATGATGAGAAACGATATTGGTTGGTTGTAATGAACCGCCGCCACCAGGCGTTATACCTAAGTTAGCAGCTGTAAACTCTGTTGTTACTTCATAACGGTCGCCATCGAACAAAGGTAATATTCTACCGGCTGTTCCACTATTTGAATTTAATGTTGCCAATACAGCTACATTAGCGACAGTTTTCCACGGGGTTAAATCTGTACCGTTAATTACAACATCAGCTCTATCAGGTCTGCTTACATTTTTAAATGTTATTTTAAGAACTGCCGGTTGCTTCCCTACCAAGGTATTTACAAAAGCTATTTCTGTTGCGGTAACACCATTATGGTATAAAATAAAACTGCCATCTGTTGGAAAAGTGTGTCCAATAGCTGTTCCATCTGCCTGCGTAGCATTTATAAATCGATGCGAATATATCGGATTATCATTTATGTCCCGCTGGAAGTCTGTGTAAGAAATAGCTGTCCAGCTTTCCTTAGTAGGATTATTCTGGCCAGGTACAAAATCCTGGTTAGCAAGTTTAGTATCAAATTGAACCCCTGTTGCAGGATAAATTACGCTTGTATTAAGGATACCAACGCCTTGTCTGTTACCCCAAGAAGGTTGTCTACCAGTAATCTTTAGACCATAACGTCCATTTCTATCGCCGTTAGTGCCTTGCACTTTTACAACACTGTAATGATAGCCAGCTTTAGTTGAATTTGATTGGTTAGTGGCTATCTCAGCTACAAATTTATCGCATATATCTTCTACATCGTCTCCAGCAACAACATTTATAGTGACTACATCCTGCGTGAGTGCTGTGTTGGCATTAGTACTAGCAGTGACAAAATTAATACTTATTGGCCCAGTAGCAAATTCTATTTTAAATCCAGAAGCTGATGGAAAACCAGGATCAAAAAATTCTAGTTGATCACCTAAAGCGTAACCTACTCCAGCTTTACCTCCTACATTCAATTGAAAATTTGTGTACCCGCCGCCTGAAATCCCCAACGCTGTAGCGAAAAATCCTGTACCTGAGCCACCTACCCCAGCCATAGTTCGAACTTGTCCATAACCCGTACCATTTGAAATAATCTTTGCTGGGAATACCGGCCAGACATAATCTTCAAACATAGGTACTGGTGCGTTTCCGTAAGTGGTGTTTATTACTCCCTTGCCAAGCCCTATTCCTTTTGAATTGCTAAGGTAATAACCTGTCGCGCCTGGAACTGCTGTTCCGTATATACTTCGTTTAAGAACTTTCATAGTTTGATCTTCCTGAGCTTGCTCATAATAAGGTTGTAGTAGTCCATCTCCCCAAACTGAAGATGAGGTTGCTATATTTCTGTTTGTAAATGAGTGGGCTGCAGCTATTGTATGACCTCTTAATAATTCAGATATCATGTTCGGATAACTTCGTACTGCAGGTATATGAGGCTCATGTAAAGAAGCTACTGAAGCACTTGCACCATATCCTAACTCCCAAATCCCAGCTCTTTGACCATGACTTGTAGCATTGAATCTTATACCGCCAGGCTTACACTGCAAAGCGTTTCTTATTGATCCATCATAATTGCCATTAAAGTTTCTAGTCTGGTCTACAATAATATCAGCCAAAATAGGGAAAGTTGTTCCAGTGCTTTTCGCTCTATAAGCCATGCCAGGCCCTATAGCGCCGCCACCATCCCACTGCTCCATCCAGATCGAATCAAGATACACGTTAGTAGCATCATCTGCCTGCGGTGTAACTTGGATCTCACCAATATAATCCATAGATCCTGTAGCTGGAGGGTTTAATCCTTGCCACTCATATTTTGTTAATCCAGTATCACCAACCACCGTTCCTGAAACATTTGTTAAATCTGAAATAATCTGCGGCTTGTTTGTAGCTCCAAAAAAGCTCTTTGTATACCCTAAACCTTCCCATAATTCACTTAAATAAACAGTATCACTAGACGTTCTTAAACCTGAATTTGTAAAAAAGGTATTTAATAATAAAACTTTTTCTTCTTTATTTCTTGCAGTAGGCATAGCGGCAGCTTTAGAATTCTTAACCATCTGCCTAATTATTGTGGTGGTAGGTAGAAAAGGTTTTTGTGCATACGGAAAATACCCTATTCTCCAACATGGCATTCTAATAGTTCTGCTTTGGTAAGGTTTAGCGCTATCATTCCAGAAAAGATCACTAGGCTCATATTGATCAAAATGCAATCCTGGAACTTGAATTGAAGTTGAAAGCCCCAAAAGGCCCCTAAAAGTTTCTGTATCAAGACTACCTAAATTAGCTCTAAAAGATCCTTTTGTATACCCAGTACCCATTCTGTTAGTACCTGTAGTTTCACCAGCATTAAGATTTGGTGATTCCTGGTAATAACTTACTCTGCTATTTTTTTGATTACTTCCGTTTTGATTATAAAAAATCTCATCGCCTTCCATCATCTCATTTTCTAAGCCTGTCGCATTTTCTTGCTCTAGCATAGCTTTTATTGTTTTAAGACTGCCTAAACAGTTCGATAGATCAACTTGATAGTTGCTAACGTAACCTTTAGCCATAGCAGTGGGGCCTAATGGACCACAACAAATTTGCTCTATTCCATTATTTATAACCTGGTTATAAACATCTAAACCCCAACTTGTCCACCATCGGTTATCTGTATTAGCCGCTATAGAAAAATCTATACCAACTTTAATGTGATTAGTTATTCCATATTCATCAAAATAAGCATCTATTAACGGCTCATCGTATATGCCGTAAACAGCTGCGGTATTGTAAACACAAAGTATTTTATCTCTGCTTGCTTGCTTTCTTACTTTTTTATTGTATGTATCAAGAACATCGTAAGGCGGATTTATACCTGTAGCTGCTGGAGTGTTTGAAGTATCTAAAACAAGGTTTGTTACATTGACCGGCGCTTCACCCTGGGAATTAACAACATCTGTTACTTGAAAACTTGTTGTTAGTGAAGTTACCAGGTTTGGATTTGTTAGTGCATATACTGGCAAGCTCCTATTGTCAGATCCATTTAAAGTAATGTAACTTACGAAAGTTAATGTATCGAAACCGCCATAAAACTCTTCAGAAGTAAGAGTCCAACCATAAAGAACGACAGAATAATCTGAAGGCGTACTTATGCGGGGATAGTTAACGAAAGTACCTTTGCCATACAAAATCTGGTCATACTTTGCAGTTATAGTAATACCATCATCGCTTATAGTAAAACTTTCGATTTGTGGCTGCGCCATATCTTAATCTTCTAATAATGAATTTACTTGCTCTAAAGTAGCATGACCTATAACCGGCTCATGATTTTCATCTTCTAACTGTATACGCAAAAAATCACAAGCAACTGTAAATTGCTCTTTTGAGTATAGTTCTTTTAATTCTACTAAAACTGTATATTCCATGATTGCCTCTTTATTAATAAGTCCACAAAACTGGTACAGTTCTGCGTATATCTACATGTACAAAAGTTTTTGCAATGCCAATACCACTAAACCCTAGCTCAAAAGCTAGTTTGGCTAGAAGATATCTTTGTGCGCCGCTGCTAACCCGTATATCTGCAGCAATACCTTTACTGTGCATACCAGGCTCCGCTTTCTTAGCTTCAATTGGATGATTAGGGCTTCTGTAGCCAGAAGTAATTGTAAAAGCAAAGCCAGCCGCTTCACGAAGCGCATCTAAAGCATGAATAAACTCATCTTGCATATCGTTTTCACCAGTTTGCTGGCAATCAAATTCTTCTATTTTAAAATACTTGAACTCAGTCATCCTGCTTATAACTCGCACCGAAGTAAAAAGAGGTTATAGCTGACACTACACCACCCATATAACCCAGGACCAGGCTTACAATAGTTTCGGAATTTGCAGTAGGAGGCTGAATAGTAACAAGGAAGATATAACCAACGAAACCGCACAAGCTAACCAAAGCAACAATCCTGGGTGTCCAGTCCCCTTTGTGGGCCTGTCTTGCGTCTTGTACGTCTTTTGCTTCCAATTCAAAGATATCAACTTCAAGCTCTGCCATTTTAGTTTCAAAATTCAACTCCGCTTTTTTGATTTCGATTAACTGCTCAGGTGTGGCTTTCTGTATTGCTGTCTCAATTGATCTAGCATCAGGCTTACAACCTAAGACACTAGCAATAGCCTGGGCTGCTGTACCACCTAAAGGACCACCAATAGCAGCTCCCAAAGTAGGCGCTATAGCTCCAACCAGGCTTTTAATTGCTTTAAAATTCATAGTCTGACCTTTATAAAGTCATTTATGCCTACAGTTTATGCCTGCAAACTTGGAATTATCTGTTTGATCTATAAGAATTTATTGAAAAGGCCAACAACAATAATAGCAACATACAAGCCACCAATTCTTTGTTCCAATCTTATAAACCTATCCTGTCCATCATCTAACTGCTTTTTAATGTTGTCTAGCTTTACACCGCAAATAGATTCATGCTGTTCTAGTTTTGCTAAAAGCTCTTTAGTTGTAAGTCGGGTAGACATATTTTATCCAAAATTAAATTAATAAAACTCCATAATACTATACAGTATATTATGTTTCTCCAAGCCTTGCCAGCTCTACATTAATCTTGGATTGCAAATCTGATATCAAATCACGATAATCAGGTGTGCTTATTTTATATACATCTTTTTTACTTGCTAACATCTCTTCTACAAAATCAACACCAAACTTTTCTTGCATATAAATTGTGTATGATATTTGAGCTGTACCATCTTTCATACCGAAGCCATTGCATCCTTTGCATTGCGGCCAGATATTTCTGGTGTCTAAACTCCACCTGGATGAAGATCCCTTGCTTATAAAATGACCGCCATCCATATTTTTATAATGGTCAAACTTTTGACACGTTACACAAGAGCAATAACCATTATCATCTGCACCTTCTAACCTGGCTAATTTCTGCGCCAGGACCAATGCTTTTTTTCTTAATTTTGCGCTTGTTTGTTTTTTAACTGGCATTTATTTTTAGCTCCCAAAATTCTCCAGAAGATTCCAATATTAAACCACGATCAGCTGCTAGGTTCTGTGTGAACTCTAACAATGCAAACATACTACCGCTACTCAGGTCTGAAGTGGATGCAGCTCGCGGTGGTGAATTCTTACCAGTTAAGATATCAATTTCAGTAACAATAATTTCTGGGTCTGCAGAATATGAGTAATAGGCCCTTTTCAAGCTCTGCTTTGTCCTGGTGTGATCTCGTACACTGACATCACGAGAGCTGCAACGCATTTCATGTGCAGCAAATTCTCTAGCCCATTTTTGAAATAAAGCATTTTGGGGTAAAGATCTGCTGCGGCTCAATTTGTAATGGAAAATAACATATTTGTTATCTTGATAGATTGACTCTACAGCTTCGCAGAAGTCCTTACAGCTCTGTTTACTATTGACTACCCATTGCATACCCATCTAATTTAAAATCTCCAGGCCAGCTGTCCAAGAGCTATCAGACAATCTTTCAAACGTACCAGGCTTATTATCACCTAATCTCTTCTTTAACCACTCCAATTTAGCCCACTGCCATCCAGCATCAATAACTTCAGTAATTATAAGTTCAGCTGTTGTACTTAATTCAAACTGCCAGGTTACTGCCTGGTTCATATTTCTTGCAAAAGCATTTTGAGTTAATGGTTTTTTAAGATTATTTCTGTGATCAATATATTCTTTAGCTACAACCTCTGATATCTCTACCGGCAAACTATCCAAACTAATCTTCTTATATATATTGTTTTGTTTATTAGGTTGTTTATTCAATTGTTTATTAGGGTTAAGCTCCTTTACCCCCCCTGGTAAAGCTCCTTTACTACCCTGGTTAACGTCCTTTACTAACCGGTTAAACTCCTTTACCCCCTCAATCTCGATATCAGTAGGTAATGTAATATGATATACGTTGGTATCAATGCCGTTAGTAGATCCTTGAACGCTGAGGAATCCACTGTCCTGAAGTACCTTGGTGTATTTAATTACAGTAGGCTTAGTTAGGCCAGTTTCTCTTGCTATGCGCTTTTGACCAGGCCAGCAAAAATCCCTGTCACTATTCATAAACTTGCGCAAATAGCAGGCGAGTAACTTAGCGTTGCTAGGTAACTCTGCCTGCCAAATGCACTCAGTCCAATCTATTACTAGATTATTTACTTTCATCCGCTTTACTCCGCTTAATTGTTTTTACTTTTTTTGCCTTCTTCGGCTTAGAGTTAGACCAATCTATTGCATCAAACTTGTTATGATACTCTTCCTGGTCTATCTCCATCGGCCTGGGCTTAGATCCCTTACCCATTAAAACGGTACGTCATCATCAAAGTCTTCATCCTTCAGCGCAGTCTTGACCTGCTCCTGGACTACTGACCTAACCTCATCAACTCTCTTAAAGTTGAACTTCAAGCTAGGTGATTTAGGATTACCTTCTGGATCACGCTTCCAGGCAGATATATAATACTCTACCCCGTCAATCATTCCCTTACCGGTAAAGTCTGGGTGCTTAGGACTCTGCTTGTCTTTTGCTTTCCAAATAGCTGCTTTGTTGTTGTTGTCATATTCCATTTTAATAAACCCTTAAATAATTTAAAAATTGTAAACCTGAAAAAAGTAATACTACTATCGTAACGATATTTAAAAACATTTCATCGCTCATCATGCACCCTTAATTAAACGTCTTTCTTCTGTTGTAAAAAATGCTGTAGAACATTTAGACGGTGCTACCCATAATTGACGCTGGGTAGTTTCATCCATTTCTTTAAAGGCTTCACGCGCAAAAGATATATTGTCTGCAGTGGCATCTGACAACATACGTCTTATGTATTGCAAAGAATCTATATTAGCATCAACTGCAGCCTGGACTATTTCTTCATGACTTGGTGCTTCCTGCTTAACTGAATCTAAAGCATCATGCTCAACAATGCCCATTGCAGTGGTCCATAGATATCTGCGCAAATAAGTTTGCGAAGCGCCCAGGTTTTGTACTGGGTGACATCCCTTTAATGCAGCCAAAGCCATTGGTGACTTAAACTCAATTTTTCCACCTGATTCTATATCTACTATTGTTAGAGTTGCAAAATCATTATCGAACGATATTACATCGCATATACCGCATTTATTAAAAATAGTATTAACTGCAGGTAAAAAATCCCCTAATTCAAAATAGTTATAACCAGCGAATTTGTTATGCCCTGATTTCTTTAGCGGCATTGATTGCAGCATTACTCTTGCTTCACTTAATTTTTTGTACACACTCATTTTAAATCTCCGCATAGATCACTTGCTTTAATATTACAATCCCTGCTTAAAGCAATAGCTGCTTTAGCGGAAACACCGTTAGCCTGGGTTTTCCAGTTTGTTACTGTTGTTCTGCTTACACCTGCAGCTGCAGCAATAGCAGACTGATTTTTGTAATGCCTCAACAACCTTTTAAACATCTTTGGTTGCATTTATTGCCTCCAATACCACTGATTCGCTAATAGGGATGATTCCCGTTAGTTCAATAACTGCACTTTTATAAGTGCCTTTCGCATAAGTAAAATATCCAGTAGTTCGATACTCGATAGTTTCTTCAACCATTTCATGCCACTGTATTAGTGCAGCTCCAGAAGTCTCATATAAGCAGACAACTGGAGTTGTTGAAGTTAAAGGCCAGGAATGGGTAATCGTATGTAACATTTTTTTCTCCGCTTGATTAAGTGAAGCTATCTTAACAAACTTATCATGTAAAGGCCACTGAATTATTTTTAAAATAACTGTTGACTTGTCAAGTTAACTTCACTAATATGAACTCATTGAAACGCAAACCCCAACGGAGAGTAACATTATGAGCAGATTAGATAGCAACGTAGCAGAAGCAAACCGTTTAGCATTTATTAGAGACCAAGCGGCAATCAAACAAGCTGAAATTACAGCAAAATGGTTAAAAGAGAATCCACAAATCGGCCAACTTAATAATAAACATGGTGTTAGATTTTACTTTTTTAATACAGACGGAAACATGGTAATAGTAGAGCAACCTAACCAGTAACCCAATCGGGGCGAAAGCCCCGCTACCCAAGGATAGAATAATGAAAACAATCAATCAAAATACTTTAAACGGTTACGCTTTTAACACTGCTGTAATTTTGGAAGAACTAAGCCAGTTAAAGCTAACCACTTTTAAAGCACTAACCAAAGAGATTAAAGATTTAGCAGTAGCGTCAGGTTTCGCTAAAGAGTGGGAAAAAGCAGAATTTTGGGCATTATCACAGCATAACGTAACAGTAGCTTAATTTAAACGGGGCGAAAGCCCCACTACCCAAGGATAGAATAATGAAAACAACTAAAAAAGAATTAGCTTTACACTCTACTCAGAAGTTAATTGATCATGCAAACAAACTTGCTGATCAAATTGCAAAAGGCTCAGAGTCTACTGTTCGCAGATTGTCTGGTCATAATTCTGCTATTTCATTAATCTGCCATGAGGTGCAGTGTAGGCAGTTAGAAGCTGTTAAGACTGGCAAGTTTGAGCCTACATTTTAATCAAGCGGGGCGAAAGCCCCAAGTACCACAATTTAGGAATGTTGTATGAAGTTGTATGAAGTTTTAGTTTGTAACAAATGTAAAGCAAATCAGCTAAGTGCGTGTAGTGAATCTAAAGCTAGTAAAGGATACGATGCCTACTGTTGGAGTTGCGAAAGTAATTGTAATAAAGAATTAATTTTAGTTGGAGAAGACAATGAAAGATAGAGAACAGTATTATTGTGGCGAATGTAGTGGCGGCTGTGAAGGTGAAGTGCATGACTTTAATCAAAATGGTGAAGCCTGGGGCTCTCATTTTAGAGTAGAATGCGAACAGTTCCTAAGCTCTTGTTGTGGATCAATTATGTTTTATCGTAAAAATAATGTTGGCGATCTGTCTGGTGAAGTACCTATGGAGCAAGCGTATTATGGATAGCCTGGTACATGTTATAACTCGTGCTAATGATTTATTGGAGTCTATCGAAAATGGTGATGCCAATATTGAAATAGCATTTTATGCTTTAGAAGGTATACTGCAATCATTAGTTAAAATTGAATTTGATAATATTAATAGTGTAGTTAGTGAGTTAGCTTTTGAAGAACAAGATAGAAAACTAGGCATTCGTTTAGTTGTTAATAACCTGGAGAGTAATGATGAAAACTAAAATATTGGCCGAAGAATTAAACGTCCTGGATGATAGCAGTGCAGGTGATGCACTATCTGCAGAATTGCGCGAAGCGTATATCGAAGTAGACCTTATACATTCTATCAAAGCATACCTTAATGAGTACCATGGTTATGACCGTGAAGGTTTTATTTTAACAATGACTTCGTATGCTGAAGAAGTTTTTGATACCCAGGGCGATCCAGAAGCAGAAAAAGGACTGCCATTCTAATGACAAAAGAAGCAACTTTTAAGCCTATCGACTTTGAGCATAGAGGTACTAGGTATCAAAAGCATCATCATAAAATGGTAGGTGGCAGTAAAAGGTTTATATCTGACACTGCTTGCCCTAAGTGTAGTGAGTATTTGCGGGTTTGGCGAAGTCAAAAAGATGGTTCAAAAACTTCAGCTTGCATGGGTTGTCATACGGATAAAAAAATTAAAACCTCCAGGTATCTTAATAAAAATAAATCTATAACTATAGAACAACGGAGAGCAATAGAAGCGCATCAAGAAAGAACAAAAGATTTAGACTGGGAGTTTATGTAGTGGCGATATATATTTGTGGTTATTGTAACGGCATGAAGGATGATGATTATAATCCGCCAGAAGAGCTAGGTGAATACGACCTAGTTTGTGCAGATTGTAGAATATATTATTTTAATGAAGAAGGCGAAGAACATGAGAGTAATTAGATTAAGCACCCCACCCAATGACGCAGCCTTTGACGCACTAGTAAGCACAAAGCATTATCTTTTAAATTTTGAACCTATCAATAATGATGAAAGGTTTAAGAAGGAAAAGGCTTTAAGGGCAATTAAAAGTTTATTGATTGAAGTTCGCAATAGAGAAAACGGAGAGCATATATGAATGATTTAGGAATTTTATTAAGAGATGCAGGCATTGAAGCTGCAGAAGATAATGCTAATAAAGAATTAGCCTGGACTGACCTGGCTTACAATGCTTTGATTAGATTTCCTGCCGGTGTCGAGCATTTTACTTGTGAACAGGTAAGGGCCTGGGCAGAAGAAAATACTGACATACCTACACCTCCTGATAGTCGAGCCTGGGGAGGTACATTCCAACGTGCTGCAAAGTCTAAGCTGATTTTAAAAATCGGCTACATTGCAGGTGAAGGCCCCCAGTGCCATAAAGGTGTTAAGACTCTTTGGGCTTTTAATATATAAAGCCCATTAGTTTATTTTAACTTCGTAGTAAGTGCCGTTAACAAACGGATTAGATACGTTATCTATTGTCACTAATAAGTTTGATCCAAAATCTAAAAATGATGCGCCAGCCAAACTTATAACTTGTGTAGCTCCGCCTCGCGGAGTTATGCGAATTTCGTTTAGTACGCTATAGTCAATTCCACTACCCTTAATAGCCAAAGCAAAAACATTATTTGTCCAATAAAAATCTACTACGTTACTCTGTCTTTGTTTTACGGAAGTGCTGAGAGTATTCATAGCTCCATAATCTGTTGGCAAAGTAACAGTAGAGTTTTCACCCAGGGTTGTAGTAACTTGTGGATAAGGTGATAGTGACGTTACAGGATTACTTTCTGCTGGGTAATATTGAGTTATTAAGCCAGCTGGATAACTTTGAGAATAACCGATCTTTCCAGAAGCAGTACCAGCTTGCATCCAAAAAGTTGAAAAGGCATCTCTAGGTATTACTTCAACACTGTATCTTTCACCGCTAATAAAACTTACATTTTGCCCATCCGGTAAACCAGAATATTTAATCCCAAAAGGTGTATCTGTTACAGTTATATGCTCTATATCCTGACATCGAATAGTGTGATCAAAAGAAGGTGTGTCTATACCTTTAATTCTAAACTCAGTAAACATCCACGGATTAGATACCGGCCTTTGCAAAGCATTAAAATTTCTAATATAACCTACATTTTGTTCAGGCAATACGCCAGGTCCAACCGGCCCTCCTAATCGACCAGACCATCCACCACTTATATTCCTGTCACAAGAAAGTAATGTAAATTCATCGTCATCTCTATTCCTGTTTACAACCTGAACTTTATCTCCAATTTTCCATATTTGATTAGTTTGTTTTGTTGCGTATACTCCCGCATTAGAACCGGTCCCAAAAAATTCTGAAAACTGTAAATCAACTGGAGTTAAAGTTTTACGGTCTTGTGATATCTCTAATTCAATTTCATTATTTTTTGTTTGTAAATTTGCTAATTTTATACGGCCTGGGTTATCTGCGAATCTATTTCCTACAACTCGACCAAACTTAGCTCCGCTTGATCCAGCTCCAGGTAACATTTCCCAAACATCACCATTAGGCAAAGATCCTGCCGCAGCAATAGTGTAGGTAAGAATAGATCCATTGCTATCAACAGTTAAAACATTAATTCCAAAAGTGCTAGCGGTTCCAGAAGGTTGACCGGTAACTGAAGAACTTATTGAACCACCAGCTACATATCCAGTCCCACCATCTATTAAAACAATATCTCCAGCTGTTTTAGAGCCTTTATAAAAATAAGCGTTATAACCAGAAGGACTTGTCATTTGTACAACACTTCCAGCGCGATAACCCTGGCCGCCAGTCTTTAAAGACCAATTTAAATTTGCATAATATGCTTTTAAAGATCCTGAAGTTAAAACTGTGTAGTTTGTAAATCCTGTACCAGTACTGACTAAAACCCATGTATCTCTTGAAAACTGACCACTTAATCCTAATGATGCGGAAACAGTAGATCCAAAACCCTGTTGAGCTGTAAGCACTTTAGTTGGGTTAATATCATAATCTGAGTTTAAATATCCTATAGTACCTGCAGCGCCATTAGCTAAAAATTCCCAGGTTCTTGTTAAAGAAGATACTGTTGCTGCAGCTGTTGCCGATACACCAATTATATTACTCATAAATTAAGTACCGCTGTATTTCCGTAAACTGCCCATGTATCAGTAGCAATTTTTTGAAGTGTAGCAACACCACCTTTCATTACTTTCTTTGCAGCTGCTGAAGGTTGATTGATGCCATCGTAAAAATATAATCCAACAGTGCCACTAATCTGCGATATATTAATTTGAGAAGTGCCTCTGTTAGAAAAATTTATAATAGTTCCAATTGGAAAAGCTATAGAAGAATTTGCTGGAACAACAACTGAAAATAAACTTGTTCTATTAGACTCAATTAAGGTATTAGCATCTGACAATGCCAGGGTTTTGTTTGTAGCAGATAAGTTAGTAATATTCTGTACTGATACTGCAGCAAAATAACTTGGGTTTGCTAATGCTAAATAATTTTTTGTAACTGCATCCTGTCCGTCTACCGGATCTGATACATTTTTTATGGCAATAGATTCTGCATTCCAGTCACCACCAGTTATACCTTTAGTAATGCTTCGGCCTAAAAGCTCTTCTACTTGCTGCAGTAACATAATAAGAAGATCTTGCTCATCATTGTAAGTTACAGATAAAAAGTCACCCTGTTCCTGGATATCAGTTATACGTTGCGTAGGCTCGTTTCTACGAATAGTAATAATATCGCCAACTGAAGCGGCAACTTGCAAAGTTATTTTTTTAAGAACTCCAGCAACATTACCCGCACCAGTAACAGTGTAGTTGGTTGTAAGTGTAAGTAGATCTGCAGCATCATCCGGTGATTGACCAGCCGGAGTTAAATATACATTAAGGCTTGCGTTAGTAAAAAACGGCCAACTGATAGTAAAGTTTACCTGGCCCGCTGTTGCTGTGTACTGCTCTGTAGGGCTTACATCGTTTACGATTATATGAGCCATTTTTAGTTAGTCTCCTGGAATTTGTATTTTGGCGTATTAGATCTTGAATTAACTTCACGCTGTAAATCTGGGTATTCAATTAAAACCTGGGCTTTAGCTGCAAGTCTGTACTGGTTCAGTATTGACTGTATAAATGCCGCTTTACCGCCATCTTCGCCATCCGTAAACATATTATACATTCCAGAAGACTGGTGCTGACCAGTCACTAATAAATTTAATTCTTCCTGTAAAGTCCCGCCTTGGCTAACAAAACCATTTGCAGTTATTGGCGCACCATTTTGAGTTTTTGTAATCTCATTACCGGCAAGTTGGACCATTCTATAATATGCTGCTGGGTAATCTTTTCTAAGTTTTACCTCAATAGATCCGCCACCATACGGCTTGCTAAAAGACTGATTCCCACCAGGCAATTTAACAACTTTTCTCAATCTACTTAACTCTGTATCTATAGGTTGTGGCTTTATAGACGATTTATAAAACGGCGATACAGCATCATATACTTTTCCCATATCTGACCGGCGAGTTCTTTCGTTACCCCATCTGTCATATCTCGCAGGCAATTGGTTTGATAATCCAGGCGTTCTAGCTTTGATCATATCTGTCATTGTCTGCGCGTGACGCATAACTGGATCTTGCGACTTTGCATATTCGTTAACGGCTGAAGGTACAGCCAGGGTAGCTGCTATTCTGTTAAAATATCTATCTGCTTTTACAGTAGGGTCATTCATCATTTCAAAGAAGTCGGAAACACCTGACATATAACTTTGTACTGACATAGAAGAAGCAACCGCTGCCGAAGTAGCAACCATTAGCTCTTTGATCTCAGCCGTAGGCTCTTCGCCTTCTGTTGCCTGCAATATCTCTGTTACTGTCGCCATCATAGAAAGTAATCCGCCAATAGGCTCCATTCCTCTATATGAAACATGCTTAAACTCACCTGTGTTTGGATCTTCCCATCTTACTGAGTAAGGCTTGTGAGTTAATAACCATTCTCTACGATCATCTGCATCTGCAGGTCCGTTACCAGTTAAATGCCCGCTCATAGTTAGATCTGCACCAACTAACATTATTGCAGTACCCATAGTTTGTTGAGCGATAGCCATTTCTTTTGCTTCGCCACCAGCATTAATTGCATCACGATATCTTTTAACAACCGGCGCTAAAGGTGTGCGCTCGAAAGTATAAAGACCAATATTATATGGGGTATTTCTAAACGGCTGAACTATCTTACCTAACACTGGTAACTGACTGATAGAATTCCATGCAACATTAAACTCAGTTTTTTCTGGTATATCTGTAAATACTTGCCTTTTACCCTGCGCTTGTGAGGTTAGAATCATATACTCTTCAGGATTGTTTAACAGCTCGTCCATCTGCTGTTGGCGCATGGGCTCAGAAATTTCACCCTTTTCAATCATTTCATCAACTTTCTTAAATGCTAACCTATGAATTTCCATATCAAAATTCATTGTTGTAAAAAGCTCATCGCTTGCCGTTAGAGCTCTACCTGGAACACTTAAAGTACCGTTTACAAATGCAGCAAGATTGTATTTAATTGTGCCTGGCTCTAAATTCCATCGCTGGGGATCTAAACCGGTAATCATTGGTTGGTCAACTTTTCCTACACCAAAACCTGACTTGTTATTTTTAACAGCCTGCCATACTGTACCCATTTGTCCGGTTTCTTTAGATACCCTTAATCCTCGAATCATACCCATTGTCATACCGTAAAGGCTTGCTGCGGCTTCACCTTTTTTAACGGTGTCCATACCTGGCATTCTAGCAGCTAATGACAATTCTGCTGGGCGTAGCATTGTTGTTAAAGCGTTGCCAAAAAAGTTACGTGCATGAGTTTTTGGTCCTGACAATAAAGCAAAATACCAGGCTTGCGCTACAGCATCACGGGTTTTTGCCCATGCAGTTCCGTTTACGAATGCTTCGACTTGCTCTGCAGATCCAGCTTCGCTTAAAGCTACATGGCGTTTTGCAATTTCTTGTATGTTAGTTTCGTTGCTTAACTCGTCTACAAGGGTTGTTAATTGCTTATCATCTGCAGGCATTCTCCAGGCATTTAAAGCTCTGGCTGTTTCGGCTCTAGCACCTAAAACTTCTCTCTGTATTGCAGAATGGATAACTAACTGACGCTTGTATGCAATCATGTTTAAAGGACTTGGGTTTAATGCCACTTCATTAGCAAGATCCATAGACCTTTTGCCAGACTGCGCCCAAAGGTTTCTTACTGCAACTGTTTGCGCTGCATTAAGAGGCTCACCAACACGCCTATCTGCTAGCACCTGGAAGGCATCTAACTTGTCTGCTTCTAAAGAAGTTTGGTCCCATCCTACTTTGCCACGTCTTGCAGCATTTATTTCAGATATATCTTCATCTGCCAGGTTTTGAATAAGCTCTTTAACATCATCATCCGTATTGATTCTAGCAAAGTTAATCTCCACTTCATCAATAGATCCGGCTCCCATGTTATATGCAGGTGCATCTGGATCACCAGCTGAAGTTTTGAAAGCATCAAATCTTTGCTTTTGAATATCTACAGCTTCTTCGGCCACTTCTTGTGCAGTCTGCTCTTTAAACCCTTTTCTAGCTGCGTAGAATGTGCCAATTGAGGCTAAAGCAGCTTTGCTTACCTTGTTGTTTAACATTGCTTTAAATAATTTTTTGCTTGTTTCTGATCCTGCAGCTGCAGTTACTCCCTCAAAACCTGCTGCAACACCAACTACATCAAGCGTAGTTTTTAGCCTGGCTTCTGCTTCAGAATCTTTAGTAGTTATCCAGTCCAAAAATTCTGACTCAACACCTAAATCCTGGAGCAATTTACCAAACTGGTCTTCAAACGGGTCAAAAGCAGCATTAGCAACAAGGGCTTCTGCAGTAAGTGTTCGTCCTGCAGCACTTAATCCTTTTTCAGCTGTCCATCCGATTCCTTTAAGTCCCTTTTGAAAATAGGTAAACGGAACAAAAAATTGAACGCCCATTTTTGTTACGCTTTCTGCAACGCCTTCTGGCTGTCCCATAGCGCTTTCTAACACTCTAGCAACTGTTGCCGGTGTAGACTCCTGGCTTATATCTAAACCTTCAGGGAGCTCACCAGTTTCACTAAAGATATCAAACTGTTCACGGGTTATATCGCCATCCATAAGCAACTCCATGCCAGCATAATATTCATCGTTAGGCATACCTTCATTCATCTCAGGCATTAAATTCTGTGTAAAATCTGTAAATGAATTTAAAGTCTTATCAATGTTTTGTACAGCTTCCGCTAAACCGCCTACAGCCTGTGCAGCAATACCAGGTAATGCAGTTATAGCATCAATTGGAATTCCGATAGCCCCAGGTGCGCCAGAAGCCAGCATCATATCTACATCAAACTGCTCCATTTCTGCTAGTTGATTATCCCATTCTACTTGTGGGTCAACTGACTCAAACGTCCCTGTGGCCCTTTCATAAGCAGCCTGCTCACGATCTGCAAAATCCTGTGACATATTTGCATCAATATCTTTAGCATAAGATTCTTCGCTTGCAATTGCAGCTGCAGCTACGGCGCTTGTACCGCCAATAATCTTTCCGTTTTTAGATTTAATCGTAATTAACTTATCATCGAATACAACATAATTTTTAGATCCTAAAGATCTTGAATCACGAATAGCCTTTGTAAGTCTTGGGCTTGGGTCCCAATCGCTAATATTTCCACCAAAAGCAGCTTCAATTGCTCCTGCAGGATAGTCAAAGCCCAGGTAATCATCTGCCTCTAAAGCCTCTAAAAGTTCTGTCTGCTTTGTACTAAAATGACCATTATCAATTAACTCTCTAACCTCATCAAAACCAGCATCATCTGGCAATACTTCGCGCCATCTTTTTGCAATCATCTTAATAGGTAGGTTTCTTGACGCACCATCTGCAAATTGTATGCCTTGAATACCCAATGCTTTTAAGGCATCGCTTGCTTCTTTAGGGTTTGTGGCGTTTGGTTTGATTGTGTAATAAAGTTTTCTGCCTTCTTTAGTACCTAAATCAATACCAGCTTCAGACAATCTCTCTTTAACAAAATCACTTTGCTCATCCAGAGGAAGGTCCCAATCTAACATTTGATCTGGTTCTGCATCAATTTCTACGTTATAAAGATTGCCTACCTGCGGTTCAATATTTGCAGGATCAACATCTTTAAGATCATTAATTGTTTTGACATAAGCATCAATATATTCCTGGCCGCCCATATCAATAATGTAGGCATCACCACTCTTTAGATCAGCTTGATAGCTTTCTAATAATTCTAAAGCACCTTGTTCGCCGTTTTCACGTAACTCAGATATCGCTTTAAATTGTGGCGTACCTCTATCGTAGACAACTCCGCCAACATTAAAGCCATTTAGGTGCGTTTCATTACTTAAAGACTCTCGATAAGACTCACCAGTTTCTTTTTTACCACCAAAGTAAGAACCATAACCATAAGCCTGAGCACCTTCGCCACTGCCAATATAGTTAGAATCAAATTTGTCGAAACTATGCGGACTTCCATGCCAGGCATTGATAACAGTTTTTCCCAACGATCCAGCACTTGCTTCACTATCTGAGCTAAACGAAGCAAAGCCACCAGCTACAGCCATAGCTTCAACAATATGCTGCTTATTATTCATTACCACTTCAGTAAAGCCTAAAGCCGCTGCAGGAATTGCGTAAAGCAATTTCATATCTGCATAGCCTTTCTGCTTACTCTTAGTTTTCATTACATCAAACACTGCAACAACATTACCCTGGGGAGTAGACTGCAGCATTGCGCTATAACCGTTTTCATCTATAAGATTAGATAGCTCGTTATAACGCTCTTGGCGTGATCTTCTGCCGCCGTAAATAGTTTTTTCAGCTATCTTAGAAAATAAGTTATCTGGATCTGAAGCAATATCGTAAATCTGTTCTACTCGTATATCTACAGAATGCGGATTAGGCCCTAAGCCAACTTCGCCAGCATAAGGATTTTCTTTGGTATTAACGCCACCATACCAGCGCTTTGCAAAACCATCACTTGCTGCCAGGTTACGCTCTGATACTGTACGACCTGATAAACCACGACCGTAGTATTCTGGATCAATACGGTCCAGGCTTTGGCGACTTCCTGACATATGACTTAGTGTGACAATACCATCATCATCTACTGCGCCAGCTAACCTTCCTAAAACGCCATCGTTACCAGCTCGCTGGATATAGCTTAGTCTTTGATCACCTAAAGGTGTATTTTCAACTACGGACCAATTAGGAAGCAATCCAGTTTTTTGTTGTGCGAATGTAGTCTCAGCGAATTTCGCCGTTCGGTTAATATCGCCTTGTGGGCCATAGTTCAACCAGGAATTTTGGCCGCGAGTTTCTACCGCCACCGCCCTCATAGCTAAAGGTGAAAACATGCCGCTGTGACTTTGGTAAGCCATTTCTTCACCTGCAGCACGAAAACCCACGCCAGACTTAGCGTGACCAAAATAATCGTGTACAGCTCTGAACATATCATTGAAAAGTAAAGGCTCACCAGCTAAATCATATTTAGATTCACCTGCTAGCGGGTTGTTCTTAGGGTCCATTACATCAAAGGTTTCATTGCCTGATCCGTAACCGTCTTTTGTTGGGAATATACCTATACGCTTATTCTCACTGATATCACGCAACGCTGCATAAGGTGATCCGGCGTATGGGTTTTCACCTCTGATAAAAAATGGAGTTACGCCATCTTTTAGCATTTGCTCATACTGAGCTTCTGTTTCTTTAATTAAAGCATCATATGCTTTTTTTACCCTGGGGCTGTTAGGGTTTTGCTTCATGTAATCGAATTCTTCAGCTACAGCCTCACTGAATATCTCATCATTTTTTTTGTAAACTTTTGGCTCACTGTAAGGTATTGAAGCATTGCTAGTGTATTCAATTGCGCTGTTCTTGATATCAGAATTCTGACCAACATAAGCAGGGCCAAGATCTGTTACGTTTGGAGTAGAAGGTGCTCCAGGTAGTGCAGGTTGATCACCAATAATTGCATAGCCTTCTGCTGCAGCTTTGGACCGTATAATTTTTTGCTGCTCGATATCAGCGCCTTTTACAGTGGGAGAGTATTCCACCGGCACGTCAAAGCCTTGATTAGCCATCCTATCTTTTTGCGATAGCTGATCTAAGAATTCTAAGTTATTGACATTCGTAGTATCTCTTTCGCCAAATTTCTTTTTGACGGACTTTACTGCGTCTACTATCGGATCATACTTAGCCATGTATATACTCTTATTGGTTTCGTTGTGAATTCGTTATCATTTCTAAAGCATCGACTGCGCCTGGTGCAGTATCTTGCAGGATTTTCTCTGCAGCAATTCTAGCTTCATCGGTAGTAGCCGTTGGGTTTTGTCTTTTCCAGCTTAGATAAGCCTGTTTAGCTTTGTATACTGAAGCTGTGAAGTTTCTTACTGATAAACCTCTAAAGGTTTCAATAGCACCATCATATACGCCCATACCTTCATCAAACCGTGAAGCATCTGACATATCTATCAAAGTTTTATAATTAGTAGAAGATAACCTACCTTCTCTTACTAACTCTATTGATTGTGATTTTATAAGATCCATTGCTTCAAAGTCTTGCGCAACAATAGCATCACTTAAATCCGCAAAGAGTCCATTGTATGCTACTACGTTCTGCTCTACTACTTTACCCCTGGCTAATTCTGACCATTGCTTAAATTCAGTGGGGCTAAGATCTGACCTAAATGCTTGCACCTGATCAGGCGTAATATCATTACCCATATCAACTAGGGTTTTATTAGCTTCTTCATTGCGAACAACTAAATTAGCTTCTTCAGCTACACTTGCATCATTATCTATTTTAATAGTTAATGCCTGGGTATCTGCATACTGCTGTAGATAAGATTGCATATCAGTAGCAGCTTGTACTGGTGTCCAGCCTGACATTTTTTTAATCTGACTGTTACTACCATCTGTTATCTGACGGTTTCTGGTTTTATTAATATACTTCTGAGCACCAGGCAAATCATCTTGATCTATAAAATCCTGAATAATTGAATTGTTAGCAGCTTTTACAAAATCTTGGCGAATCCCTCTCTTCTCATTTACCTTCTCTAGCTCAGTTAGATTAACTGAACCATCAATAATAAAATCGTAATCTTCAACAGTTCGTTGGATTCTGGTTTCATCGAAATTAACATCCGTAACAGACTCCATAATACTCTGCCTGGAAGCAGTAATAGTATCAGTTTCTACCTGTTTCGCTGCAGCCATAGAATCAGCCATTGTGCTTTTTCTTATCTCTGCTTCATACCTTGCACTTACCGTATCGTACTGTCTACCTGCAACACCAGCTAGAGGCCCTGCATCATCAAGAAGGCTAGCTCTTCGTGCGTCTTTAGCAGCAACATAAGCCTGGGGGTTATCTTTGTATTGTGTAGCAAGAACACCTAGCTCGTTAACAGAATCATTTAATACTGATTGCTCATAAGCATTAGACACTTGCCGGTTGTACAGCTGGGCCGCTCTGTTACCACGACTACTTAGGACTGGAGCGCCCGTAGCAGGGTCATAAGCATCTGCCTGCTTCTGTGCTTCGTTAATATTTTTTCTTCCATACGCCTGCGCTGTTGCGTTTAAAGCAGTGCTAGTAAACCCAGCTAATGAATTCTGTATAGAAGCGTATTGATTAGAAGTATTAACCGCATTTAACTGGTAAGGCTGATAGTCCCGTTGATATCTTTTAGCAACCATTATTCTACTCCGTCCCAGCCATACCGTAAGCAGCATTAGCTCCAGATATCAGTGTTTGACCAGCTGCAATATTGCCCTGTCTTCTTGCCAGGCTTGCATTAGTCGAAGCACTTTTCCGCATATTACCCGCATTTATAGATGCACCTAAGTCTGATCTGGTTTGCTCTGCTTCTGCTTGACCTATATCTGTCTGCATAATGTTATAAGTAGATCCAGACAATCCTGCGCCCGAAGCGCCAGATCCAGCCATCTGGGATGATAATGCCTGCAACAACTTTTCTTTTCTGGCAATTGTCTGCTCATTAGCTACGCTCTTGGCTTGATCTGCTGCCATTGCTGCATCGTTTTCTATAGCTACAGCTTGCGCACTTGCAGCTTTGCGCTGCATAACCATGCTTCCGGCTGTCATTGCTATCATCATTGGTATTGCTGCTGGTCCCGCCATTACCCATTTACCTCTAGTGCTATACCCAGTATGGTCATCCCAACTGGATCAGTATGATTAATTGTAATCTGTTGTGTCTTTGCCCATCCTAATATGGGGGTGTCTTTTCTGCCGGTAAAAGGTGCAGGTACAGTATCAAACGGATCTCCTACACGCCTATCTGGTAATCTATTGCCGTTAACAATTACGCCTAAAGAATTGCTTAACTCTAAAGTAACTTTGTTTACTCTGATTTCTTGCGCCAGGTTTCTACCTGCACCTGAATCCTGAGATATCGGCATAGTCTTCAAAGTAGCATCATACTCTAATCCTATACGAACACTAACTACTGAACGCTCTAAAGTTATCTGCCCACTTGCAACAACTCGATCTAAAAGTACAGCGCCATCACCTACGACTTTAACAGTCTTACCTTCCAAGTGTGCAAGGCCGGTAACAACATTACTGTTAACAGCTGGATTATAAATACTTGAATCAGTGTAAAAGTCTTCATCACCTTTTTCTAAATAGTAAACGGTTGCGCCATTAACAATACGCTTACAAACCATATACAAATCACTAAACGCTACCGCTATACTTGTGTAGTCACCATCAGTATTCCATATCGACCAGGCTGATACATTTTGGTCTTTAAGAGTATTAAAGACTGCCATAGTCCCATCTGAATTTACAGCATGAATGTAGTTTGCATCTTCTGAAGAAGTACCACGAACCGCATCTAATTCAATAGGGTCCCGTATCAAAGACGGAGCTAAGTAAGATATTGACGGTGCAGTAAATTTTCTTCCCTGCTCCGTAAACATTTCCCGTATTGCTTTACCAGTTCTCTGTACAAAAGTAACACTACCTTCGATATCAGTAGGCTTTACTGCTGCAGTCCCATACCTGGTGTGATTTAATATTCGTATATTAGCAGGTGTAATTGGATCAAACTCATTTTGAAATACTACGAATTCACCACCAGTAGTAAAAACTTGTAGGGTAGTAGAAGAGTAGATAGCTGTAATCTTGTTGTTCTGATCTGTCTGCAAACTGTACTGTATACCCTGG
>TARA_R110002124_G_scaffold2778_3_pt1 | contig 25919 bp, 25 predicted proteins | sample TARA_R110002124 | Tara Oceans TARA_R110002124 (sample SAMEA4397445) | marine metagenome | biome: Polar Biome; feature: [SRF] surface water layer (ENVO:00010504); material: water (ENVO:00002006), including particulate matter (ENVO:01000060) such as... | depth 5 m
CGCCCATGATCATCGCAATTGACGGGCCTGCAGCCTCAGGCAAGGGGACACTTGCCCGCAGGTTGGCGGCAGAATTTGATCTGCCCTATCTTGATACCGGGCTGACCTACCGTGCAGTGGCGGCGCAGATGCAGGCCGACAATATGGCTTTGACCAATGAGGAAGCTGCCATCAAGGCGGCGCGGAAGCTGAATCTCGCCGCTCTCGACCGTGAAATCCTGTCTGATCACCAAATCGGGGCGGCCGCCTCACGGGTTGCGGTGATGCCGGGCCTTCGTGCCGAACTGGTTGCACTGCAGCGCAAATTCGCCAGCAATGGGGCGGTCATGGACGGACGGGATATCGGCACCGTGGTGTGCCCGGATGCGCCGGTAAAGCTGTATGTCACTGCAAGTGCGCAGGCGCGGGCGCAAAGGCGTTTTGAGGAAGTCCGCTCGAAAGGCAAGCTCTCCTCCTATGCGGAAATTCTGCGCGACATCCGCCAGCGGGACGAGCGCGACAGTTCGCGCACCGTCTCGCCGCTGGAGAAAGCCGCAGATGCGCACTTGATTGATACCACCAAAATGGATATAGAAACCGCGTTTCAGGCAGCGAAAACCCTGGTTTTGCAGGCAATCGGACCCTAAAACCGACTTTTTTCCGCAATTTTGCGGGAAAAAGCGATATTTCAGATGCCGTATTCGAACTATGCGCCAAGTTTTGTTGGACCGCCTCAAAGCGCCAACAGGTCCGGAGCCGGCTTTTATCAACACCAACCTGGCGCGTTGCGACTGGCGGAAGATCCGCAGAGACCCGTCGATCGCTTTCTAGGAGAATTCATGAATATCGAAACACCAAGCCGCGAAGATTTCGCTGCGCTTCTTGACGAAACATTTGGCTCTGAAACCCAGCAGGAAGGCAGTGTCATCAAAGGCACAGTGATTGCCTTTGAAAAAGACCTGGCTGTGATTGATGTGGGCCTGAAAGTTGAAGGCCGCGTCCCCGTCCGGGAGTTCGGCCATCAGGATAAAACCGGCGGCCTGTCGCTCGGCGATGAGGTTGAAGTCTATCTGGAGCGCATCGAAAACGCGCTCGGTGAAGCCGTTCTGTCCCGCGAAAAAGCACGCCGCGAAGAAAGCTGGGTCCGCCTCGAAGTTTCCTTCGAAAAAGGCGAGAAGGTTACCGGTCAGATTTTCAATTCCGTCAAGGGTGGCTTTACGGTCGATCTTGAAGGTGCAGTTGCCTTTCTTCCGCGCAGCCAGGTCGACATTCGTCCTGTCCGCGATGTAGGGCCGCTGATGAACAATCCGCAGCCATTCCAGATTTTGAAAATGGACAAGCGCCGTGGCAATATTGTTGTCTCACGCCGCGCCATCCTGGAAGAGACCCGCGCCGAACAGCGCTCCGAGATCGTGCAGAATCTGCAGGAAGGTCAGGTCATGGAAGGTGTTGTCAAGAACATCACCGATTATGGCGCCTTCGTCGACCTTGGCGGCATTGACGGCCTGCTTCATGTCACCGACATGGCCTGGCGCCGTATCAATCATCCAAGCGAAGTTCTGACAATCGGCCAGACCGTCAATGTCCAGATCATCCGCGTGAACCACGAGACACAGCGTATCTCTCTGGGTATGAAACAGCTGGAAAGTGATCCGTGGGAAGGCATTGATGCGAAATATCCGCTTCAGGCCAAATTCACCGGCCGGGTCACCAATATCACCGATTACGGTGCATTTGTTGAACTGGAGCCAGGTATTGAAGGCCTGATCCACGTCTCTGAAATGTCCTGGACCAAGAAAAACATCCATCCGGGTAAAATCGTTTCCACCTCACAGGAAGTGGAAGTGCTTGTTCTGGAAGTTGATCCGGCCAAACGCCGCATCTCGCTCGGTCTGAAACAGGCCATGGACAATCCATGGACTTCGTTTGCTGACAAGTTCCCTGTTGGCACAATCGTTGAAGGCGAAGTCAAGAACAAGACCGAATTCGGCTTGTTCGTTGGTCTTGATGGCGATGTTGACGGCATGGTTCACCTGTCCGATCTGGACTGGAAACGGTCCGGTGAAGAAATGATCGAAGAGTTCAAGAAAGGCGATGTGGTCAAGGCCATCGTGCTGGATGTGGACACTGATAAAGAACGCATTTCGCTCGGCATCAAACAGCTTGATGGTGATCCGTTTGCCGATGCTGCGGCTTCCGGCGAACTGCGCAAGAATGCAGTTGTCACCTGCGAAGTGACCGAAGTTCAGGAAAATGGTCTGGAAGTGAAGATTGCGGATACGGATCTGTCAGCCTTCATCCGCCGCTCCGATCTGTCACGCGAACGCTCCGAGCAACGTCCGGACCGGTTCGCCGTCGGCGAAAAGTTCGACGCCCGTGTCACCAATTTCGACAAGAAGGCCCGCAAGGTCTCTCTGTCGATCAAGGCACTGGAAATCTTCGAAGAAAAAGAAGCTGTGGCCCAATACGGTTCGACCGCTTCCGGCGCATCGCTTGGCGATATTCTAGGTGCGGCGTTGAAAAATCAGGACGACGAATAAGCCCTGATGCAGCCGGTCTGCGGTCTGACCGCAGATTGAGACAAACTTAAAAAAGCCGGCGCGGGCCTCCCGTGCCGGTTTTTTGTTTAGAGAGCGCTTCAAACTGGCTGGCCAGCGATCTATCGCTTGCAAAAGCTTCTGCGCCGATTTATATACAACTCAAATCTTAAACACACGTTTGAGAGTGGGCCCCGCCGGACCCGCTCTTTTTTGTTGCCAAATGCCATCCGGCTTCGGCCTGGTCCAGCCCGTCTGGTCCGACTGGCCGGTCTGGCGCGCAGGGAATAGCACAACCATGGCGGATGATCCGCGCATTGTAACGGAAACCGGGCTTGACGCCCGCATAGCCTCCATCGCCGAACCTGTTATTCAGGATCTTGGCTATCGGCTGGTGCGTGCGCGTGTTTCCGCTCAGAGCGGTTTGACCGTGCAGATCATGGCCGAGCGCCCTTCCGGGCTGATGACGATTGCCGATTGTGAAGCGATTTCCAAGGCGCTGTCGCCTGAACTTGATGTGCATGATCCGATTTCCGGAGCCTATCATCTGGAAGTTTCCACCGCCGGGGTCGACCGGCCTTTGGTGCGCCGGTCGGATTTTGAACGCTGGGCCGGCCATCTGGCAAAGGTGGAAATGGCAGTGACGATCAATGGCCAGCGCCGTTTTCGCGGCCAGTTGCTTGGCCTGCGCGACGCTGACAGCGGCACCGAATTCGGTCTGCGGCCCATGGAAAAACGCGGCAGAAAGACCAACGCCAAATCCAGCGAAAAATCACTGGTGGAAACCGGGGCCGATATCTGGCTGCCACTGGCGGATGTCGCCGATGCAAACCTGATCCTGACCGATGAACTGATAGACGCCGCCCGTACCATGCTGAAGGCGGAACACCCTGATTTTGATCCGGCTGTTGATGATGGCATCGTGCCTGAAATCGACGCGGAGACTGAAATTGAAACCGATCAAGACTGACCAACAGACCCGCCGGGATGATCCGCGCGGCTCCGTTTAGGGAGATAATGACATGGCTGTAAGTGCCAACCGACTTGAGTTGTTGCAGATTGCCGAGGCTGTTGCCCGCGAAAAGGTGATCGACCGCACCATTGTGATTGCGGCGATGGAAGATGCCATTCAGAAGGCTGCCAAGGCGCGCTACGGATCTGAAACCGATGTGCGTGCCGATATCAATGAAAAGACCGGCGAAATTCGTCTGCATCGGCTGCTGCATGTGGTTGAAGAGGTTGACAATTCGATGTCGGAAATCTCTCTGGTTGACGCCAAAGGCCGCAACCCGGAAGCCAAGATCGGCGACGCGATTTCCGAACCATTGCCGCCAATGGATTTTGGCCGCATCGCCGCCCAGTCCGCCAAACAGGTGATAGTCCAGAAAGTCCGTGAAGCCGAGCGCGACCGTCAGTTTGAAGAATATCAGGACCGCATCGGAACTGTGGTCAACGGCACCGTGAAGCGCGTTGAATATGGCAATGTGATTGTCGATCTGGGCCGTGGCGAAGCGATCATCCGCCGTGACGAGCTGATCCCGCGCGAAACCTTTCGCTATGGCGACCGGGTACGTGCCTACATTCACGATGTGCGCCGTGAGCAGCGCGGACCGCAGATATTCCTGTCCCGCAGCCATCCCGCTTTCATGGCCAAACTGTTTGAAATGGAAGTGCCGGAAATCTATGACGGCATCATCGAGTTGCGCTCAGTCGCGCGTGATCCCGGCTCGCGTGCCAAGATTGCCGTGATCTCCAACGACAGTTCGATTGATCCGGTTGGTGCCTGTGTTGGTATGCGCGGCAGCCGTGTGCAGGCTGTGGTCGGCGAATTGCAGGGTGAAAAGATTGACATCATCCCCTGGTCTGCAGATGCGGCAACATTCATCGTCAACGCGTTGCAGCCTGCCGAAGTCTCCAAGGTCGTACTGGATGAAGATCAGTCCAAGATCGAAGTGGTTGTGCCGGATGAGCAATTGTCTCTGGCCATCGGCCGCCGCGGCCAGAATGTCCGCCTTGCATCGCAGCTGACCGGCTGGGATATCGATATTCTGACCGAAGAAGAAGAATCCCAACGCCGCCAGAAAGAATTCGCCGAACGCACCGAACTGTTCACCTCGGCACTGGATGTCGATGAAATGGTTGGCCAGTTATTGTCTACCGAAGGCTTTACCTCTGTGGAGGAAGTGGCCTATGTGGAACTCGATGAAATTGCGTTCATCGAAGGCTTCGATGATGATACGGCGACGGAAATTCAGACCCGTGCCCGCGAATATCTTGAAAAGCTGGAAACCGAGCAGGATGCGGAACGCGTTAAACTTGGGGTTGCCGACGAACTGCGTGACGTTCCTGGTGTAACCACCGGCATGATGGTTGCGTTCGGCAAGAACGACGTCAAATCTGTCGAGGATCTGGGCTATTGTGCAGCGGATGATCTGATCGGCTGGACCGAGCGCAAGGACGGGGAAACCCAGCGCTTCGAAGGAATTTTTGCACCTTCGGAAATGTCTCGCGCAGAAGCTGAAGCGATGATCATGGCAGCACGTTTGCAGTCCGGTCTCATCACCGCAGAGGACATCGCGCCAGCGGACGAAGCCGATCCGGATGCAGAGGACACCGCAGAAGCAGTGGAGCCAGTGGCAGAAGAGGTGCAAGAGGCGTCTCAGTAGACCGACGGTCCGGACGGGATTGCGGCTGTGTCAAACTCATCAAAAGATGAGGAGCTGAAGCTTCAGGGTTCTACGCTTCAAGGCCTGAACGAAGCGACTGAGGCGGCGTGTGTCGGGCCCGATGATGGCAGCCCGCGCGCCCGCCGCGAGCCACGCCGGCAATGCGCGCTCACCCGCACAATCATGCCGAAATCGGAGCTGATTCGGTTTGTCGCCGATCCGGATGGTCGAATGGTTCCGGATTTGAAGGCGGTGTTGCCGGGACGCGGTGTGTGGATAACGGCGGATCGTGCGAGTGTCACACTGGCGGAGCAGAGAAAGCTGTTTGGCCGCTTGCTTGAAAAAAAGGCAGGCCGCAGCATCACTGTCGAGCCGGGACTGGCAGACCGGGTTGAAAAACTATTGGTTGACCGAGCACTAGGCGCGCTGGCTTTGGCGCAAAAATCCGGCCGCATCATCACCGGATTTGCCAAGGTGGAAGCAGCGGTCACAGGGGACAAGCTGGTGGCGTTGATTTGCGCAAGGGATGGCGCGGAAGATAGTCTGCGCAAGTTGAAACAGGCTGTAAAACGGCGCTGGGGCATTACAGAGGCTTTGCCGCTGTTCCGCAGCTTCGATACCGCAGAATTGGATTTGGCATTTGGCCGTACAAATGTAATACATGCCGCGCTGACAAGGTCGGAGAAGAAATCGGACCAGGGTGATGGTGGATTCTTAAAGGCCGCCGGGCGGCTCCAGCGATACGCCGGAGCGCGGGCAAACACAGATCAGGAAGACCCAGAGCGGTCAGACACAGAAACTGACTGAAGGAATAAAGCGGCGCACAAAGACAAGTGTGCTGTAAACGGGCATCAATTCGGCACGCAAAGTGCGGTTTGTTGCTAAGATGATTTGACAGACGCGCCGCGCAGCAGTTTAAACGCGGCAGCAGGACCAGGATAAGAATGAGCGATACGGATAACACAGACGACAAGCAGAGCGCACGTCCGACTCTTTCGCTGAAACGCGGAGTAGAGCAGCAGGGCACTGTACGCCAGAGCTTCTCACACGGCCGGTCTAAGGCTGTGGTGGTGGAAAAGCGCAAACGCAAGATCAACCTGCCGGGCAGCACACCTGCCGCGCCGGCTTCTGATACGGCACGCGCGCCGGCCGAAACACCGCGCGCTCCAGCCGCCGCTCCGGCGGTCAAGAGCCCAGCGCCCGCAACCCCACCTGTGACCGGACCCGCCAGCCGGGCGTCACGCCCGTCATCAGCGCCGCGTTCCAGCCCGGCTCCGCGCGGTAACAGGACCGTTCTGCGGACCCTCACCAGCGGTGAGCGCGATGCCCGTGCAACGGCCCTTGCCGGAGCCCAGGCACGCGAAGAGGAAGACCGCGTCCGCCGTCAGGAAGAAGAGCAGGAGCGCAACCAGCGCGAAGAAGCTGATCGGGCCCGCCGGGAAGCCAAAGCCGAAGCTGAAGCCAAAGCCGAAGCCACGCGTGTCGCAGATGAAGAGGCAGAGCGTGCCCGCATTCGCGAGGAAGCCGTTAATCTGGCCGCCGCCGAAGAAGCCGGTGAAACCGCCCGCCCCGGCAAGACCCGTGAAGCGGATGCAAAGAACACCAAGATTCTGCGTGCCGTCAAACGCCCGGGCCGCGAGCAGGAGCAGGATGAATCCAAAACCGCGCGCAAGAGCGATGATCGCCGCAAGGGTAAACTGACACTGTCCAATGCGCTGGAAGACAATGGCGGGGACCGTGCCCGCTCGCTGGCATCGATCCGGCGCCGCCGCGAACGTGAAAAACAGCGTGCCGCGCAAATGTCGCCGCGCGAGAAGATTTCCCGTGAAGTGGTCATTCCCGAAACCATTACCATTCAGGAACTGGCCAACCGCATGGCCGAGCGCGCTGTCGACGTCATCAAGCTGCTGATGCTGCAGGGCCAGATGCTGAAGATCAATGATGTGATTGATGCGGACACCGCTGAGCTGATCACCGAAGAAATGGGCCACAGGGTCCGCCGCGTTTCGGAATCCGATGTGGAAGGTGGCCTGTTCGACGAGATCACTGTTACAGAAGACGACGGAACGGGTGTTTCGCGCCCGCCGGTCGTCACCATTATGGGTCACGTCGACCACGGCAAAACCTCATTGCTGGACGCATTCCGCAAGACCAATATCGTGTCGGGCGAAGCCGGTGGCATCACCCAACATATCGGCGCCTATCAGGTCGAGCAGGCCGGTCAGAAGATCACCTTCATTGATACGCCGGGCCATGCCGCCTTTACGGCGATGCGCGCTCGTGGTGCCAAATCAACCGATATCGTCATTCTGGTTGTGGCCGCAGACGATGGTGTGATGCCGCAGACCGCTGAGGCGATTGCCCATGCCAAAGCTGCTGGTGCGCCGATGATTATTGCGATCAACAAGATCGACAAGGAAGGCGCCGATCCTGACCGGGTACGCACTGAACTGCTGCAATATGAAGTTCAGGTCGAAGGCATGGGAGGCGATATTCTTGATGTGGAAGTCTCCGCGCTGAAAGGCACCAATCTGGACAAGGTTCTGGAAGCCATTCTGCTGCAGTCGGAATTGCTGGAGTTGAAAGCCAACCCGGAACGCAGTGCCCGCGGTACTGTTGTCGAAGCCCAGTTGGATAAGGGCCGCGGTCCTGTTGCCACAGTTCTGGTTCAGAACGGAACCCTGAAAGTCGGCGATATTCTGGTGCTTGGCTCGGAATGGGGCAAGGTCCGGGCGCTGATCAATGATCGTGGCGAGCAGGTCAAGTCAGCTCCGCCCTCCATGCCGGTCGAAGTGCTCGGCCTGCAAGGCACACCGGAAGCCGGTGATCAGTTCGCAGTGGTCGAAAATGAAGGCCAGGCGCGTGAAATCACGGAATACCGTCAGCGCGTGAAGCAGGAAGCTGTCATGGCTCGGGGCGCACGCGGTTCTCTGGAAGCCATGATGAACCAGCTACAGACCGACAATGCCCAGGAAACGCCATTGCTCATCAAGGCTGATGTGCAGGGTTCGCTGGAGGCTATTGTCGGCGCGCTGGAAAAACTCAACACCGACGAGGTTGCAACCCGCGTCATTCATTCCGGAGCCGGTGGCATCACGGAAACCGACATCACGCTGGCGGCTGCATCCAATGCCCCTGTGGTCGGCTTCAATGTGCGTGCCAACAAACAGGCACGGGAAGCGGCTGAGGCAAACGGCATCGAGATTCGCTATTACAATGTCATCTATGATCTGATCGATGATGTGAAAGCGGCGATGTCCGGGATGCTGTCACCGGAACTGCGCGAGCATATGCTCGGCAATGCTGAAATTCTGGATACGTTCAACGTCTCCAAAATCGGCAAGGTTGCCGGCTGTCTCGTCACCGACGGCAAGGTGGAGCGTGGTCAGCATGTGCGCCTGATCCGCGATGATGTGGTGATCCATGAAGGCAAATTGTCCACACTGAAACGCTTCAAGGATGAAGTGAAGGAAGTGAATGCCGGTCAGGAATGCGGCATGGCATTTGAGAATTACCAGGACATGCGCAAAGGCGATGTCATTGAGTGCTACCGGGTTGAATCGATTATCCGCAGCCTCTGAGTGATGTGTAATCCGCGCCATGCCTGACACGATCAGGCATGGCGTCTTTATCTGGACAAGAAGATGGGCCGTTCCGGGCATAAAAGTATTAGCAAAGAGCCGACGCAGCGTATGTTGCGGGTTGGCGAGGTCATCCGCCGCGCAGTGGATGAGTGTCTGCGCCGTGGTGAGGTCCGCGATCCGGAGCTGGAACGTATCATGATCACGGTGCCGGAAGCCCGCATGTCGAGCGATCTGAAACTGGCAAGTGTCTATGTTGCGCCGCTGGGCGGTGGTGACGGCGAGGAACTCGCCAGATTGCTCAACGACCACAGTAAATTTATCCGCCGCCGTGTGGCCAGGGATATGACCCTGAAATACATGCCGGATATCAAATTCTTTGCCGATAATCGCTATGATGAGGCCAGCCGGATTGACAATTTGCTGCGCCAGCCAAAAGTTCTGGCTGATCTGGCCGCTCCTGATGATCCTGTGGCAGATGACGATCAGACTGAAAGCTGAATACTGTGGCGCGCCGTAAAAAGGGCCAGGACATCCACGGGTGGGTGTTACTGGACAAGCCGGTCGGGCTTGGCTCAACCCAGGCTGTGTCAAAAGTCCGCTGGCTGTTTGATGCCAACAAGGCCGGCCATGCCGGAACCCTGGATCCGCTCGCCTCCGGCATGTTGCCGATTGCGCTCGGTCATGCCACCCGAACGGTTCCCTTTGTCCAGGATGGCCGCAAAACCTACGCATTCACTGTGCGATGGGGACAGGCCACCAGCACTGATGATCGCGAAGGCGACATTGTCGCAACCTCGGAACTGCGTCCGGATGCAGCTTCTATCAACGCAATTCTGCCGCGCTTCACAGGTGTGATTTCACAATTGCCGCCCGCCTTCAGCGCTTTGAAAATAGATGGTGAGCGCGCCTATGATCTGGCCCGGGCCGGGAAACATGTAGAGCTTGCGCCACGCGATATCGAGGTTGATGAGCTGTCGCTGACCGGCTGCCCCGACGCTGATCATGCGACGTTTGAAACCCGCTGCGGAAAAGGCACCTATATCCGGGCTCTGGCGCGCGACATGGCCCGTGCACTGGGCACGGAAGGCCATGTCAGTGCGCTGCGCCGCACTCAGGTCGGGCCATTTCAGCCATCTCAAATGATTTCGCTGGAAGTTTTGCAGGAAATGCGCCATAGAGACCCCGCTGAAGCGGATATGGCTTCAGTTCTGCATCCTGTTGAGACCGCGCTGGACGACATCCCGGCGTTGGCCGTCACGGAGGCGGAAGCGGCCCGGCTGTTTAACGGTCAGGCCATTTTGTTGCGCGGACGGGATGCCCCCATTGCCCTTGCCGAAGCCTATGTCACCACCAGAAACACTTTGGTGGCCATTGGCTCAGTGGCGCAAGGTCAGTTCATTCCAAAGCGCGTGTTTAAAAATGCCGGTTAGCTCCGGCAAGCGTTAAGAAGAAAGGATACCCGATGTCGATTACTGCAGAACGCAAGCAGGAACTCATCAAAGAATACGCCCGCCTGGAAAATGATACCGGCTCTCCCGAAGTGCAGGTTGCCATTCTCAGCGAGCGCATCAACAATCTGACAGAGCATTTCAGAGCCCACGGCAAGGACAATCATTCCCGTCGCGGCCTTCTGAAAATGGTCTCGCAGCGCCGCCGTCAGCTGGACTATCTGAAATCCAGCGACGAGAGCCGTTACACAGACATCATCAAGCGGCTTGGTCTGCGCCGCTGATCGGACTCGAAACGGGCGTCGCGCTGCGGCGCCCTTTCTCTTGTATTATGTAACCCGTAAGACCAAACCGAGCCATGGCAGGATTATCAGCTGCTCTTTGATTTCAGAGCATCTCATTATCTTGCGATGGCTCAATAGGAAGGCGCGATGGTCGCGCCGCTACGACGATGGAGGCGGAAGGCCGTTTTCATCCTGTCCATTGATAACAAGGTAAGAAACAAAAAATGTTTGATACACAACGTGTAGAAATTGAATGGGGCGGACGCCCCCTGATCATGGAAACGGGCCGTGTTGCCCGTCAGGCCGATGGTGCCGTTCTGATCACCTATGGCGAGACCACACTTCTCGCTACCGCCGTTTCCGCCCGCACTGCAAAGCCGGGCCAGGATTTCTTTCCGCTGACCGTGAACTACCAGGAAAAAACCTTTGCCGCCGGCAAGATTCCAGGTGGCTTCTTCAAGCGTGAAGGCCGTCCCAGCGAAAAAGAAACACTGACCTCGCGGCTGATTGACCGGCCGATCCGTCCGCTGTTCGCTGATGGATACAAGAACGAAACCCAGATTGTGCTGACAGTTCTGTCGCATGATCTGGAAAATGATCCCGACATCGTTGCTCTTGTTGGCGCATCTGCGGCGCTGACCATTTCCGGCGTGCCTTTCATGGGCCCGATCGGTGGTGCGCGGGTTGGCTATATTGACGGCGAATATGTTCTCAACCCGCCGATTGATTCCATGGAAGACAGCAAGCTGGATCTGATTGTGGCCGGAACCAGTGAAGCGGTTCTGATGGTTGAATCGGAAGCTCAGGAACTGTCCGAGGAAATCATGCTCGGGGCCGTCATGTTCGGTCACCGCGAATTGCAGCCTGTCATTGAAGCGATCATTCAACTGGCCGAAAAAGCCGCCAAAGTACCGCGCGATCATGTCGCTGCCGATCATTCCGCGCTCTATGCGAAAGTCAAGGATCTGGTCGAGGCCGATCTCAATACTGCTTATGACTTCCAGGATAAAGAGCCGCGCCGCGCCGCGATTTCCGAAGCCAAGGCCAAAGTCATGGAAGCGCTTCTGGAAGATGGTGCCAGCCCGGATGACAAGAACATCCTTGGCGACCAGATCAAAAAACTGGAAAGCGACATTGTTCGCGGCCGCATCCTCAAGGATGGCAGCCGGATTGATGGCCGCGACACCAAGACCGTGCGTCAGATTGTTGCCGAAGTCGGAACGCTGCCACGGGCCCATGGCTCCTCGCTGTTCACACGCGGCGAAACCCAGGCGCTGGTGGTGGCCACTCTGGGCACCTCTGACGATGAGCAGTTCATTGATGCCCTGACCGGCACCTATAAGGAACAGTTCATGCTGCATTATAACTTCCCGCCCTATTCGGTCGGTGAAGCAGGCCGCATGGGAACCCCGGGCCGCCGCGAAATCGGCCATGGCAAGCTGGCCTGGCGGGCAGTGAATCCGGTGCGTCCGCCGCATCATGAATTCCCCTACACTTTGCGCGTTGTGTCAGAAATCACCGAATCCAACGGCTCGTCTTCAATGGCAACCGTTTGCGGCACGTCGCTGGCTCTGATGGATGCGGGCGTTCCGCTGCGCCGTCCGGTCGCCGGTATCGCCATGGGCCTGATCAAGGAAGGCGATGATTTCGCTGTTCTGTCCGATATTCTCGGCGATGAAGATCATCTCGGCGATATGGACTTCAAGGTGGCCGGTTCGCAAGAGGGCGTCACCGCCCTGCAGATGGACATCAAGATTGACGGCATTACCGAAGAGATCATGAAAATCGCCCTGGCTCAGGCCAAGGATGGCCGCGAGCATATTCTGGCTGAAATGGCCAAGGCGCTGACGGAATCCCGGCCAGAACTTGGCGAATTTGCGCCGCGCATCGAGCAGCTCAAAATCCCGGTTGATAAAATCCGTGAAGTCATCGGTACCGGCGGCAAGGTTATTCGCGAGATCGTGGAAAAAACCGGTGCCAAGGTCAATATCGAAGATGATGGCACCATCAAGATTGCCTCGTCCGACGGCAAATCCATTGAAGCCGCGATTGCCTGGATCCGCTCGATCACCGACGATCCCGAAGTCGGTCATATCTATCAGGGCACGGTTGTCAAAGCGGTTGATTTTGGCGCCTTCGTCAATTTCTTCGGTGCCAAGGACGGCCTTGTTCATATTTCCCAGCTGGCCAGTGAACGCGTTGCCAAAACCACGGATGTGGTCAAGGAAGGCGACAAGGTCTGGGTCAAGCTGATGGGCTTTGATGATCGCGGCAAGGTTCGCCTGTCGATGAAAGTCGTCGATCAGGAAACCGGCAAGGACATCGAACAAGAGTAACTTGTTCTGAAATCGATCTGAAAAAGGCCGGGTGGAAACGCCCGGCTTTTTTGTTTCTGGTGCCGCTTTGGTTGGCCGCCGCAATTCCCTGTGCTAGAGCAAAATTATGAATCTTGAATCATGTGACCGGGGACTCGTATGGCCGAATTGAGAATTGTCGTAGTCGGTGCCGGCGGACGTATGGGGCGGGCGCTGATACGGGCTATTCATGATATTCCGGGCGCGCGTCTGGTCGCCGCAATCGAGCGGCCCGATAGCGGGTTTCTTGGCCAGGATGCCGGCACTCTGGCCGGAATTGAGCCTTTGCAGGTACCACTCACGGACGATGCGCTGGTTGCCTTTGCCGCCGCCGATGCGGTGCTGGATTTCACCACGCCTGAGGCCACTCTGACGTTTCTGGAATATGCTGCACAGGCGCGCATTGTCCATGTCATCGGCACCACCGGCATGTCGGCTGAGGATGATGAAAAAGTCTTCGCCGCCTCGCGTCACGCCCGCATTGTCAAATCCGGCAATATGAGCCTGGGCGTCAATCTACTGTCGGTTCTGGTCGAGCAGGGCGCCCGTGCGCTTGGCCTTGAATGGGACATTGAAGTGCTGGAAATGCATCATCGCAACAAGGTCGATGCGCCCTCGGGAACCGCGCTGTTGCTGGGCAATGCGGCGGCCAGGGGGCGTGCCGTTGATCTGGCCGATCATGCGGTGCGGGTCCGCGATGGGGTGACCGGCGCACGCGAGCCCGGCAGCATTGGCTTTGCCACCTTGCGCGGCGGATCGGTGGTCGGCAGCCACAGCGTGATTTTCGCCGGCGATGGCGAACGGGTGGAACTGTCCCATATTGCCGAAGACAGAAGCATCTTTGCACAAGGCGCGGTAAAGGCCGCGCTTTGGGCGTTTCCGCAGAAGCCGGGTCTGTACAACATGCAGGATGTGTTGGGCCTGTCACATGAATAAGGGCAAGTCCCAGGGAGAGAATATGGAACGTTTACTGGTTCTGGTCCGTCATGGCCAAAGCGAATGGAACCTGAAAAACCTGTTCACCGGCTGGAAAGATCCTGATCTGACCGAAAAAGGCATCGACGAGGCCAGGGCCGGCGGCCGGGCACTGAAGGCAAAGGGGATTACCTTCGATATCGCCTATACCTCGGCTCTGATCCGCGCCCAGCACACTTGCACATTGCTGCTTGAAGAACTGGGCCAGCCTGATCTCACCACGATTCGCGATCAGGCGCTGAACGAGCGGGATTATGGCGATCTGGCAGGCTTGAACAAGGATGATGCGCGCAAGAAATGGGGCGAAGAGCAGGTTCACATCTGGCGCCGGTCATTTGATGTGCCACCGCCCGGCGGGGAAAGCCTGAAAGACACCGGCGCGCGTGTCCTGCCCTATTATCTCACCGATATTCTGCCGCGCGTCATGTCCGGCGAAAAAGTGCTGGTGGCCGCGCATGGCAACTCGCTGCGCTCACTGGTGATGATTCTGGAAAAGCTTGATACCGAACAGATCCTGAAACGCGAAATCGCCACCGGTCAGCCAATGATTTTTCGTCTCAATGCCGATACCACCGTGGAAAGCAGCGAAATGCTGACGGGATAGCAGACCTCATTTTTGTGCTGTATGCCCGGCTTCCCAGCCCAGAATGGCGCGTTTGCGTGTCAGGCCCCAATGATAGCCGGTGAGGGCACCGCTTTTGCCGACCACACGGTGGCACGGCACAACAAATGAAATCGGGTTGCGACCGACGGCGGCACCCACGGCCCGTGCCGCTGTTGGCCTGCCGATGCTGTCGGCAAGCGATGAATAGGTCGTCGCCGTGCCCATCGGTATTTTCAGCAACGCTTCCCAGACCCGCACCTCAAAATCGGTTCCGATCAACACCACGCGCAGCGGTTGGTCCGGCACGGCCCTGGCGAAGACCTGTGCTACAAGCGGTGCGGTCTTGTCCGGCGCGGCCACATAATCGGCCTTCGGCCAGCGCTGCGCCATATCGGCAAACGCCTCCGCTTCCGCACCCGCATCGGCAAAGGCAATACCACATAGGCCGCGCTCCGTTGCCATCGCCAGGGCAATGCCAAACGGGCTGTCGTGAAAGCCGTAATAGATGGTCAGACCTTCACCTCTGGACTTGTAGATACCGGGTGACATGGCTTCCGCGTTGACCATAAGATCATGCAGCCGCCCCGGTCCTGACAGCCCAAGATCGTAGGAGACATCGAGAATACTGTCCTGGCCCTGCAGCAGCCGGCGTGCATGATCCAGCGTGACACATTGCAAAAACCCTTTTGGCGACAACCCGGCCCAGCGGGTGAAGAGTTTCTGCAGATGAAACGGCGACAGACCGACCAGATCCGCCAGCGTATCAAGGCTTGGTTGATCGCGGTAATTCTGCGAAATATGCTCAATCACGCGCCGCACAATATCATAGTCCCGTGCGGCCGACAGATCTGCGGCAGGAACGGGCATGGCATGCTTCATATCAGCAGAATTCAATGAAATTGTCATGGCTTGCGGTCTTTCAATTCAAACACTGCACCAAAGGACCACAGGGCGTGCAGCCGCGCCACCCGATTCTTGAGCCAGTCGTATAATCGGCGCTCGCCGTCTGACTTGAACATGTCGTGCAGAAGGAGCCAGCGTAGCGCTCGAAGAGCTCCGATGGCTGGGTGCGAGCCGCGGCCAAGCTATGCCCTGTAATCCTGTTGATCAGCGCCAAAGGCGGATTTAACAAATTCATCCTTCATCATGTGAGCCTTCATCGCTGGCAGACCGATAGCCCTGAGCAGGATGATGGCAGCATAGATCAGCGTTGCCGTGGCAAGAGCGTCGAAGAACCAGCCAATTGGCGTGGCGAACCACCCCAGATAAGCGGGCAGGGTTGCCAGGTTCGGGATGGTCCAGACACTCGTCAGTGCGTGCAATACAAGAGCAATCCAGAAGCCTGCGCAAAATGGGCAATGCCATTGCTCGTAAAGCGATTGCAAAGGCCGCGGCAATGAAGCCACCAGCGTGTTGAACCACGTTCCCCATTCCGGGAGTTTCTCCCAGATCAGGATGTGAACAGAAATTCCGATCAGAACAAGCTCGAATGACATTTTAGTTCCTTGTTGTTAGTCAGGCAGACTGACATTATCGGATAAATGTAGATGTGTTTTCAGGTCTTTTGCTTCAGTTTGGCCAAAAGCACCGCCAGATCGGACCGGTCCCTGTCGGACAGCTTCGATAACATCATTTCAGCCGCATCGTTGTAGATGCCCTGGCCGTTGATGAGCAGGGTTTCCCCCGCCTTGGTCAGCAGGATATGCTGTGCGCGTGCGTCGAATTGGCAGGGTATCCGCTTCACCAGACCCCGTTCTTCAAGTTTGACGACCATGGCACTGGCTGAGGCCTTCCTGACACCCATTTCGCTGACAACGTCCTGCAAGTGCTGTCCGTGGTCGTTCTTGTCGGTCTTTTTGTCTTCCTGATCCCTGATGGCTTTGAGATATTCATACTCGCTGTAGCTGACGCCAAGCTGCGATCCCGCTTTGGCCCACTGGCGGTGTCCCAGCCGGTGAAGGGTCTCGATTAGTTCTGCCAGTTGCATTGTGTTGCCTTAGTTAGTATGGCATCCTAACTAACTACCTGTCAGAACCATGTCAAGCCATTGCGTGTCGAAAGGGGCCGAGCATGACACAAAAGTCAAAGGGATTCGTCACTGAGCGGCTGCAGGTGGCGAGTTGGAAGAGTGCGCTTAAGGAGGGCGCGCCGCGGCAGAAGCTGGTTGAAGAACTGGCGATCATTTTGACGCCTGATGTTCTGCGCTATCTTCCGCTGCCATTACACATGCCCGGCGGTCCACAGACTATTGATCGCTGGATCAGTGCCCGCGATGGCGAAAGCGATGTGTTTACAATTCGCAAGCACGGGCCATCTGCTTTGATAGGATTGCTCATTCTGGCACCCTTCCAGGAGCCTGATGCGACAAGGACGGTTCATCTGGGTTATCTGTTTGCAGATCATGCCTGGGGCAAAGGCTTTGCAACAGAATTGCTGCAGGGGCTGGTAGCGGCGCAGATCGAGCAGGGCGGACCGGCAAAATTGCTGGCTGGCGTTGGAAAAGGAAATGCGGCATCAGCGATGGTTCTGTTGAAGTCGGGCTTCCGTCTTGCCGTGGATCTGTCGAACGCAGAAACCGACATGTTCCGGCGCGACATCTGACCCGTTGCACAGGCCTTCTTGCATCACACAGAAGCGCTATCAATGGCGGTCTTTGCGCCGCACGTCTTCAACCAGTTCTGCTCCGCTTTTCTGCTGTTGCTCAGCCGAGATGATACTGATCTTGCCGTCGGATTCCAGAATTGCACAGTATATTTCGCTGAGAGACCCATAGCCTTTCTGGCGAATGGCTGCGTCAAGTTCGGACTGGGAAATGCGCTCGGACCGCATTGCGCCGCGAAGATAGGCGCCTTCATGCACCAACAAGGCGGGTGCCGCTTTCACGACTTGCTCGACGGCTTTGGTGCGAATCGACAGCCAGGTGAGCAACCACTGGCAGATCGCGATCGTCAAAATGGCTGCAGTTGCACCCATTACAGGAACGTTCTTGAACAGAATACCGCTGGCCACGAGGCTGCCGACGGCAACGTTGATGATCCAGTCAAAATTGTTCATTTGGGCGGTTGTTCGTTTTCCCATCAGTCGCACAAGCGCAACCACCAGCACATAGAAATAGAGCGATGACGCAATGATGCTCAGGTTTCGCTCCGAGTCTGCAAATATGTTCCAGGGTTCATTCATGTCCAACTCCGTTTTTGCTTTGCTCTTGCCATGATCTTATCTCGTCGCACAGGTGCCGTTTTTTATTGGAAAGATTCAGCTCTCAGAATCGGAAGAGCCCGTCGGGGATCGCGTTGCAGGAACAGTGTAAGATCGTAACTCTCTCCGGGTCCGATCCGAGGGATGAGCACGATGAAGGACTGGTCCGTCCCGGGAACTTCTATGGAGACACTGAGCTCAGCCGCGCCCCTCCCGCCCGCGTTGGTCACCGTGACCGGTGTTCGCCATAAATTTCCCGAACCTTCCGCTTTTTCGGCATCAACCATGAAACCAAATTCCGCCGCGCGGCTATCTTCGAATCCATGGGCCACCAGATAACCGAACAACAGTGTTACCAGCAGCGCGCTTGTCAGGCGTGCGGCCCATTCCAGGATAGTCGGAGGATCATTGTGAACGACTTTGCTCTGATCGTCGTCGTCGGTGCTGGTTTCAGACTTACTCATGATGGGCTCTCCGGCATCAAAGTATCACCCGGCCGGCTGCGCCACCGAGCGTCGCTGCATAGCCCAGGATGATGGTGTGCATGATTTGAAGGTCGAGCGGTGTTCCGAAATTGAGATATCCGAACAGCCACAACATGCTGTACGATGCGATGAGCGCGATCAGATAGCTGAAGATCGTGCTGGTCACAGTATCGGTGAGCGCAACCCGGTCCTTGTCACTGACACCCTCCGTCCGGGTTTGGAAAACCAGCAGCCAGGATACAATGAGTGAGAACAATGCGATGCCGAGCACGTGCCACCAACTCACCGATTGCGCGATGACCTGGTGCTCGACTGTCGGCGCAATATTGAATGCAAACAGCAACGCCCCGAGGAAAGTGGCAAGCAGCGCCCTGAGATCGGGTTGCAGATCCGCAGCCCGATTGGGCCGGTCGACTGCCCCGCGCCCGCCAAGCTGTGAAACAGCCACGCTCGCGCCCATGGCGGTGGGAACCGACTCCAGTGCAACCATGCGCGCTATAACATTTATAGAATCTCCCAACTCGTATCGGCCGATGAGTAGAAGCGTAATTACGCTCGCGAATATGCCAATGCCCATTGAGGTCACACTGTCCAGAAGGACTGATCTGCGAAATTGCTCTTCTCGAAACCCGGAGAACAGGAAAAAACCGGAGCAAAGAAGTAGCCCGAACACCATCCAGAGGCCGAGTAGCCAGACAGGCAGAAGTCGTGGGTGTTCCCACATCTCCATGGTGTAAAGCAGAGGCAGCGCGACGAGCAGCGCGCCACAGAACCCGCGATTGAGGTTGGATAATTCAACTTTCCACAAGGGCCGGGTTTCGTCATCGACACGCACGCGGGTGTCCATCGGAGAAACAAGGCGGGATCCAAAAGCGGCTAACATTGTGACGCCGGTGGTCGTTTGGCAGAGCCGATGGGACGTCTCATGCCCCTGAACGTGTGTCTCGTGAGGACAGCAGGCAAACGTTTTTGCAAGGATAACGGAATCGGCTGAGTTGCCGGAATGAACTGCTTATCCGGAACCGCGTACATGTCCATCCGATCCTCTGATGCTCTTCGGCGTGACAACGCGCGGCACCCTTAAAGGTTCATTCAACAGTAAAGAAACCGTCAGCGGAGGTCGGATTTGCAGGCAGAAGCCGAGGAGCAGAAGGCTGCCGGGCCTTCAATTCCTTCTCCTCCCGATTGCGACCGTCTGGCGGCGCGGACGTATTCAACACGACAATCGTATTGTTTTTTGTTAGAGTGCTATCAGGGGATCACTGTTTAACTCTGCAGTGCCTATGGATCATTCGTTTCCGGCACGGCGGGATTGACCTGAGATGGGGGAAAAAATTGCCATGTCCAACTTTCACGTTCTGACGGCCGGCACTGCGCAATCGCAAGCGATTGAGGTACGCGTCATCAAGCTTTCAGATGTATTTGATGCCTTGAAATCGGGCTGGAACGATTTCGTTCAAAAGCCATCGCACTATGCTTTTATTGTGCTGGTTTATCCTGTCATAGGCTTCGGGCTGTTTTTCTGGGCTTCACGCGGCGATGCGCTGCAATTGATCTACCCGCTGATCAGCGGGTTTGCTCTGATCGGCCCGATTGCGGCTTTGGGTCTTTATGAGATCAGCCGTCGCCAGGAGCGAAACCAGGAGGCATCGTGGAAAGATGCCTTTGCCGTTGTCAGATCACCCGCCATTCCCTCGATAATAGCGGCGGGGCTGGGATTGCTGATACTGTTTTTGCTGTGGATTTATACGGCGGAATTCATCTATGCCGCAACCTTCGGTGACGCCGAATATTCCAGTATCGGCGCATTTGTCAATGACGTGCTGACAACCGGGCGCGGTTGGGAACTGATCATCTTCGGCAATGCCGCCGGCTTCATTTTTGCAGTGATTACACTGTGCACAACGGTCGTGACCTTTCCGCTTCTGCTGGACAAGGATGTCGGCACCATTGCTGCCGTTAAAACGTCGTTGCGCGCCGTGCAGACCAATCCGGTGCCATTGTTCGGCTGGGGATTGATTGTTGCGGCTCTGCTGGTGTTGGGTGCGCTGCCGGGACTGGTCGGTCTGATCGTGGTTCTGCCGGTTCTGGGCCATGCCACGTGGCACATCTACCGCAAGCTTGTGCCCGCCAGTGACCCCGTTGCAGTCGACTGATCCAAATTACGGGGCGGTGAAGGCAACGACCCGGGTAAAGACCGTGTAGTCGGACTCAATCGCCATGATCGACACGAACATCAGGATGAACAGCGGCGGCAACAGGATGGCATAACTCAGTGCCAGCCGCTCCCATGCCATATGCATGAAGACCGCTACGATCAGGCCCGCCTTGAGGATCATGAACACCAGGATCAAAGACCACCTCAGCATACCCTGCAGGCCGGCATAATCCACCGAATAGGACAACGCGCTGAGGATGAAAAGCAGTCCCCAGACGACGAAATACAGCTTGAGCGGATGCTGTTGCCCCACATCATGCGCGCTGGCGCCGGTTTGCTGCGTCGTGTCGGCCATGACTGTTCCTTTCGCTACCATAGATAAAAGAATGCAAAGATGAAGACCCAGACCAGATCGACGAAATGCCAGTAAAGGCCCATGATCTCGACGGCTTCATAGTCGCCCTTGCCCGATGACAACCACGATCTGCGGTCGCTATCAAACTCGCCCCGCCAGACCTTTCGCGCGACGATCAGCAGAAAAATCACGCCGATCGCCACATGGGTGCCGTGAAACCCGGTGATCATGAAAAAGCTTGCCCCAAATTGCTCCGCCCCGAACGGGTTGCCCCAGGGGCGCACGCCTTCATGGATGAGCTTGGTCCATTCAAAAGCCTGCATGCCGACGAATGTGGCACCCAGCAACGCCGTCAGCACCATCAGCGCGGCCGTCTTGCGCCGGGCGCGGGCATAGCCGCAATTCACCGCCATCGCCATCGTTCCGCTGCTTGAGATCAGAACGAAGGTCATGATCGCAATCAGCAGAAGCGGAAAATCAGTGCCCCCGATATTGAGCGAGAAGACCTCGCTTGCGTTGGGCCACTCGCGTTGTGTTGACATGCGTGCCGACATGTAGGACAGCAGGAAAATACCGAAGATAAAGGTGTCACTGACCAGAAGTATCCACATCATCGCCTTGCCCCAGGACACCTTTTTGAAGGCGCGCTGGTCGGAACCCCAATCGGCAATGATGCCATCCAGCCCTTCTGGACGGTTGGTTTTGTGCAAAACGGTATCAGCCATTTTTGTACCTCATGACAGCGAAGTGCTGTGGACATCGAACATATGGTTCGCCAGGCCCATAAACAGCGCAAGCAGTCCCAGCCAGATGAAAGCCAGAAAATCCCAATATGTGGCACACTGCCGGGTGCGGCGTGCAAAGCGCTGCGGGTCGGTGTGGGTTTGAGTGGCGATCAGCGCCAGCACGCCAACCCCAGCAACAATATGCAAGCCGTGCAGGCCGCTCAGCAGATAGAAAAAGCTGGCTGCCGGGCCGGTCGTCAAATTGTGTCCGGCGTCTGCCAATGCCCGCCATACCAGCAACTGGCCGGCCAGAAAGCCGATGGTCGCGAGCAGGGCAAGCCGCAACATCATATGAGCGTTGCGCGGGTCGCTGCGACGGGTCGCGGCAACGCTGAGATGGAGCAGCACACTGGCAAGCAGCAACACAGCTGTGTTGCCCCAGATCAGGGGCGGCAGGTCGAATTTTTGCAGGTTGGCGACTTCCATCCGCATAACGAAGGCGCTGCCGAACAGCGCGAAGAGGCTGCCGATGATGGCCAGCACGACACTCAGCCAGATGCGCCCGCCGGAGGCAACCTGGGAAGCCGTCATCGCCGGGGCGGTACCTGTCTCCAGCCAGGGTTTGGTCATCACCCCCTGGCGCACCAGCCAGATGCCGGAGATTAAAATGACGGCTGCGATGAAGATCAGTGTGATGCTCATGGCGGTGCCGTCCGGCTTGACCAGGGATCGTTCTGGGCGATGAAATCTTCAGGAGCGCCGGGAACGCTGTAATCATAGGCCCATCGATAGACCAGCGGCAGTTCATCGCCCCAGTTGCCATGCCGCGGCGGTGTATCCGGAGTGTGCCACTCAAGTGAGGTTGCACGCCACGGATTGCTCCCGGCCGGCCGGCCGGAACGAACACTCCGGACGATGTTGTACAAAAACAAGATCTGCGCCGCACCAACCACCAGTGCGGCCACGGTGATAAAGGCATTCAGGGTTGCCACACTGTCTGGCACGAAGGCCGTATTGCTGATCTCGGGGTAGCGGCGGGGAACGCCGACGAGCCCGACATAGTGCATTGGAAAGAAGATCAGATAGGTCCCGACGAAGGTCACCCAGAAATGGATCTGTCCCATCGTCTCGTTCAGCAATCTGCCTGTCATCTTGGGATACCAGTGATAAATTGCCCCGAAAATCACCATCAGGGGGGCGACGCCCATAACCATATGGAAATGCGCCACCACGAACATTGTGTCGGACAGCGGCACATCCACCACCACATTGCCCAAAAACAGGCCTGTCAGACCGCCATTGACGAAACTGACGATGAAGGCCAGCGCAAACAGCATCGGCAGCGTCAGATGAATGTTGCCGCGAAACAGCGTCAGAACCCAGTTGTAAACCTTGATGGCTGTCGGTACCGCGATGATCAGCGTTGTCGTTGCAAAGAAGAAGCCGAAATAGGGATGCATGCCGGAGACATACATATGATGCGCCCAGACAATGAAACTGAGCGCGCCGATTCCGACAATAGCCCAGACCATCATGCGATACCCGAAGATGTTCTTGCGCGCGTGCACGGCGATCAGATCCGACACGATGCCGAATGCGGGCAGCGCGACGATATAGACCTCCGGATGCCCAAAGAACCAGAACAGGTGCTGAAACACGATCGGGCTGCCGCCGCCATAACTCATCTGTTCGCCCATCTCGACCAGGGTCGGCATGAAAAAACTTGTGCCCAGCAGCCGGTCGAACAGCATCATCACGCAGGCAACAAACAGCGCTGGAAACGCCAGCAGCGCCATCACGGTTGCGGTAAAGATGCCCCACACGGTCAGTGGCATCCGCATCAGCGTCATGCCGCGCGTGCGCGCCTGCAACACGGTCACAACATAGTTCAGACCACCCATGGTAAAGCCGATGATGAACAGGATCAGCGACACCAGCATCAGGATGATCCCGGCGTCACGCCCGGCGGGTGTGCCTGCCAGGATCGCCTGTGGCGGATAAAGCGTCCAGCCCGCACCTGTGGGACCGCCGGGGGTGAAAAAACTCGCCAACAGAACCAGAACTGCCCCCAGATAGACCCAGTAGCTCAGCATATTGACGAATGGAAAAACCATGTCGCGCGCGCCGACCATCAGCGGGATCAGGTAATTGCCGAAACCGCCCAGGAAAATGGCAGTTAGCAGATAGACCACCATGATCATGCCGTGCATGGTGATGAACTGGTAGTAGGCCTCGGCTGAGAATGAAAAAACCTCCGGAAAACCAAGCTGCAGACGGATCAACCACGACAGCACCAGAGCAACCAGTCCGATGGCAATCGCGGTGCCGGAATACTGGATGGCGATATATTTGGCATCCTGCGAAAAGACCCATTTTGACACCCAGCTGTGGGCGTGGGGCGGGTGTACGTCCGGCACTTCCGCCGGTGGCACATCCGGGTCGGTTTGATGCGTTATGTCAACCATGTATCCTCCTTGTGTCCCGGACCGCATGGCGATGCGGAACAATTGGCTATCCCATCCAGAGCCTACGGATCTGCGGTCGCAGTTTTTACTTTCTTGTTTGTTGATGCTTCTGCAAATGTCGGCAATTCAGCCAGCCATGCTTGGTAGTCGGTCTCCTCGTCGATCTGGACGGCGCCACGCATATAGGCGTGGCCAACGCCGCACAACTCGGCACAGAGAACTTCGAACTCGCCCGTACGGATCGGCGTGAACCAGAAATAGGTGATCATCCCCGGGACCATGTCCATTTTGGCGCGGAACTCAGGCACGTAGAAATTGTGCAGGACATCAACGGATCGCAACAACATCTTCACCGGCTTGTCCACGGGCAGGTGAAGCGTGTCAGTATCGATGATGACGTCGTCCAGGCCGGATGGGTCTTGCGGATCGATGCCCAGGGGATTGTCGACATCAATCAGCCGCGCATTGGAGCGGCCCAGACGTCCGTCTTCGCCCGGCAGCCTGTAGCTCCAGGACCATTGCTGTGCAAAAACCTCCACCTCAGTGGCATCATCGGGAACGGTGACAAACTGATTCCACACAAACAGCCCAGGGGCCAGCATCGCCACCACACCCAGCCCGGTGACGATTGTCAGCCCGACCTCAAGCCGTTTGTTTTCAGGATTGAATTCCGCTGTTCTGCCCGGTTTGGCGCGGTAGCGCCAGACGCAGTAGGCCATGAACAAAATGACCGCGCTGAACACTGCTCCGGTAATCCAGAACGTGATGACAAGCGTCGTATCTATATAACCCCAGTTGGAAGCGATCGGTGTCCACCACCAAGGACTGAACACGTGAAACAGAACCGATCCGACAACCACCAGAACCAGGACTATAACTATGGCCATTTTGGCACCCCTCCGGTTGTTGCCACTGCGCTCAGCAAGCGTTTTGAGCGAAACGGACACAACTGCCATCTTTCCTCTATGACAGATTTTTCTTGAAAAATCCAGAAGCTCGCCGCGCACCCCTCCCGGCGGGACGGGTCTCAGATCGGCGATATCTCCAACTCGAATGCCTGCCCTGCCACATTCTCCGTGTCGCAGAAGACAAACGGAAAAGGGCTCTAGGAAAAAACCGGACGCCGCGCTTTTCGCAGGGCCTCGCCCAGCGCCGTGCCAAGGGTTTCCCGGTCGCCGGGATTAAGAAAGCTGCCGATTCTGAGCGAGCGGCCATGACTGGTCAACGTCAGCGCTGTGACCCCCTCATCCTCCTCCCGGTCAACGGCGAGGCGCACCCAGAACGGGTTGAAACTGTGTTCCTCTGCAATCCCTTTGGCGCTGACCTTTGTCACATACAACTGCTCTTGTGACAGTTCCACATCCTCATAGGCCCTTGCTGACCGGTAATTCAGTTTCAAGCCGACATAGATAAACAGCACGTTGAGAGCGAAAAAGCAGAAAACCGGCCATGCCCCAATCCGGACAAACAGCAGCCCGGCGACAAAACAGATGAGTGAGATACCGCTCATCAGCACAATGAACCCGGTCCGGCCAAGCGAGCGGTAGGGTGTCAGACGTGCAGCAAAAAGAACGAGGCTTTCAGTGTCGGTCATGGCAATTCCGTCATCTGCCAGGGTCGCTGGGATTGTCACAAGAATAGCGCGAAATCGGCACAACAATAAAGAGACCTGATGCCGCAGATGCTGATTCACCCTGAACGGCGCAATCTTGCGTTATCCGGGTTGAGATTTGTCAAATCCGGCGTCATGGTGCTGCCGCAACCGGAGTGAACGGACTATGGTGAAACTAACGGCCAAAAAGAAGCCGCAAAAACGTTCGCGCCTCTCACCTGCCGAGCGGCAGGAGATGTTTGACCACTTCTCCCGCGCTGACCCGGAGCCGAAAGGCGAGTTGGATTATGTCAATGTCTTTACGTTGCTGGTGGCGGTTGTGCTGTCGGCGCAGGCCACGGATGTCGGCGTCAATCGGGCGACAAAAGAGCTGTTTACAATAGCCGATACGCCGCAAAAGATGCTGGCGCTGGGCGAGGACAAAGTGCGCGAAGCGATCAGAACTATCGGGCTTTACCGCAACAAGGCCAAAAACGTCATTGCGCTCTGC